>WNGG01000413.1_pt1 | contig 81949 bp, 81 predicted proteins | sample 5400661 | NCBI WGS metagenome assembly WNGG01 (sample SAMN13153372, study PRJNA577476) | soil metagenome | isolation source: 100 cm soil or saprolite under Garry oak tree replicate 1 | place: USA:California | collected 2016-06-15
TGATGCTCGACTCGAGTACGTGCACGCTGTACCAGCTCTACGACGCACGGTTCTCCAGCCGGCCGACGGCCGGCTCGGGGGCCATCTGGAACCTCCGCTCGAACGCGCTCCGCCCGGCCGGCTGGACCTCGGCGGACGCCGCCGGGCTGCCGATCCTGCCCGGGCTGCTGAACTACGGCCAGGTGCGCCGGGCCGCGCGGACCGGCACGCCGATCAGGCACGCGATCCGGTTCACGGCGGAACGGACCAGGTCGGCGTACATCTGGCCGGCCAGACATGAGGCCGGAACCAGTGACAATGTAAACCTGCCGCCGATGGGCGCGCGGTTCCGGCTGAGGCTGAGTTTCAACGTGGCGGGTTACTGCCGGAACTCGACGCCGCACTGCGCGGACGCCAAGGCCGTGCTGACCGAGATGCAGCACTACGGCCTGATCCTCGCCGACAACGGGTCGAACTGGTACTTCGGCGGAGCCGCGTTCCCGCGCTGGCCGGACGGCCTGGTCGAGTTGCTCAAGCGGATCCCGGCGCGCAACTTCGTCGCGGTGAACGAGAGCGACGTTCAGCCAGGTCATCACCCGCGTGATGCGGTCAAGAACCGGGCGGGTCGGCGTCCTCGTCGCCTGGGCCTGGCTCGGCCTGCACTTCTTCGCGAAGTGATCGTGAATCGGCTCTGATCTGCCGTCACGCCACTATCGCAAATGGGTCATTCCGGGCATGTTTCACGGTTCCCGGCCCGCTCGATTCGACCTATCACGACTTGACGTCAATCTGCTGCCCGACTTGTGAGCTTTGCGGAGCCACAACGCGTGATAAGACCTCTTTTCGCGGCGGGAGAGCCGCGGGTGTGGCGCGGGCGCCGCCGCGGGACGGTCGCACGCGGCCTGCGGGCGCCGCAGCGGGGACGGCCGCACGTGTGACGCTGGGGGACACTCCACGCGTTGTGCGGGCGCCGCGGCCAACCGGGTAGCCGGGTAGCCAGGTAGCCGGCGCATCTCGCTGGCGACGCCACGCTGGTCGTAGCTACCAGCCTGCGACGCGATGCGCCTGGTCAGCTCGGTGGCGGCTTCATGTCTTCGCCGGGCGCCTCGCGGACTATGTCAGCAGGCGCCTCGCGGACCACGTCGGCGGGGTCCTTGTCGTCCCTGAGCCCGCGGTAGGACGCCGCGCGCAGCCGGCCGGCGCTGGTCCACAGGGCGAACTCGGCCTCGACGACCAGCTCGGGCTCGGCCCACACCGCGCCGCGGGCGTGCTCCGGCGGGATCGCCGAGCCGAACGGGGAGGCGGCGCGGCGCAGCGGCGCCAGCCGCTGGGTCAGCATCTCCAGCGCTTGCTGACTGAAGCCGGTGCCCACGTGACCCGCGTAGGTCAGTCCAGACGGGCCGTGCACGCCGACGATCAGGGAGCCGATCAGCTCGGACCGGTTCCCCTCGCCCGGCTTCCAGCCGCCGACCACGAACTCCTGCCGGTACACGTTCTTGATCTTCCGCCAGGCGGGAGAGCGCTTCCCCGCCTCATAACGGGACGCGAGCCGTTTCGCCATAATGCCTTCGAGGCCGTGCCGCCTGGAGACCGCCTGCACGTCGGCGCCCGGCACGCCGACGAAGGCCGGCGGGGTCTGCCAGTGCGATCCTTCGATGGCCAGCTCGTCCAGCCTGGCCCTGCGCTGCCGGTAGCGCAGGTCGGCGAGCGGCTGACCGTCGGCGAACAGCAGGTCGAAGGCCAGGTAGCTGACCGGGATCTCGGCGGCGAGCCGCCTGACCTGCCCGGCCGAGGTGATGTTCATCCGCTGCTGGAGCGCCTCGAAGCTCGGCCAGCTGTCACCACCGAAGGCCACGATCTCGCCGTCGAGCACGACTTCGTGCGGGCTCACCGCGGCGGCCAGGCCCGCCAGCTCGGGGTAGCCGCTCGTGATGTCACGCCCGGTGCGTGAGGTCAGCGTCAGCGCGCCGGCGCTGATCGTCGCGATCGCGCGCAGCCCGTCCCACTTCATCTCGTACGCCCAGGCGGCGTCGTCGGCCGGCAGCTCGCCGGCCGCGGCGAGCATCGGCCGGAACTGAGCAGGCAGGCTGCGCCGGTCGCGGTCGATCACCTCGCCACGTTACCCCCGCCGGCCTCGGTAGGCTGCCGCCGTGACAGCGGAGCGGGCTGGCTTGATGCGCGAGCGGGCCGGACCGCAGCGGGTTACCAGCGTGGAGCTCTTTTCGACCTCGTCTTCGTCTTCGCGGTCACCCAGCTGTCGCACTTCCTGCTGCCCGGGACGGGAGCCGGGACGGGCGGACCGGCGCGCACCGCATTCCTGGCCGCGCCGCCACCAGCAGCTGACGGTCGAGCCTGGCCAGAGGGCGCGATCGACCCCGGCGTCGTCCAGATACCAACTGCGGCATCCGCCCGCCCCGACAATCACGACATCGGCGGACGGTAACGCAGGTCCCAAGAGCCGGGCAAGCCGGACAGAGCGCCGCACCCAGCCCTCGGTGCCAACCCCGGCCAGGGGCCGACCGCACGCCGTACCGCCAGCCCCGGCTCACCTGCCCGCCAGACCCGGCTCACCTGCCCGCCAGACCCGGTGCCGCCGCCTCCTCCCTCCGGGTAGATGGCGAAGATCTTGAAGGATTTTCCGGCGCCGGCGAGGAAAATCCTTCAAGATCTTCCGAGAAGTACCACCGCGGCCGAGCCACAGGGAGCAGCAACCACCCGACGACGTGATCGTCGGGGGCCGGTGAAGCTGTCGGGCGACCATCCCGCCCGGTTCGGGTGAACGTTGTTGAAGCCGCCCTGCGGCGTGTTGCGGCCGACCTGGGTCGGCACCACCAAGAGCGGGCGCTCGTGGGCGGGTTCGCGGTGTCAGCGCGGGCAGAGCCCCGGTTTACTCGTGATATGACGCCGCGGTTTGGTCGGCAGTGACTCCGACAGTGAGCAGCTCGTTCGCAAGGTGCGTTACGCGGGAGCGGCCAGCGCCGCGCAGAGCCGGCTGACGGCGGTCGTGAACGCGTGCTCGGCGGGCCTGCCGTACCCGATGACGAGCGCCGGCCCCCGCTCGTGTCCTGGAGCCGTGTAGCTGCCGAGCCCGTCGACGGCGACGCCGTGCCTAGCGGCGCTGGCGATCACCTCGGCCTCGCTGTCCTGCCCGGGCAGTTCGGCCAGGGCGTGCAGTCCTGCCGCGATTCCGGTCAGCCGGACCGCGGGCGCCTGCCGGCGCAGGGCCGTGACGAGCCGGTCGCGGCGACGCCGGTAGGCCAGCCTGGACTGGCGGATCTGCCGGTCGTACCCGCCGGACTCGATGAACGCGGCGAGCGCGAGTTGGTCGAGCGCTCCGTTAGAGCATCCGGACAGCTCCTTGACGGCCAGCACCTCCTCGATCATCGCCTCGGGGACGACGAGCCAGCCGAGCCGCAGGCCCGGCGCGAGGCTCTTGCTCGCGGTTCCCGCGTAGATCACGTGGCCGGGTGCCAGGGCCTGCACGGCGCCGACGGGCTGGCGGTCGAAGCGGAACTCGCCGTCGTAGTCGTCTTCGATGATCACGCCTCCGGTCCTGGCGGCCCATCGGACGAACGCGGTCCGCCGCCCGGGCGCGAGCGTCATGCCGAGCGGAAACTGGTGCGCGGGCGTCAGCACGACCGCGCTGACCGCGCCCGGCGGCCCGGGCGGGATCGCGCCGTCCGAGCGGGGCGGGATCGCGCCGTCCGCGTCGGGCGGGATCGCGCCGCTCGCGTCGACCTGCACGGACGCGATCCGCAGGCCTTTGGCCTCGATGATGCGGCGGTGCAGCCGGTGCCCGTAGGCCTCGGTCGCGACCGTGGCGGCGCCGCGGCCGCGAAGCACCTGGCAGGCCAGGGCCAGGCCGTGCGTGAAGCCGGCGCAGATGACCACGTTGTCAGGGCCGCCGATCACGCCCCTGGCCCTGGCGAGATAGTCGGCGAGCGCGGTCCGCAGCGCTGCGAGCCCGCGCGGGTCAGGGTAGCCGAGCGCGCTGTCGTCGGCCTCGTTCAGCGAGGCCCGCGCGGCGGCCAGCCAGGTCCGGCGCGGGAACGCCGACACCGCGGGAACCCCGGCACGCAGGTCATACCGCGGGCCGGCCGGACTGGGCGACGGCTGGCCGACGGGCTCGGCGTGGGACGTCGCGTGCTCGGTCACCCAGGTTCCCGCCCCGGTCCTGGCCTCCAGCCAGCCCTCGGCGACGAGCTGCCCGTACGCGTCCGCGACGGCATTGCGGGCGATCCCCAGGTCGGCGGCCAGATCCCTGGAGGACGGCAACCGCGCCCCGGCGCCCAGCCGCCCGGTCCGCACCGCGTCGCGCAGAGCCGCCTCGAGTGGGGCCCTGACCCGTGAGCCGGCCAGGTCCAGGTGCAGGTCGATCCCGTAGTTGGCCCATGTTTCTGACATAGATATGGACCTTATCTCTGGGCCGTCTGGCACCTAGCGTGATACCCATGACAACAACGCAGATCACATCCCCAGAACACGACACCGCTCCGTCCGCCGACGCCACGCCCGGCACGCCGGTCCCGGTCAGGCTCGACTTCGACCAGCACGCCGCGGGGTTCTCCAGGGCGATGGCCCACCTGGACCGCGCCGCCACCAAGGAACTCGACCAGGCCGACGTCGACCCGCGGCTGCGCGAGCTCGTCAGGATCCGCGCCTCGCAGCTCAACGGCTGCGCGTACTGCGTCGACATGCACACCAAGGACGCCAGGGCGATCGGCGAGACCGAGCAGCGCCTCTACGCCCTGCCGGTGTGGCGGGAGACCCCGTTCTTCTCCCTGCGGGAGCGCGCCGCGCTCGCGTTCGCCGAGGAAGTCACGCTGCTGGCGACGACTCATGTTCCTGACCAGGCCTACCACGCGGCGGCCGCCGAGTTCAGCCCGGCCGAACTCGGCGCGCTGATCAGCCTGATCGTGACCATCAATGCCTGGAACGCGATCGGCGTCGCCACGCGCGCCTGGGAGCCTGGCTCCTACCAGCCGTAGCCCCGCCCGGCGGGCGGAGCCGAGGAGCCAGCAGCCGCGCCGTCATCCGCCGCAGAGCGCGAGCAGCTTGGTCACGGTCGCCCAGTTGCGGGCCGTCCCCGCGGCGAGCGGGCTGCGGCGGTTCTTCATCAGCAGTTCCCTGGCCAGCTCGCTGGCGCCGTATCCGTCCGGGGTGTGCAGGTACAGCGTCCGGCCGATGATCGCCGCCTCGTCCCTGCCGCCCTTCGCGGCGGCCTGCGCCACTGCCGTCGCCACGCTCTTGCGGGTCGCCTCGTCCGGCTCGGCCGGCAGGAACACGCCGTGCACGAACTTGAGTACCGGCTCGTCCGGGTACGGATTGGCGTCGATCACGGCCGCGAGTTGCGCCCTGGACAGCACGACAACCCCCGAGCGCACGCCGAAGGTCGCGGTTATGGCGGCGTGCAGCTCCTGCGCGAGCGCGGCCGAGTCGTCGTGCGACGGCGTGAATATGATGTTGCCGGTCTGGATGTACGTCGACACGTCGCCATGGCCCAGCGAGGTCACCAGCTGGCGCAGCTCGGCCATCGGGACCTTCCCGCCGCCGCCGACGTTGATGCCCCGCAGCAGGGCGACGTGGGTCGGCATGGGCCCATCTTGCCAGCGGGCCCCGCGCGCCGCGCCGTCCTGCCCCTCCGCGCCCGGCTTCCGGCCGACCGCTAGCTGGTCGCGGCGAGGGCCGCCACCGCCGCGGTCACCGAGGTCACCGTGGTAACCGCGGCGTGCTCGCGCGCAGGCGCAGGAGCCTTCGGCACGATCAGGACGGGCCTGGTGGCCAGGTGCAGCAGCCGCAGCGAGACGCTGCCGAACGGCAGCCTCGGCACGTCGTGGGTGCTGGTCGAGCCCAGCACGATCATCCGGGCGTCCATCTCGTCGGCGGCCGCGGATATGGCCCGCGCAATGTGGCCGACCGGCGTCTTGCGGATGTCCGCCTGGGCGGTGACACCCGATCCGCGCAGGCGCTCCACAATCTCGGTAACGACCCGCTCGCCCTCGCCGTCGCCGCAGTCCACCTGGATCCGCCCGAACCGGCCGACGGCGAACGCGTGCACGTGCAGCACGACGACCCGGTCGCCGGTCCCGGCGGCGAGATCGCGCGCCAGGTCGGCGGCCGCAACCGTGTGGCCTGTCGTGTCGACGGCAAACAGGATGGTCTTGCTCATGGCTGCTCCTCAGGTAGCGGCGCGGCGCCTGGCCCGCGCCGGGCCGGGCTCGCGCCGCTCGTCAATGGCAGTTCGACGGTAGGCGCGGGCCTGCGGCGGTCGTAGGGTCCAAGGTCCGCACCATGGTCGCCGACCGGCCCGGGATTTCAACGGCTCGCGGTGCTCACTGCCGCCCGCTGCCCAGCCTCGACCAGGTCTGCGGCCACCATCCGGTAGCCGGTGACGATGTCGGCGGAGATGGTGATCACGTCATCGACGGGGCCTGAGATCCACGGCCGCAGCCGGGCCAGGTAACGCGCCGCGGCATGCTCGTCGGTGAGCAACCTGGCGGTTCCCACGACGATCACACTCCAGCCCAGCTGGGTCTCGGCGTCGATCGCGTCGGCCTCGTAGGCCACGACGACGCCGTTACGGCCGGCCGCCGAGGTGATCGCGGCGCCCGAGGTCGCGCGCACGATGATCGACTCGCCCTCGACGAGATGATTCACCGGGCGTATCGCCGGCAGTGCGCGGTGCGTGAACACCAGCCGGCCCATGCTGATGCTGCCGAGCAGCTCCAGTGCCTTGGTCCTGGTGAGCTGCTGAAGCCACCTCTGCTCGTCCATCGCACACCTCCGTGTCCGGCGCCGCTCCCCCGGGCGACCCCCCCACTGTGTCGCGTCGGCCGTCCCTTGGTTAGGGCCGAAGGGCCCGTCGTTGTGCCCGGTGAGCGGTGGCCAACGTCCTGGCCGGCCGGGGCCGCATACCCTGCGCGGCGGCCGGTGCAGCGGGCATGCTGGTGTTTGATCCGATACGGACGGCAGCAGGACGGCAGCAGGCAGGTGTCCCGATGAAAGCAATGCCAGGCGATCGCCTCATCATCGACGGCGACTCGGACCGGGTCGGCGACGTCATCGGTGTCCCGCACGCTGACGGCGCGGGCAACCCGCGATGACCACGGACCCGGAGGTCACCGCCGCGCCGGGGCCGGCGGACGGTGTCTACGCGCTGCTCACCGACGGCACCACGGTCATGATCGCGCCGGCCAGGCCGCAGGACACCGGAGCCGTCAGGCAGATGCACGCGCAGATGTCGCCGGACAACATCTACCTGCGCTTCTTCAGCATCAGCCCGGCCGCGGCCGACCGTGAGGCCAAGCGGGTGACCAGGCCGCCCGACGCCGACCACTGCGCGCTGCTGGCCTGGCTAGGCGACGAACTCGTCGGCGTCGCCAGCTACGAGCCGACGGGCAAGCCGGGCGTCGCGGAGATCGCGTTCGCGGTCACCGACCACATGCACGGCCGCGGGGTCGCCACCTTGCTGCTCGATCACCTGGTGTCGAACGCGAGGCTCCGCGGGCTGCGCGCGTTCACCGCGGAGACGCTGGCCGGCAACGTCGCCATGCTCCGGGTCTTCGCCAACGCCGGGCTGGCCGCGAAGCGGCAGATGTCCGACGGCGTCGTCGAGACCACGTTCCCGCTGCCGTCCGACGAGGCCGACCAGCGCCTGCACAGCTACCTGCGGTCGGTGGCGAAACGGGAGCGGTCCGCCGACGTGGCCAGCCTGCGCCACCTGCTCGAGCCGTCGTCGGTCGCGATCGTCGGGGCCAGCCGCAAGCCGGGCAGGGTCGGTCACGCGATCTTGAAGAACGTGGTCGCGGCCGGCTTCGCCGGCCGGGTCTACGCGGTGAACCCGCACGCCAAGTCGGTGCTGGGCGTCGCCTGCGTGCCCTCGGTCGCCGACCTGCCCGAGCCGCCCGACATCGCCGTGGTCGCGGTCCCGGCGGCGCACGTCAATGCCGTGGCGCAGGACTGCGGCCGGCGCGGCGCCAAGTCGCTCGTCGTCGTGACGGCGGGGATCGACGCCGACAGCGGCGCGGAGCTGCTCGCGACCTGCCGCAGGCACGGCATGCGCCTGGTCGGCCCGAACTGCTTCGGCGTGGCGATCCCGCCGCTCGGGCTGAACGCCACGTTCGCGAACGCCGAGCCGCCGCCGGGGAGCGCCGGCCTGGTCGTCCAGTCGGGCGGGATCGGCATCGCCGTGCTCGAGCATCTGACCAGGCTCGGGATCGGGGTGTCGTCGTTCGCCTCGGTCGGCGACAAGTACGACCTGTCGAGCAACGACATGCTGATGTGGTGGGAGCAGGACAACACGACCAGGCTGGGCGTGCTCTACGTCGAGTCGTTCGGCAGCCCGCGCAGGTTCGCGCAGACGGCCAGGCGGGTCGGCCGCCAGTTCCCCGTGCTGACCGTCATCGGCGGCCGGTCGGCCGCCGGCCAGCGCGCCGCCGCCTCGCACACGGCGGCCGCGGCCACCCCGCTGGTGACCCAGGAGGCCCTGTTCGGCCAGGCCGGCGTGATCGCCGCGACCAGCCTCGGCGAGCTCGTCGACGCGGCCGCGCTGCTGGCTTGCCAGCCGCTGCCGGCGGGCAGCCGGGTCGCCATCGTCTCCAACGCCGGCGGCGCGGGAGTGCTGGCCGCCGACGCCTGCGGGGACAACGGCCTGAAGGTCGCTACCCTCTCCGAGCCGACACAGCAGCGGCTGCGCGGGCTGCTGCCCGGCGGCGCGGCCGTGGCCGGTCCCGTCGACACGTCCGCGGCGGTCAGCCAGGGGACGTTCCGGTCCTGCCTGGAGCGGGTGGCCAAGGACGAAGGCGTCGATGCCGTGATGGCGATCACCGTGCCGACCGCGCTCGGCCATCTCGCCCCCGGCATCCTGAGCGCGAACGTGGCCAAACCGCTCGTCGCCGTCATGCTCGACCAGCAGGAGTCGGTCAGGCTGCTGCGCCGGTCGCCTGGGCAGCGCCGCCCAGACCACGACGCACAGCGAGCCGGCGGCGGGGCCGACGAGGCGATCCCGTCCTACCTGTATCCCGAGAGCGCCGCCCGCGCGCTCGGCCACGCCGTGCGGTACGGCGCCTGGCGGTCAAGCCCCGAGGGCGAGGTGCCCGAGCTGACCGGGATCTGGCAGGCCGACGCGCGGCAGCTCGTCGCCAGGTTCCTGGCCGGCCAGCACCTCGGCGGGTGGCTCCCGCCTGACCAGGTGGCCAGCCTGCTCGCCTGCTACGGGATCACGCTGGTCCCGACCCTGGAGGCAGCGGACGCCGATGCCGCCGTCCTGGCCGCCGGCAGCCTGGGCGACGCCGCCGTCGTGCTCAAGGCCGACGTCGCCGGGCTGGTCCACAAGAGCGACGCCGGAGCCGTGCTGCTCGACCTGCGCGGCGAGCGCGACATCAGGCGCGGGTACACCGAGCTGTCCAGGCGGTTCGGCGCCGGCCTGCGCCGGGTGCTGATCCAGCCGGTGATCTCCGACGGCGTCGAGGTGCTGATAGGCGTGGTGCACGAGCCGGTCTTCGGACCGCTGGTGGTCTTCGGCCTCGGCGGCGTGGCGACCGACGTGCTCGGCGACCACGCCGCCAGGCTGACGCCGCTCACCGACATCGACGCGCAGCAGATGATCCTCGGCATCCGGGCGGCGCGGCTGCTTACCGGCCACCGCGGCAGCACGCCGGTCGACCTGGACTCACTGGCCGACGTCCTGCTGCGGGTCTCCAGGCTGGCCGACGAGGTGCCCGAGATCGCCGAGCTTGACCTCAACCCGGTGATCGCCCGCGCCGACGGAGCCTGCCCGGTGGACGCGCGGATCAGGCTCGTCCCGGCCGAGCCGCAGGATCCGTTTCTGCGCCGGCTGCGTTAGGCCTGTCTCGCCCCAGCGCACGGCCGAAGGTCCCGTCTGCGCGGGCGCAATGGCACTGCGCTCGCGACCCTGCGGTGACTGATGCTGAAGACATCGGCGGCATAACGCAGAACCCGCCGCCTCGTCGCCCCAGGAGGCCGAGATGTCCGCACCGCGCGCTGGCACTGTCCCCCGGATCGTGGCCGGAGTGGACGGCTCGACGCACTCGATCAATGCGCTGCGCTGGGCCGTGCACCAGGCCGAGCTGACCGGCGGCAGGATCGATGCCGTCATCGCCTGAGTGTTCCCGATCGCCGCCGGCGGCATGGGCTGGGCGCCGACGTCGGGAAATGACGACACCGACTACTCCGAGCTCCCGGCGAAGTCCCTGAGCGAGGCGGTCGTCGAGGTCAGCCCGCCGCCCGGCGTCACCGTGCACCAGGTTGTCGTGGAGGGTAACCCCGCCCAGGTGCTGCTCGACGCCGCCAAGGACGCCGACCTGCTCGTCGTCGGCAGCCGCGGTCACGGCGGGTTCGCCGACGCGCTGATCGGCTCGGTCAGCGTGCGCTGCCTGCACCACGCGACCTGCCCGGTGGTCGTCATCCGCAGCCCGAAGCACCACTGACCGGCGGCCGGCAGCCGAGCTGCTGTCCGCGGCGGCGTTCACCGAGGGCAGGCAGCCCAGGCGTTTCCCAGCTTCGGCTCGGAACGCACCGGCGCGCCCGTGATGTCGTTCTGCCGGCTCGACGACAAGCCGATCAGGAACCGGGAGCCGGTAACCCGCCCGGACGTGCTGGTCATCCAGGATCCGACCCTGCTGCACCAGGTCAACGTCTTCGAGGGCGCGCAGGCCGACTGCCGGCTGCTGATCAACTCGGCGCGCCGGCCGCTGACCTGAACATCGGCGAGTTCACCAGAAAGCTGCGGCCGGGCGCGGTGCTGACGGTCCCGAGCGAACTGGCGCTGACGCACCTCGGCAGGCCGGTTCCGAGCGCGGCGCTGCTCGGCGGGTTCGCCGCAATGACCGGCCTGGTCGCGCTCGGCTCGGTGACCGCGGCGATCGAGGGGTCGGCCGGCGTCGCTGAGACCGTCGCGCGCTGCCGGCCCGAGGTGATCTGCGCGTACCCGATCTCCCCGCAGACTCACATCGTCGAGGCGCTGAGCCGGCGGGTGAAGTCGGACAAGCTCGCCCCGTGCGAGTTCATCAACGTGGAGTCCGAGTTCGCCGCGATGTCGGTGGCGATCGGCGCGTCGGCCGCGGGCGCCCGCGCCTACACGGCGACGGCCAGCCAGGGCCTGCTGTACATGACCGAGCCGCTGTACAACGCCTCCGGTCTCGGCCCGCCGATCGTGATGACGGTCGCGAACCGGGCGATCGGCGCCCCGATCAACATCTGGAACGACCACAGCGACGCGATGAGCCAGCGTGACTGCGGCTGGATCCAGCTGTACGCGGAGACCAACCAGGAGGCGATGGACCTGCACATCCAGGCGTTCAGGATCGCCCAGCAGGTGTCGCTGCCGGTGATGGCACGAGCCGCCGCCTTGGAGAAGGCGCCGCTTCCCGGCTTCTCATCGAGAGCGCGCTATCCGCGGCGACCGTGGCCGAGCATCCGGAGCTCGCCGACCGCATTCTCGCGCACCAGCGATCGGCGGCGGGCGAGCATCCGGCTACATGGAGCGCGCAAGCCAAGGCCGGGGCGCGGTACGCGAGCCACTTCCGGCAGCGCCGTATTCACGCTCGTACCCTCATCTTGCACGGAGCGCAGGACAACGTCGTCGATTCTCGGAACGCCCGCCTCCTCGCGGACCGGATCAGCGGGGCTGAGCTGGTCATTTTCCCGCCGCTCGGTCACCTCCCCCACTGGGAGGATCCCGGCGGCTTCGCCACCGCATTGGCCGACTTCCTGCTCGATCGCGGCGCCGAGCCCGGCAACGCAGGGGCCATTCGTCATGGCAGCAGGGTCCTTTGGCCTGTTCATCTGGCAATGATCCGAGCGTAGCTTGAGAAGGTAGCGCCGCCGTTTCACGGGTTCCTACCGCCACACCAGCGTTCACGTTCCTGCGCGGACGGCGCGGCAGCAGCCGCAATTGGCCGCACCGCAAAGGACGGGAAGCATGCCATGACACCCACACAGCATTCGGGACCATCCGGGCCAGTGGCCGGTCCAGTGACAGTGAGCGACAGGGTGGCTTTCGTGACCGGCGGCACCCGCGGAATCGGCGCCGCCATCTGCCGCGAGCTAGCCGCCGCGGGTGCGGACATCGCGGCAGGCTACTGGCGCGGCCATGAGAGTGCCGAGAAGTTCCTGGCCACGATGACTGCTGACCATCCAGGGCGGAGCATCACGGTGCACGAGGGGAACATCGGCGCCGCTGAGGACTGCCGCCGGGTGCTGGACGAGGTTATCGACCAGCACGGCCGGCTCGACATACTGGTCAACAATGCCGGCATCACGATCGACCGGACCGTCGCCAAGATGACCGACGATGACTGGCAGCGGGTAATCGCCGTCAACCTGTCCGGCGCGTTCTTCATGGCCCAGGCGGCGGTCGAGCACATGATCGGCCGGGGTACCGGCCGGATCATCAACGTGTCATCGGTCATCGGGGAAACCGGCAATGTCGGCCAGGTCAACTACGCCGCATCGAAATCGGGCCTCTTCGGGCTAACGAAATCGCTGGCCAAGGAAGCGGTCTTTCAGCTCAGCCGCGCTCAGCGCCCGGTGGGCGACGGCATCGGCCTGACCGTGAACGCGGTCACCCCCGGGTTCATCGCCACCGACATGCTGGCCAGCATCCCGGACAAGGTGCTGGACCGGATACGTGCTCAGATCCCGGTTGGCCGGCTCGGCAAGCCTGAGGAGATCGCCAGGGTCGTCTGCTTCCTCGCGGCCGACCAGTCGGCATACATCACCGGACAGATCTGGGCTGTCAACGGCGGCCTGGATATGTGACGAGGACGAGCGAGAGGTACCTAGCCATGAGCAATCGAGATGTTGTCGTCCTGTCCGGCACGCGAACGGCGATCGGCAAGTACGGCGGCGGTCTCGCCGCCGTCCCTCCCTGCGATCTAGCCGCGACCGTGGTACGGGAGGCGGTCGGCAGGGCTGGCGTCGACCCGGCGGATGTCGGCCATGCGGTCTTCGGCAACGTGATCCACACCGAGGTCAGGGACATGTACCTGGGCCGCGTCGCCGCCGTGGGCGGCGGCCTGCCGGTCGAGATGCCGGCCTTTACGCTCAACCGGCTGTGCGGCAGCGGGTTGCAGGCCATCGTGTCGGCCGCCCAGGCGATCCTCCTCGGTGACTGCGACGTCGCCGTCGCAGGCGGGACAGAGTCCATGAGCCGCGGGCAGTACTGGGTTCCCGGCCTGCGGTGGGGACAGCGCATGCAGGACGGCGTTGTCGTGGACGCGATGGTCGGTGCGCTGACCGATCCGTTCGACGGTTGCCATATGGGCGTGACCGCCGAGAACGTCGCCGAGGACTACGGCGTCTCGCGGGAGGACCAGGACGCGCTCGCGGTGGAGAGCCACCGCAGGGCGGCGGCAGCCGCCGCCGCCGGCTACTTCAAGGAGCAGATCACGCCGGTGCACGTGCCAGGCAGGAAGGGCACGGTGATTGTGGACGAGGATGAGCACATCAGGCCGGGCCTAACGACCGACGACCTGGCGCGGCTCCGGCCCGCGTTCGCGGATGCCGGCACGGTAACCGCAGGTAACGCCTCCGGCGTCAACGACGCCGCCGCCGCGGTCGTCCTCGCTACCGCGGACTTCTCTGAGCAGCACGGCCACAGCCCGCTGGGCCGGCTGATCGCGTACAGCCACGCCGGCGTCGAGCCGAGGATCATGGGAATGGGCCCGGTTCCGGCCGTTCGCAAGGTACTCGACCTGGCCGGCCTGACGGTCGGTGACATCGACGTCTTCGAGGTCAACGAGGCGTTCGCCGCCCAGGCCCTGGCGGTCATCCGCGAGCTCGATCTGCCACAGGAACGGACCAACCCGAACGGCAGCGGCGTCTCGCTAGGTCACCCCATCGGGGCCACCGGCGCTATTCTGGCTGTGAAGGCACTGTACGAGCTGCGGCGGGGCGGCGGCCGGTATGCGCTGGTCACGATGTGCATCGGCGGAGGCCAGGGTATTGCCGCGATATTCGAGGGGCGATGATGGATACCGCCGCCCGCGAGGTGCCTGACGCGGCATGGCAGGCCGCCGCTAATGCGAGCGAGGTACTCGGCCCGGAAAGCAGCTTGTTCGCCGGTGTGGATCCGGCCGACTTCGGGCTCTCCACGCTCGCCGTGCTCGCCCGTGCGGCAACTCACCCTCAGCAGGTCGGCGGTGCCTGGCTGCGTTTCGCCGCGGCGATCGGCCGGGCATGGCCCAACGCGGTCAGCCGGTGGCTCGGATCGGACGCGGAGCAGGGCGCGGCGGCTGGCCGCACGGACCGGCGCTTCGCCGACCGGACGTGGGCCGACAGCCCTGCCCACAACGCGCTGCTCCAGGCTTACTTCGCCGGCAGGCGCCTCGCCGACGACCTGCTCGCTGCGGGCCACGGCGAGCCTGTGAGCGATCAGAAGGCGGAGCTAGCCGTCCACTTCGCCCTCGACGCCCTCGCTCCGACGAACTTCCTGCTGACCAACCCGGCGGCGCTCAAGCGGGCCTTCGAGACCGGCGGAGCGAGCGTGCTCGCGGGAACGCGCAATTTCGTTGATGACCTAGCCCACAATGGCGGGCGCCCGCGCCAGGTGGATACGACGCCGTTCGAGCTCGGCCGCAATCTGGCGGCCACGCCAGGGCAAGTGGTCTTCCGCAACGATCTCATCGAGCTCATTCAGTACGCGCCGCAGAGGAAGCGGGTGCGTGCCGTGCCGCTGCTGGCCAGCCCTCCGTGGATCAACAAGTACTACGTGATGGACCTGGCTCCCGGCCGGAGCTTCATCGAGTGGGCCGTCCAGCACCGGCGTACCGTCTTCGCGATCTCTTACCGCAATCCCGACGCTTCCATGAGCGACGTGACGCTTGACGACTATCTCGTTCACGGCCCGAGCGCCGCCCTGGACGTGATCGCCGACATCACCGGCTCGCCAAAGGTCGACATCGTCGGGCTCTGCCTCGGCGGCGCCCTGACGGCCATGCTTGCCGCCTATCTCGCTGGAACCGGCGAGTCCCGGGTCGGCTCGCTCACGCTGCTGAACACGCTGCTCGACTACAGCGAGCCCGGCGTGCTCGGCGCCTTCGCGGACGCGCGGACCATCGCCAGGCTCGACGCCGCGATGGCGCGCACTGGCGTCATGTCTGGCACGAAGATGGCCGCTACCTTCGACGTCCTGCGGGCGAACGACCTGATCTTCAACTACGTGGCATCAAACTGGCTGATGGGCCAGCGGCCGCCAGCCTTCGACATCCTGGCCTGGAACGCTGACAGCACGAGGCTGCCAGCGTCGATGCACTCCTTCTACCTGCGTTCGCTGTATGAGCGGAACCTGCTCGCCAGGGGAGAGCTGGTGCTAGCAGGCCGGCCGCTCTCGCTGGCCGACATCAAGTGCGACACCTACCTCGTCGGCGCCGTGAACGATCACATCGTGCCCTGGGCGTCGTCTTACAAGGCGACCGGGCTGCTTGGCGGCACCGTCCGTTACGTGCTGTCCAGCGGGGGCCACATCGCGGGAATCGTTAACCCGCCTGGCCCGAAGGCCTGGTATCAAGCTGGCGAGCACCATCCGGAGCAGGCGAGCCAGTGGCGCGACGCCGCGGAGCGGCACACCGGCTCGTGGTGGGAAGACTGGGCGGCCTGGTCCGACTCGCGGGCAGGCCACCTGATCATGTCACCGCCTATGGGAAGCGAGCGGTTTCCTGCTCTTGGTTCAGCGCCGGGTGATTACGTCCGCGGCTGACCCAGCCCGGCAAGACCGTCGCAGCAGTGATTCCTCCGCGACGACGCGGCTGGCATCATGGCGGTCGGCATCGTGGTTGGCAAACATGCCATGATGTATGGTATAGTTACCACAAGACATCCAGAGTTGGAGGAGACAGAGATGACCAATCCGAATGCCATCGGCCAGGAGCTGCAAGGACAGATTCTGGACACGATCCGCAAGAGCCAGGAAGCTGTCACCGACGCGATCAGGACGTGGGCCGATGCCGTGCACTCGATCACGCCGCCGCTGCCGGTCCCCGCTGCGCCGTTCGCCGACAAGCTGCCGAAGCCAGAGGACCTGGTGGCGAACGCTTACGACTTCGCCGAGCAGCTGCTCGCCGCGCAGCGGAAGTTCGCCGAGGACGTGCTGCAGGCGGCTGCACCGGTGCTCGCCAGCAAGGAAAGCTCCGGCACGGCCAAGAAGAACGGCGGTGCCGCGAAGTGACCTCGCGTGCGCGGCAGCCGGCTTCATGCGGTCTGCCGCGCACGTAACAATGAGTTGCGGCCTCGACAGCGGCGCGCCCGCACCGCCGCGCCGCGGCAGAGGATCGTGGATGATTTTCTGCGATATCGCAGAAAATCATCCACGATCTTGGTGAACACGCCGGGAGGAGGCAGACTTGACCGATCCTTGGGAAGCGCAGACGGCAGCCCTCGGGGCCTTCATCCGCGGCCAGCGTGAGCTTGCCCGCCTGTCGCTGCGCCAGCTCGCGGAAATGACCAGCCTGTCCCACCCGTACCTGAGCCAGGTTGAGCGAGGGCTGCACCAGCCGTCGGTCCGCGTGCTCAAGCTGCTCGCCGAAGCGCTGAACGTGTCCGCCGAAACGCTGCTGGTGCAGGCCGGCTTGCTGGACGGACAGGACGAGGATGCCGCGGATGGCACCCGCACCACCGAGCAGGTAACCGCGCTGATCCGAGCCGACCAGCGGCTGAGCGAGGCGCAGAAGGCAGCACTGCTCGCGGTCTACGACAGCATGCTGCGCGAGTGACTTCTGATCACCACGGTCACGCCGCACCGGTCGGCGGCGTGACGGGCCCGGCCGCGCCAGCCCACGCACGCAGCAGGCTAGTCATTTTGACCATATTCGAGGCTTATACACCAACTGGCCCGGACCGCTGCCGCCGATGGAAGTGCCATCCATCCGGCGATCCGATGAAGGAAGTGCCATCCATCCGACCCGGCGAAGCTGATTCCGCTGCCGGACGGTGGCTGAGACGGTGGCTGAGGAGTCCGGAGGGGCTCTTGGACCTGGCGTGCAGCAGGGCGGTGAGGCCCGACGCCGCGACCACGGCCAGCTTCGCGATCAGCGTCGCCCGGTATGCCGCCGTCTCCGGTCCGGCCGCCGCGATGTTCCAGGTGCCGGTGACGATCAGCACGCCGTAGGCGGGCCAGGCCACGAGGTTGAACCGGCGTGCCGCGGCCCCAGGCGCGTCGGGCCCCTGCCGACGCAGCACGGGCACCAGCGCGGCGAGCGTGGGCTGCCCGCCGACCCAGACCGTCGCCGCCAGCACGTGCAGGAACAGCCGCACGGTGTCCCAGCCGACCCCGAGCATGATGTTGCCACCTCCCCCGCCGGGTCAGCCCCGGGCGTGCCCTACGCCCCAGGGCCTAGCCGCACGTGCTGGCGCCAGGAGTGCCGGGGCTCGAAGCCGAGTACTCGCCTGGCCCGCTCGATCGACAGCAGCGTGGCGTTCCCCTCGATCTCGCCGCGCAGCGGGACGTCGGGGAAGACCCGCCGCATCAGGTCGGCGGACGGCATCGTCATCACGGTGTCCGCGGCCGCGATGATGAAGCTGGCGTTGCGGGTGCCGTCCACGGCGGTGACGTCGGCGCTCAGCGCCAGCCGGCATGCCGTCGCCGCGTCCCGCTCGTCGATGTAGCCCCACAGGTTCCACTTCCGCTCCGCCGGGTCGCCGGTGAACGAGACGAACCCCGGATAGTCCGCCGGCCCGAGTATGTTCGAGAACCTCAGCGCGACGAACGGCATCCCGGACCAGGCCGCCACCTGCGCGGCGACCGTCTCGCTGGCCACCTTGGACAGTGCGTAGGTGGACGTCGGCACCGGGTAGTGGTCCTCGTCCACGGGCGCGTAACGCGGCGGCACGGTGAACGGCAGGCCGAGCGTGGTCTCGCTTGAGGCCCAGACCACCCGCTCGAGCCCGGTCTCGGCGGCGGCCTGGAACACGTTGAAGTTCATGGTCATGTTCTGGTTGAACGTCACGCTCGGCGTGCGCAGCCCGGGAGCCGGGATGTTGGCCAGGTGGACGACGGCCTCGACGCCCTTCAGCACCTCCACGGCCTGCCCGTAGTCGGTCAGGTCGGCGCGCAGGAAGGCCGCTGGGCCGTGGCCGACGCCGTCCGGCGGCGGGACCAGGTCCGTGCCGGCCACCCGGTGCCCGTGCTCGGTGAGGTCGGTCACGACTGCCCGTCCGGCCCGTCCGCTCGAACCCGTCACGCATATCTCCATGCCGTCGCTCCGTTCGCCGCGTCAGGCCAGAATTGTCGCAGCCGCGGCCCACGCCGCGCATCGCCGCCTCCCCAGCCGATCCGGAGCAATCTATGACCACCGTGACGATCACCGAGGCTCCCCTGTCGATCGAGGACCTGCTGGCCGTGGTCGACGGCGCCGAGGTGCGGCTGAGCGACGGAGTGCGCGCGCGAATCGCCGCCGGGCGGGCCGTGGTGGACCAGGCCCTGGCCGGCGGCGCGGCGGTCTACGGCCTGACTACCCAGGTCGGGCACGGCAAGGACACCAGGCTCAGCGACGAGGAGATCGCCGGCGAGCAGCGCTTCCTCGTCCTGTCGCACGCCGGGGCCACGGGGCCGCCGCTGCCCGCGGCGACGGTCCGCGCCGCGCTGGCGGTACGCCTGAACGGCATCGCCAGGGGCGGCTCGGGTGCGGCACCCGCCGTCGCCGACATCCTCTCGGCCATGCTGAACTCCGGCGTGCACCCGGTCGTGCCGCGGACGGGCTCGGTCGGAGCGGGGGACCTCGGGCAGATGGCGTTCCTGGCCCAGGTCGCGATCGGCCAGGGCCTGGCCGGGTACGCCGGCGAGGTGCTGCCAGGCGGCGAGGCGCTGCGCCGGGCGGGCATCGCGCCGCTCGCGCTCGGCGGCAAGGACGGGCTCGCGCTGATCTCGGCCAATGGCATCTCGGTCGGCCACGCCGCGCTCGTCGCGGCCCGGGCCGGCCGGGCAGCGCAGGCGGCTGACGTGGCCGCGGCTCTGTCGATGGAAGCCACGAGGTCCAACGCATCCGTCCTGCACCCTGCCGTCGGGCAGGCCAAGCCGATCCCGGGGCAGATCGCCGCCGCCGATCACGTCAGGGAGCTGCTCGCGGGCAGCCCGCTGCTTGACCCGGGCGCGGCCAGGTCGGTGCAGGACCCGCTGTCGTTCCGCGTTGTTCCCCAGGTGCACGGGGCGCTGCGCGAGTTCGTCACCGCCGCCAGGTCCGCGGTCACCGCCGAGCTCAACGCCGCGGCCGACAACCCGCTGGTGTCGCTGCCCGACCAGGCGCTGATCAGCAACGGCAACTTCCACCCCATGGTCCTGGCCATCTCCTTCGACGCGCTGCGCGTCGCGCTCGCGCACGCCGGCCAGCTCAGCGAGCGCCGGATGGCCCACCTGTGGGACGCGACCTTCCAGCGGCTGGCCGGCGGCCCGCCGCCGGGACCTCTGTACGGGCTGGCGCTGCGCTACCCGGCTGCCGCCCTGTACACCGAGCTGAAGCAGCTCGCGGCACCCGCCAGCCTGGACGTCCCGCCGCAGGACCTCGGTATCGAGGACCACGGCACCGGCGCGCCGCTGAGCGTGAGCAAGGCCGACGCCGCGCTGGACTTGCTCGAAGACCTGCTGGCCTGCGAGCTGCTGCTGGCCAGCGACCTGCTGGGCCTGGCGCCTGACCGGCCGGCACTCGGCTCGGGCACCGCGGCGGCCCGCCGCGTCGTCGAGCACGCCATCGCCACCGCGGACCCCCGCCCGGACGCCGTTCACCGGGCGCTGCGCGAGGCGTTCCCCCGATGAGGCAGGGCCAGGCCGGAAGGGGCTGGTCGCCCGGTCCGGCACTGGCCCTGCTGGATCACGCCGATCTGAGGGAGCGTGTTACACGCGGTGCGGGGTTGGCTTTGTCTCGGCCGGCGGCTGCGGTGACGCCGGCTTCCCGGAGGCGCGGTACCAGGACCCCCAGATCAGCCGGTACACCGGGATCACCCGCGGGATGTCGCGCAGGCCGGGGATGAACGGCACGAGCAGCAGCAGGAGCGTGCCGATGCCGGTGAGGTAGACCGCCCAGACGTCCACGCTGCCGGAGTTCTGGAACGGCGAGACGTGGTACCACATCTGGAACAGCCACAGCCACGGCTGTCCCGGGTAGCTGCCGGTCTCGTTCATGACGCCCCACTGGTCCCCGGTGAGGTGCTCGCTGGCGGCCTTGGCTTCGTAGAAACCGCCGTCGGCGATGAACAGCAACGGTTTGGTGAAGTCGGTGCCGTAGAACTGCCGCTGCGCGAGCAAGTCGGAGTCGAGCGATCCGCTGCGGGCCATGGTTAGCTCGTAGGACATCAGCACGGGCACCGGCCCGGCCGCCGGCAGAATCAGGTTCCCGCCGCGGAACGGCACCTTCTTGGCGTCCGGCGCCGTCGCGTCGGCGTACGCGGTCGCCCACTTGTCCTGCTGGGCGGGCGAGGCCGCGTTGTACGTGCTCAGCGCGGTCGCCAGCGCGGGAGTCGTCTTGGCCAGCGAGGACAGCGGATCGAGCACGAACACCTTCGCGGTGTTGATCGGCTGGGTGATCCCGGCCACCTTCTGCCAGTTCACCGGTCCGACCTGCTGTACCTCCCCGGTGCCGTGGTTGTACGGCGGTCCGTAGTCGCCAGCGGTTGTCGTGCCGTTCAGTTCGCTGGCCGCGGTGTAGACGAAGTCGACGGGGGTGACATTACCCCAGGTCTGCACGGTCAGCGGCGGCACATCCGGCGAGGACAGGACGCCTGCCATGACCAGGGTCAGCGCGCCGACAACGACCGTGGCGACGGCGCTTTCCTTGAGGAGGTCGTACCGGCGGGTCGGGCCGCGCCACGGCCCGGCATCGGACCGGGCCGCCGCCTTGCGGGCCCCGCGGCCCCAGGCGGCGCGCTCGGGCAGCGGGCGGCTGACGCCGCGGACCCGCACCAGCAGGACGTGCGCTCCGACGAGCACGACCAGCACCAGCGGCATCAGCACGATGTGCCACATGAACATCTGGCCGAAGTTCATCGCGTTCCAGAAGGACCCGATGCCGACGGCGTTGAACGCGTCCTTGCCGTTCGAGGCGATCCACTGCGAGTCGAAGTTCTGCTGCGACAGGTAGCCGGTGAATGCCGTCACGACCGAGGCCATGAAGGCGATCACGCCGGTAATCCAGGTCAGCGCCCGGCGGCCGCGCCACGCGGCCATCCAGAACTTGCCCCACAGGTGAATGACCATGAACGCCATGAACAGCTCCACCGACCACAGGTGCAGGCTGTTGAAGAAATGGCCGACGGAGTTGGTGTGCCACCAGTCCGAGCCGCCGAGGGCTAGCCCGAAGCCGGAGACGATGGCGATGCCCAGCGCGACGAGGCTGGCCACGCCGAAGACGTAGATCCAGGACGATACGTAGGCGGGCTGGCGGTCGGGCAGCAGCTTCTTGGGCGGCAACAGCTTCGCGGCCCTCGTCCGCACCCTGGCGGTCCACATGCCGGCGTCGCCTGGCTCGGCCGCGGCCGCGGCGGCCGCCGGGTCCTCGGCCATGTCCTCGGCCGGGAGCTCGCCGCCCGCGGGGTGCGGGAAGCGGAACAGCAAGGCCGCACCGAAGATCACCACCATCACGGCAATGACGATCAGGTTAGCGACGGAGATGTCGATGAACGACCAGTGCAGATAGTGGCCTGGCTGATTGAGGTTAACCGCCAGGGGGCCCGCGTGACCGAGGGCTGTGGGATTCATGTCAGGCTCCACAAGGTAGATGGGATTTACGCCAGGCAAAGACCGGTGCCCATACTGTCGCCCGAGAGCGTTCACGCCCGGCAGGGATGTCAGTCATCCAGTCACGGGACTTTCGTCACCAGAATCCGGCAAGTCACGGAAAAGGCTCCAGGCGAAAAAGGGCTGTCCCCGCCGGCCGCGGCCGGCGGGGACAGAGTCGGGAACGTTCAGGTCGGGTCAGGCTGTCTGCACCTTGGCAGCGTGAGTGAGGGTGGGCAGCACCTCGGCGGCCTCGCGAACCCGGCGCAGGTGCCAGACCCCGAACAGCGACAAGATCAGCAGCAGCGCCGCCCCGGCGAACGCCGCGATCGCGCCGAGGAACGCGATCAGGCCCATCTTCCAGAACCCGTACGCGTTCAGCAGCATCCCCCGCAGCGTCGTGCCCTTGAACACCGTCTCGACCTGGTCAGCCAGCGCCGCGTTCTTCGGGTCCGCCATCGCCCTGGCCGACAGCTGGCTGCAGGTCAGCCCGCCGCCGATCTCGCCCAGGTGCACCGCGATGAAATGGGCGCCTTGACCGCACCGCTGGCCGCCGGCGGGAACACGATCTTCTGCGCCGCTCCTTCACTGCCGCCAGCATCACCCGCCCCCGCCGCCGCGATCAGGGCCGCTCGTCGCCACCGCGCGGGACCTCGGTCACCGCTACCGGGTGACTACCAGCCCGTGACAGACCGACGTACTATCGGGGCGTTGGACGGCGTTTGAGAGTCGGGAGCCCACTGGTGGAGTCGGCGGATCAGCAGCCACTGCTGCCCAGCCTCAAGCTGGACGAGCTGCTCGACGAGCTTCAGGTCAGGCTCCAGGCTGTCCTGTCCACCAGGGACCGGGTGTACTCGCTGCTCGAGGCCGTCGTGGCCGTGGGTTCCAGCCTGGAGCTCGAGGTCCTCCTGCGCAGCATCGTGGAGACCGCGGTGTCGCTCGTCGACGCCAGGTACGGGGCGATGGGCGTGATCGGCGAGGGTGACCGGCTCGTCGATTTCATCCCCGTCGGGCTGACCGCCGACGAGATCACGTCGATCCACCACTGGCCGGAGGGCAAGGGCCTGCTCGGGCTGCTGGTCACCGAACCGAGGCCGTTGCGCCTGGCCGATATCAAGGGGCACGAGGCGTCATTCGGGTTCCCGGCTGGTCACCCGCCGATGAAGTCCTTCCTCGGCGTCCCGATCCGGATCCGCGGCGAGGTCTACGGGAACCTGTACCTGACCGAGAAGCAGGGCAGCGGCCAGTTCGACACCGAGGACGAGGCGGTCGCCGTCGCGCTCGCGGCGGCCGCCGGCGTCGCCATCGAGAACGCCAGGCTTTACGAGGAGGCCCGCAGGCAGCAGCGGTGGCTGAGCGCGACCGCCGAGGTCACCAGTCACCTGCTGTCCGGTGCCGAGTCGGGCGACGCGCTCTCGATGATCACCGAGAAGGCGCTCGAGATGACCGGTGCCGACATCGTGATGGTCTCACTGCCGATGGCCGACGGCCGTCACGTGCGAGTCGAGCACGCCGCGGGCGTGGGCGCGGAACAGGCGCTCGGCCTCGTGGTCCCGATCGAGAGCTCCGTCACCGAGCAGGTGATCGCCAAGGGCGAGCGGATGTCGATCCCCAACTACCGTGCCGAGGAGCAGGTCAGCGACACCGCGAAGGCCAGGCTGCCGCTCGGGCCGCTGGAGGTCGTGCCGCTGGGCGCTCCCGGCAAGGTCCGCGGCGTGCTGTCGGCGGGGCGACAGGAGGGTGCCATGCCCCTGTCGGCGGCCGCGGCCGACATGCTCGCCACCTTCGCCGCTCAGGCGGCCATCGGGCTCGAGCTTGCCGAGCATCGCAGGCAGGCCGAGCAGATGGCGGTCTTCGAGGATCGCGACCGGATCGCCAAGGACCTGCACGACCTGGTGATCCAGCGGCTGTACGCGACGGGCATGTCGCTGCAGGGCGTCACGTCGATGATCAGGGCTCCCGAGGTAGCCGACCGGGTGAGCCGGTCGGTCGACGCGCTCGACGACACGATCAAGGAGATCAGGTCGGCGATCTTCGCGCTCCAGACGCACCCGGAGGCGAAGCCGGCCGCCCTCCGCGCCCGGATCCTGTTCGTGGCTCACGAGATGGCCCTGGCGCTGGGTTTCGCGCCCTCGCTGCAGCTCGACGGCGCGCTCGACACGGTGGTGCCCGACGAGACCGCCGAGCACATGCTCACCGCGCTGCGCGAGTCGCTGTCCAACGCGGCCAGGCACGCGGGAGCGAGCCAGGTGAACGTCACGGTCACCGTGGACAACGAGCTCGTGCTCACGGTCAGGGACGACGGCGTCGGAATCGCGCCTGGCGGCAGGCGCAGCGGACTGCGCAACCTGGAGCAGCGGGCGATGGGGCTCGGCGGGTCCCTGGTAGCCCGGCCCGGCGACGGCGGCGGCACGGAGATCGTCTGGAAGGTTCCGCTCGGCCGGTCGGCCGGGCCCTAGCCAGCCCGCGTGGGGCTACCCGATCTGGTGGCCTTCCTCGTCGAAGAGCCTCGCCGCGTACGCCGCGGCCTGGGTGCGCCGCTCCATGCCGAGCTTGGAAAAGAGCGCGGAAACGTAGTTCTTCACCGTCTTCTCGGCCAGGAACAGCCGCCCGCCGATCTGCCGGTTCGTCAGGCCCTCGCCGATGAGTTCCAGGATCTTGCGCTCCTGGCCGGTCAGGGCGGCCAGCGGGTCCGACCGCTTGGACTGGTCGCGCATCCGCGCCATCACCCGGCTGGCGGCCTCAGGATCGAGCAGCGACCGGCCGGCGGCGACGGTCCTGACCGCGCCTACCAGGTCGGTTCCCCTGATCTGCTTGAGCACGTAACCTGCGGCCCCGGCCATGATGGCGTCGAACAGCGCCTCGTCGTCACCGAACGAGGTGAGCATCAGGCACGCCACCTCGGGCATCCGCGACCTGATCTCCCGGCACACGCTGACGCCGTCGCCGTCCGGCAGCCGCACGTCGAGCACGGCGACATCGGGCCGCAGGGCCGGGATCCTCGCCAGCGCCGATGTTGCGGTACCCGCCTCGCCGATTACGGCTATGTCGGACTCGGCCTCCAGCAGGTCCCTGACTCCCCGCCGGACGATCTCGTGATCGTCGAGCAGGAACACCTTGATCTGCCCGGTCTCCGGAGCGTTCTCATCCATATAGCTACAGCGCCTTCCGGCCGGCCATCGCCTGCCTTGGTCTACTACCTGACTCGCCGCCTTGCCGGGGAGTCAAGCCACACACTAGAGCAGCACCTCGTCTACCCTGCGCCGCACGCTCGCCGCCGCCTGGTCGCTCGTTCCCACCCTGACCACCATCTGCGGGTAGGCGCCGTCGCACAGCACGGTCTTGATGAAGGCGCGGAGTTCGGCCACCTCGAACGGCTGGCTGTGCAGCGCCGCGGTCGCCCCGCAGCTGCTGGCCAGCAGCAGCACCCGCTGCAGCGCCTGGCCCGCGTCGACCCAGTCCTCAGGCCGGTCGGCCGCCGTCGTGAGCACGGCGACCACACCCGCGGACCTGGGCACCGCGCCGGTGCCTGACGGCGGCAGCCCCCAGCCGTGGCCGTGCGCGAAGTCGCGGCTCGGGAACGACGGCTCGGTGCGCTCCGGCCTGGCCGGGTAGGCGGTGGGCGGAACCCCGTCCCGTCGCGGGCTCCCGGGCGGCGGCGCCCACCTCGACTGCTCCCGCACCCGGTCGGCGTCGAGCCTGAGCGCGTAGTCGGCGGCCTCAACGACTGCCGCCAGCGCACCGCGCTGGCCTTCCTCCGCCATGACCCGCAGCGTGGCCTTCTCCCTGGACGCCTCGTCGCGCAGCGCCGAGATCAGCCCCGCGGGCAGCGGCTCGGCGTCGAAGCCGCCGCGATGCGTGCGCCGGCGCGGAATCTCGGCGAACAGCTGGCGCTCGTACTCGACCGGCGCGGTCTGCTCGTTGCCGTACCGGATCCTGGCGACCAGGTTCGGCAGGTCAGGGTCGGGCAGCACGCTGACGGTCGGCACGAGGCCCAGATAGCGGATGGCGACCCGGGCGGTGAACAGCGCTGCGCCGCAGCTGATCATCATCTCCCTGCCGTCCGGGTCGGCGAGGCGCAGCCGGCGCTCGACGTCGGCGTGCACGCCGACCTCCCGGTCGCCCGTGCTGAACCACCAGGGCTGGGTGTTGTTCACCGAGGGCGCATGCACGGCCGCCTCCACCGCGAAGCGGGAGATCTCCGCCGGGGAGCTCGCCTCCTTGGGAAGCTCTCCCGATGGCGCCCAGAACACATTCATGGCCCACTCCTGTCCGGTCGGCGCGGGCCGTCGGCCCTGACACGGCATGCAGGTCGCCCGCGGGCCACCTGCCCGCAGGTTCAGTAGACCGCCGGCTGGCGATGACGGTCTAGGTACGAAGGTCCGGCTGGCGGCAGGACCTTCGTCGTGCGCGCTCAGGCAACCATTGCCCGCTACCCGCTGGCACCGGCCGGCTACCTGGGCCGGTCAGGGACGATCAGTTCCGCGGCCGGCCTGCGGGCGGTAGGCCGTGCGGTCTGGGCGCGTCCGAACTGGAGCAGTACCTGCGGCGCGCCAGGCAGCCCGAGCCGGGACCTGATCAATGCCCGGACCGGCGCGGACTCGAGCGGCTGGGAGTACAAGGTGGCGAAGACCCACTGGCTGGCCGCATGCGTGAGCAACCGGTGCAGGGCCTGGCCGGCCCGCAGCCAGTCCGCCCTGGTGTCGGCCAAGGTGAACAGGATCGCGGTCGCCGCCGCCGGCGGGCCGTCCTGGGACTGTCCCGCGATGCCGCGGCCCAGGTCAAGGTCGCGCTGAGCCAGCCGGCCGGGCGGCGGCCCCGACGGCTCGGCGACCGCGCTGGCCGGGACGCCGTCCCTGGCCGTGCTGCCTGGCAGCCTGACCCAGTGACGCACGTCCGCCCTGGACCTGTCGTCGGCGTTGAGGGTGCTGGCCGCCTTGGCCACGATCGCGGAGAGGTGGGTGTACGCCATCCGCTGGTCGATCAGCGCCAGCGACGCGTGCTCGACCACCGCGTCGTGTTGCAGGCCGATGAGGAGTCCCTTCGGCAGCGGCCCGGGGGCATACGCGCCCCGGTGCGTGTGGCGGTGCGGCAGCGCGTCGACCAGGCGGCGCTCACTGTCGCTCATCGGGGTCCTGGCGCCGAGCCTGACCCTGGCGAGCAGGTCAGGCCGCTCCGGGTCAGGCAGCAGGCCGACCGCCGGCTGGTAGCCGAGCGCCTTGATGGCCAGCCTCAGGCCGAACAGCGCGGCACCGCAGCTGATCAGCATCTCCCTGCCGCTCGGATCGCTGCGGAGCCTGCGGCTCGGATCGGGGTACAGCTCGATCGCGTAGGTAGTGACCCGGAAGAGCCACGGCTGCGTGTTGAAGATCGACGGCGCGCGCGCCGCGGTCGCCAGTATTTCCGGGACCGACTCGACCGGGATCGGCACGTGTCGGGTTCTTGCCTGCTGAAGGATCTCGGACATCACACCCACCCGCACTCAGTTGCTGAGAGCAGGCTGCCCGAACCGGGCGGCGACCAGATAGGGCCGTTCAGGACCCCGCGAAGGGACCTTGGTACCGACTCGGCCCAAACCCGCCGTCCCTGGGTGTCGGGACGAGCCCGCGTTTTCATGATCGTGGTGGATTGACTGGTCTATGCGACCCCAACCCACCGTGATCATGGAACTCCGGCCCGGTGCGCGCGGGCGGTGTGAACCGCTCGCCGCATTCCCCGCGCCACAGCCGCACTCCCGGCGCCACACTGGGATGGTGAGCCAGCGGATCCGCACGCGCGTCCGGGTCACCGGCATCGTCCAGGGAGTCGGCTTCCGGCCGTTCGTGTACTCCCTGGCCACCGGGCTCGGGCTCGGCGGGCTGGTCGGCAACGACGTGGACGGCGTGTTCGCCGAGGTCGAGGGGGCGCCGGAGGCCGTCGAGAAGTTCATGGTCGCGCTCAGCAGGGACGCGCCGCCGCTGGCCAGCGTCGAGCGGATCGCCACCAGCCCGCTGCGGCCGCAGGGCTCGACGGTCTTCTCGATCGCCAGGAGCCAGCCGGGCGGCGAGCGCCGGACGCTGGTATCCGCCGACACCGCGACCTGCGACGACTGCCTCGCCGAGCTGGCCGACCCGGCCGACCGGCGGTTCGGCTACCCGTTCCTCAACTGCACGAACTGCGGCCCGCGGTTCACGATCGTCACCGGGGTGCCCTACGACCGGGCGCTGACCACCATGGCCGGCTTCGCGATGTGCGGGCCCTGCGCGGCCGAGTACCACGACCCGGCCAACCGGCGCTTCCACGCGCAGCCGACGTGCTGCCCCGGCTGCGGGCCGCGACTGCGCCTCGTGGACCACACGGGCGCCTCGCTTTTCGTTGATCCCGTCGTTGATCCCGTCGTTGATCCCGCCGTTGATCCCGTCGAAGGCGCGGCCGACCTGCTGGCCCGCGGTGGCGTGCTCGCGGTCAAGGGCCTCGGCGGCTACCACCTGGCCGCCGACGCGGCGAGCGAGGCGGCGACCGCCGCGCTGCGCGCCCGCAAGCACCGCGAGGACAAGCCGTTCGCGATCATGGTCGCCGGCCTGGACCAGGCGCGTGCGCTCTGCGAGGTCGACGATGTCGCCGCGGACCTGCTGACCAGCCGCCGCCGGCCGGTCGTGCTCCTGCCGCGCCGCACGAGGTCGGCCGCGGGCCCGCGCACCGACACCGACACCGAGTCCGGTGCCGTCGTCGCCCACCCGGTCGCGCCGGGCAACCGCTGCCTCGGCGTCATGCTGCCCTACACGCCGCTGCACCACCTGCTGCTCGCCAAGACCGGCCCCATCGTCCTGACCAGCGGCAACGTATCGGACGAGCCGATCGCCTACGCGGACGACGACGCGCTGGCCAGGCTGCGCGGGATCGCCGACGCGTTCCTCATCCACAACCGGCCGATCCACGTCAGGACCGACGACTCCGTCGTCCGCCCGTTCCGCGGCGGCGCGGCACTGGTCCGCAGGGCACGCGGGCACGCGCCCGAACCGCTGACCGTGCGGGCCGCCTTCGCCAGGCCGGTCCTGGCCTGCGGCGCCGAGCTGAAGAGCACGTTCTGCCTGGCCAAGGGTGACCGCGCGTTCGTCTCCCAGCACATCGGGGACCTGGAGAACGCCGAGACGCTGCGCTCGTTCACCGAGGGGATCGCGCACTTCCGCGCTCTGTTCGACATCACGCCGGAGGTGATCGCGCACGACCTGCACCCCGACTACCTGTCGACGAAGTACGCGCTGGACCTGGCCGACCCCGACGCCGACCCGGACGGGCCCGACCTGGTCGGCGTCCAGCACCATCACGCGCACATCGCGTCCTGCCTGGCCGACAACGGCGCCGACGGCGACTCGCGCGGGCGGGTGATCGGGGTGGCGTTCGACGGCACCGGCTACGGGACCGACGGCACGATCTGGGGCGGCGAGTTCCTGGTCGCCGGGCTGGCCGGCTTCGAGCGGGCCGGGCACCTGGCGCCGGTGCCGATGCCCGGCGGCGCGGCCGCGATCAGGCAGCCGTGGCGGATGGCCGCCGCCTACACCGGCGAGGCCTACCCGGACGGGCCGCCCGGCCCGCTCGACGTGCGGTGCCGCAACGAGGGAAGCTGGGACAGCGTGCTGGCGATGGCGCGCCGCGGCGTCAACTCACCAGGCACCTCGAGCGCGGGACGGCTGTTCGACGCGGTGGCCGCGCTGGTCGGCGTCCGGGACCGGGTCAACTACGAGGGCCAGGCGGCCGTCGAGCTCGAGCAGCTCGCCGATCCGGCCGAACGCGGCGGGTATCCGGCCGCGGTCGAGCAGGGCGACGTGCTCCGGGCATCGGGCTCCGACCTGTTCCGCTGCGCGGCCGACGACCTCGCCGCCGGAGTCGGACGAGAGGTGATCGCCGCCAGATTTCATAACGGGCTCGCGAGGCTGATTGTGGACTGCTGCGTACTGCTGCGGGAGCGGACGGGACTGAACACGGCGGCCCTGTCCGGCGGCGTGTTCCAGAACCTGCTGCTGCTCGAGGCCGTCGTGGGGCGGCTCGAGGCGCGCGGCTTCGCCGTGCTGACCCACTCCAGGGTGCCGTGCAACGACGGCGGGATCAGCCTCGGCCAGGCCGTCGTGGCGGCCGCGCGAACCGCCGGGAACACCGCCCCCCGACCGGCGCGGCCGGCGTGATCGCTCGCTAGGCACGCCCCAGGTGTAACCCGGCGCACCGTCCCCGAACGACGGCGATGGCCCATCGCCGTCGCTCAGCCGGAGGCGCCGCCGAGCCACTCGTACCACTCGGTCAGGCCGGTGCCGGCGACCGCGGAGACGCGCATCAGCCGGGCGTCCGGGCTGACGAGCCCGAGGTCGGCGGTAAAGCGCGCCACGTCGAACTCGACGTACGGCAGCAAGTCGACCTTGGTGAGCAGCACGAGGTCGGCCGTCCGGAACATCTGCGGGTACTTCATCGGCTTGTCGGCGCCCTCGGTGACGGAGGCGAGCACCACTCGCCGCGCCTCGCCGAGGTCGAACAGGGCGGGGCAGACCAGGTTCCCGACGTTCTCGACAATGACCGCGGAGCCGGGCTGTGGGTCGAGCGTTTCCAGGCCGCGCGCGACCATCTCGGCGTCCAGGTGACAGCCCGCTCCCGTGTTGATCTGGACGACGCGGCAGCCGGCCGCGCTGATCCGGCCGGCGTCGAGCGCGGTCTCCTGGTCACCCTCGATGACACCGAGATCGAGCCGGCCCGCTAGGTCCCGGCCGGTGTGCTCGAGCAGAGTCGTCTTGCCCGCGCCTGGCGAGCTCATCAGGTTCAGCACAAGCACCCCGCGCCCGGCCAGCCACTCCCTGGTCCGCGCCGCGATGTCGTCGTTCTTGGCCAGCACCTTGCGCTGGAGCAGGACGGTCCGGGAGTCGCCCGGCGGGATAACCTGCCTGCTGCCGTGCTCGTGCCCGCTGCCGTGCTCGCTCTCGTGGTCATGCCCGGCCCGCCGGCCGTGCCCGTGCTCGTGCGCCTGGAGGGGCAGGCGGACGATCGCGCCGTCGGCCGCGCAGCCGCAGGTCGCGCACATCTCAGGCCACCTGCACGGAGAGGATCCGCAGGTCCTGGCCGGACAGCACGGCCACGTCCGCGCTGCCGCAGGGGCAGATCATGATCGGCCAGTCCGGGGCGAAGTCGGCGCCGCAGTCCCGGCACCGGCAGGTGGCGGCCGGCTCGACGATCTCCAGGCTCGCGCCCTCCAGGCTGGTCCCCTCGGTAACCAGGTCGAAGCAGAACCTGACCGAGTCCGCGACCACGCCGGTCAGCGCCCCGATCTCCAGCCGCACGCAGGTGACCTTGGCTCCTGGGACGCGCTCGGCCACGGTCGACACCACGCTCTCGGTGATCGCGAGTTCGTGCATTCGCGCCCCTTGTCTTGGCCAGCAGAGTCTTGGCCAGCAGAGCCCGCTGTCTTGGCCAGCAGAGCCCGCTTCAGCAGATCCTGGGCAGCGGGTCGCCGACCAGCAGGTCCACGATCCTGGTGCCGCCGAACGCGGTCTTGAGCTGGACGATGCCGGCCGGCTCGGCCGTCACCTGGCCGATCACCGCGGCCTGCGCCCCGTCCTGATGTGCGCGCAGCGCGGCGAGCGCCGCGTCGGCCGACGACGGATCGACGACGGCGACCATCCGCCCCTCGCACGCCACGTACATGGGGTCGATGCCGAGCAGCTCGGCGGCACCGCGCACCTCGTCCCTGACCGGGATCGCGTCCTCACTGACCAGCACGCCGACGTCGGCGGCCCTGGCGATCTCGTTGAGTATGGTCGCGACGCCGCCCCTGGTCGCGTCGCGCAGCGCCCGGACTCCGGGGCCGGCCGCGGCCAGCAGGGCGGCGACCAGGCCGTTGAGCGGCGCCGTATCCGAGGCGATGTCGGCCTCGATGTCGAGCTCGCCCCTGGCCAGCAGGATCGTGATGCCGTGGTTGCCGATCGGCCCCGACACGAGGATGGCGTCGCCCGGGCGGGCGCGCGCCACGCCGATGTCCAGGCCCGCCCCGACCAGCCCGACCCCGGCGGTGTTGACATAGCAGCCGTCGGCCTTGCCCTTCTCGACCACCTTGGTGTCGCCGGTCACGATCTGCACGCCTGCCACGCGCGCTGCCTCGGCCATCGACGCCGCGATAGCGGTGAGCTGCTCGACCGGGAAGCCTTCCTCGAGAATGAAGCCCGCGGACAGGTACAGCGGGGTCGCGCCGGCCATCGCCAGGTCGTTGACGGTCCCGTTGACCGCGAGGTCGCCGATGTTGCCGCCGGGGAAGAACAGCGGCGAGACCACGTAGGAGTCGGTCGTCAGCGCCAGCCGCGCGCCGCCGACCTCCAGCCGGGCCGCGTCCTCCAGCGGCTCGAGCAGCGGGTTGCGGAACGCGTCCAGGAAGATCGCCTCGACCAGGGACTGGGTGGCCTTGCCGCCCGCCCCGTGCGACATCGTGATCCGGTCTTCCCTGACCCGCGGACGCGCCCGCCTGGCCCGGTCGATCCGCTCGAGGACGAGTTCCTCGCGCACGGTCCCTGGCGCCGGCTGCGGAGAGCCGGGCCGACCGGGCGCTCCCGCCGCCTCGGCGTGCTTCTCGTGCTCGGTGAGCGCCCGTTCAACCCAGCCGGCCGTCATGACCGCGCACCACCTGCGGCCGCGACCCTGGTGCGGGTCAGCCTGCCGTAGTTGTAGTAGGCCGCGCACGCGCCCTCCGGCGACACCATGCAGGTGCCGATCGGCGTCTCCGGGGTGCACGCGGTGCCGAAGACCTTGCACTCCCAAGGCTTGAGCACGCCCTTGAGCACCTCGCCGCACTGACAGGCCTTCGGATCGGCGACCCGGACGCCGGGCACCTGGAACAGCACCTCGGCGTCGAAGGCCGCGTAGTCCTGCCGCACCTTCAGAGCCGAGTGCGAGATGAAGCCGAGGCCGCGCCACTCGAAGTACGGCCGCAACTCCATGGTCTGGCCGATCGCCCGCAGCGCGACCGCGTTGCCGTCCCAGGGCACGGCCCGCGAGTACTGGTTCTCGACCTCCGCCCGGCCGGCCGACAGCTGGAGCATCAGCAGGTAGATGGACTGGAGGATGTCGAGCGGCTCGAAGCCGGCGACCACCACGGGCTTGCCGTAGTCGCGGGCGATGAACTCGTACGGGCGGCAGCCGATCACGGTGGAGACGTGACCGGGGCCGATGAACCCGTCCAGCCTCAGGTCGGGCGAGTCGAGTATGGCCTTGATCGCGGGGATGATCGTGACGTGGTTGCAGAAGACCGAGAAGTTCGTCAGCCCCTCGGCCGCCGCCCGCAACATGGTCATCGCCGTGGACGGCGCCGTGGTCTCGAAGCCGATCGCCATGAAGACAACGCGCTTGTCCGGGTTCTGCCTGGCGATCTTCAGCGAGTCGAGCGGCGAGTACACCATCCTGATGTCGGTGCCGCGGGCCTTGGCGTCGAAGAACGACCCGTTGCTGCCCGGCACGCGCATCATGTCGCCGAACGACGTCATGACCACGTCGGGCTCGGCCGCCAGCGCCATCGCGTCATCGACCCTGCCCATCGGGATCACGCACACCGGGCAGCCGGGCCCGTGCACCAGCGTGATCTGCTCGGGCAGGTAGTCCTCGAGCCCGTGCTTGTAGATCGTGTGCGTGTGGCCGCCGCAGACCTCCATCAGCTTGTACTGCCTGCCGGGCTCGCACAGCGCCGCGATCTTCGCGGCCAGCGCCCTGGCCTTCTCGCCGTCCCTGAACTCGTCGACGAAGCGCATGGCAGCCCTCCTACTCGATCCTGGACTCGGCCAGCGCGGTGAGCTCGTCGGCGTAGGCCTGGCCGATCCCCTCCAGGAACGCCAGCGCGGACGCGGCCTCTTCCTCGTCGATCTTCGACAGCGCGAAGCCGACGTGGATCAGCACCCAGTCGCCCGGCGCGGGCGGCTCGTCCGACAGCAGGCCCACGTTGATCACCCTCTTGACGCCGCTGACGTCCACCCTGGCCAGATCGGCCTGGCCGGGCATGAGTTCGACTACCTCACCGGGTATTCCTAGACACATGTGATCACCTTCCCGGCCGTATCAGGTCAAGGACCACGCGCACGGCGTCGTCGACGGCGGCCGCTACCGGTCCGCTCAGTCCGATTCCCGGCTCGGAGCTGGCCGGCTCGCACCCGACGATCAGCATCTGCCCAGTCTCCGCCCCGAGCATGCCGAGAACGCCGAGCACCACGTCCGGCTGCATCCCGTGGGCGTCGAAAAGCGCGCCGGCAGCCTGCGGCGCCCGCTCAGGCTCTATCACGTAGACCGTACCCGGCGTCCCGCCACGCGACGCGGCATCGATAAGAATGGCCCGGTCGTAGCCATTCGACAGGTCATAGGCCAGGTGCATTCCGCTGATCCCGTAGTCGGCGACGGTCACCCATTCGGGCAGGTCGCGCTCGGCCAGGCGGTTCGCGACCGCCACGCCGAACCCGTCGTCGCCGAGGAAGATGTTGCCCACCCCGGCGACCAGCGTGCGCTGCTTCACGCCCGCACCGGCCCGCCGACCATCTCGGCCGCGATCAGCTCCCACAAGATGTGGTAGACCGTGGTCTGGGCCTCCTGGATCCGGTGGATCGACGCGGACGGCGCGACGAACAGGAAGTCGAGGCTGTCAAGCTCGGCCATCTTCCCGCCGTCGTACCCGGCGATCCCGATCGTCATCAGGCCGCGCCTGCTGGCCTCGTCGAACGCCCTGAGCAGGTTCGGCGAGTTGCCGCTCGTCGACAGGCCGAGCGCGATGTCGCCTGGCCTGCCGAAGGCGGCTACCTGCCTGGCGAATACGACGTCGACGCCGATATCGTTCGACAGCGCGGTCACCACCGCCGTGTCGCTGGCCAGGCACAGGGCCGGAAGCGGCAGCGCGTCGCCGCCCGGGTACAGGAACTGCGTCGCGACCTGCTGCGCGTCCGTAGCGCTCCCGCCGTTCCCGAACGTCAGCAGGCGGCCTCCGGCCGCGAACCGCGCGGCGGCCTGTCCGGCGCAGGCGGCGAGCGCGTCGCCGCTGCGGGCGCAGACCTTGGCCCGCAGTTCCATCGCCTCCTGCGCCTTGGCGACCGTCGATGCCCGTGCCTGCGCCAGCACCGCGGTCAGGTCGGCGGCGCCGGAGTACAGGAACGGGTAGAGCGACTCCACCGACCCCGGCTGGCCGGGCTGCCCCGGCTGGCCGGGCTGGCCGGCTTGCCCCGGCTGGCCGGCTTGCCCGGGCTGGCCGGCTTGCCCGGGCAACGGGGGCTCCGCGAGCTCGCCGGCTTCGCCAGGCTCACCGGACTGCCTGCGCCTGCTGGCCTCCCCTGGCGCGCCGCGCTCCTCGGGCACGCCGGCCTTCGCAGGCTCGACGGTCGCCGTGCGGCAGATGTGATCAGAGGGTTTCGGTATCCGCGTCATCTCGCTACCACCCCAATCGCCTCCCGGGCATGCACGAGGATGGTGTCGCCGATCCCGGCGGTGACCAGCGCGACGCTGACCTCCTCTTCGCCGTTCCCGGTGTCCACCACGGCGAGGTCGTCGTCGAGCAGGCGCACGACCGTAACCGCCACCGCGGTATCTGAGCAGGTAATGCAGGCATCTGAGACACACTCCGACTGGTCGGCCGCGCGTTGCGGCATAGGCTGGCCGGCCGCGCGTAGCGGCCCAGGCTGGTGGGCCGGGCGGCGCAGCGGGCTCCCGGCGGTCATGACACGACCCCCGGCCCCAGCGCACCCGGCTGCTCGAAGAAGACGTGCACCAGTTCCCAGAGCACGTGGTACGTGGTGACGTGGATCTCCTTGATGATCCGCGGGTCGACCGAGCCGACGGTCAGCAGATGGTCGGCGCAGCCGTCTGCCGCGATCGCGCCGCCGGTACCGCCGGCCAGCGCGATGGTCAGCAGCCCCGCCTCGCGGGCGGCGCGCAGCCCCGCGAGCACGCTCGGGCACGCCGGGTCGGGCGCGATTCCCAGCGCGATGTCGGCCGGCTCGGCCAGATACCTGATCTGGTGCGAGAAGATGCTCGCCAGGCCCTCGCAGGCGGCGACCCCGGTCACGGTCGCCGCATCGCAGGTCAGCGAGATCGCCGGGAGCGCGCGCTTGCCGACGATGACCGGATGAACGAATTCCACGGCGATGTGCTGCGCGTCCGTGCTGGCGCCTCCGGTGCCGAAGACCACGAGCTTGCCGCCCTGGTGAAAGCGCACCGCCATCGCGTGCGCCGCGTTCGCGATCTGCTCTGCCCGGTCCGCCAGTTCGCCGCCCGGGCCGATCCTGCGGTCCAAGGCGGCGGACGCCCCGCCGACAAGACCGCCCGAGCCGGAGACGCCCGGCCCGCCGGAGCCGGGGACGCCCGGCCCGCCGGAGCCGGGGACGCCCGGCCCGCCAGGGCCGGGGACGGCCCGGCTGGGTTTCTCGGACGGATCGGTCACCGCGGCTCCCCGGCCTATCGTCATGGCTGCTCACCGGCGCCAGCCCCGGGATCGGCACGGGGGAGTTCCGCGTCGACGACGATGCCAACGGCGTCGCTGACCTTGAGCACGCCGAGGAAGGCAGCGTACGGCTTGATGCCGAAGTCGGACTGCCGCACCGACGCGGTCACGTGGTAGGCCGCCTCACCGTCCTTGACGACCTGAAGCCGCAGCGGCCGGTCCGTCCCCGCGAGGCTGAGCGTGCCGTGCACCACCCCGCCGCCGTCCTGACCAGGTTCGAAGCTGGACGCGGTGAATGTCGCCGTCGGATGGCGGTCGGCGCGGAGCAGCTTGCGCGCGGTGACCGCGATCTCGCGCCGGTCCCGATCCGTCAGTGGTTTCACGCCACCCGTACCCTCGCGTACCACCAGTGAGTTGATGTCGGCGCAAATGATAAGCCCTGCCGGACTGAGATCGGCGGCGACCTCGAGTTCGGCCGACCAGCGCGTGACTTCAATGCTCAGGTCATGGCCGACCTGCGCCGCCAGCCCGTCGCGCGCGGTCAGTAAAACGATCCTGCCTCGCTCCGCGCCAAACATCAGGCGTCCCGCGTGAAGCGCCATGGCAGAACCGTAGGACACATGTGGGCAGTCGTCTAGTGTTCTCACAAGACAGCCTTGGCTCGCCGCTGATTATCCGCAGGACAAAATGTTAACAAGGAAAGTCCACAAATGGCTAGCGGCCAGTCGACGGAGCTACGGAAGAGGCAGAGCGCCAAAAACTTCCTGAATACGGCGCAGATCACGCATTCTCGGCTCTGTCGTCCCGCCGACCCAGCGGCTGACGGTCTTGACCGAGACGCCGAGCTGACGCGCCGCGGCCTCCTGGGTCAGGCCCTCCCTGCGGAGCGCGGTCGACATCCACTCGGCGAAGGTGGCCGGCTGGCCAGGCTGCCCGAGCTTGACCGTGCCAGGCGGGCCCGCCGGGCTCTGCGCGGCCTGCCGCGCCGTGTCGCTGGGCCAGGGTTCGGCCGCGGCACCAGCGGCGCCAGCCGCGGCGGAACCCGCCTGTACCTGCTGGCTGGCCTGCGCGTTCGGCTGAGGGCCCCTGGCCGGTGCGTGCAATTGCGTGTCGGAGTGCAGCACGTCGACCTCGACGTGCTCGGGGAAGATCCGGAAGGCGACGTTGATCGACCCGGTCGGTCCGGCGGCGTCGAGCAGCGCGCGGAACACGGTCTCGCCGACCTCCCTGGTGCCTTCCTCGGTGAGCGGCGACTCGGCCAGGCAGTGCCGGACGAAGTTGCGGATGTCAGGGATCGATGAAGGCCGGGCAGGGAAGACCTGCGACAGCACCACGACGGGCACTACCTCGATTGGGCCTGCTCCTGGCCCGAGGAAGGGCTCGGCCACCGACTAAACTCCTCACGAACCCCAGTACCAGACGGCCGGGTACGTGCCAGGCTAGTTGCCGGACGGCTGAATCGGAAGACCGAATGCCGATCTCGCGTCATTCTGGTCCTATTCGCACCATTACTCCAGTGACTCAGCGCGAGAGTCAGACATTAGTGTCCGGACAACTGAGAGTTTCATCTTGCCGGCCGATCGCTTCGGGTCTACCATGGCGACGTCTGCGCATCAGCCAAGTGAGGTGCGTCGTGGTCCTTTTCGGTGACACTGCTCCCCGAAGCGAAGCGAACGCCGCCCCTCGATTAGGGCAGCGTCACGGTAACGGCATGCGTCGCTATGTGCATGCGGCAATACCCACTCAATGTGGCGAATGGTGCGTTCGGTCGGCCCGATCACGTCCGGTATCCCGATCGCGCCCGATATCCAGCCGATCCTTAGCGAGAGGATCTTCGTCATGCCACAAGGCACACAGTCCGGCCAGGGCACCGGCGGCGGCGGCGCAGGCGGCGGCATCACAGGCGGCGGCAGCGCCGACGCGGGAGCCGACCCGCTGGTGCACATCCTGTGGATGAATGGCGGCCTGGGCTGTGACGGCGACTCGGTGGCCCTGACCGCGGCCACCCAGCCGAGCATCGAGGAGATCGCGCTCGGCGCGCTGCCCGGGCTCCCGAGTGTCGCCGTGCACTGGCCGCTGATCGACTTCGAGTGCGGCCCGGAGACCGGCGCGGACAACTTCATCGAGTGGTGGCACAAGGCGGACCGCGGCGAACTCGATCCCTTCGTGCTTGTCGTCGAGGGCTCGATCCCGAACGAGGCGATCAAGGAGGAGGGCTACTGGTGCGGGTTCGGCAACAACCCGGCCACCGGCCAGCCCATGACCACCAGCGAGTGGCTCGACCGGCTCGCGCCGAAGGCGACGGTGATACTCGCGGTCGGCACCTGTGCCACCTACGGCGGCATCCACGCGATGGCGGGTAACCCCACCGGCGCGATGGGCGTGCCCGACTACCTGGGCTGGGACTGGCGGTCCAAGGCCGGGTTGCCGATCGTCTGCGTGCCGGGCTGTCCGATCCACCCGGACAACCTGTCGGAGACCATCCTGTACCTGCTCTACCAGGTCGCCGGGCAGGCGCCGATGATCCCGCTCGACGAGGCGCTGCGCCCGACCTGGCTGTTCGGCGCGACCGTGCACGAGGGCTGTGACCGGGCGGGCTACTACGAGCAGGGCGACTTCGCGACCGAGTACGGCTCGCCCAAGTGCCTGGTCAAGCTCGGCTGCTGGGGACCGGTGGTGAAGTGCAACGTCCCCAAGCGCGGCTGGATCAACGGCGTCGGCGGCTGCCCGAACGTCGGCGGGATCTGCATCGCCTGCACGATGCCCGGCTTCCCCGACAAGTTCATGCCGTTCATGGACGAGCCGCCCGGTGCCAGGGTCTCGACCGCCGCGAGCACGCTCTACGGCACGGTCATCCGCACGCTGAGGGGATTCACGGCAAAGACGGCCGACGAGGAGCCCAAGTGGCGGAAAAGGGGCAACGAGCTCCTGAGCGGTTATCAGAAGAACTGGTGAACTCGGCCTGGCGGGTGCCCTCGGGCGGCTGCCCTCGGTACCGGAAGGATGAGCGATGACGACGGTCGATGACACCGGCGTAGTCGAGATGGCCTGGGACCCGATCACGCGGATCGTCGGCAGCCTCGGCATCTACACCAAGATCGACTTCAAGGCCAGGCGGGTCATAGAGTGCCACAGCACCTCGTCGATCTTCCGCGGCTACAGCATCTTCATGAAGGGCAAGGACCCGAGGGACGCGCACTTCATCACCAGCCGGATCTGCGGCATCTGCGGCGACAACCACGCCACCTGCTCGGTCTACAACCAGAACATGGCCTATGGCGTCCGCCCGCCGCACCTCGGCGAATGGATCATCAACCTGGGCGAGTCCGCCGAGTACATGTTCGACCACAACATCTTCCAGGAGAACCTGGTCGGGGTGGACTTCTGCGAGCGGATGGTGGCGGAGACCAATCCTGGCGTGCTCGAGCTCGCGAACAGGACCGAGGCGCCGCACGCCGCCGACCACGGCTACAAGTACATCGGCGACATCATGCGCTCGCTGAACCCGCTCGAGGGCGAGTTCTACCGCGAGGCGCTCCAGGTCAGCCGGTCGACCAGGGAGATGTTCTGCCTGATGGAGGGGCGCCACGTGCACCCTTCCACGCTGTACCCGGGCGGCGTCGGCACCACGGCGACCGTGCAGCTCTTCACCGACTACCTGACCAGGCTGATGCGGTACGTCGAGTTCATGAAGCGCGTCGTCCCGATGCACGACGACCTGTTCGACTTCTTCTACGCCGCCCTCCCCGGTTACGAGGAGGTCGGCAGGCGGCGGGCCGACCTGGTCTGCTGGGGCAGCCTGAACGACCCGGAGCACTGCGACTTCAGGTACGAGAACATGACCGACTGGGGCCGGAAGATGTTCGTGACCCCGGGCGTGATCAGGGACGGGAAGCTGCTGACCAACGACCTGGTCGAGATCAACCTGGGCATCCGCATCCTGCTCGGCAGCTCGTACTACGAGGACTGGGAAGACCAGGAGATGTTCGTCACCCGCGATCCGCTCGGCAATCCGGTGGACCGCAGGCACCCGTGGAACCAGCACACGATCCCGAGGCCCGCGAAGCGGGACTTCGACAGCAAGTACAGCTGGGTCATGTCACCGCGCTGGTTCGACGGCAAGGACCATCTGGCCTGCGACACCGGCGGCGGGCCGATCGCCAGGCTCTGGGCGACCGCGCTCGGCGGCCTGGTCGACTTCGGCTACGTCAAGTCGACAGGCAGCAGCGTGCAGATCAACCTGCCGAAGACGGTGAGCAAGCCCCCGGTCACGTTCGAGTGGAAAATCCCGGTCGATGCCTCGGGCGCGCCGCTGTCGAACGCGATCGAGCGGGACCGGGCCCGCACCTACTTCCAGGCCTACGCGGCGGCGTGCGCGCTGTACTTCACCGAGAAGGCGCTGGCTGAGATCCGGGCCGGGCGCACCAAGACCTGGGAGCCGTTCTCCGTCCCCGACGAGGCGAACAGCTGCGGGTTCACCGAGGCGGTCCGCGGCGTGCTCTCGCACCACATGGTGATCAGGGGCGGCAAGATCGCGAACTACCATCCGTACCCGCCCACGCCGTGGAACGCCAGCGTCAGGGACTCGTTCGGCACGCCGGGCCCGTACGAGGACGCCGTGCAGAACACGCCGATCTTCGAGGAGAACCCGCCGGACCGGTTCAAGGGCATCGACATCATGCGCACGGTGCGCAGCTTCGATCCCTGCCTGCCCTGCGGCGTCCACATGTATCTCGGCAACGGCAAGCTGCTCGACAAGGTGCACTCGCCGATGTCGGTCATCCTGGCGACCTGACCGGCGGGAGACACCATGAGCCAGGTGCGAGGGGTCGGAGAGCGGATCGAGGAACTGCTCGCCTCGCTCCGCTCCGGCGCGGGCGCCGCCGCCGCGACCGGGCCCGACCCGGCTGCCGTGGCCGAGGAACTCGTCCGGCTGCTCGTCGGCCTGTACGGCGACGGGCTTGGCCGCATCGTCGCCCTGCTCGCCGACCGCGGCGAGCCTGGAGCCGAAGTCATCGCGGTCCTGGCTGAGGATCCGCTGGTGGAGAGCCTGCTGCTGCTGCACGACCTGCACCCGCTCGATGTTGACGCCCGGGTGCAGCGGGCGCTGGACCGGGTCAGGCCCTACCTGGGCTCGCATGCCGGCGGGGTGCGGTATCTGGGCGTCACCGACGGGGTAGCCAGGCTGCGGCTGGAGGGCAGCTGCGACGGCTGCCCGTCGTCGGCGGTCACCGTCACGCTGGCGATCGAGGGGGCGGTCATGGACGCCGCACCCGAGGTCACCGAGGTTCTCGTGGAGGGGATGACCACGGCGCCAGAGCCTGCGCTGCTCCAGATCGGCCGCCGCCCCGCCGGCAGCCACCCCGCTGCCGGCAGCCACCGCGCCGCAGGCAGCCACCCCGCCGCAGGCAGCCACCCCGCCGCAGGCAGCCACCCCGCCGACTCCGGTTCGGACTGGGTGACCCTTCCGGATATCGGGCCGCCGAGTTCGCGCCCGGTGACCGCGTCGGCCGGCGACGTCACCGTGCTCGTCTGCTCCGTGCGCGGAACCCTGTACGCCTACCGCGATGCCTGCGCCGCGTGCGGCTCGTCGATGGCCGACGGCGTGCTCGACCGCGAGCAGCTCACCTGTCCCGGCTGCGGCGCCCGGTACGACGTGCGGCTGGCCGGGCAGGGCCTGGACGGCCGCGGCCTGCACCTCGACCCTCTTCCGCTTCTTGCCGACAGTCTCGGCGTCCGGGTAGCGCTGCCAGCGGCGGCCCGGCTATGAGCAGCAGGACCGGCCTGCGCCGCTTCGTTTCCGGCCCCCCTTCTGCGGCGCAGGCCGGTGCTGTGCCGGACGAGGCACCCCAAGCCCCGCCGGCCGATCAGGTTCCTCAGGTCCCGCCCGCAGCCGAGGCCGAGAAGTGCGAGCTGTGCGCCACCGAGATCCCGGCCGATCACCGCCACCTCGCCGACCTGGACCATTCCAGCCTGGTCTGCGCCTGCCGCGCGTGCTACCTGCTGTTCACGCACGACCAGGCCGTGCGGGGCAGATACCGGGCGGTTCCCGACCGATACCTGGCCGATCCCGCCCGGCCGCTGTCGGGCGCCGAGTGGGACGCGCTGGAGATCCCGGTCGGGCTGGCCTTCTTCCTGCGCAGCTCGCGGCAGTCCGCCGTCACGGGGTTTTACCCGAGTCCGGCCGGCGCCACCGAGTGCCGGCTCGACCTGGCCGCCTGGGAGCGCATGTCCGCCGACCACCCGCTGCTCGGCGCCGCGGCCCCTGACGTCGAGGCCGTGCTGATCTCACGGTCGGGCTCGGAGGTCGAGGCCTTCGTCGTCCCGGTCGACGCCTGCTACGAGCTGGCCGGGCGGTTGCGGCTGCTCTGGCGCGGCTTCGACGGCGGGGCAGAGGCGAGGCAGGCCATCGCCGGCTTCCTCGACGGCGTCCGCGGCCAGGCCAGGACCCACGACGAGGAGACTTGACATGGCAGAACTGGCCTTCGACTGCATCGGAGCCCGGCCGGACAAGTACGCCATGGCCCCGTCCATGACGCTGAACCTGCGGATCGCCGAGACGACCGGCCAGCGGATCGACGCGATCGCGCTGCGCTGCCAGATCAGGATCGAGCCGGCCAGGCGCAAGTACTCGGCCGTGGAGGCCGAGCGGCTCAAGGACCTGTTCGGCGAGACGCACCGGTGGGCCGACACGCTCAAGCCGATGCAGCTCGCAACCGTCGCGACGATGGTGCCCGGGTTCACAGGAAGCATCGAGGTCGACCTTCCGCTGCCGTTGAGCTATGACCTGGCCATCGGCTCTGCCAGGTACTTCGCCGGACTGGAGTCCGGCGAGATACCGCTGCTGCTGCTCTTCAGCGGCACGGTGTTCGCCACGGCGGACGGCAGGCTGGCCGTGCAGCAGGTGCCGTGGAGCAAGGAGGCAGCGTACCGCTTGCTGCTGAGCACCTGGCGGGAGGCGATCGACGCGCACTTCCCGGACAGCGCTTGGATCAAGATGAGCACCGGCACGCTCGACGACCTGCTCAGGTTCAAGTCCAGGCTGGCCCTGCCGACGTGGGACGCGACGCTCGCAGCCCTGCTCGAGCGGGCCGCGGAGAACGCGGAGCCCGGGCCATGACGGAGGGGATCACTGAGCTGGACCTGGTGCACGTAGCGCAGGCACGCAAGCTCGCCGACGCCGTCATGTACGAGGGCTACCTGCTCTACCCCTACCATCAGTCGGCGCAGAAGAACCGGTCCAGGTTCCAGTTCGGCGTGCTGATGCCGCCCCCCTACCGGACCGTGGATCCGTCCGAGCCGTCGGCCAGCCAGACCGAGTGCCTCGTCGAGTGCGCCGACGACGCCCAGGTGCTGATCGCCGTCAGGTTCCTGCAACTGCAGCGCAGGCGCGTGCTCCAGGTGCGGCCCGGTTCCGGGCGCCCGCGCGAGGTCGCCTCGCTGACCGTCGACGGGGTCGAGCACACCACCTGGGACGAGGCGATCGAGCGGGAACAGCAGGTTCGCGCCGAGGTCGGCGAGCTGCTGAGCGGCGACCTCGGGCTGACCCTGCACGTCGACGCGGGCGAGTCGGCGCAAGACATCGTCGTCGAGTCCACCGGGCGGCTGGCCGGCCGGCTGGTCCGCTCTTGGTCGGCCATCGACGGAGTGATCAGGCTGCGGGCCGAGCGCCTGGCCGGCCCGTACGGCGGGCTGCGCCTCGGCATCAGGATCGAGAACCACACCCTTCCCGACGCGGCGCCGCGGGACAGGGACGACGCGCTCGGCCACGCGCTGGTCGCGGCGCACGCTCTGATCTGGGTTCCGGGCGGGAAGTTCCTGTCCATGACCGATCCGCCGGAGTGGGCCGCGGCGGCGATCACGGCCTGCGAGAACGTCGGCACCTGGCCGGTGCTCGCCGGGCCGCCCGGCCGCCGCGACCTCGTGCTGTCGACTCCCGTGATCTTGTACGACCACGCCGAGGTCGCACCGGAGAGTGCCGGAGATCTTTTCGACGCAACAGAGATAGACGAGATCCTGACCTTGAGGACGCTCGCCATGACCGACGATGAGAAACGTGCGGCCCGGGCTACCGACCGGCGCGCCGGCGATCTGCTCGACCGGCTCGACGACATGCCGCCGGAGATGTTCGAGCGGCTGCACGGCGCGATCCGCTATCTGCGCTCCGCGCCGGCGGACGATCCGGCAAGCGCCGACACGCCGTGGTGGGACCCGGGCACCGACGCGAGCGTGGCACCCGACAGCGACCAGGTGCTCGTCCGCGGCGTGCTCGTCGCGCGCGGCAGCCGGGTCAGGATGCTGCCCGGCGTGCGGAACGCCGACGCGCAGGACCTGTTCCTGGCCGGGCGCGAGGCTACGGTGCAGGCGGTCTTCCACGATGTCGACGGCAACGTCCACGTCGCGGTGAGCCCAGACGACGACCCGGCAGCGGACCTGCAACGCAGCCACGGCCGGTATCTGTACTTCAGCGCCGACGAACTCGAGCCGGCCTCGTCGGCCAACCCGCAGGAATCCGCACCGAAGGAGGATCCGGCATGATCATCAAGATGATCAAGGCAGCGACTATCGCGGTGGTACTGGCCGTGGTCATCCAGTCGCTGCCAGACCTCAAGCGCTACCTCGAGCTCCGCGAGATGTGACGCCCGATTCCCGACCAGGCAAGCCAGCCAAGTCGGGTGCCAGGCTGGAGCGGCCCGTGATCGACGGGCAGCGCTACGTGCTCAAGCACATGAACCTGGCCACCGACTGGACCACTGAACGCGCCGAAGTCCGCGCGCTGAGTTCATATCACTACTTGTGGCCCCGCAAAGCTCACAAGCCGGGCACCGAATTGACGCCGGCTCGTGATATGTCGGTTGAGACACTCCGCCGCAGCCGATCTAGCGCCGCGAATTGAGTTATTTGCCCGATTGTATCCCGGGCCCGAGCGCGGTCGGGGCGTGTCTCGCCCTAGTTGTTACGCGCGAAGATCCTCAGGAAGAACAGGAACACGTTCAGCACGTCGAGGAAGATCGACGCCGCCAGCAGCGGCGCGGACCTGATGTCCTTGGACGTCCGCAGCCGCTGGAAGTCGAACATCGTGAACCCGGCGAAGATCACCAGCCCGATCACCGCGTAGATCAGGTCGCCGTTCGGGATGCGGACGAAGATCATCACGATGCCGAAGATGATGAGCCCGATCAGCGCGAAGAAGCCCGCCTCGTCGCGTAGCCGGCCGCGCCGAACCCGGCGATGAACAGGGCGGTCGCGCCTCCGGCGGTCCACAGCGCGCTAGGGTTCGTTCCGGCGTAGTACTCGAGCACCGGCGCGAGCGCCAGGCCGATCAGCACGCCGAAACCGCAGAGCAGCGCCACGGTGAGCTGCTGAGACCGGCGGACCGCGAAGTTCATCGCGATCAGGCAGATGAACGCGGCGATGAACCAGAGGAACCCCAGGCCGTAGGACAGGTTGCGGCCCAGGTAGGCGCCGGCCGCGAACAGCGCCGCGGTCAGCGCGACGTACCCCATCGTCTGGCTGAACAGGCTGCGCGTCTGGTCCCGGCCGAGGACGCCCGAGTACCCGCCGTAACCACCGTAAAGCGCCGGATTGCTCACAATGTGCTCCTTCCCCGCCGCGCGGCGTTCATCCAAAATACCTCCGGGCCGCCGGAGATGCCCGCGCGCCGAGACTGGCATCATGCTGCATGCGAATCCTGATCATCGGCGGAACGGTCTTCGTCGGCCGCCACATCACCGACGCTGCTCTCGCCGCCGGCCACGACGTACGCTGGACGGGCGCGGCGGCCAGTACGTCTCCGTCGGCGTCGGCCTGACCCCCGACCGCGAGGCGGAACTGCTCGCCGCCTGGCGGGCGCGGTAAGCAGGCGGCCCGGCGGCTAGCCCTGCGGCCCCGGCGGCTAGCCCGCCGCGGCGGCCGGCAGGATCTGACGCGGGATGTCCGGCGGGTCTGGGCGGCGCCGCCACTCCCTCGGATAGCCGAGCGACACCTCGACATGGCGGATCCCGTGGTGCCACGTGGTACGCGGAATGTGCAGGTGGCCGTAGACCACGGCGACCGCGTTGAACCGCTGCGGCCAGTCCGCGGTCCGTGCCGTACCGCACCACTGCGCGAACACTGGGTATCTCAGCACCCGAGTTAGCTCCCTGACCAGCGGGAAGTGGTTGACCAGGACCGTGCGGGCGCCAGCCGGGAGGTCGGCGAGCCTGGTTTCGGTCGCGGCTAGCCTGGCCGAGCACCACGCGTCGGTGCTCGGATACGGGTCGGCGTGCAGCATTGCCTCGTCGCTGGCGATGATCCCGGTCGCACGTGCCCGCTCGAGCGCCTCCGCCCTGGTGGCCGTGCCGTCGGGCAGGAACGTGTAGTCGTAGAGCACGAACAGCGGCGCGATCACCGCCGGTCCGCCCGGGCCGGTCCAGGTCAGATACTGGTCCTCGGGCGTGCGGACGCCGAGGCCCCGGCACATCGCGACCAGGTGCTCGTAGCGCTCGACACCGCGCAGCCGCAGCGGTTCCCGCCGGTGCGTCCACAGCTCGTGGTTGCCTGGTACCCAGATGACCTCGGCGAACCGCTCCCGCAGCATGCCGAGCGCCCACTCGATGTCGGCCGCGAACTCGCCCACGTCGCCCGCGACGACGAGCCAGTCGCCGGCCGTCCGCGGCCGGATCCGGGCGACGATTTTCCTGTTCTCGGTGAAGCCGACATGCAGATCGCTCACGGCGAGCAGCCTGGGTTCAGCCGGATCCGCCACGTAGGTGATCATCACACACCAGCGATCGCCCGAGGACTGTCGGACCCCAGCGCGACAATGGGAAGCGTGCGGGTTGCCATGGTGCCGGGACCTGGGCAGTCCGGGGTGCTCTGCCCGCTCCGCGAGGACGGCAGCCCGGCCGGGGCCCCGGTCGAGGCAGGAGATCTGGTGTCGGCCGTGCGGGAGCACGAGCGGAGAGGAGGAATCCGCTGGGTTTGGCCGTCGGCGGCCAGCGTGTACCAGCTGCTGCTGCTCGCGGGAGTTCGGGTCGCCCGCTGCCACGACGTGGGGCTCACCGACGCGCTGCTCCGCGGCAGGGACGACGCCGCGGCGACGGGAGCCGCGGACCCGGCGGCGCTGCCGCATCACGCCGGGCTCGATGCCGGGGTCCAGCCCGCCGCGGCTGGCCGACTCGCCCAGCAGGCGCTGTTCGACCCGGTGCTGGCCGGCGCGCCCGGGCCGGCGAACCCGCGCGACACCCTGGACGCGCTGGTCGACGCGCACGCCGACCAGCTACGCAGGATCGCGGCCGACGAGCATCCGGGCAGGTTCGGCCTGCTCGTCGCCGCCGAGTCGGCTGGGGCGCTGGTTGCCGCCGAGATAGGCCTGGCCGGGCTGCCGTGGCGGCACCAGGTGCACGACGCGCTGCTGACCGACCTGCTCGGGCCGCGGCCGGCGCTGGCCGGGCAGCGACCCGCCCGGCTCGCCGAGCTGGCCGCGCAGGTCGCGGCCGCGTTCGCCAGTACCAGCCAGCACGGCCAGCACAGCCAGCGCAGCCGGCAGCCGGTCAACCCGGACTCGCCCGCTCAGGTGCTCCAGGCGTTCGCCGCCGACGGGATCAGGCTGCCGTCGACGAGGCTCTCGGTGCTCAGGGACGTGGATCATCCGGCCGTCGCGCCGCTGCTCGAGTACAAGGAACTTGCCAGGCTGCACTCGGCGTTCGGCTGGACCTGGCTCGACACCTGGGTGCGCGACGGCCGGTTCAAGCCCGAGTACGTCGTGGGCGGCGTGGTATCCGGCCGCTGGGCCTCCCGCGGCGGCGGCGCGCTGCAGATTCCCCGGATGCTGCGCCGCGCCGTCGTTGCCGATCACGGCTGCGTCCTCGTGGTCGCCGACGCCGCCCAGCTCGAGCCCCGGGTACTCGCGGCGCTGGCCGGCGACCGGGCGTTTGCCGCTGCGGCGAGCGCCGGCGACCTGTACGCGGAGCTTGCCGCGGCGTTCGGCGGCGACCGGGCGAAGGCCAAGGTCGCGATGCTGTCGGCAATGTACGGCGGAGCCGGCGGTGAGGCCGGCCAGCTGCTCGCCGTGCTGCGGCGGCGCTTCCCCGCCGCCGCGGGCTACGTGGAGGCGGCCGCGCGGGCTGGCGAGGAGGGGCGCGTGGTCAGGTCGGTGCTCGGCCGCACCTGCCCGCCCCCATCGGCGAACTGGCGCGCGCTCACCGAGGAGGCCGCCGACCCGGACGCCGAGCGCGACCCGCGGGCCGGGCGGGCCTCACGCGCCCGCGGCCGGTTCACCAGGAACTTCGTCGTGCAAGCGAGCGCGGCGGACTGGGCCCTGGTGATGCTGGTCAGCCTCCGTGCTGGCCTGACGAAGATCGTTTTGCGCAACGAAGGCCCTGACGTGCCGCCGCCCGCCGGGCCGGCCTCGTCGCGCGCCGGTCACCGGCGCCCTGAGCTGGTGTTCTTCCAGCACGACGAGGTGATCGTGCACTGCCCGCGCGAGCAGGCCGACGCCGCGGCCGCGGCGGTGTCGCAGGCGGCCGGCGAGGCGTCCAGGCTGGTGTTCGGCCGCACCCGGATCGCGTTCCCGCTGAACACGGCCGTCGTGGACTGTTACGCCGACGCGAAATGACCCGACGCGAAATGAGCCGCGGCCCCGGCCGGCCTGGCTCAGCGGTCGATTTCCACCGGCGGCAGGTCGGCGACCTCTTTCCTGCTGATCTGCAGCTTGATGCCGTCTCGCACGTCGAGCACGGCGCTGATCGGGATCGCGACCTCCTTGCGGCCCAACAGGTGGCCCTCGGCCAGCAGCACGTGCGAGACGCGGCGGCTGGCGGCGTCTACCACCAGCCCGTGCACGTGCCCGATCGGCCCGTCGGTGGCGTAGACCGGCTCGCCCCGGCGCACCTCGACCTCGCCTTCCGGGACGGTGTCGTAGGTCACGGTCCGCGAGACTCCCGGCACGTCGGCGCCGACCACCCCACCGGCCTGGCCGCCGTGCAAGCCGTAGTACGGCCAGGAGAGCACCTGCTCGGGGCCGTAGTCCTCGTAACCGAGCGTTCCGGGCACGAACTGGGTCTCCTCGGCCGAGTCGAGCCGCTCGAACTCCGCGACGGTGCACCGCAGCCTGACCCCGTCCCCCGCCGCTTCGGCCAGCTCGACCGGAACCAGGCGGCCCAGCCCCCGCCGGTGCCTGGGTTCCACGACCAGGTGGGTGACCGCCCGGGCGAGCGGGTCGACGACGACCCGCCTCACCGTGCCGGCCGGCCCGTCGCTGCAGCTCGCTTCCGCGCCGATCGTGAAGGACATTGTCTGCGCCATGGCAACCCCCGAATCGCGGTCCGTCACCGCCAGCCTACGGCCGGGCGCGGGCCGGCCCGGTGCCGACCGGACGTCAGCGGTGCAGGCTCAGCGGCTGACCACCCCGGCTCAGCTGGTGGAACAGGCGCTCGGTGTCGGGGTGCGGCTCGCCACCCGGCGCGATCTCGGCGATCGCGTCGAGGCACGACGTCCAGGCCTCGGTGACGCCCTGGGGGTTGCCCGCCTCGTGCTCGGCCCGCATGACCGCGCGCCAGAGCTGCTCGGCTGCCGACTCGGCGGAGAGCCCGATCCGCGCGGCCCGCCTGGCGGCCTGCGGATCCCCCGCGGCGAGTTCAAGCTGCGCAAGCAGGTCGGCGGTGTCGACGATCTCCGCCCGCATGGTCTCGAACAGCGCGATGTCGATCCACCAGTGGTAGCACTCGGCAAACGGCTGGCCGCGGACAAGTTCGAGCGCGGCGCGCAGGTCGGGCGCGGTGCGATCGGCTCGGCCGGGCCTGGCCAGCGTGCTGAAGTCGGCCCAGTCCAGCCGGACACCGTCGTGCAGCACGTAGATGCCGCTGCCCAGGTGGATGATGTACTCCTGGTCGTCGGCCGCCTGGCCGAGGCGACGCCTGGTCCTGGTGATCAGCTGGCGGACCGAGTCGGGCGGCCGCGGATGATCGGCGTCGGCGCCGAGCAGACCGCACAGCGCCGAGTTCGACAGGCCGACCGGGGCGTGCAGGGCGAGCGCGAGCAACAGCTCGGCCTGCTTCGGCTGCAGCGGCTCGGCCGAGCCGAGCACCTCGAACGGCCCGAGCACGTTGACGCTCAGGCACGGCGCGCGGTGCCGTGGGGCCGGGCGGCGCTCGTGCCGCCACGGCTGCGGCCGCTGACCGAGACCCTCGTCGGCCTCGGGCTGCGGCTGGGACCGCTGGGCGGGACCTTCGTCAGCCTGATGCCGCGGCTGGGACCGCCGGCGGCCGTCAGGGTCGGCCGGGTCACCGGTCTCGGGCTGCTTGCCCGGCCCGGACAGCTCACCATCATCGGGCAGCTCGCCGGGCTCTGACAGCCCGGCGAGTTCCGCCAACTCGGCAAGCTGCGGCAACTCGTCGCGCTCGGCGAATTCTGGCGGGTCAGGGAGTTCTCCAGGCTCGGGGAAGGCGATCGGCCTGGTGAGCTCATCGTCAGTCCCGGACAGCACCGGCGCGGCGGCGTAGCGCATCCACGGCGGGCCGCCGTAGTCGCCGTAGGGCTCGGCCTCGGGAGCGACATCCGAGGTCGCTGCGGCCGTGGTGAACAGCCCGGCGAGCGCCTCGTACTCGCTCACGGTCAGCGTCTGCGGCAGGACCGTGAGCTGGTGCTGCGGGCCCAGGTAGGCCAGCGCGACGGTGGCGATCATCTCACCCGGTCCCCCGGGGTCTGGCTCGAGCCGGAACACGGCCGGGGCGAGCTTGTCGTTGTCGGCCTGGATATCGCCCGCGACCAGCGCGGCGATCCCGCCTGGCCCGTCGGCCAGGTCGAGCAGCCTCGCCATCTGCTCAGGTGTCGGCTGCAGCCTGCTGACCAGCAGCGTCAGGCCCCAGTCCTCGTCCTCGGGATCCTCCATCCGCCGGGTCCTGACGTCGGCCTGGCGGTCGCCGGCCAGCCTCCTGGCGATCGTGCGGGTCCTGGCCTCGAGCATGTCGAGTGCCTCGTCCAGGTCGCGGCAGCGCTCGGCCCGTCCGAGCACGTCGAGCTCGTCACAGCCGACGAGCACGAGGTCGTACCAGCCGCTCCAGCGGCTCGACGCCAGCTCGGTCGCGGCCGTCACGAGCAGCCGGTCCGTCAGCGCGAGCGGGCCATCGCAGCAGGTGACCCGCATGGCCTCCAGGTCGAGCAGCAAGTATCCGCCGCCCGGCACCGCGCCCGCGGTGAACAGGCCGGGCAGCAGGTCACCGACCTCGCCGGGCACGAGCGGAGCGGTGGTCCACTCCGGCGAGGCGTCGCGCAGGTCAGCCGTCCAGCACATCCCCTGCCGGCCAGGCGCGGTCGTGAACGGGGCCGGCGGCGGGCCGGCGGCCGGAGCCGAGAGCAGCACGTCGATGCGATCGGCGGTCAGGTGGATGCCGACGATGGGCGGCAGCGGATCGCCGCCGCGGCCCACGCCCTCGCTCAGGTCGCACAGCGCGTCCCTGAGCGAGGCCGGCGGGGCAGGCGGCGCGGCGGCGCGGAGCTTCTGCTCGATGCGCTGGCCATCGGTGTTTGTAGGCAGCGCGATGCGGCGGCCAGGACGCCGGTGCTGGCGCTGCCGGTGCCGCAGCCGCTCCAGGGTTACCAGGGCGGCACCGGCGAGCATTCCGAGCGTGAAGAGCACTGCCTGCTGGACCTCCTCGTGCTGGCCGGCCGCCAGCTCACTGGGCCTATTACCTGAGCCTGCGGCCTGCGGCCCGCCCGCGCTGCCTGTTCCCTGAGACCGGGCAGCGCCGCCACCCGCGGCCTGATGCGGTTCGCCGAAGCGGCGGTCTCCTGACGCGTGCCCGTCGTGGTGCTGGTGGCCTTCTTGGTGCTGCCGGTGCGTCTGGGAGCCCGGGTCGGCCGGCGCGGCGTTGCCGGGCAGGCGCAGCCGCCATCCCGGCATGATCAGCGACGGATCGGTGAACACCCGGCCGTCGCCCATGTCATGCGCGAGATTCAGCCTGACCAGCGCGGGATACCGGTCGCCCGAGCCCAGGTAGCGCTGCGCGATCGTCCACAGGCAGTCGCCCGAGCGCACCACCACGGTCCGGTGGGCGGCCGCGGCGCTCACCGACTCGGCCTGCCCGGACTCATGCATCGTCGGCTCCCCCGGCTTGACCAGGGCTTCCAAGGTGATCGCCGGCTGGTCGCGGGCGGCCGCGGCGGCGTGCGGCCCGATCGTGGCCGGCTCGACATGTATCTTCACCGCGACGGGAGTGGCCGCCAGGGCGGGCGAGGTGGCCAGCGAGACGGCGACCGGGGTGGTGAAGGTCATCGACGCGACCGCGACCAGCCTGGCCGCGACGCCCTGCACGCCGGCCAGGTGCAGCCGGGGGGCGGTCCGGCCGCGCAGGGTCGCCTGCGCCTCCGCGAGCACGGCGAGGGTGAAGGCCGCCCAGGCGAGCCAGGACGCGTACTTGATGGCGCCGATGAACAGGCTCCCGTTGTCCTTGTGCAGCAGCACGAACGTGATCCGGTGCAGGGACGGCAGCCGGGCCGGGATCGGCGATCCGCCGACGCGGTACAGCAGCAGCGGCAGTCCGGCGGTGATCGCCACGAGCATGAGCATGGCCGCGGCGCCGCGGACGGCCCTGCCCGCATGGCGCGCGCTCACGTCCCCGGTCCCGTCACGCCGCTGACCAGGGACGCCACCGCCGAGCCCGACGAGGTCATCGTGTCGATGCCGATCAGCGACAGCACGAGAGTGTGCCTGGTGACCGTGACGGTGACGAGGATCCGCTGCGTCCCGTCGGCGGTGACGGTGCCGGCGTAGCCCGCACCGGCGAGGTAGGCGCGCGCCGCCGCCAGCGCCTGCGCCTGGTCCACCTGGAAGGTTCCTGAGCGATAGGCGGCAGACCTGTCCACCATTCCGGCTCCGGCCCTGGCGGCTTCCTGTGCGATCGCGTAGGCGCTCGCCGACTGGTTCAGCTTGCGCCCGCCGTCGATGACCAGGCCTGCCAGAGCCAGCAGCGCGACCATTAATGCGGCGAGCATCAGGGTCAGCGAGCCCGCGTCGCGCTCGCCGGCAGCCCGTGCCGCGCGGGGATGCCGCATCCTGGCTCCTCTCATCGCGGTATCTGGTGCCCAATCGTGCCTGCCGGGATGTGACGACGCTGTGACAGCACCCCGCCGGCGCGCGATCGGTACGGATCGAGCGGCGAGGTGAACCGTGCGGTGAGCCTCCTGCTGCCCGGTACGCCGGGGACCAGCAGGTCGGACAGCGGGACGGTGCAGCTGACCGCCGCGCTGACCTGAGCGGGCTGGCCGGGCGGGGCGTTGAAGCCCTGCGCCAGGTCGAGGGCGACTACCGGCCTGCAGTGCAGCCCGTCGGCGCGCAGCGCGGCGTAGGCGGTGGACAGCGCGGCCTGCCGGGCGGCGGACGGGGTGAGCGAGATCGATGCCTGCCGGGCGGCGTCCCGAGCGGCGGCGTCCACCGAGCCCTGCGCGACCGAGGTCCTGCCCGCCGCGATGACCAGCCCGATCAGGGCGAGGATGACCGGGGCGAGGATGAGCAGCTCGAGCGCGGCGTTGCCCTGGTCGCCGACCACAGCGCGGCCGGTAGCGGTCCGGCGGGCGGCGACCCCGCAGCGGGCGGCGGCGGTGCGGTCAGGCATGACGATCACCAGCCGTCGGTCTCGGCCGCGCCATCGCGAGTCCGGCGAAGCCGGCCGGTCCCCGGGCGGGTCCGCCGCGGCGCCCGGCCGTGGTGAACCGCTCCACCGGCGCGGTGACCACCTCGCTGACCCTGATGACCACGCCGGGCACCAGGGACGGCACCCGGCCGGTCACGGTGATCCTTACGGTCTGCGCCGAGCTGCCTGCCGACGAGGCGGACGGCCCGAGCAGGAACCCCGGGGCCGCCCTGGTGGCGAAGGCCACCGCCGCGGCGGCGCCCCGGCCCGGCGGCGGCTTGGCGGTCCGCGCCACATCGGCGCCCTGGCGGGCGGCGGCGATCGCCGTCTCGCGCGCCAGATACCAGACGCACGCCTGGACGATGACCATGATGCCCGCCAGGAACACGGGGATGATGACCACGTAACTGAGCGTCAGCGCGCCATCCTGCCCGCGCAGGTCAAGCACCCGACCGGGCCGGCCAGGGAGCCGGGACCGGCGCCCTGGTCCCGGCAGAGTCGGCGCGAGCACCTTACGGCAGCTTGCTGGTCTCGGCGCTGATCGCATGGTTGAACACGATGCCGGCGGCGACCGCGGCGGCGAAGACGATGCCCGCGATGACGATCCATTCCAGCGACAGCGCCCCGGCGTCCCTGCGTGGGGCTCGGGGAGTCGCCCCCCCGGCCAACATTGACCTGGACAGGGCGCTGATCCTGCGGTGAGCCAGCACGGCCAGGTAGTGGGCGGTCATCCAGACAGTTCCCATAAGTGCCTCCTCGTGGCATTCCTCAGCCGAAGGTCCGGTAGACGATCGGGAAGATGAGCAGCAGCAGGAAGCCAGCGCCGAGCAGGGCGATCGGGACGACCATCGTGGTGCTGCGCGAACCCGCCTTCGCCTTCGTGGCCGACAGCGCCTCGGCCCGCATCGACTCGGCGCGGGCGGCGAGTGTCTGCAGGATCTTGGCGCCCTCGTGTCCGGCCACCTCGGCGATGTCGGCGAGATCGGAGAGTTCGGTGATGCCGGTCTGCGCGGCCAGGGCGGCCAGCCCTTCCCAGGGCGGCCTGCTCGCCTTCCGCGACGCGTCGAGCGCCGCCCCGATCCTGGCGAACGCCCAACCGCCGCCGATCTGGGCGGCGGCCTCGAGCGCCTCGGTCGGGCCGGCGCCCGCCCCGCGTTCGAGCGCGACCAGGTCCAGGTAGCTGGTCAGCGCGTGCCGGAAGTCGGTGCGCTTCTCCCTGGCGTTGACGATGGTCACCAGGTCGGGAGCGAAGAACAGGCCGAGCCCGAGCGCGAGCGAGAAGGCGGCGGGCATCGCCCACGGCACCCGCTGGCCGGCCAGCGTTGCCAGCGCCCCGAGCGCCGGGATCGTGCCGAGGCCGACGAGCCCGCAGACCAGCTTGCTGGTCAGCCACCGCTCGCGATCCTGGCCAAGCAAGGAGAGATCGGCGGACGGGACCGGCAGCCACGGCATGGCCGCGGCGATCCGGCTGACCAGCGCGCGGACCGGCGGCGGCTCCGCTGCCTGCGCCCCGGCCGAGTGGATCCTCGCCAGCGCCGCGTCGAGTCGCGGCCCGCCCGGAATCAGCTGGCCGACGAGGGCGAATGCCCCGAGGCCGACCAGGATGCCCGCGACCAGCACCAGCGGGTTCACCGGTCCGCTCCCACCGGCCGCGGACCGGCATGGGCCGCCCGGTCAGGCTGCTGGTCGAGGAAGCGGCCAGGTCCGGGGATCGTGCCCAGCCGGTGCAGCCAGCCCAGGCCGGCCGCGTACAAGAGCGCCACCACGGCCAGCACGACCTGTCCGGCGAGCGTGCCGTAAGGCGCGGAGTACGACCGGTTGAGTATCGCGAACAGGGTGAACCCGGCGATGAACACGACGATCCAGCGCACCGTGGTCCGGTGCTGCGCTCGTTCCGCCTCGATCTCGCGCCTGGCGGCGACGTCCCTGGCGAGGATCTCGGCGAGGGCGCTGAGCACACCGTGCACCGCGCCGCCGCGCTGGCCGGTGGCGATGATCAGCGCCGCCGCGATCCGGTCGCCGGCCGGGTCGTCGATCTCGGCGGCGAAGGCACGCAGCGCTTCTTCCGTGCCGACCCTGGCCGACAGCCGCCTGGCCAGCGCCGTGACCGGCCTGGCGATCGCCGTCGGCGCCGTGCGGGCGCTGACCGCCAGCGCGTCCTCGAGCCCGCGGCTGGCCGTCAGCAGGTCGGACACGCGCCTGGCCCACTGCTCGAGGCCTTCCAGCATGGCAGTTCGCTGCCTGACCGCGCGGCCCGCGGTCACCTTGGGCACGAACACGACGGCGGCGGCCGCGGCCAGCGCCGCCACCGGCCACCGGGTGACGGCCAGCATCGCCAGTCCGGCCAGGAAGGCAAGCCAGGCCCGCTTCCGCGCGGCGGTGACCCTGGCGCGTCCGAGCCGCGGACCAGGCGGGATGCCGGGGGCGGGCGCCCGGCGGGCCAGTTCCGCCGCCAGCAGCACGAGCCCGGCCATGACCAGGGCTCCGGCCAGGGCCGCCGCGATGATCATCGCCACATCCAGCCGCCAGGTGAGCCGGGCTGACCCGGCGGCCTGTGCTGGTCGAGCAGGTGCGGGCCGAACCCGGCCGCCTCGAGCCGCGCGAGCATCCCGGGCGACGGAGTATGCGCGGCAACCGCGCGGCCGCCAGGCCCCTCGGGCAGGAACAGCCGGTTGACCGCCGGCCGCTCGGTGTCGCCCGGCGGCATGACCTCGAGGATCTCTGATACGAAGCGGACGGTCCGCTGCCCGTCGTAGCGCTTGCGGACGTGGATGATCAGGTCGACGGCCATCCCGACCAGGATGTGGATAGCCCGCTCGGCCAGGGCGAGGCCGCCGCGCAGGCCGAGGATGAGGATCCGGTCGAATGCCTCCGTCGGCGAGTTGGCGTGCAGCGTGCACATCGAGCCTTCCTGGCCCGAGTTCATCGCCTCCAGCATCGGCATGATCTCGCTCCGCCGCACCTCGCCGACCAGGATGCGCTGCGGGTTGTGCCGCAGCGCGTGCGCGATCAGGTCGTGCAGCGAGACCGAGCCCGCGCCCTCGGAGTTGGCCTCCCGCGCCTCGAAGGCGACCACGTCGGGATGCCGCTCCCGATCGTGCAGATACAGCTCGTACTCGGACTCGAGCGTGGCGATCCGCTCGCTCGGATGGATCTCGCTGGCCAGGGCCCGCAGGAGCGTGGTCTTGCCCGCGTTCACCCCGCCGGTGACGATGATGTTGCACCGGCTGCGCACCGCGCCAGCCAGGAACGCGGCCGTCACCTGGTCGATGGTCCCGAGCTTGATCAGGCCGGGCAGCGTGACCTCGAGCTGCCCGTGGCGGCGCAGCGACAGGCACGGCCGCGGCGTGACCGACATGGTGGCCGTCATCCGCGCCCCGCCGGCCAGCGCCACATTGACGAGCGGCGAAGCCGCAGAGAAGTCGCGTGCGGTCTGCCCGCCACGGGTCGCCCAGGTACGGATCAGTTCGGCGAGCGCCTCGTCGCTGGCGGCGATCGGCGCAGCGGCGACCCGCTCGCCCGTGTTGTACGTGACCCACACCTGGTCGCAGCCGTTGACGTCGACGTTCTCCACGTCGCGATCGCGCAGGTATGCCGCGAGCGGCCCGAGCCCATAGCGCTGGTCATAGACGGCCTGCGCGACCGCTTCGAGGTCCGCCGCCGCCGGGACCGGCCTGCCCTGCCGCAGCTGCCGCTGCGACCACGCCCGCGCCGCGTCCCTGATCAGGGGCATGACCTCGGCCTGCTCGGCCCGGTCGGGCAGCATGTCGGCGATCATCGCCAGGATCTCGGGTATCCCGGCCAGCAGCCCGGGGTCGGCAAGCCCGAGCGGCTCCCGCGCCCACTCGGGCAGGTGCGGCCCCGTTCCGGCCTGGCCCTGGCCGGCCGGCCCGAGGCCGGCCGGCCCGATCCCGAGCGGCTGTTCCGGCCGGATGGGCACCAGGGTTCCGGTGGCCGGGTGGTATCCGTTCCTGGTCTCCTCAGACGGCTGCGGCGCGCGAGGCGGCGGCCACTGCAGGCCGCTCACGCCGAGCCTCCGGTCGCGGCAGCGGCCAGACCTGGCTGCCCCGAGCCGGCGCCGGCCCTGGCGACCGCCGGGCCGGCCGACCGTGCGGCTCGCATCAGCGGCCGGTCGGCCAGGCTTGCGCGCCGGCCCACGCCGTCGGACAGCACGCTGGCGGTCCTGGCATCGAACGGGAGGCTCGCCAGCACCGGTATGCCGAGCGTCCTGGCGATCTCGGCCGGGCTGTGGCCACGTTCGCCGACGAGCAGCAGCCCGAGCCGCTCCGGCCCGCCGCGCAGCTCGAGCAGCATCTCGATCCTGGGCCTGGCGGCCGAGATGTACCTGAGCGTCGGGCGGATCACCATGGCGACCAGGGCGGCGCCGGCCAGGACGCTGGCCGGCTGCCCGTCTCCGGCGTCCAGCCGGCCGCAGTCCGCGATCACGTCGCACGGCTGGCTCGCCAGCACCCGCGCGATGGCCGGCCAGGCGGGGGCCAGGCCCGGTGCCTGACGCGGGTCGGACAGGCCAGGCAAGAACATCCTGCTGCCGCTGCCGTCGAGCGCGGCCAGCTCCCCGCCCCGCTCGGCCGAGAGCGGCGCGGCAGCCCGGCCGGCCTCGAACGCGACGCCGAGCAGCCCGCGCGGAGCGGGCAGGTGCCCGGCGAAGAGCCCGGCGAGAATGGCGCCCCCGGCCGGGTCGCACTCGGCCACGATGACCGGCTGCGGCCAGGTCAGCGCGAGGGCCAGGGCCGTCGTCGTGACCCCGGCCGCCCCGCCGGACGAGACGAGCGCGTACATGCTCATGACGGGCTCCGCCGCGTCACGACCAGGGCGAACTGGCCGGTGGACGCCTGCGCGGCCAGGTCGGCGCCGCTCTTGTACGGCACGAGGATGTCCACCACGCCGAAGCCGTCGGTGTTGGTCGCCGTGCTGACCGCCTCGACCACCCCGGTGACCGGCACGCTGAGTGCCGGAGCCGCGGTCGCCGAGCCGGACTGGCCCTGGGCGCCGGGGGTGGGGACGACGAGGACGCGGTCGCCGGGCCGCAGGCCGCTCGCGGGCAGCGCGGATGGCCGCACCGGCAGCGGCACGAGCACCTGGCCCGGCACCGGCGGGCGCTGGGTCGCGAGCTCGGCGGCCGTCAGCAGCATCCCGGGATGCAGCGTGGTGCCGGCGACCTGGCCGACCACCTGCCTCAGCTGGCTCGCCGGGATCACCTGCACGCCGTTGCCCACGGAGACGCTGGCCGTGCCGACGTCGCTGGCCGAGATCAGCGCGCCGGGTGGCACATAGGCCTCCGCAACCAAGACCGGCACGCGGTGGTTCGTTGCGCTATAAAGGGCGGTGCTCGCGAGGATGCCTGCGCCTACGAGCGCGACGGCCAGGGCGATCATCGCCGGCCTGCGGCGGCGCGGCAGCCGTGCCAGCGCGATGGGCGGCCCGGCGTGCCTGGTCGCTCCGTTGAACGAGGAGTCGGCTTCCGGATGGAACGCGGTCCCGATCACCGGTCCCTTGCCGCCGCTCATGGCGTTGTCACCAGAGCCTCGGCCTGCGCTACCCGGACGCCGAAGGCGCTGCCGGTCGTGTAGCTGTTCGTGACGAGGCCGCCCGCTCCGCCCGAACCGGTCCAGCCGACCGTCCAGCTGACGAACAGCCCGGCCTGGTAGGCGTTGCCCGGCTCGCCTGTCGACGGCAAGGCGTAGGTGTAGGAGCAGTCGGTGTGCTGCTGCGCCGCGGGCAGGGCGCTGTTGAACGGAGTGCCAGGTCCGGCGCAGCTCGCCGAGCCCATGCCGCCACCGGGCACGTAGTTGAGTGCGGTGGGCCTGGCGCTCGCCGTCGCCCAGACCGGCCCCGCGTTGACCGTGACGCTGACGGGGCGCCACTGTCCTGGCGGTACCCAGTACCACTCGGGCAGCCCGACGAGGCCGTCCCTGCCCCGCGGCGGTGCCGTGGCCGCGGCGAGCGTCGGCACGGACAGCTCGCCGATCGCGATCTTCAGCAGGTCAAACGGGCTGATCGCCGGGGTGCCCGACTTGGTGCTCACCTGCACGAGCTGACCGCCGAGCGGGCCGTTGTTCCCCCCGGGGCAGGTCATGATGTCCCACTGGTACCCGGGGGCGGGCGGCCCGGTCCCGGTGCGCTCCAGCACGCCGGGCGGGGCCTTCGTGTACGTGCACGTGACCGTCGTTGTGCCGCCGGACCCCGGGCTGCCGCCGCCGCTTCCGTTGTAGACGCAGAACCAGGTGAAGTTGACCGGATAGCAGTTGCCGCTGCCGGCCGGCCCGGCCGGCCCGTTCGGCGCGGCCCGCCCGTTGGGCGCCGCCCGCGCGGCCGGCGCTGGGCTCGCCGCCACCAGGACGGCCGCGGCGAGGATGGCCGGGAAGAGGATCGCCGGCGCGAGGCCGGCCCTGGTCAGTACGCGCATGTTTGCACCACCGGGATCGCGCCCGTGACCAGCCACCGCCCGTGCTCGAGCGCGAGCGTGGTGATCAGGAAGTCGTGCGACTGGCCGAACCCGCCGACGACCTGGCCGGTCTGCTGATTCTGAAAACCCGTGTGACTGAGATCGACGCAGTCGTGCACGGCCGCCTTTCCACGCCCGGTGATCTTCACGCTCATGATGTGGAACACCGGACTGCCATAGCCGATCTCGTCCCGCCGCCAGAGCGCTTTCAGGCTCTTGACCAGGGCAGGAATGGCACTAGCTGGCACATGGCTGGCCATGATGGCCCGCGCCTTCGCGGGGTCGCGCGAGGCCAGCGCCTCGTTCGTCGCTCGCCAGTAACCTTCGTAAGCGGCGATCACCAGGCTGCGGGACGACGGCCTCGAGGCCTCGGCGCCGGCCAGATGCAGGTGCGCGGGTTTGCTCGGCAAGGTGACGTCGGCGGCCTTTGCTCCGCACCCGGCAAGCGCGACCGCCAGCCCAGCCGATAAGCCGGCCGTGATAAGACGGCCGTAGAGTCTGCGGCGACCAGGGCTGGTCCGGACATTATGCTGCATACTTGCTCCCTGAGCTACCTCACGTGCTCCCCGGGCGATGGGTCAGGCGGGCCGCGGCGACCCTGAGGCCACGACGAGCGCGGCGAGCCTGAGCGCCACGACGAGCACTGCGAGCCTGAGCGCCACGACGAGCGCGACGACCTGGTGCAGTAGGAGGTCTCGGGCCCGCGTTGGGTGACTATAGGGCGAGTCCGATGACCGGTCCGTGATCGCTGCGTGAACACGCAGCTAGATCTCTCGCCGATATGAACTTCGCCCTGCGCGCCGCGACAGGGTGCGGCATGGCGGCGGAGCAGCGCGGAACAGCCTGACGCGCGTCAATTCGCGCCTTTCCCGGCCGGATCCACCCAGGTTGTGATTACGATTGGCCGATCCTTTCGAACTCCGTGCCGGACGGAGGGAGCGAACTTGAGGTTTTCGATACTCGGACCGTTAGAGGTCCGCGACGATGCTGGCCTGGATGTTCCCGTCGGCAGGCGGCTGCATCGCTCGGCGCTCGCGCTGCTGCTGCTGAACGCGGGGCAGCCGTGCTCCCTCGCCAGCCTCGCGGCAGGGCTTTGGGGCGACGAGCCGCCGCAGAGCCCGGCCGTCTCGTTACGCAGTTGCGTGTACGGGATCCGCAAGGCACTGCCCGACGCCCGCCGCCTGCGGACCCACCCGTCTGGCTACCTCATCACCGTTGGCCCCGGCGAGTGCGACCTGCACGAGTTCCGCGATCTGGCGAGCCGCGGCCGGGCGGCGCTCGACGACGCCGACCCGAAGGCAGCGGCGACGCTGCTTGGCCAGGCTCTCAGCCTGTGGCGCGAGCCGCCGCTGGCCGACCTGCCCGCCGTCCATGCCAGGGAGCGCCTGCTCGACCAGCGCAGGGAGACCGGGGACGCGCTGGTCGATGCCCGGCTGGCGCTCGGCGAGCACCGCCAGGTACTTGCCGAACTGCGCATCGCCGTGGCGGCCGACCCGCTGCGCGAGCACGCCTGGGCCCAGCTCATCACCGCGCTGTACCGGTCCGGGGCCAGGGCAGAGGCGCTCGCCGCCTTCGGCCGGCTGAGGATGATGCTGATTACCGCGTACGGCATCGACCCTGGACCTGAGTTGCAGGACCTGCACAGGCAGGTGCTCGCCGACGACCGTGCCCTGATGATCACGACAGTCCGTGCACCGGCCGCCGCCCCCGCCGCCCTCGCAGCGGCCGAGTGCCCGGCGTCGCCCGCTTCGGCGTCCGCCGAGGTCCCCGGCGTTCCGGCGGCGGAGGCGACCGGCGGGTGGGCGGCCGTGCCGAGCGCATGGCAGCCGACCTGCCAGCTTCCGATGCCCGTCGCGGACTTCACCGGCCGCACGGCGGAACTCGCCTGCCTGCTCGGCCGGCTGTCCGGCCACGGAATTGCGGTCACCGTGGTGACGGGCATGCTGGGCACAGGCAAGACGGCGCTGGCCGTGCACGCGGCGCACCTGGCCAGGGCCGCGTTCCCCGACGGCCAGTTGTACGCCTGCCTGGATGACGCGGGACGGCCGCGCGACCCGCAGGTGGTGCTCGGCGAACTGTTGCGCGGGCTCGGCGTGCCCGCGGGCGCCATCCCGGCGACAAGGTTCGAGCGGGAGGCACTGTACCGGTCGGTGCTGTCCGGCCGGCGCGTGCTGGTTCTCGCCGACGGGGCGAGCAGCGCTGCTCAGGTCCGGCCGCTGCTTCCCGGCGCGGCGGGCTCGGCGGTGGTGGTGACCAGCCGCGCCCGCCTGCCCGATCTCGACGGCGCCCGCTTCATCGAACTCGGCGGCCTGCACCCGGCCGCCTCGGTCCGGCTGCTCGCCACGATCTCCGGCCGGCACCTGGGCGATGGCGACCGGGACGCCGATCAGGACGCCGAGACCGAGGCGGAGCCAGCCAGGTCGATCACCTCGGCCTGCGGGCACCTGCCGCTAGCCCTGCGGATCGCCGGCGCCCGCCTCGCCGACGATCCCGAGCTGACGGTGACCGAGCTGGCGGGCCTGCTGTCGGACGAGAGCCGACGCCTCGACGAACTCGCGGTCGGCGGGGCCAGCGTGCGCACCAGGCTCGGCGTCGCCACCCGGGGTGTCAGCGGACCGGCCAGGAGCGCGCTCGCGCTGCTTGCCGCGGCTGGCCCGCGCGAAACGCCAGGATCGGTGATCGCCACGCTGGTTGACGACGCCAGCGCCGGCAACGTGGCGCCCGAACTCGCTGACGCCGGGCTGCTGCATCGGGTCAGCGGCAACGGGGACTATGCCGACCGGAGCTACCGGCTGCACCCGCTGGTCCGCGCTTACGCCGGGGAACTGCTGGCCGATGCCGATCCAGACACGATCGGTGCCGCGACGGGCCGACTGCGCGCCTCAGGCTGGCTCGACCTGGCCGGTCATGCCACGGCCGCATCGAGATGGCGCCTCATCACCAGCCGGGTGGGCGAGCGGCGGACGACCTCGTGGAACCCGGCCCGCTCGTAGAGGCTGCGCGAGCCGAACCACATGAAGTCGTCGTGGCTCCGCCCGGGCTTGTCGACCGGGTACGCCTCGAGCACCCGCGCGCCGTGCTCGCGCGCGTACTCGATGGCGGCGGCGAGCAGCCTGTGCTGCAGGCCCGTGCCCCGGTGCGGCTTGGCGACGTAGCTGCACACCACCGACCAGACCGGCGTGTCGTCGACCGGCTTCATGATCGGGGAGCGACGCAGCTTCAGGTACTCCTCGCGCGGTCCGAAGCTGATCCAGCCGGCCGGCCCGCCTCCGGCGTAGCCGATCAGGCCGGGCACGACGCCGGATTCGACCAGGTCGCGCATGGCCTGCTTGTTCGCCGCGGCCATCGACCCGGGCGGACTGCCGAGGCCAGGCGGCTTGCCGGTCCTGCGGTAGGCCATGCACCAGCAGCCGCGCACGATGGACCCGCCTCGCAGGCCGAACAGCAGCTCGAGGTCAGGCCAGGTCTGCGGGGTGAGCGGCCGCGTGCTGAACGTGACGGGAGCACCGGTCGCCGCCGGCTCCGTCGCGGCAGGCCCGGTCATCCGGGTCACCTCCCGGTGAATCGGGGACTGCGCTTCTCGGCGAACGCGGCGACCCCCTCGGCGAAGTCAGCCGACGCCGCTCTTTCCTGCTGGATCTGGGCCTCGAACTCGAGCTGGCCGGCCATCTGCTCGTAGAGCCAACTGTTCAGCTGCCACTTGGAACCCGCGTAGGAGCCGGTCGGGCCGTCGGCCAGCCTGGAACACAGGGCCTCGGCCCGGCCGGCCAGCTCGGCGTCCGGCCAGACCTGGTTGATCAGTCCCCACTCCAGCGCCTTGGCCGCGCCGAGCCGCTCGCCGAGCATCGCGAGCTCGGCGGCCCTGGCGAACCCGATCCGGCTGGGCACCAGCAGCGAGGAGCCGCCGTCCGGCACCAGGCCGATATTGACGAACGCCAGCACGAAGTACGCGGACTCGGCAGCCAGCACCAGGTCGCAGGCCAGGGCGATGGACATCCCGATCCCTGCGGCGGCGCCGTTGACCGCCGCCACCACCGGCTTGGGCATCTGCCGCAGCCCGGCGATGACCGGGTGGTACTGCTCGACCAGCACGTTGTGGATGTCGGGATGGCCCTCGGGCGTCAGTGCCCGCTCGTCCTTCAGATCGGCTCCGCTGGAGAACGCCCGCCCGGCGCCGGTCAGCAGCACCGCCCTGATGTCCTCGTCGGCGGCCACCTGCCGCACGGCGTCGAGCAGGTCGAGCCTGAGCTGCCTGTCCAGCGCATTCATCCGTGCTGGCCGGTTGAGCTCGAGCTTGACGGCCTGGCCGCACCGGTAGACGCTGACCGTTTCGTAACCTTTGACCGGAAGGTAGTCACCCATGGGCACAGCCTATGGCGGCTGCCTTAGGTTGTTGTGGGGGACAGCCGCTCCCGACGATCAAGGAGGGCGCTGATGAACTCACCCACTGGTCCGCGCCGCAGCCGCCTGCGCCCGTATTCGTGCTGCTGTACTCCTCGGCCGACAACGTCGCGGCCAAGGCGCCAGCGCAATTCCCCGCCCACAAGGCCAGGCTGGACGACTTTCACGCCCGCGGCGAGTTGCTGATGGATCGGCACGTTCGGCAACCCGCAAGAGGAGGGCTCGATGGCCATCTTCCGCTCCAGGCAAGCCGCGGAGGACTTCGTCGCGGGCGACCCGTTCGTCCGCAACGGCGTGGTCAGCGCATGGGAGATCCGCCAGTGGAACGTGACATACCGCGATGGGCCATAACCTACGTCGCCCGGTCATGTGCCGCCGGCGCCGGCAGATCAATTGATCAAAACTCAGTTCGAATGAACTTGCCATCTTACAGTCTAGTGCGATATTATTTTCGTAACGAAACATCCCGCTCACTCCCACCGGAGCCGCCGATGCCGGACCAGCCAGTCGCCGCGCCGCGCCCCGGGCCCGCCAGCCGCGGGACCGGCAGCCCGGCCGGGACGGTCGGCGCCGGCCAGGGCATACCGGGCGCACGGGCGTACGGCGAGGCCGGGCTCTTGGTGGTCCCAGGCGACGCGGGCTGGCTGCCCCCGCCAGAGCCGTCCGAGGCTGAACTGGCCGGCTGCTGGCCCGACCCAGACGTCGACCCCCCGGACGGCGACGACGCCTGGCTGGCCGACCTGGCAGGCGGGCAGCTCGACGCCCTGGCCGCAGAACTCGCCGCCGCCAGGCCGCCGGCCGCCGCAGAGTCGGTCGGCGCCGGCTTCATCCACCGGCGGGCTGCCGCGGGCATCACCGCCGGCGAGCCCGGATGGCAACCGCCTTATGCCGCCCCCCGTGCGGCCGACCCCGCCGCGGGGTTCGCGGCCGGTGCCCCGCTGGACCTCGCCGCGGCCGGCCCCGTGCTCGCCCAGTTCGCCCAGGACGCCCTGGACGGCGGCCTGGCCAAGCTGTCCGACGACGAGCTGGTCGGCCTGCTGTGCGCCGCCCGCAGGCTCACCTCGTGGCAGGCCGCCACCGAGCTGTCAGCCGTCGCCGAACTCGATGCCCGCCGCCGCCGCGCCGCCGCCGCCGCGGCCGCCAGGAACCGGCGCCCGGCCGCGCGGGCCGCAGCCACGGCCGGAACCGCCAGCCCGGATCCCGCGGCCACCGGCACGGCAGCCACCGGCAATGCGGGGACTGGCACGGCGAGCTCAGGCACAGCGGGCTCAAACACGGCACGCAACACCGCGGCTGGCACGGGCAAGGCGGAGGCTGGCACGGGCAAGGCGGAGGCTGGCACGGGCAAGGCGGAGGCTGGCACGGGCAGATCCGAGGTGATCTCCTCGCTGGCCGCCGAGCACGTGGCCGCCGAGCTGGCCGCGGCGCTCACCCTGACCGGGCGGGCGGCCGACGGGCTGCTCGGCCTGGCCAGGGACCTGGCCCGGCTCGGCCCGGTCCTTGCGGCGCTGATGACCGGACAGATCGACCTGGCCAAGGCCCGCGTCTTCGCCGCCGAACTGGCCGCCCTCGGCGACGTCACCGCTAACCGGATCGCCGCGCGCTACCTGGACCAGGCCCCCGGCTGGACGACCAGCCAACTGCGCCGCGCCCTGCGTGCCGCCGTCCTGGCCGCCGACCCCGCCGCCGGCAAGCGCCGCGCCGACAGCGCTCGCGACGACGCCCGGGTCGAAGCCTGGCAGGAAAGCTCCGGCAACGCCGCGCTGTCCGGCCGCGAACTCCCCGCCGCCGACGCGATCGCCGCCGACGCCCGGATCGGCCAGATCGCCCGCGCCCTCAAAGCCAACGGCGCCACCGGGACGCTCGACCAGCTCCGCGCCGAAGTGTTCCTCGCCCTCCTGCTCGGCGAGGACCCCGCGGTCCGCCCGGGCAAGGACCCGCAGACCGCGGGCTCCCGCACCGAAGGACCAGCCAGCCTGGGCGGCATCATCCACCTGACCCTGCCCGCGCTGACCTGGCTCGGCCTGGCGGACCGCCCCGGCGAACTCGCCGGGCTCGGACCCGTGGACGCCTACACCGGCCGCGACCTGGCCGCCATGGCCGCTGCCAGCCGGACCGGGGCCTGGCACGTCACCCTCACCAACCCGGCCGGCCAGGCCGTCGCGCACGCCTGCCCCCGCGGCCAGCCTCCGGGACCACCGGGCGCTACGGGACCGCCGGGCGCTACCGGACCGCCGGGAACACCTGGACCGGCTGACCCCCGCATCGACTGGCTCGCCGGCCTCACCTTCGACTGGCTCGAGCGCGGACAGTGCCGGCACTCCCGCCAGACCCCGGCCTACCAGCCCGGTAAGACGCTCCGGCACCTGCTCGCCATCCGCAACCCCACGTGCGCCTCCCCCGGCTGCCGGCGGCCCGCCACCCGGTGCGACAACGAGCACACTATCCCCCACGACCAAGGGGGCATAACCTGCGAATGCAACTGCGGGCCAGTCTGCCGCCGTCACCACAGAACTAAGCAGGCACCCGGTTGGCACGTCACCCAGCCCGAACCCGGCGTCCTCGCCTGGACCACGCCAGCCGGGCGCACCTACGTCACCCAGCCCGAGGCATATCCCGTCTAGATGGCGACGGCAGCAGCCTGTGATCTTGCCTGGCGCGGCCGCCTGACATGAGGGCGGTCACTGCGTAGGCCTTCGAGGTGTGAATTGTAACCACCGTGACGCCGAACGAGATCGAAGCTTCGCGCTAGCCCTCCTCCGCAGCCACGCGGCGAATGGTCGGCAGTCGCACGCTCGAGACTTCTTCGATCATCAGCGACCTTGGGGATTCGTGCGGCAATTGTTGTACCGGACCTGGCCGAGATCGGGAAAGCTATCGAATTGAGCTGTTGCCAGCCTGCCAGCTTGCATGTAGCTGACCTTAAACGCCACAGGCAACGGCTGCGGGCAGCCGACCATGACCTCGAAGGTGATTGTCAGCCATCCGGTCGCACCAGGAGCAAGAAGCGCGGCCTGGGCGAGACCCGGTTCCGGCAGAGAGCCACAGGTTCCCCACCGGCTCCCGATCGGCTGCAGTCCGCGCAACGGCAGCACCGGTTTGATCTGGCGCAGCGCCACCGTGCGGTCCGACTGATTCATGATCCCGATGCCAAGCTGGAGAGTACGTCCCAGCTGAACAGCACACCGGCTCCCGGTCGCGCCGATCGCCGTATCGCCCGCCGGCAGCACCGTGGCGGGGGCCGTGACCTTGGTCGTCCTGCCTACGACACCTGCCTGGAGGTGTCCGCCGATGAAGCCCAGCAACAGCCCGGCGACGAGAACTGCGAGAGCGATGCTGGTTGCCGGTCCTGGCCCACCTCCCCACGGCCAGCGCAGGGGACGACCGCCGATTTCGATCACGTCCGCGTTGCCGGCAGCGTCCGCTGGTATCCCTGCGCCGGCACGATCGCCTCGTGCAGGACGCTGACGGTTCACGGGCGGTTCACCTCCCGGACCGACCATAAGCCGCGGCGGCGCCCGCCGGCCAGTCTGCCCTGGCCGATCGCGGCGAGGATCGGCCGGATGGCTGGATCGGCGTCATCGGGGTGATGATGGCGACTATGGCGTTGTCCACGGCATTCACGGAGCTGTTCTCGGTGCAGTACCCGATCGCGCTGGCGCCTATGGGCGGGTCGGCCGGCGGTGAGCTGGCCGCGGCTGTCTCTAACGGCGGCGGGCTGGGACTGGTAGGCGGCGGCAGCGGGGATCCGGACTGGCTCGCCCGCGAACTGCCGATCGCGGCGGCAGGCACCGGCAAGCCGTGGGGCGTCGGTTTTCAGACCTGGGCGGTCGATGTCGGCACGGTCGAGCGCGCGCTGGAGCTGAACCCGGCGGCGGTGATGTTGTCCTTCGGTGACCCCCGCCCGCTCGCAGAACCCGTCCGGCGGGCCAGCGCGGCGCTAATCCTGCAGGTCACCGACCTGGCGGAGGCCCGGCAGGCGGTGGACCTAGGCGCTGACGTGATCGTGGCGCAGGGCACAGAAGCCGGCGGGCATGGCGCCAGGCGCGGGCGGTCCACGTTGCCGTTCGTGCCGGTCGTGGCAGACCTGGCCGCGCCGGTGCCAGTGCTGGCCGCCGGCGGGATCACCGACGGCCGGGGCGTCGCCGCGGCCCTGGCTCTCGGCGCCGCCGGGGCCCTCATCGGAAGCCGGTTCCAGGCCACGGCCGAGTCCCTTGCCGACCCCTCGGCCAAGAAGGCGATCATCGAGGGACACGGGGAGGACACCGAGCGCAGCACCGTCCTGGATATCGCCCGGGGCTCCCGGTGGCCGTCGAAGTACCCGGCCCGCACCCTCGGCCACCCGTTCCTCGACCAGTGGCGGGACCGGGAAGCGGAGCTCGCCGCGGACCCCCGGGCCAGGCAGGCCTACCACGATGGCGTGGCGCGAGGCGACATGCCCCCGCTGCCGGTGTGGGCCGGCGAGGGCATCGATCTCATCACCGACCTGCCATCCGCAGCCGACCTAGTCGCCGCCCTCGCCGCGCAGGCCGAGCACGCCCTGGCCCGGGCCGGGCGGCGCTGAGATCAACTTCGGCCGCATCCTGCGCGAGGACCTGCGGCCGTACCGCGACGAGCTGCTGATCTCCACCAAGGCGGGCTGGGACATGTGGCCCGGCCGTACGGCGACTGGGGCTCGCGCAAGTACCTGCTCGCGAGCCTGGACCAGTCGCTGCGCCGGATGGGCCTGGAGTACGTCGACATCTTCTACAGCCATCGCCCCGACCCGCGCGCCCCGCTCGAGGAGATGATGAGCGCGCTGGCGACGGCGGTGCAGTCGGGCCGGGCGCTGTACGCCGGGATCTCGTCGTACCGGGCGGAACAGTCGGCTCAGGCGGCCGCGATCCTCGTGCAGATGGGCGTCCGGCTGCTCATCCACCAGCCGTCGTACTCGATCCTGGACCGCTGGGTCGAAGACGACGGCCTGCCGGACGCGCTCGAGCGGGACGGGATCGGCTGCATCGCGTTCTCGCCGCTCGCCCAGGGCCTGCTGACCAGCAGATACCTGAACGGCGGCATCCCGCCGGGATCGCGGGCCAGGCGGGCCGGGTCGCTCTCGCCCGACCTGCTGTCCCGATGCCGCCGTCGGCCACCTGCGCGCGCTCAGCGAGGTCGCGCGCGGGCGCGGCCAGACGCTGGCGCAACTAGCGCTGTCGTGGGTGCTGCGGGACCAGCGGGTCACCTCCGCGCTGATCGGGGCGAGCAGCGTAGCGCAGCTCGAGGAGAACCTGCGCGCCGTGGCCGGACCCGCCCTCACCCCCGACGAGCTGGCCGCCATCGACGCGCACTCGGCGCACGCTGGCATCGCCGTCTAGATGGGAGCGATGCCGCCGTCCGCGCAGGCGGAGCTCCAACCGCGCACCTCATGATCATGGTGGATTGACCGGTTCTATTCGACGTGGACCCACCCGATCATGAAGAACGCAGTCGCACGGAGGCGCAAGACCACCGGATCGCTCCGCCCAGCAGGCGGTCGGAGGAAGTTCCGACTAGCGCCAGCGAGCTGTTCAGTTTTCAGCCGCAACGAACCGCTCCCGGCAGTCCCGGCGGGCTGGCCAATGCCGTCCCGCCGGGACTGAGGCAGCACCGGTCAGCGGAGCGCCGGCCGGCAGTGCCTCCGGCCAGCCCGGTCGAGAGCGCCGCGGCTACCGTGGTCACCGAAGCGACCGCGACGAACTTGGCGCGCCGGTCGGCAGCCGCGATTCCGGCACCTTAGATCTGCCCAATGCGGGGAGACTAGCCCCATGCGCTATCTGGATATCGACACGGCGAAGAAGATCTCCAAGATCGGGCTGGGCACCTGGCAGTTTGGCTCGCGCGAGTGGGGCTACGGCGACGCTTACGCGGGCTCGGAGGCTAAGGCGATCGTCCGCCGCGCGCTGGAACTCGGGGTAACGCTCTTCGATACCGCCGAGATCTACGGCTTCGGCCGGAGCGAGCGGATACTCGGCGAGGCGCTCGGCGAGGACCTCGAGTCGGTGTTCCTGGCGACGAAGATCCTTCCCGTCATGCCGATCGCGCCAGTCGTCGAGCAGCGCGGCGTCGCGAGCGCCAGCCGGCTCGGCGCGCGCAAGCTGGACCTGTACCAGGTCCACCAGCCCAACCCGGCCGTGCGCGACGGCACGATCATGCGTGGCATGCGGGCGCTGCAGCGCACCGGCCTGGTAGACGAGGTCGGCGTCAGCAACTACTCGCTGAAGCGATGGTTGGCGGCCGAGAACGCGCTGGGCACCCGCGTGCTGAGCAACCAGGTCCGCTACAGCCTCGCCGATCGCAGGCCAGAACGCGACCTCGTGCCGTACGCGCAGGCGCACGGGCGGGTCATCGTCGCCTACAGCCCGCTGGCGCAGGGACTGCTGTCCGGCCGGTACGACAAGTCGAGCAGGCCGAAGAACAGCGTCAGGGCCGGCAGCGCGCTCTTCCTGCCGGAGAACCTGGAGCGGGCGGCCGGCCTGATCGCGGCCCTGCGCCAGGTCGCGGAGGCGCACTCGGCCACCCCGTCCCAGGTCGCGCTGGCCTGGCTGATCCGCGACCCGGCCGTGGTGGCGATCCCCGGCGCCTCGACGGTCGCACAGCTCGAGAGCAATGTCGCCGCCGCGGACATCGAGCTGACCGACGAGGAGCACCGGGCGCTGGCCGACGAGTCCAGCCGGTTCACGCCGGTCGCCGGTCCGGCCGCGCTGCCGCGCCTGATCCGCAGTCGGCTGCGCCGCTAGCCCAGGGCCGGCGGTATGCTGCCGTGCCGGGTCGCCGACTCGAACGCGTGCGCCACCGCCAGCAGCGGCCAGTCCTCGCGGCGACGGCCGACGATCTGGAGGCCGACCGGCAGGCCCGCCGGCGTGAAGCCCGCCGGGACCGAGATGGCCGGCAGCCCGGTCGCCGAGATCAGGTAGGCCGAGGCCATCCAGTCCAGGTAGGTGTGCTGCGGCACCCCGTCGATCTCGTGCACCCAGTCCAGTTCGATGTCGAACGCGGCGACCTGGGTCGCCGGGCAGGCGAGCACGTCGACGGTGTCGAAGAACTCGCTGACCCGCCCGGCCAGCCCGGCCAGCAGCCGGGTCGCGCGGCTCAGGTCCGCCGTGGTCAGCTCGAGCCCGCGCCGGACGTTCCAGGCGACGTTCGGCCCGACCCGGTCGGGATGCTCGGCCAGCAGCGGGCCGAACGCGGTGGCGTACCGCTGTGCCCGCCACGTCCTGAAGCCCTCGTCCGCGCCGGTCAGGTCGGGCGCGGCATCGACCACCGCACAGCCCAGGCCGGCGAGCACCTTCCTGGCCGCGGCGAGCGCGGCCCGCACCGCGGGGTCGACGGGCAGGCCGAGGTCGGCGCTCCAGCCCACCCGCAGCCCGCGGACGTCCCGGTCGAGCAGCCCGGTGACCTGCGCCGGGTCGGCCAGTTCGGGCGGCGGGGCGTCGAGAGCCAGCGGCACCCGCGGGTCGGGTCCTGACATGACGGCGAGCAGCAGCGCCACGTCGGCGACCGTGCGGCCCATCGGCCCCTCGACGCCCATCCAGTCGGCGGCGTCGGCGACCGGCCAGACCGGCACCCGGCCCGGTGACGGGCGCAGTCCGACCACGTTGCAGAAGCTCGCCGGATTTCGCAACGACCCGCCCAGGTCACTGCCGTCCGCGAGCACGACCATCCGGGCCGCGAGCGCCGCGGCCGCTCCGCCGCTGCTCCCGCCGGCGCTACGGCTCGGGTCGTACGGGTTCCTGGTCGCGCCGAACACCGCGTTGACCGTGTGCGACCCGGCACCGAACTCCGGAGTGTTCGTCTTGCCCAGGCTGATCGCCCCGGCGCCGGACATCCGGGCGACGATCAGTGCGTCCCGGTCGGGCACGTGCTCGGAGAACATCGGCGACCCGAAGGTGGTGCGCACCCCGGAGACCTCGACGAGGTCCTTGTGCGCGACCGGGAGGCCGTGCAGCAGCCCGGCGGGCTCCCCGCGGGCGAGCGCGTCGTCCGCCGCTGCCGCCTTGGCCAGGGCCTGGTCGAAGGTTCTGGTCACGATCGCGTTGACGACCGGGTCGGCCTCCTCGATCCGCTTGATGTGCGCGGCCACGACCTCGCGCGCCGACACCTCGCGGCGGCGCAGCAGGCCGGCCAGCGTGACCGCGTCGCTGCCGCACAGGTCGCTGCCCGGATCAGCCATCACCGCTCCCTCGTGATCTGGTTACCGCTCGGACGGCGCCTGGCCAGCCGGCGAGCGTGCCGCCGCCCTTCGCGGCTAGGTCAGGCGGCGCTCGGCCGCCCAGCGGGTGAGCTGGTGGCGGGTGGAGAGCTGCAGCTTGCGCAGCACCGACGAGACGTGGCTCTCGACGGTCTTGGCCGAGATGAACAGCTCCCGCGCGATCTCCTTGTAGGTGTAGCCGCGGGCGATGAGCCGCAGCACGTCGCGCTCGCGCGGGGTGAGCTGGTCCAGCTCGGCGTCGAACGCGGGACGCACCCCTTGGTCCGGCTGCGCCGTGAACGCGTCGAGCACGAACCCGGCGAGCCTCGGCGAGAACACCGCGTCGCCGGCGGCGACGCGGCGGATCGCGTCGACAAGCTCGGGGCCCGAAATCGTCTTCGTCACGTAGCCCCTGGCGCCCGACCTGATCACCGCGATGACGTCCTCGGGCGCGTCGGACGCGCTCAGCGCAAGAAACCGCACCCGCGGGTGCGATTGCGTTAGCTCAGAAACGACATCCTGCCCGCCGCCTCCGGGCAGGTGCACATCGAGCAGCACCACGTCGGGCTCGCATCGCGCGATGCCGGCGATCGCGGGCCGCACGTCATCGGCCTCGCCGACGACCTCGACCTCGTCGCCGAGCTCGGACCTGACGCCCGACCTGAACAGGCCGTGATCATCGACGATGAACACGCGCGGCACGCCGCCGTCCGCACCGCTGATCACGGCGCCGGACTCGGTTCGGGCTGGCCGGCGGTGCGCGGCATGGTGAGGGCCACCTCGGTGCCCTCGCCGGGGACGCTGCGGATCGTCGCCGAGCCGCCGCGGCGCGCCATCCTGGCGCGGACGGACTCGGCCAGGCCCTTGCGGTCGGCCGGCACCGCGCCGGGATCGAAGCCGCGGCCGCGGTCCCGCACGAACACCGACACGGCATCCGGCTCGACCTCGGCGAAGAGCGAGACCGAGCCCGCGCCCGACCACTTGGCCGCGTTGACCGTCGCCTCGCGCGCCGCGGCGAGCAGCGCGCTCAGGTCGGTGTCCAGGTCGCAGTCCCCGACGTTGATCGCCTCGACCACGATGCCGTGCTGGGCCTCGATCTCCTGCTGGATGACCCGGACGCCGCCGGCCAGCGTGGTCGCCAGGCCGTCGAGCGATCCCGGTGCCGTGCCGTCGAACAGCCACGACCGCAGCTCGCGCTCCTGCGCCCTGGCCAGGCTGACGACCTGGTGCGGGTCTTCGGCCCGGCGCTGGATCAGGGCGAGGGTCTGGAGCACGGAGTCGTGCACCCGCGAGGCCATCTCCGCCCGCTCCTCGGCCCGGATCCTGGCCTGGCGCTCGGCCAGCAGGTCGCGGGCGATCCGCAGCCACCACGGCCCGAGCAGCACGACGATGGCGGCGAAGAGCAGGGCCACGCCGGTCAGCGGCTGCAGCAGCACCCGGTTGACGTGCGCGGAGACCAGGATGACCACGCCGGTCATGAGCAGCACACCAGCGATCGCCAGACGCAGTTTGATCCTGGACCGGCCGCCGGCCTGGGCCCCGGCGAGCAGCGGCTCGGCAAGCCGGCGCAGCAGCGCGAGTTCCTCGGGCGAGGCGTTGCGCCAGACAAGGACCAGGCCCGCCAGCGCGATGACGGGCGGCCAGGACAGCGAGCCGAGCCAGCCGACGTTGAGCAGCGAGGCGACGAGCAGCACCAGCGCGAGCGCGGACGCCGCCCCGGCCGCGAGGGCGATGCCGCGCCGGTCGGCCACCGCCCGGCTCGCGATATTGCTGTCCTCGCCGTTGGCGGGCACGAAGAGCCAGGCCAGCACGTACACCGCCGCGCCGAACCCGCCGGCCAGCGAACTGAGCACGAAGACGGTCCTGATCGTGTTCACGCCGAAGCGGGTCCGCGCGGCAATGCCGGCGGCCACGCCGCCGGCCAGCCGGCCTTGCTGCTGTCGGCGCAGCGCGCCTGCCGCGCGCGGCCAGGCACCGGCCCGTAGCGACGGCGGGCCGGCATGCACGCTGCCCAGCCAGCCATCGGCCCAGCCGGCGTCCCAGCCGCGCCCAGCCCAGCGATCGGGGCCGCCCCGCCCGGGGAACTGCGAGCCGCCGCACGCGGACTCGGCGGCACCCGGGCCACGGCTGCCGTCACGGTCGCGCGCGCCATCGGCAACACGCTGGCCCTCGGGGCGAGGCGGGCCGTCCTGGCGTTCGTTCACCCATCCATGATGGCCCCACTTGGCGCGTGGTTCTATCCGGGAAGGCCCCGATCCGTGGGCCGGCGGATCAGGGCCGAATCAGGGTTCTTCCCGATGGCCTCGCCGGGACCGCTGCCGCAGGCTGGAGCCATGAACACCACAGCTTCAAACCCGCAGTCCAACACAGACGCCGAGCCGGCCGACGAGATCAGGTCAGACGCCGGGCCAGCCGGCGCAGGACCCGGCCTGGCCGACGGGCTGACGTCGCTGCGCAGGCCGGTCGACGGCCGGATGATCGGCGGAGTCGCGGCCGGCATCGCCAAGTACCTCGGCGCAGACGTCAACATCGTCCGGATCGTTTTCGTGCTGCTCGCCTTCATGGGCGGGGCCGCGCTGCCGCTTTACGTCGCCGGCTGGCTGCTGATCCCCGAGGAAGGCTCCGGCCAGTCCATCGCCGCCGAGCTGTTCAGCTCGCTCGAGAACCGGTCCCGCTGAGCCGCCTACCAGACCGAGGAGGTCACAGTCAGATGTCACCGCAAAGCGGCCCGCCGTGGATGAGCGGTCAGTCCTGGACGGGGGGTTACCACGCCCGCCGTAGCGGGCCAGCCAACCCCGACATCCGCGTCTCGGACGCCGAGCGGACGGAAGTGGCGGACCGGCTGTCCAAGCACTACGGGGACGGCCGGCTCGACCAGTCCGAGTTCAACGAGCGGATGGAGCGGGCGATGAGTGCCAAGACGCAGGGCGACTTCGCCGGCCTCTTCGCCGACCTGCCCGACCTGACGGAAACGGCCGCCGACGCCGCCCCCGTCCCGGTCACCCGCCAACCGTCAAGGAGTCCCATGTACCGGATCGCCATGCTCGTCCTCATCGTCCTGGTGGCGGCCGCCATCGGCCACTTCCTGGTCCACTCGTTCGTCCCGTGGCTGCTGCTGGGGCTGATCGCCTTCCTGTGGCTGCGCCACCACGAGAGCCACCGCCACCGCGCCTAGCCGTCTCCCGCGAACTTGTCCGCCCGGACCGAACCGCCCGGGCGGACATCCGCATGTGGGAGGCTCGCCAGGTGCGCGTCGTCGTGGCGGGAGCCGGTTTCGCCGGGCTGATGGCGGCGGACCTGATCGCCAGGTCCGGCCATGAGGTGGTCGTGCTCGAGGCAAGGAACCGGGTCGGCGGCCGGGTCCGGTCGGCCGAGCTCGTTCCCGGCGACCCGCGCACCGTGGTGGAACGCGGCGCCGAGTTCGTGCTGGACGGCTACGACGTCATGCGCTCGGTCGCCGCGGAGCTCGGCCTGAAGCTCGCGGACACGACGATGTCGTACTATGCGCGCGAGCCGCGCGGCGGCGACCCGACGACAGCGGCGGAGATGGCCCGCTGCGCGCAGGCCGTCTGCGCGGCCGCGGCGACCGCACCCGCGGGCACGTCGCTCGCCGAGGCCGCGGCGGCATGGACGGGCTCGCGGGCCGCCCTGGCCGCCGTGGTGTCCAGGGTCACGACAACGCACGGCATGGCCGCCGACCGGCTGTCCGCCGCGGCGGTCACCGGCCTCGCCGCCGACTTCGCGGGCCGGCCGAGCTGGCGGGTCGCGGGCGGGAACCAGCGGCTGGCCCGCGGCCTGGCCGCCCGGCTTGGCCCGGCGGTACGCCTCGGCCGCCCTGTGCGGTCGGTCGAGCAGGGCGCGGAAGGCGTGCGGGTGCTGACCGACGACGGCGAGGTGCACGGCGACGCGGCGATCGTCGCGGTGCCGATGGCGGTGCTGCGGCGGCTGGCGTTCTCCCCCGCGTCGCCCGGCGATCAGGCGACCGCCTGGCGGCGGGCTGGAATCGCGCACAACGCCAAGCTGCACCTGCCGCTGACCACGCTGGCGCCCGCGTCCGCGGTGCAGAGCGTGCCGGAGCGGTTCTGGACCTGGACCGCGACCGACGGGTCGGGCGGCGTGCAGCCGGTGCTGCACTCCTTCGCGGGAACCGAGGAGGGCCTCGCCGCGCTGGATGTGGCGCACGGCCCGGCGACCTGGGCCGGCCGGGCCGCGGCGCTGCGGCCCGAGCTTGACCTGGACGTCGACCGGGCGCTGCTCACCACGTGGAACGACGACCCGTGGGCCGGGGAGTCCTACTCGGCGCTGACCACGGAAGTGGACGCCGCAGATGACCAGCTGGTCGCCGCCCCGTTCGGCCGGGTGCACATCGCCGGCGAGCACACCGCGGGAGCCTGGGCCGGCCTGATGGAAGGCGCGCTGCGCTCAGGCGCCCGCGCCGCCACCGAGCTGCTCGCCCGCCGGCAGTGACCAGCGAGCCGACCAGGCGGCCCGGCCCACCAGCGCCAGGGCTGCCAGTTCGAGGCCGGCCGCGGCCCAGCACACGGCGGTGGTGCTGCGGCTGAGAGCCAGCGTCATGCCGCCGATGGCGCCGCCGAGGCCGACTCCAGCGTAGAGCGCGCTGGCGTTCAGGGAGAGCAGGAACAGGTCGTTGCCGCCGCTGGAGAGCAGGCGCTGCTGCTGGGGCGGGGTGATGGCCCAGGTGCCGACGCCGTAGCCGGTCATCGCCGCGACGCTGGCGGCAACCGCGGCCGGGCCGGCGGCGAGCGCGGCGATCAGGCCGAACCCGGCGAGTGAGACGGCGGTGAGGGTTAGCCCGATGGCGAGCGCTGGGAGCGGGCCCGTCCTGTCCGCTAGCCAGCCGCCTGCGGCGGCACCGCCCAGGCCGGCGATGCCGAATACGAGCAGAAGGCCGGCCAGGGCGGAAGCGCCCGCAGAGGCCGTCTGGTGCAGGATCACGCCGACGTAAGTGAAGAAGGTGAAGCTGCCTGTTGCCCACAGCAGCGTGGTCGCCAGCGTTAGCAGCACCGCGCCGGGCGGGATGGCCATGGGTGCTGGCGCTGGCCTGCTTGACCGCTGCGGGGACGGCCAGGCAGTCGCGGCGGCGGCCAGCGCCGCGGCCACTGCGATGCCGATGAAGGCCGGGCGCCAGCCGATGGCACCTCCAGCGAGGGCGCCCAGCGGGACCCCGAACGCGGTCCCGGCCGAGGAGCCACCGACGATCACCGCCAGCGCGCGTCCCCGGTGGCTGGGCGCGGCCGACCCGGCCGCGGCTGCGGCGGCGGCCGTCATGAACGCGCCGCCGCAGGCGCCGGCCACGATCCGGGCGCCCAGCAGGGCCGCCAGCGACGGCGCAGCCGCCGTTGCCGCATTCGCGAGGGCGAACACGCCGAGCGAGCCCGCTCTGAGCCGTTCCCGCGATACCCGCCGCGCGGCACGGACGATCAGCGGCGCGCCGAGCGCGTAGCCGGCGGCGTAGACCGTGACCGCCTGGCCGGCCGCGGCCGGTGAGACCGAAAGCGTGCTCGCGATCTCCCGCAGCAGCGCGGCGACCAGCGTCCCATCGCTCGCGACGACAAAGGCGGCCAGGACAAGAAGAGCGACACGTCGCTCGATCACGGCCTCAGTATCGTCGCAGCCACCGACAAACCCCGCCCAGAAACAGGGCAGCGCCGCATCCGGCAGCCCCGCGTCCGCAGCCGTCGGGGGAGCGGCGCGATGACCTGGCTTGCCGCAGGGTCTTGCTGCCTGCCGGTTCTGGTCAGCCAACCAGCGCCAGCGCGAGCCGACCGCACCGGCGAGCACCGCAGGCGCGCCCGGCGAGCACCACAGGCGCGCGCCCGGCGAGCACAGCAGGCGCGCGCCCGATTCATGCACTTCACAGCGCAATGCACCACACGTGCCGCCCGGCGGCCGGCCCCCGGGACCACATATCACTGCTCGGGGTCAATTCGCTGTCCGCTTTTTCCCGTTTTGCGGAGCCACAACTCGTGATATCAATCACGGTCGCGGTGAGCACGTCCCGGCGGCCCGCCGAAACGGCGGAGACGCGCGAGGATTAGATCAATTTGTCCGTTTGGGTGGCGAGTCGGCGGCGGGTGCCCCGGCCGACCCTAAACGCGGACGGCCCGGTCCGCAGCGGTCTTCGGCTCGTGTCGCACGTCGCCTGGCTGGCCCATCACCCGCCGCCAGCTGGCGAATTCGAGCACGATCCCGTCCGGGTCCTGGAAGTAGAAGGAACGCACGAAGACGCCGGGATGCAGTTCGCGCGCCACGCCGAACTCGCTGTCGTCGTGATCGAGAATCGAGCTGACCTCGACGCCCTTGGCCTTGAGCTTGTCCCGGTACCCGAGGAATCTCTCCTCGGGCACGTCGAAGGCGACATGGTTCATCGAGCCGATCGCGCTCTTCCACTCGCCGAGCCCGGGCACGTTGACGGGGGCGGAGACCCCCGGGACGGGATCGGGCGCGTCGGGGAACCAGAAGAAGGCGAGCGCGTTGCCGCCGCCCATGTCGAAGAAGAAGTGCTGGCCAGAACCGGCGGGCAGGTCGATCGTCTTGATCAGCCGCATGCCGAGCACCTGGGTGTAGAACTCCACCGTCCGCTTCATGTCGGAGCAGACGAGCGCCAGGTGGTTGACGCCGCCGAGGTCGAACTCCTGATTCCGCCACTCCATGGCCGGCCTCCCGTGTTCGTGCCTGGTGCGAGCGCTGAACTATATCTAAACTCAGCTTTTACCCATATGCCAGGCCGGGCGGGCGGTCACGCCGGCCCGGGCAGGCCGGTCCCGCCGGGCCGGGCAGGCCGGTCCCGCCGGGCCGGGCGTATGCGAACTGGCCGCGGAGCGAGAGAGGCTGGATGAGCGAGATCGTCAGGGAGTTCGTCGGGCTGCCGTCCCCGGTAGCCGGCCGGGCCGGCGCCGGCGGCCATCCGTGCCAGGGCATCTACCACCGCCCCGCCAGCGTCACGCCGAGGACCGCGTTCATCGCCACGCACTACAACGTGGACTTCGCCGAGCACTACCTGGCCTCGCTCATGGCCGAGCGCGGCTACGGCTTCCTCGGCTGGAACACCCGCTTCCGCGGCAATGAGGCCCACTTCCTGCTCGACCACGCGCTGGCCGAGATCGGGGTCGGAGTCACCTGGCTGCGCGAGCAGGCGGGCGCCGATCGCGTCGTTCTCCTCGGCAACTCAGGCGGTGGCTCGCTGATGGCCGCCTATCAGTCGCAGGCCGTGCAGCCGAACGTCACCCCCGCCGCGGGGATGCGGCCGCTCGCCGCGATCGAGCACCTGCCGGCCGGAGACCTGTTCATCGCGCTCGCCGCCCATTCCGGCCGGCCCGAGGTGCTGACCAACTGGCTCGACCCCGCGGTGACCGACGAGACCGATCCGGTCTCCGTCGACCGGGCGCTCGACCCGTTCAATGCCGACAACGGGCCGCCGTACAGCGCGGAGTTCCAGCGGCGATACCGGGCCGCGCAGCGCGAGCGCAACGAGCGGATCACCGACTGGGCGCTGAGCCAGCTAGCCGCGCTCGAGCGGACCAGGGCCAGGGACCAGCTGTTCACCGTCTACCGGACGTGGGCCGACCTGCGGATGATCGACCCGGCGATCGAGCCGTCCGACCGGCGGCCGAACCGGTGCTACCTGGGCGAGCCGGTGAAGGCGAACTACGGCGTCTTCGGCATCGGTACGCTGAGCACGCTGCGCAGCTGGCTGTCGATGTGGAGCCTGCGGACCTCGCAGTGCGCGGCCGCGCCGCACCTGGCCAGGATTACGGTGCCGTCGCTGGTGGTGCACGCCAGCGCCGACACGGGCGTCTACGAGAGCGACGCGCGAGCGCTGTTCGGTGCCCTCGGCGCGGCCGACAAGCGCCTGGAGTTCATCAGGACCGACCACTACCTGCTCGAGCCCGACGGCGCCCGCACTCAGGCCGCCGACCTGATCGCCGCCTGGACCGCGGACCGCGGCTAGCCGGGGGTCCCAGGCGATCGCGGTCGGCCCGGGATCTGTCCCCGCGCAGGCCGGAGCCCTCCGCCGCAGGTAGTCTCGTCTGTCATGACGGAGGGCAAGCACGTTCTGGTCACCGGGGGAGCCGGTTTCGTAGGTGCCACGCTGGTCCGCCAGCTCGTCGAGCGGGGGCACGCGGTCCGGGTGTTCGACAACTACTCGACCGGCGATGCCGCGCACCTCGCCAGGGTCGACGCCGAGCAGGTCGAGGGCGATATCCGCGACGCGGCAGCGCTCGACGCCGCGCTCGCCGGGATGGAGGCGGTGATCCACCTCGCCGCGGCCGGGTCGGTCATCAACTCGATCGCGGACCCGGCTGCGAACTTCGACGTCAACGTGCTCGGAACGTTCCGCGTGCTGGACGCGGCCCGGCGGGCCGGCGTGGAGCGGGCCGTGCAGGCGTCCACGGGCGGCGCGCTCATCGGTGACGCCACGCCGCCGGTGGACGAGGACTCCCTGCCCAAGCCGATCTCGCCATACGGGGCGAGCAAGCTCGCGGGGGAAGGTTACGCGTACGCGTTCTCGCAGTGCTACGGCCTGCACACGGTCGCGCTCAGGTTCGCGAACGTCTACGGCCCGTGGAGCGCCAGGAAGCAGGGCGCGATCAACCTGTTCTTCAAGGCCATCCACGCGGGCGAGCCGATCGTGATCTACGGCGACGGCTCGTCGTCGCGTGACTACACGCACGTCGACGACATCGCGCGGGCGCTGCGGCTGGCTCTGGAGGGCGATGTGCCGCCCGGCACGGTCCTGCACATCGCGTCGGGGGTGGAAACCACGGTCGCCGAGTTGGCCGACCTGTGCCGGGCGGCGTCCGGGGTGCCCGACCACCCGGTCGAGTACCGGCCGGGACGGCCGGGTGAGGTGGGGCGTAACTTCGCCTCCTACGACCTCGCGCAGAAGATGCTCGGCTACGCGCCGACCATCGGCCGAGATGACGGTATCGCCGCGACCTGGCAGTGGTACGCCGAAACGGTATTCGCCCCCGCCGGGTCGCCCGCCGCCCGCTAGCCGGGCGTTCAGCACATGCAGGGGCGAAGGGTGCTTCCACGCTCCGAGGAGCGCGTGATCAGCGCCTGCTGCTTCCTTCGGCCTGCTCGAACGCTCGGAGGGACAGGGTTTCGAGGTCGGTGACGTGCTGGC
>WNGG01000113.1_pt1 | contig 81568 bp, 71 predicted proteins | sample 5400661 | NCBI WGS metagenome assembly WNGG01 (sample SAMN13153372, study PRJNA577476) | soil metagenome | isolation source: 100 cm soil or saprolite under Garry oak tree replicate 1 | place: USA:California | collected 2016-06-15
GCCGTCATCGCCAACGGCGACTTCGACCGGTACTGGCGCCACCACCTGCGCAAAGAACACGAGCGCGTCCACCACGCCCGTTACCGCGAAAGCTTCGTCCTCGCCGCCTGATCAGCTCACTGTGAAAGAGCCGCACCCGTCTGTGTTTGAGGGCCCTGGTTCGGTTTCACCTGTGTGACTTGGCGAGTACGTCTCGTACGGCGCTGACCACTGCGTCGGGCCGGTCGATGGATACGAATGTGGTGGCGTCGGCGATTTCGTCGAGCTGGGCTAGCCGGAAAGCGGCCGCCAGCCGCCGGCCGAGGTCGATTGTGAAGTGCTTGTCCCGGGTGCCCCACACCAGGCGAACCGGGCCCTCGAACTGGCGCAGCCAGGTGGCGGCGTCGGCTAGTTCGGTGCGGCGCATGCCGCGGGCGAATCGGGTGACGTCGCGCCGGATGGCCGTGCTGTCGAGGAGGGGCTGAATCCAGCTCCGGGTCAGGCTGGCCGGGCGAGGGCGGTTGAGCAGGGGTCCGAAGCCCAGCGGTGAGTGGCGTATGGCGCGCAGCCGGGTCTGCTGGGCGACGGTCCACACCGCGAGCCGGGAGCGGGCCAGGGTGAACAGCGGCACGAAGAACCGTGGCGGGAACTGCTCAAAGGCGTCGCAGTTGGTGAGCACGAGGCCTCTCACGCGGTGGGTATCGCCCCGCAGCGCGAGCTGGCACAGAGCGCCGCCGGTGTCGCTGCCGACGAGGATGACGTCATGGAGGTCGAGTGCGTCGAGCAGGCCGGTGACCGCGTCGGCGACGGCGATGGGCGATAGGTCGGCGCTGGGGTTCACCGGCCGGCGGTGGGCGCCGAGGGGCCAGTCGGGCAGGATGCAGCGGACCCCGTCGGCCGCGAGCTTCTCGGCCACGGGATCCCACAACGTGGCGTTAACGAGGAAACCGTGGACAAACACGGCGACCGGCGTGCCGGCACCCTCAGGCCCCAAGACCCGGTAGTCGACGGGGCCGATGGGAAGATCGACGGTGGGCATGGTGGCCTCCGGTAATATCCAAACTTCCATACAAGGTGTATAGAAGTTTCATACAGTGTGTATGAAAGTTGGGACCGATGTCAACGGGCGGGCCGGCCAGGAGACGGACCCAGGGGGAGCGAACGGCGCAGACCCGGGCCGCGCTGATCACTGCGGCCCGGGGCCTGTTCGGCGCCGAGGGCTTCGCCGAGGTGGGCGCCGAGCGCGTCGCCCGAGAGGCAGGCATGACCCGTGGCGCCCTCTACCACCAGTTCGCCGACAAGGCCGACCTGTTCGCCGCCGTGCTCGACGAAGTCGAAGCCGAGATCGCCCAGCGGGTCGCCGGTGCCGTGGCGGGCTTCAACCCAGCCGACACCACCGGGATGCTCCTGGCCGGCGCCGGCGCCTGGCTCGACGCCAGCACCGAACCGGACCTGCAGCGCATCGTTCTGCTCGACGGCCCATCGGTGCTGGGGTGGGACAGGTGGCGGGAGATCTGCCTGCGCCACACCGTGGGGCTCATCGCCGCCCTCCTCCAAGACGGCATCGACCGCGGCTCTCTCCCGCCCCAGCCGGTCCAGGCCCTGACCCACGTCCTTGTCGGCGCCGTGGACGAGGCAGCCCTCTACATCGCCCAGGCCGACGACGGGGCAGCGGCCCGAGCGGACATGAACCTCGTCCTGCGCCGCCTCACCCTGGCATTGACCGCGCCGGCCTGACCGCCGCCGGCTCAGGCGGCTTCTCGTTGGGGGATCTGCAGCAAACGAGCCCGCCCCCAACCCCGCCGAGTCGTGGCCCGATAGCCCTGCCGGGTATGAACTGCGAGCAGCGCGTTCTCCCCCAGGCTTCCCCATCACTCAGCCGACGCCTTCGCTGGCATGACCGACGCCGGCCCTGGCATCGGTGCGGCGGCTACCCGAAGGCCGCCGCCGCGTAAATACCCTCGCCACGTGAACGCCCTGCAGTGGCCGCCGCACGGAGCCCACCTACGCCCCGCGCAAGCGCTATGCGCAGAACCGGATGTTGCGTGATGCGCTGGCGGTGCTGCTCCGCTGCGGGCTGCCGGACCGGGGCCGATGATGTGGCCGGGGCAGACGCGGCCCGTTCGGCTGCCGGGTGTCTTGCCGGGCAGACCAGCGGTCCGGCCCATCGGCGCGAGCGCGGGCCAGGGCCGGGTGGGATGGTGGCAGCCCTGGCCATGCGGCGCAGGGCGTGCCAACGACCACTCGGCCGGACCAAACGACCGACTCGGCGCGGCACACCGCCCTTGATCAGCAGCGTGCTATCCCAATACCTAAGGCGGAGCTGCGCGCCGGGCAGGATGCGGCACAGTTCATCGGCTGTCGTGTTGGGGCAGGAGCTTTCCCATGTAGTACTCGTCGATCACCGTGGCGTCGCGGGCCAGCGCCTGACGGCGCAGCCCTTCCACCTGGAATCCAATGCGCAGGTACAGGCCGAGGGCGCGCAGGTTGTCGGTCATTACCGTCAGCTCCAACCGGCTCAGCCCACGCCCCGATGCCTCGTGCTCTGCGGCCGCGAGCAGGCTGCGGCCGATGCCGCGGCCAGAGGCGGTCGTGTCCACGCCAATCACCAGGTAACCGGTGCGCCGGGCGCGGCGGAACGGCAGCACCTCCACCGACAGCCAGCCGGCCAGGCCACCGTTTTTCTCGTCCTCGGCGACCAGATCGAAGCTGCCGGCCCTGCCCTGGGCCTGTAGCCGGGCCCGCAACCGGCCCGGTGCCTGGTCCCGCTCACCGGGTTCCAGGAGCATGAACGGCGACTGAGCATCCAGCCGGTGCTGCAGGCCCAGCAGCGCACCGGCGTCATCGGGGCCAGCCAGACGAATCTGGTGCATGCCAGGAGCATGCCATGGCCGTGCCGCGCAGGCCGGCCCGCGCGGCGCCCGCAGTCCTGGCCTAGACCAACCGGGGCTCTGCCTGGTCTCCCGGGCCTGGCGGACCTGCAGCCACGGCGCGCAACCGGCGGCGATCCGCACCGGAACGACGGGCCGGGCTCCAGCCCGCGATAGACCCAAGATCGGTGCGCAGAACGTTCGTTCGCGTGCTCCAGCGCATCGGCCAGGTGGGTCTGGGACCTTCGCCTCTACCTGGTGTGCTCGCACTCGGGGTCTGATGGCGGCATTCGAGGTCGCGAGAAGCGCCGCAGTGCGGGAGCGGCAGGAGCCAGTCATGAGGGCATTCGATTCGGAAGCCGCAAAGAAGCTAGCTACATGCTCGTTCGAGTCAGAAATCGGCGAGACCGCAGGATGGTTTGCCAATCCTCGATTCGAGGGCATCACGCGCTTGTACTCTGCGCGTCAGGTGGTGGAACAACGAGGCACCATCCCCACCGATTACACCGTGGCGAGAATGGCGGCCGAGCAGTTCTACGAGCGGCTCCGGCAGCTCTTCGCCGGCCGCCAGCAGATCACCACCTTCGGGCCCTATTCACCTGGTCAGGCGGTGGCCCTGAAGCGGATGGGCATCGAGGGCATCTACCTCGGCGGCTGGGCCACGTCGGCCAGGGGATCCGTGACGGAGGATCCAGGACCCGACCTGGCCAGCTATCCGCTCTCCCAGGTGCCCGACGAGGCCGCGCCGATAGTGCGCGCTCTGCTTACGGCGGACCGGAACCAGCGCTTCACCCGATCCCGCATGAGCGAGGCGCAGCGTGCTGCCTCCCCCGAGGTCGACTACCGGCCGTTCATCATCGCCGATGCCGACACCGGACATGGTGGCGATGCGCACGTCCGGAATCTGATCCGCCGTTTCGTTGAGGTCGGGGTCCCGGGCTACCACATCGAGGACCAGAAGCCCGGCGCCAAGAAATGCGGTCACCAAGGGGGAAAGGTGCTCGTCGGTGTGGACGAGCAGATCAAGCGGCTGAGCGCCGCGCGCTTCCAGCTCGACGTCATGAAGGTGCCGGGTGTCATCGTGGCCCGGACCGACGCCGAATCGGCCACGTTCCTGGAGGGGCGCGGGGACGAGCGCGATCATCCGTTCATCCTGGGCGCTGCCAACGTTGAACTGCCGACCTACAAGGTCGGCTACCTCGCCATCTTGAGGAAGCTCCGCGAGCTGGGCGTCGAGGACGCGCGCGGTCATCTGCTGTACAAGATTTCGGCCGCGGAGTACGACGAGGCCAGCGCCTGGCTTGAGCGGGCGGATGTGATGCGCGTGCTCGAAGAGAGCGCGAAGGCATTCCAGCAGGCTGACGGGTCCTCGGTCGAAGCACTGCTGGACAGTGTCGAGACGCGGTATCTGGAGGCGTGGCAGTCCGAGGCAAACCTGATGAGCTATCCCCAGGCGGTGGCGGAGGTGATCGAATTCCGCGCCAACGAGGGTGAGCAGTTCGACCTGAGCGCCGACGAGTGGCTGGCCTTCGCAAACCAGACGTCCTTCCACGCCGCCCGGGCCAAGGCCAAGGCGATGGGCATCGACCTCACCTGGGACTGCGAGGTTTCCAAGACCCTCGAGGGCTATTACCAGATACAGAGCGGAATCGAGTACGCGGTCGCCAGATCGCTGGCTATCGCCCCGTTCGCCGACATCCTGTGGATGGAGACCAAGACCGCGAATCTGGCGGATGCTCGGCGCTTCGCCGAGGCCATCCACGCCGAGTTCCCCTCCAAGATGCTCGCGTACAACCTGTCGCCATCGTTCAACTGGGACACCACCGGGATGAGCGAAGAGGAAATGAGGAGATTCCCGGAGGAACTCGGCAAGCTGGGGTTCGTCTTCAACTTCATCACCTACGGCGGGCATCAGATCGACGGCCTGGCGGCAGAGGACTTCGCCACCGCGCTCAAGCAGGACGGCATGCTCTCCCTGGCCCGGCTACAACGGAAGTTCCGGCTAATCGAATCGCCGTACCGGACGCCCCAGACACTCGTGGGCGGGCCGCGGTTGGATGCGGCGCTCATGGCTTCTTCGGGCGGCACGGCGGCCACCAAGGCGATGGGCAAGGGCTCGACGCAGCACCAGCACCTGATCCAGACCGAGGTGCCGACCAAGCTGCTCGAAGAATGGCTCGCGATGTGGACAGAACACCACCAGATCCCGGGCTCGCTGCACGTCGGACTGCGGCCGCACACGGCGGGCTCGGAGTTGCTGGAACTCACCCTGTCCAACACAAGCGGGGAAGAGGTCGCCAACATCATCTTCGCCGTGATCGCCGATCGCCGGGGCCGCAACATCCTCTCGGTCCGAGACCAGAACACCTTCGACAGCGCCCTGCGCAAGAAGCGGCTGATGACGCTGAACCACCTCTTCATGGTTCACCGCTACAAGATCTGGGCAGTCCACTTCGTCAGCCCGACCGACGACAATCGGTACCAGGCGCAGAAGATGAAGACGCACGGCCTCTTCAGCGACGTCCATGACGAGGTTGGCCACGTCATCGTCGCGGACGTGAGCGCGGAAGGGGTCAAGGCCCTGCTCGCACCGGACCGGGACCGCCTGAACGCCTTGATCCAGCGGAAGTATCCGTATGCGCCGGTAGATGTCGCCGCGCAAATCGGATGACTACGCCGCCGCTGTCCCAGTTGAGGGCTCAGCTCCCATGACGGCCCGCGGGCTGCGGTGAGAAGCTGGGCGTGCCGGGGACCGGGTATAGGTATGCGGCCTGATCGGCACGCAGTCAGCCGTGGGATGCTCGGGCTGTGCGAGGCCCCGCCAGGTGGTGACGATGGAGCGGGTCATCGGCGCTGCGTTCGTGTGCGTGGCCGCTGCGCTGGCGGCTTGCTCGGCGGCGCCGCCGGCCGCCGGGCCTGCCCCGGCTGTCGTGGTGCCCTCGGCCGGTGCGGTGGTTGCCTTCACCGTCGCAGGGGCCCGCCCGGTGGCGCCCAATGGAAGCCAGGACACACACGCGCAAACGCCGAGGGCAGGATGTGACAGCGCTCGGTTCGCCGCCGACGAGGTTTTGGGCAGCAACGTGGCCGATGGGTTCACGGTGGCCGGCTTCCCCGCGTCGGCTGATCTGTTGAGGCACTTCCTGGAGGGGAAGGGCACAGAAGTCGATTACCGGGCAGGGTCGCCGATCTCCAGCAAGGCGCTGTCTAGCAGCGCTTTCCGGGCAGTGAATCACGAAGTCCAGGAAGCGATCCTCCGACAGCTGAAGGCTGGCAAGACTCGCGTTCAGCTCTCCGCCGCGCAGCTGCCGGCGGTGGCATTTGAGTCCAAGGACAGCGACCTGTACTGGGGATTTCGCGGCACGCAGGGCCTGAGCGTCACCGGCAGCGGCGCCCGCAAGAACGGGCGATACGCCGGCACCCTGTCCTACGTCATACGGGACAGCTACGGGTTCCCGGCCAGCGACACCCTCCACGGCTTCGGCGCGCCGATGAGGTACCTGCAGACCTCCTGCGGGGCTCCAGGGCATCGGGGCGGAGCTCACTGGTTCCCCGACACCATCACGGTCACCGTGCCCTTCGGCCAGCCGGCCCACAACAGCGCGGCCGCCACCGGCACCGGACAGGCCAGCCTCACGATCAGGCCCAAACGGGCGAAGATGATCTTCGATCGCCGACATTAACGCCGCTGAGCGGTCGAGCCTGTTGGCTGGCCTAACTGGAGCACTCCACATGTCGGCTGCCGCCGAGAGCGAAGCGCAAGCGGGCACCGATCTGGATCGGGTCTCTATTAGCGCGGCAGCAACGACTAGCTCGGCCTACTCGCCTCGGCCGGGCTCGCGGGCCCCAGCAGCGGAACGCCTCCGATTCGGACCCGGTAGGGGCGTGAGATCGGCGCAGGGGGCGCTGCCGGTTTACCCGCCTCAGCAGTTGCTGGTCGCGGGCAGGCCCGCGAAGCGGCCGGCGAACCAGTTCATGACATCACCGATCGCCTCGGTGTCGGCCAGGATGTGGTCGCCGGGGTAGGTGTTCCACTGCGTGGGGATGCCTGCCGCGCAGTAGGCCGCACGGGTGGCCTCCTCGGTGGAGGCCGGGATGACCTCGTCGGCCAGCCCCCGGTACTGGAACACCGGGAAGCTGATCTTGTAGGTGGTGCCCAGGCCGGCGCCCAGCTTCTGGCTGTTGACGATCTTGCCCCAGGTGCCCTCGGGCCCGTGCAGCGCGTAGATCTGGTTCAACGTGAGGTGGTTGGTGGAGTAGTTTTCGATGTTCGCGAAAGCGAACGAAGCGATCGTGGCGACCCAGCACAGGCTCTCCGCCTGGCTGACCGCGCTGACACCCGCGCTGTTCAGCAGGGAGTTGAACGGCATGTCGGGATAGGCGCTATGCAGGCCGATCACCGCATCCAGGCCGAAGCCGGCGAACGCGCCGCCGTTCAGGGCCGCGGCCGTCACCTTCAGGTCGCCGGGCACCCCGCCGGCGGCTGCGCCGGCCACGTGGAGACCGGGCGCGTAGGAGGCGGCGAGCTGGGCCGCCCACAGCGACGCCTGGCCGCCCTCGGAGTAACCCCAGATGCCGACTTTGGCGGCCGGGCTGAGCCCAACGCCCGGCACCTGGAATGCGGTGCGCGCGATGTCCAGCAGTGCATGGCCGGCGATCCGGCCGACGACGTAGGTGTGGACCTGGCCGTTCAGGTAGCCGGCGCCGTCGGTGGCGGCGACCGCATACCCCGCTTGGAGTATCGCGGCGATGTTGTTGCCCTCGTACTCGCCCTGATAGGCGCCGGCGAGCTGCTTGGAGAACGCGCACTGCGGGCCGAGGCCGAGAGTGCCGGGGTTGAAGGCGATGACGGGCCGGGGGCCCGGGCCGGGCCATGGGGCCGTGGGGACGGCGACCGTGCCGGAGACCGCGATCTTGGCGCCGTGCACGTTGGTCGAGACGTACTGCACCTTCCACGCCCGCATCGGGATGCTGCCGGGAACCTCAGGCAGCGTGACCGGCTCGCAGGCCAACAGCTTTCCGGGGGCACCGGACACCGAGGCCGGTGGGGTATAGATGGCCGCGTCGGATGCGTTGCAAGCGGCCGGGGCAGCCTCCGCGGGGCCCATGGTGAGCGCGGTAACTGCACCGCCTGCCATGACCAGCGCCGCTGCCAGCCTGAGCGCTGCGTGGATCATCACTGCCACTCCTTGCGGATCGGTTTGGCGCAAGTACACACCAGACCGCGGGAGATTGTTACTCACGAGTAAGGCATCATTTTGTAGCGGTCGGTACCCAGATTCGCCCGCCGGGCTCACCTGCGCATCGCAGCAGGCCGCGGACGCCCCGAGCCGCGAGAATCACGCATCCGAGGACAGACACCGGGCAAGGCGGGCGCTTGCCGGGATGTCGTGTCTCTGGCACCAGCCCTGAGGACCAGGCCCCGGACGGCCCGCGCAGAACATGGGAGCGGGGCCAGGCGTCCCTGGGCCGTGGTAGCGCTCGATCAGCAGAGGCACTATGGATGGGGCACCGGTTAGACGGTTTCGGACGGAGGCACACGTCATGGACCAGAGCGCCGCGTTACCGCCCGGTGATCCGCTTCAAGGAGCGGCCGTGCGCTGACACCGTCGCGGACCGCGCCGGTGCTGACGGTCGGTCTGAGGCCCTCAGCGCTGTGGCGTCACGACGACCTTGACCGAGCCGGGGTCGCGGGCACCCGCGGTGAGGGCCTGCTCGACGTCGGCGAGACCGTAGTGCCCGGTGACCAGGGCATCGAGGTCAACCCTTCCCGACGCCGCCAGGGCGATGGCGTCCGGCCAGGTGTTGGCGTACCGGAACGTGCCGGTCACCTCGAGCTCACGGGTCTGGACATGGGCCAGCGGGAGCGGGATCTCATCGCCGCCCATCCCGACGAGGACCACCCGCCCGGCCCGGCGCACCGCCCGGATCGCGGCGCCGATGGCGGCCGGGTTTCCGGAGCATTCCAGCAGCACGTCAGGCTCGATCACGGCATCGGCCAGCGACGTTTCGCGTACGTTGACGACCTCGCTCGCGCCGAGTTTCCGGGCGATCGCCAGCCGCCGCGGGTTGACATCGGTGACCGCGACATAGGTGGCGCCGAAGGCCTTCGCCGCCTGCAGGCACACCAGGCCGATCGGGCCGGCGCCGGCCACCAGCACCCGTGAGCCCGGCCCGGCGCGCGCCTTGCGGCACGCCCAGACGCCGACCGACAGCGGCTCGACCAGCGCGGCCGCGTCGTCGGACAAGCTGTCCGGTACGGGGTAGGCGAACTGCTCGTGCACCACAACGTACTCGCAGAACGCCCCGTCGATCGGCGGGGTACCGAAGAACCGCATCTGGGGGCAGAGGTTGTAGCGCCCGGCCCGGCAGTACTCGCAGATGAAGTCCGGGACGCCGGGCTCGATCGACACCCGCTGACCAGGCTCATGGCGATCGGCGCCGGGACCGGCGGCAACGACGACACCGGACGGCTCGTGACCGAGGACCAGCGGCGACTCGACCACGAAGCCGCCGATGCGGCCGTGCTCGTAGTAGTGCACGTCGGACCCGCAGGTGCCGACCGCCGCGACCTGGACCAGCACTTCGCCCGGGCCCGGCAGGGGAACCGGCCGTTCCTGCAGCGTCACTTTGCCGACGCCTTCCAGCACCGCGGTCCGCATCGTTCGCTCGGCCATCTCTCCAGCCTGGCAGACCGATCGCCCTCAAGCTGCAACAGGTTGCCGCTGACGGCGCCGAGCTGGCCGAGGGCGAGGAAGCCGCGTTGCACGCTGAAGCACCCGAACTCGCCCCGGCTTCCGGTGACACACCGCGGCTGCGGGTGGTGGATCAGTCGTGACCGGCTCGTTGTGGTGGGACGTGCTCCTCAGCGTCGCCGCCGCACGGCTGCTGGCCTGGCTCGCGTTGGTCGTCGTGCTGGTCATCTCGTCCGGCCGCGGGGCGGGTTGTTGCGCAAGGCGCTGCAGGTGTTGCCCGAGGCTGGCCTAGCGGTACGGGGAACGGTGGTGACGCGCTCACCGCCTGGGGAGCAGACGGGCCGGCCAGGCGCAGGGGTCAGGCGGGCGTGCTCGCGGGGTCGGCGGCGGGGAGCAGGGCGCGGATGCGGTCTTCTGGGGAGCAGTTGTCAGGGTCGATAGCACGCTGGATACGCCTGCTGATCTGCTGGAGCTGCCGCTGCTGTGCCTTGGTCAGCGGGTCGAAGACGAGGCGGCGGACCTCTTCGACGTGCCCGGGCGCGCTTTCGGCGACCTTGGCCCACCCCTGCTCGGTGAGGATGGCCAGGGTGTAGCGGCCATCGGCGGGGTCGGGAGTGCGGCGCACCCAGCCGCGTTTTTCCAGCCGGGCGACGACGTTGGACAGCCGGGGCAAGGTGCCCTGGGTGAATTCGGCCAGGTCGCTCATCCGCAGGGTGCGGCCTGCTGCCATGGACAGCCCGGCCAGCACGAAGTACTCGTAGTGGCTGATGCCCGCGTCGCGCTGCATTTGCGCGTCCAGGGCGGCGGGCAGCCGGACCAGCGTGCTCGCGAACGCGAGCCAGGCGTGCTGCTCCTCGGCGTCGAGCCAGCGTGGCTCTTGCGGATCCTCCATGCCCCGATCATAACTTCAAGCCTGAAGTAAGCCAAACCAGATATCACTTGTAGGTTGAAGTCATCCCTGCTACGGTTCACTTAAAGCTTGAAGTTACGGAAGCCTGCGGGGACTGGCGGGCATCGCCTGCGGGGCCCTCGCCGGGCTCCTGCTCATCCCGCACGACTTTTATTGGAGGAGATCATGCGCGCACTGCATGTCCCGGCCGCCGGCCAGCGGCCACAGCTGTCGGACCTGCCGGTCCCCGAGCCGGGCGAGGGGCAGGTCCTGATCCGGGTGAAGGCCGCTGGCCTGAACGCCATCGACAACGGCATCGCCGCCGGGATGATGGGCGAGATGATGGAGCACGCCTACCCGCTGGTGCTCGGCCGCGACGCAGCCGGCGTCGTGGCGGCGACCGGGCCAGGGGTCACCGGCATCGCTGTGGGCGAGGAGGTGTTCGGCCACGTCCTGCTCGCCCCGCCGATCCAGGCCGGAACCCTGGCCGAGTACGCGTTGCTGCCCGCGGCGGGCACCGCCCCGAAGCCCGCCGGCCTGGACTGGGTCGCCGCCGCCGCTCTGCCCCTGGCGGGGGCTGCCGCGTCAGCGGCCGTCGACGCGGTCGGCCCCAAGCCTGGAGATGTCGTCCTGCTCGTGGGCGCCGCCGGCGGCGTCGGCTCCTACGCCGTCCAGTTGCTCGCCGCCAAGGGGGCCACGGTGCTGGCCACCGGGACGCCCGCCGACACCGAGCGGCTGACGGGCCTGGGCGCGGCCACCGTCCTCGACTACACCACCGCCCCCGTCGCCGACCAGGTCCGCGCCGCCTACCCCGGCGGCATCGACGCGCTGATCGATCTGGTCTCCTACGCCCCCGACGACCTGCCGCTCACCGCGCTGCGCAAGGGCGGCAAGGTGGCCAGCTCACTCGGCGCCGCCAGCGACGAGGCCCTCGCCGCCGACGGCCTGACCGGCAGCAACATCATGGCCATGCCCACCCGCGAAGTCATCGCCGCCCTGGCCGGCCAAGTCGCCGACGGCACGCTCAAGGTTGACGTCGAAACCATCCTGCCGCTGGCTAATGCCGCCGACGGGCTGGCCACCCTCGCCAGCGGGGAGGCCCGCGGCAAGATCGTCGTCCAGGTGGGCAGCTGACCCACGCCGCCTGGCCTGCAACGACCAAGGAGGACAATCCATGGCCGCCACACCAGAGCAGCAGGACCTCGAGCTGTTCGACAAGGCCGATTCCGAGGGCTGGAACGGCCCCGACTGCGCACCCGATTAAGGTCGCCGACGGCGAATGGACTGCCACCGTCGGTGAACTCACCGGCGGCGGAAAGATGATGACGGTCGCCCGCTGGCGCGACGGTGCTATCTCTGTGGAGTACCTCTGGGTCCCGGGGGCGTGACGACTCGGGTGGCTCACTCGGGTGACCGCGTCGCCACCCGGGGTGCGCCACCAGACCAAACGAGCAGCCGCGAGCAGACCTGAAGGGTGTCATGACAGAGTCCGCACCCGTCCGCGAGATCATCGCGGAACTGGCCGAGCAGCCCCTCGGACTATCTGGAGGCTTGACATGGAGATCAAGGAGCTCGGACATCTCGTCCTGTATGTGAGGGACGTCGACCGGTCGTCCGCCTTCTATCGGGACGTACTGGGCTGGCGCCAGGTCCTGCCCGACCCGACAGCGCCGGCTTCGAGCCGCATCCCGGCTGCGGCGTTCTCGGCCGGCCGGACACACCACGAGCTGCTGCTCATCGAGGTAGGCCAGGACGCAGAGCCGATCCCAGCCGGGCGCCGGGTCGGGATGTACCACTTCGGGCTGAAAGTCGGCGACAGCGACGACGAGTTGCGCGAGGCACTGGCCCATATCACCGAGGCCGGCGTGACGATCGGCGGCGCGTCCGACCACACCGTGACCCACAGTCTCTATATCCTCGACCCGGACGGGAACGAGATCGAGCTGTACATCGACGTCCCCGGTGTCGACTGGAAGACCGACCCGACCCTGGTGGCCGCCCCGATCCGCCCGCTTCGCCTCTAGCCTCGGGCTTTCGTGCGCCCAGCTGGGTCGTTCGCCAGCGCGCCCGCCTGGGCAGCGCTGAGTGCGCAAGTATGCCGTCCTGCGTGCCGGTGAGCTGACGGCACCCGGGGTGGACCTCGGTGAATGCGCTCGGCACTATGAGGCCTGGCTCAGCCCTTGCTCGGCGTATTCGGCCAAAAGATCGCTCACCGAGATGCCACGGCGTGTGGCCTCGGCCGCGAGCCGCTCGGCAAGCTCGGCAGGAAGGACGATGCTGCGGTGGACGCTATCGTCGCGCTCCCAGCCCTCGTCGCCCAAGTCAGGCACGCTCGCTCCTCTCCTGTGCCAGCGCTCCGGCGTCGTTGACCGCGACGTAGCGGCGAAGGATGCGGTCACTCAACAGGCCAAGGCAGCTGAGGTTCGGAAACCCCGGCCCCTGCGCGAGCCCTGCCATGACCGGCAGGTGCAGCGGCGGCGCCAGGCCGGATACGGACAGATCGACGTCGATCCTATGGTCAAGGTCGCCGCCGCCAAGCGCATCCCGGTAGCGGCCGCCGGCGTCCTCACCCAGGAGGGTCTCGAACCAGCGCCCATCAAAGCCGATGGCAACAACAACGGCGTCATAGGCAACACGCTCGCGCTCATCGTCGTATGCGATGGTCACAATCACGTCTTGCTCGCGCGCCTCGATCGCAGCCGCCCGCCCCGCGAGCGCGCGGAAGCCACGCGCCTGGTTGAGCGCCGCCTCGGCTTGCAACGAGAAGACACCACGATCGGTTCGCTCAAGAAACTCACGCCGGTGCGTCTCGGCCAGCCGGGGCCAGTCCGCGGGATCGGAGTAGAACCGGTTCTCGTCGTAACTCTCGCCGCGCGAGTACAGGACGCCGCGAGCGGTCAGCACGTCGATCGTCGAGCGCTTGTGGAAACGTTTCACCAGATCGATGACCACCGACGCAGCAGTCTCGCCGCTGCCGATAACGCAGACATTCTGCGCGCGCTGGTGGTTGAGCTCATGTGCCGCGAGCCAGTAGGTCCGCCCGTCCAGGACCCGGGGATGATCATGCGGCTGACCGGGCACCGTGATGGCCGGCCCGGCACCGGTGATGACCAGGCCATCGGCAGCAATCTCATCACCCGCCGCGAGCCTGACCTCCCAGCGATTACCGCCGGTGACCTCCAGGCCGGTCACGACTCCGGAGACAATCTCCGCCTCCGCCGCGTCGGCGACTTCGCGCAGGTATGCGCTCCACGCGCGATGCGTCGGCCGCATCCGGCCGCGGTCGACCCAATCGCTGTAGGCGCCGTGCCTAATCAGGTGGCGCTGCCAGCTGTACTCCGCCATCGCCGCGACCACATCGGCGGATGCATCGCCCCAGCCCGCTGCATACGGGTAGCCGACGTCCTTCTCCGGTGGCGTCCCCAACGGCAGCAGGCCGCTGGTGTATCCCTGGCGCCCGCTCCAATTCCCAGCGGCCTGGCCACGGTCGACCAGCACAACACGCGGCACCGGCAAGCCGGCAGCGGCGAGCGCACGGGCCTTCGCGGCGATCGCAATGCCCTTCGGGCCGGCGCCGACGACAGCAAGCATTGGCACCTAGCGAGGATAACCACGTATCGCCGGCAAGGCTGCCGCGCCCGGAGTGTCCTAGGGGCGCTTGCGTGGCCTAGTCCGGGCCACCAGCGGCAAGCTGGCCGCAGCCCACGCGACAAAGCCCCCGTCCAGGTCGGTGGCATTGACCAGCCCGAGCCTGTGCAAGGTGGCCGCCGCCAAACTGGACTGAAAGCCCTCGTTGCAGATCAGGATGAGCGGCCGGGCCCACTCGTTGATCTCCGGGTGCCGCCACTGTGACGCGGGATCGCAACGCCACTCCAGCGAGTTGCGAGGCAGCACAATGGCCCCAGGGACCAGCCCGCCAACCCGGCGCTGATCGTCGCCACGAATGTCGACCAGCAAGGCGCCCGCCGCCTGCGCGGCGAGGGCCTCGGCAGGCCCGGGACGATGCGGAAGCACGCCCCGGGCCTCAATCAGCAGATCGTCCACGGTCATCCTCATCTTGCCTTCCCCGACTATCGGTGTGATCGCGCCGATGATGGGCGGAGGACGATGGCAGGGTCAGGCCCTGGCCACCAGGTACCGGAATACGTTCTCCTGCCGGTAGCTGCCATCTGGCTTGCGGCTGCCAGCGAATGCCCTGGTCAGGGCACCGCGGACGGCCGGAAGCCCGGAATGCTGGATGGCTGCGCGCGCCGGGCCCGAGCTGAGCTGCGTGCGGACCGCCGTGGCGAGGTCGGGGTAGATCAGCGGGTTGGGCACGTCTTTGACGGCCAGTGGCGTGAGGCCAGCCGTCGCGGCGAGCTGCTCGAGCTGGCCGTCTTCACTCCAGGCGATGGCGCCTGGTGCGTCGGGGGGCGTAGGCGGCATCAGCGGGCCCAGCTCGGTGAACAACACGCCGCTCTCGCACTGTGCGGGCGGGCCCCAGACCACCACGCTGATGAGCCCGCCGGGCTTGGTCACGTGGCTCATGTTCTTGAGGGCAGCGACCGGGTCGGCGGCGTACTGCACCGAGTTGAACGCCGTGACCACATCGAACTCGCCCGCGTCGAAGGGCAGCGGGTCTTCGAGGTCTGCGATGACGGGGGAGGCACCGGGGACGCGCTCGCGGACGATATCGAGCAGCGCTGGGGTCGCGTCGATTCCCGATACTGTGGCACGCCGTCTGGCAGCGAGCAGCATCGCGAATCCGCCACCGCAGCCGACGTCGAGCAGCCTGGTGCCGGGGCCTACTTCGGTTGCATCCAGGACCGCCTCATAGAACGGCGTGCACATCGGCTCGTTGTAGTCGGACCAATCACGCGCTCCTGGGCCCCAGAGCTCGGCCTGTTCTTTGCCTGTTCCCATGACCGTTTCCCTTTCTTGTCCCTGGCAGAACCGGGTCCGGCGGCCGTGGCTTCCTGTCCGGTCCTGTGGCCTTGGCCTATCGTTGGCTGGCCCGCTGACCAGGCGCATCGGTAGCAACGCGTATCCGGCCACGCATTCGGCGGGCGGGGACGTATCGCGGGCCGGCGCGGGCAGGCCGCCTATCGGTGGAAACACGTATCCGCGCACGCATCCCGGCGGCAGGGCCTCTTGTGCTGCGGCCCGGGGCTGTTACTGTCGCGGTTCGGCCGCTGCGGCCGTCCCACCTTGCCGCGAAGCATAATGATCTAGTGACGGACCCGCTCTGTCCCGTGCTCATCGGCCGCGATGCGGAGACCGCGCGGCTGCGGTCTGCGCTCGCGGCAGCCCAGGGCGGCGCGGGCGGGGTGATGTTCCTCACCGGCGAGGCGGGGATCGGCAAGTCCCGGCTGGCTAGCGAACTGGCCGCCGAGGCGCGGGCCTGTGGGGCGACGGTGCTTGCCGGCCGTGCCGTACCCACCAGCGCCAGCATCCCGTACCGGCCGCTGACCGAGGCACTGCTGCAAGCGCTGCGCGACCGCGCGTTTCCCGACGACCCCGGCCTGACGCCGTGGCTGCCCGCGCTACGGGCGGTGATCCCCACGATCGGCGGCTCTGAGGGTGACGGTCGCGGTGACCATGCGGCACCGGTGCGCGGCGAGGCCGTGCTGCAACTGCTGCGGCGTTTCGCCGGAAGCGCTGGCCTGCTCTTGGTGCTTGAGGACCTGCACTGGGCCGACCCGGACACGCTCGCGGTCGTGGAGTACCTGAGCGACAACCTGTCCGCCGAGGCCGTGCTCTGCGTGGCCGCCTGCCGGGGTGAAACCCCGTCGGCGGGAGCCGAGCTGGTGGCCCGGGTGACCGGTCGCCGCACCGCCCAGCACCTGGCTCTCGGCCGGCTGACCGCAGGCCAGGTCGCTGCCATGGTGCGCGCCTGCCTGCCGTCGGCCCCAGATGAGGTCATCGCTCGGGTCCAGCGTGCTGCCGACGGGATTCCGTTCCTCGTCGAGGAGTCGCTTGCTGCCCCCGGCGTGCCACGGTCGTTCGCCGATGGAGTCCGCTCACGGCTGGCCGCGCTCAGTGATGACGAGCGCCTAGTACTGCACACGGCCGCGCTGCTCGGGCGGCAGTTCGACTGGCGGCTGCTGCCGGCCGCCGCCGGGCTGGATGCCGGCCTGGTCGCTGTCGCGCTGGAACACGGTGTCGGAGCCCAACTGCTCGCTGTCGACGCCGATGTCTTCCGGTTCCGGCACATGCTGACCAGGGAGGCGGTGGCCGCCGAGCTACTCCCGCCCCGCCGGGTCACCCTCGCCGCCCGCGCGCTCGCGGCCCTGGAGGCGGCTCACCCGGGGCTGCCTGGGGAAGCGGGTGATCTGGCCGCGAATCTAGCCCTCCAGGCCGGCGACCAGGACCAGGCCGGTGGCCTGCTGTTCGCGTCTGGCCGGTCTGCTCTGGACCGGGGCGCACTCGCCACCTCCATCGATACGCTGCGCCGCGCCGTGGAGCTGCTCAGTGACCGTGAGCAGCGTGCCGAAGCGGAATTGCTCCTTGTCGAGGGCCTGGCGCTAGCTGGCCGGGTAGATGAGGCGATGCTCGTCGGCGACCGCCTTATCACCCAGATGCCGCCAGGTGCCGGCTCAGCCACCGCCCGGGCGGCGGTGCATCTGAAGCTGGCCCACGCGGCGGTGGATGCAACCCGGTGGGCCGCCGCGAGGCGGCAGCTCGGAATCGCAGGCGACCTGCTCGCGGCCGTCCCGCAAGCCGGCCTCGACGCCGAGACGGCCACTCTGAACGCCGAGGTCGCATTCGCCGGCAACGATATCGACCAGGCTCGCGCCCTCGCCGAGAGCGCCCTGGCCTCGCCGCAGGCAAGTCCCCAGATCCGGTGCCACGCGCTCGAACTACTCGGCCGCATCCTGCGGGGAAAGGACCTGGATGCCGCCGGGGACGCCTTCGAGCAGGCCCTGGCGACCGCGGACGCGGCAGGGCTCGCCGTATGGCGGCTGCGTGCCCTGCATCAGCTCGGCACCATTGACATGTTCGACGACGGCCGCACCGATCGCCTCTCCCAGGCTCGGCGTATCGCCGATGAGCTGGGAGCCGCCAGCACCGGCGCGGTCATTGACCTGCAACTCACCGCCGTCGCGATGTTCCGCTTCGAGCTCGGCGAGGCCGAACATCACGCCCAGTCCGCTTTGGCCACCAGCACCCGGCTCGGGCTGGCCAAGACCCATGCCATCGGGCTGCTCTTCCTCGCCGAGATACAAGCCCTGCGCCGCGACCACGCAGGCATGGATCGCTTTCTCGCGCTCGCCCATGCCGCCGAACCCGGCGACCCAGAAATCGAAGGCAGCGCGCTAGCCGGGGCGCACGGGATGCTAGCGCTGCTCAACGACGACAGAGCGGGCGCTCTGGAGGGTCTCGGCCGCGGCGTCGCCATCCTCGACACGCTGCCCCAGCAAGGCCCGGCCCCGTATCGTGCGATGTGGCCGCTGCTACTGGCCGCGAACGGTGACGGCGACGCAGCGGCCGCGATTGGCAACGCCCGGCGGATCGGCCTGACCATCAACCGGGTCAACCGGGGAATCCTCGGCTACGCTGACGCGATCCTGGCCGGCCGCGCCGGGAACCAGGACCAGGCCACCGAACTGGCACTCGCCGCGGGCAGGGAGCTGCGGCACTACCCGGTTTGGGCGGACCTGGCCCGGCTCTGCGCCGCGGAGCCGGCGCTGGCTGACGGCTGGGGCCAGCCGCGGCAGTGGCTGGAGATAGCGGCCGGCACGTTCGCCCGGCACGGGATCGAGCCGCTGGCGCTGCGGTGCCGACGGCTGCTGGAACAGCCGCAACCGAGCCGCTGGTCCAGGCTGGGCATCACCGACCGGCAGGCCGACGTACTCCGGCTCGTGGCCGAGGGCATCTCCAACAAAGAGATCGCCGCACGGCTGCATCTCTCCCCCCGCACCGTGGAGAAGCACATCGAAAGCCTCCTCCGCAAGACCGCTGCCCGCTCCCGAACCCAGCTAGTGGCAATCGCCGGCCCGGAATCACCCATAGACGAGCAGCAGTGGCGAGACCCTTCGTGACCATAGCAGCCACTGAAACCCCACCATTCACTCAGCACGCTTGGTACCGGACCCAGCCACCAAGCCAGACACAGAAGCGGCAAATCTGCGCGGTCACGTCATGATCATGAACCAAGTGCGCATTGTTAGCGATGGGCAATACCGCGCCGAATGGGTCATCTGCACGCGCGGGGTGGGCCCGATGGCAGCCCGGTCCGTGTCAGCGATCGAGGAGTTGGCCGCTGGCGGCTGCCGGGTGCTCTCACCGCCACCAGCCAGCACCCGGGCATGGGCTGCCCTGCGTGGCCAGGGGTTGTGGCGGTGAGAAGGCCGGCGATTGTTCCGGCGGCAGCCGGGTCGTTCCGGCGCACCGCAGGGGCGTCCGGCAGGGTAGCCGCGGCGGCGCTTGTGCTGTCGGCCTGCGGCCCTGCCGTGGGCGAAACAAACCGTTAAAGAGGTGCGTGCACTCTTGGCGGGCTATCGCATTCGTGCAAAGAATTAGTTGAACTACGCGCGCATTTGGCGCAATAGGGATGCATGGAGGCGGCGAGATGGTAGGTGCAGGAGTTCACCGCGTTCTGTCGAGTGGCTGGCGGGGCCGCCTGCGGCCGGTTGCCGCAGTTGCCGTCACGGTGGCGCTGGCGGGACTATTCGCCGCGCCAGCCGCAGCCGCCCAGCCCAGGATGACCGGTGGGACCGGCGCGGTTAATGCGCAGGCAGCGCCGCCTAGTTCGTGCCCGTGGGTGACTTCCACCGCGCCTATTTCCCAGCGGGTCGCGCAGCTGATGAGCCAGATGTCGCTGAGCAACGAGATCAGCATGGTGGAAGGCCACGGCACGTCCAACCCGTACGTGTTCTACACGCCGGCTATCTCCTCACTGTGCATCCCCGCGTTCGGGCTGGAGGATGGCCCGGCAGGAGTGGCCGACGGGCTGACCGGCGTCACCCAACTGCCCGCGGGCGTGGCACTGGCCGCAACGTGGGACCCGTCCTTGGCGCAGCAGTACGGCCAGGTGATCGGCGCCGAGGAGTTCGGCAAGGGAGCCAGCGCCAACCTCGGCCCGACCGTGAACATCGACCGGGATCCGCGCTGGGGCCGGTCGTTCGAGGCGCTGTCGGAGGACCCGTTCCTGAACTCGGCGCTCGATGTCGCCGAGATCAACGGCGTGCAAGGCCAGGCCGTGATGGCGCAGGTCAAGCACTTCGCGGCGTACAACCAGGAAACCTACCGCAACACGCCCGCCGACAACGTCATCGTCGACAACCGGGCAGAACACGAGATCTACATGCCGTCCTTCCAGGCGGCGATCCAGCGGGCTAACGCCGCGTCGGTCATGTGCGCGTACTCGATGGTGAACGGCAACTTCGCCTGCAACAACTCCTACCTGGAGACCAGCGTGCTGCGCGACGAGTGGGGCCTCCCCGGCTTCGTGACCTCCGACTACGGCGCGCTCCACTCCACCCAGGGCGCGCTGCAGGGCACCGACATGGAGCAACCGGAGAACACCTACTACGGGACGGCGCTGTCATCCGCCATCCGGAAGGGAACCATCCCGCGCAGCGCGCTGAACACCATGGTGCAGCGGATCCTGACCGCGATGTTCCAGTACAACCTCTTCAGCCAGCCGCGGACGGGCTCGACTTCGGCCACGGTCACCACGCCCGCGGATCAGACAGTCGGCACGGGGGTTGCCGAAGAGGGCACCACGCTGCTGAAAAACGCCGGCCCGGTCCTGCCACTGCCGGCATCGAACGCTGGCACCGTCGCCGTCATCGGGCCGGCCGCGTCCGCCTCGCCGACGTATGCGGGCGGCGGCAGCGCCTACGTGATGCCGTCAGGGACCGTAACCCCGCTGGCCGGCATCCAGGCCGCGGCCGGGTCCGGCACGAACGTCGTCTATTCCCCGGGCCTGCCCACCGACAGCTCACTGGCGTCCATCCCGTCGAGCAACTTGTCCCCCGCCTACTCCTCGACCCCGTCCGGCGGCAGCTATACGGGCACGCTGACCGCGCCGCAGACGGGCACGTACGTGCTGGCCCTCACCAACCCGTGCGGCTGTTATACCTCGACGTACCTGTCCCTGAACGGGCAGCAGATCCTCGACGACCCGAGCACGCCGCCGGTGCACACCTACTCGGTCGCGGTCAGCCTGACCGCCGGGATGCGGTACACGCTCTCGATCAGCGGCCAGTCCTCGCAGCTGCTATGGGGCACCCCATCGGCGCTTGCGCCGGGCATCAACGCCGCGGTCAGCGCGGCCCAGTCGGCGTCCACCGCGGTCGTCGTCGTGTCCGATGACACCGAATCCGAGGCTGCCGACCGGCCGTCGCTGAACCTGCCGTCCGCCCAGGACGAGCTCATCCAGGCCGTCGCGGCGGCGAACCCGAACACGGTCGTGGTGATCAACGCCGGTGCCCCGGTCGCGATGCCCTGGCTGTCCCAGGTAGCGGCGGTTCTCGACGCCTGGTACCCGGGCCAGAGCAGCGGGACGTCGCTGGCGAGCGTCCTGTTCGGCCAGACCGACCCGGGCGGGCACCTGCCGGTGACGTTCCCGGCCAGCCTCAGCCAGGTACCGGCCAGCACCACGGCGCAGTTCCCCGGGAATGGCAGCCAGGTGCAGTACTCCGAGGGCATCGACGTCGGCTACCGCTGGTATGGCGCGAACAACCTCACGCCGCTGTTCCCGTTCGGGTTCGGGCTCTCGTACACCCAATTCGCGTTCAGTAACCTGCAGATCGCCCCGGGCACCGTGGACGGAACGCAGGACGTGCAGGTATCCGCCACTGTCACCAACACGGGGCAGCGGTCCGGCAGCGACGTCGCCCAGCTCTACCTGGGCGACCCGGCCGCCTCCGGAGAGCCGCCGCGTCAGCTCGCCGGATTCCAGCGGGTCAATCTCGCTCCCGGAGCTTCGGCCCAGGTGTCCTTCACCATCACGCCGCAGGAGGAGTCGTGGTGGGACGACTCGGCGAACGGCTGGACGCAGACCGAGGGCACCTACAACGCCTACGTGGGCGACTCTTCAGCACTGTCCGCCCTGCCACTGCAGGGCACGTTCACCATGGCGACCACCCCGGCCGCCCGCCAGGTCGTGATCACCGCCCCATCGACAACCCAGCCGGGCCAGGCCGCGACGGTACAAGTGCAGCTAACGGCATCTGGTGACCAGACCCTGCCTGACGTCCAGCTGGCACTGCAGCTGCCGCAAGGCTGGACCGCGGTGCCAACAAGCCCGACGGACTTCACCTCGGTTGCCCCGGGAACCGCCCCGGTCGCGACCTTCCAGGTAACCCCGCCCAGCTACGCACCCAACGCCAGCGCCGTCATACACGCCACCGCCACTATCGGAGACATGATCCGGGAAACAGGAGTCACCGTCACAGTCTCCTAGCCCATCCGAGTGCCGGTGCGCCCTGCCACGATGAGCAGCGGCCCGCCCCCCAATAGCGCGGAGCGCACTTCGCTGACCCGGAGGCCGGAGTTGCCGAGCAATGTGTAACGCATGGCGGGCCGATCTCCTTGCTGGTTTCTGAGCACGGCGCCAGTCACACGACGGCGGTGCTGCCGCCGTCGATGCGCAGGTTGGCGCCGTTGATGTAGCCGGCTAGCGGGCTGGCGACGAGGGCCACGAGGTCGGCTACTTCACACCCTCGGCTGCGAGCCGCCGGGCGATAGCCTCGCCGATGCCGGCGCTGGAACCGGTCACGATGGCCCGGTGGCCGTTGAGCTGCAGGTCCACCGTCAGCTTCGGTTGGTGGCGGTGCGGACGGCGGCTAGCTCGGCGGCAACGGCGTCGGCGCCCAGCTCGATCATCCAGGTCAGCGGCGCGTCCGGGAGGAACGCTTGCAGGGCGGTGCTGAGCTCGGACTTCGCCGCCTTGGACAGCTGCGGTTCACCCCCGGATAGCCGTCGGATGAGCTCGCGGTAGTACAGCAGGTAACGCCGCTGGTCAGCGAGCAGGCCCGGCCCGGCCGGGTCACCGTGCCCGGGATACAAGGTGCCGGTGCCGGCAAGTTCGCCGCCGAGGACATCGAGCGCGGCAAGCCAGGCACCGGAATGCCCGTCGGCGGTATAGGGATGTGTGCCATGGAAGGCCAGGTCGCCAGTGAACGCGATGGCGGCGCCCTCGTTCGCGGTCAGGACGAGGTAGCTGTCGGCGTGACTTTCTGCCGGGCCTACCTCGCGGACGGTGAAGCTCATCTCGTCGAGCTGAACCCGGGCGCCGTCGGCCAGCAGCGAGTTCGGGTAGTAGGTCTCGGCCGGCCACTCCGTGCCGTAGACGGGCGACCACTGAGCCCGCTTGGCGTCGGCGATCTCCTCGATGACCCGGCCGACGCCGGCCGTCGCGTACACCGGCACTTCCTTGTCTTGCACCAGGCCGAGAACGCCGTTGAAGTGATCCGGATGAGCATGCGTCACCAGGATCGCCAGCAGCGGCTTCTTCAGCGCGCGGAGCCGGGCACGCAGCGCCTCGATGTCGGAGGCCAGCAGGTTGGTGTCGACCACCACGACGCCTGACTCGCCCTCGACGAGATAAGAGTTGACATACAGCCCGGACTCGGCTGCCCGGTAGGTGTGCACGACAGGTCCGGCCATTTCCGCTCCCCTGGCTGCGCTGTTGCGGGCTGCGGCGCCCTGGCGGCGACCGCATTCCCTCAATGATCATTAGTTGCCGGCTGGCCGTTCGTCCAAGACAAGCTGTGATAACTGTTGGCTATGGATGCCCATCTCCGGGATCTTCGGTACTTCGTGGCCGTGGCCGAGGAGCTGAACTTCACCCGCGCCGCAGAGCGCCTGCACCTGTCGCAGCCGGCCCTCAGCAAACAGATCCGCGGCCTGGAAACGACGCTGCGCGCCCAGCTGTTCCGGCGCGACCGGCGCCAGGTGGAGCTCACCGCCGCCGGCGCCGCGCTGCACGCGGTGGCCCGCGGCCTGCTCCGGGACTGGGACGACGGTGTCGCCGTGGTCGGCGACGCCGCCGCCCAGGACGCGCGGGTGCTGCGGGTCGGCACGCTGACCTCGATCGGGCGGGCGCTATACCCCGCGATCACCGACCAGTTCGCCAAGCGGCAGCCGGGCTGGCAGGTGGAGCTGCATACCTACGGATGGGGCGACCCGACAGCGGGCCTGCGGGACCGCGCGGCCGACGCCGCGTTCGTATGGCTGCCTATTGACGCCGCCGAGATCGAGACCGAAGTACTCGCCACCGAACGGCGGTTCGTCGCGATCAGCGCCCGCCACCCGCTGGCAGACCGCCAGAGCATCGAATTCTCCGAGATCGTCAACGAGCCGGTAGCCGCGCTGCCCGCCTCGGCGGGCTCACAGCGCGATTTCTGGCTGGCCGTCGACGCGCGGGCGGGCCAGCCGCCGCGGGTGGCCGCCGAGGTGAGGTCCACCGACGAGAAATTTGAGATCGTGTCGTCCGGCGCGGCGATAGCGCTGCTGGCCGAGGGCAACGCCGATATCTACTCGCGCGAGGGGATCGCCTGCATCCCGGTCCGCGGCCTCGAACCAGCCCGGCTCGCGATCGCCTGGCGGCGTAGCGACCGCAGGCCTCCGGTCCGGGACTTCATCCGGGCCTGCCGCGAGGCGGCTGACCCCCAGAAGCGGAACCTTCGGACAGGCCGCTCGGATTACCACGGGCACAGCTCGACAACCGGCGTGTCCTCGCGGTCCTCCGCTACCTAGTGTCCGGGGCGACGGCGGCGCAGCCGGCCCGGAGCGGGACTGGGCGAGCCAGTAGGCTCCGGCTCATGGTGAAGGACCTTCAGGACCCAAGGCGAACCGAGCCACCCAAAGACGGCCTCGGCGAGCGGGAGATGCTTGAGGCATGGCTGGAGTTCCACCGAACGACGCTGCTGCTCAAGTGCGAAGATTCTGACGATCACGCGCGCAAGGCGCGCCCCGTGGCAACCTCCAGGCTCTCCCTGCACGGCCTGGTCCGCCACATGGCCGAGGTCGAGCGCTCCTGGTTCAGGCGAGTCCTGCAGCGGGAGCCCGGTGCGCCGTACATCTGGTATGACCCCGCCATCGAAGACAGCGAGATGGTCCCCCTTGACGGCGCCGAGTGGGAAGCCGACCTGGCGGCATGGCAGGCCGAGTGCCAGGCCAGCCGGAAGGCGGCCGCGGCCCGCAGTCTGGACGACACCGGCCTCACCCGCACGGGTGAACCCTGCTCCCTGCGGTGGATCTACGTTCACATGATCGAGGAGTACGCCCGCCACAACGGGCACGCCGACCTGATCCGTGAGCTCACCGACGGGGCGGTCGGCTGGTAGCCGCATAAGCAACCGGCAGGGGCTCGGCAGGTCCGCGACCTCTCGCGCAGGCCGTGGCCGGGCAAGCCCTCACGTTCGTTGCCGACCTCACGGCCGGTGAGATGATCCTCATCTGCCGGGGCACTGACCCGGTGGCTATCCCCCTCACCGACCTGGCCTACGGCAAGGCGGACAGGCAGCGAGCCGCGGCGGTGCCCTACCGATAGGCCCCCGGCCCGCCAAAGGCCGTTCCGCCTGGCCGACCCGGCGAAGGCAGGCAGCGACGGGGAGAGGGCGTCATCGGCCACGCGATTCAGGTCAGGCTCCGCTGCTGGCTGCGGGCGGCCCGCGGCGTAGTGTTGCCTGTCGACGATGTCGCGTCCGCTACCAGAGGTGAGGATGTGTCAGGCAAGGTCGCAAGCCGTGGTCGCTGGGTTCTTGCCTCGGTAACCGGGGCAGCGCTGATAGTTGGGGCCGCGGTCCGGCTGAGGGCCAGCCGTGGTTTGAGCCGGGCGGACGCGCCAGCCGACGTCAGCTTCATGCGCGCCTTGCACGCGGCGTTGCGCCGCGATCTGTCCCGGCTGCGGGAGGTGGCCGCGCAGCTCGGCAGCTCCGCGGGCGCGCCGCCGACGGTGCTGGCCGGCTGGGATGCCTTCCGAGCTCAGCTGGACAACCATCACGGGGCCGAGGACGACGACCTGTGGCCGGTGCTCCGGGGAGAGCTCTCCGATCCCGGCGACCTGGCATCGGTCGACGCCATGGTGGCAGAGCACCGGCATATCCCGCCCGCGCTCGCGGGCGTGGACGCCGCGTTGCGCGGCGGCGGTGAGCTGGCGGCACCCGTTGAGCTCTTGTCCACCGTCCTGCTGGATCACCTGGCCCACGAGGAACGCGAGGTTCTTCCCCTCCTTGAACAGCACCTGACCCAGGCGCAGTGGCGCGCGTTCCTGCACAAGGAACGGGGCCGGCGTTCGCCGCGGGAACGGCCCGAATTCCTGACCTGGATTCTCGACGACGCAAGCGAGCAGGATGCGGCGGCCGTCCTGGCCGAGATGCCGCCACCGGCCCGGCTGGCCTACCGCAGGGTGCTCAGGCCCCGCTATGAGGCACAGCACCGGTGGCAGATCCCCACTCCCAATGCGAAACCTTGAACTGGCTGCGGGCAGACCACGGTCCCGCCGGGGAGACAGACGGCCTGCGGGCAGACTTGCCCGGTGCGCCGGCCCTGCTCACAGCTCACCGATCACGCGCGCGAGGATGTCGACGCCCTCGGCGATGGCCTGCTCGTTGATGGTGGCGTAGCCGAAGATGAGGCCGCCCGGGCCTGGGTGGCTGATCCGGTACGGCGTCACGCCCTCGATGCCCACCCCGGCCCGCGCGGCCGCCTCGACCACGGCGGCCTCATCCAGGTGCGGCGGCAGCCAGGTGACCAGGTGCAGGCCGGCGGAGACCCCGGCCGGGCGCAGCCAGGGCAGCCGCCGGTTCAGCGCGGCCAGCAGGGCGTCGCGGCGCCGCCGGTAGACCGGGCGCATCCGCCGCAGGTGCCGGTCGAACTCGCCGCGGGTGATCAGGTCGGCCAGGGCAAGTTGTTCCAGCGCGGGCGAGCCGCGGTCGGCGGCGATCTTGGCTGCGGCCATCGGCTCGGCCAGGTGCTCCGGCAGCACGAACCAGCCGAGCCGCAGCCCGGGCGCGAGGGTCTTGCTCGCCGAGCCGGCGTAGACGACCCGGTCCGGGGCCAGCCCCTGCAGGGCGCCGACCGGCGTCCGGTCGTAGCGGTACTCGGCGTCGTAGTCGTCCTCGATGACGACCGCGCCGCGGTCGGCGGCCCAGCGCAGCACGGCGGCCCGGTTCCCGGCGGACAGCACCGAGCCGGTGGGCCACTGGTGCGAGGGCGTCAGCACGACCGCGTCGGCGCCGGAATCCCGCAGCAGGTCCACCCGGATGCCGTCGCCGTCTACCGGGATCCCGGTGACCTCGAGCCCGGCCGCCCGCGCGGCGGGCAGGGCGTCGTCGCCCGAGGACGGGTCCTCAAGTGCGAGCCGCTTGGCGCCTGCGGCGGCCAACACGTCCACGAGCAGCGCGATGCCCTGCGCGTAGCCGGTGCAGATCACGATCTGTTCGGGCTGGGCCAGGGTACCGCGCACCCGGTTTAGGTAGCCGGCGATCGCCGTCCGCAGTTGCGGCACGCCGCTGCCGGCCAGATAGCCGAACAGGTCGTTCGGCGCGGACGCGAGCGCCGCGCGGATCGCGCGCAGCCACGCGGCCCGGGGGAAGCTGGACACGTCGGCGCGGCCGTAGCTGAGATCGATCCGCGGCGGGGTCTTGCGGGCCAGCCTGAGCCCGGCCGTGGCTGGGGACGGACCGGTCGCCACCTGGGTGTATCCACCGGCGTGGCTGGCCAGGTAGCCCTCGGCGGTCAGTTGCTGGTAAGCCTCGACCACCACGCCGCGGGAGATGCCGAGGTCGGCGGCCAGCACCCGCGAGGGCGGCAGCGATGAACCCCGCGGCAGCCGCCCGGCGCGGATCGAGTCCCGGATGGAGGTCTCGATCTGCCGGTGCAGCGGGATCCGGGCGTCATGGTCGAGCACGACGAGGACACCGGAATTGGTCCTGATTTTACCCATCGAACTGGATCTTAGCGTCAGGACCGATTCCTGCCAGGGTCGTCCTGTAGCCACCAACCCAGCGAAGGAGCACACAGTGCGCCGCATCATCGTCCTGCTGCTCGTCGTCGCCTGGGACATGACCACGAAGGCGGGACCCTAAACAGCTGGATAGCGCCGCAACCGCAGCGGCGCGTCAAGCCAGCTACGACAAACCACCGAGGAAAGGAGACGAAATGGGCAGGATCGTGGTCACGGAGTACATCTCCGTGGACGGCGTCGTCGAGGCACCGAGCGGGTCCGAGCCATTCGAGCGGGCCGGCTGGACGGACGACTTCTCACGCGGCCCCGAGGGCGACGCCTTCAAGGCCGACGAGACGATGGCCTCCGATGCGCTGTTGCTCGGCCGAGTCACCTACGAAGCCTTCGCAGCGGCCTGGCCGCACGTCGAGGGCGCGTTCGCGGACAAGTTCAACGCGATGCCCAAGTACGTCATCTCCTCGACTCTCCAGGACCCGGCCTGGAACAACACCACCGTCCTGCGCGGCGACGCCGTGGGGGAGGTGAGCAAGCTCAAGCAGCAATACGACCGCGACATCGTCGTGCACGGCAGCCCGCAGCTTGCGCAGACGCTGATCGGCAACGACCTCGTCGACGAGCTGCACCTGCTGGTCTACCCGGTGCTCGTCGGTGCGGGGAAGCGCCTGTTCGCCGCGACGAGCGCGAAGAAAAACCTGCGCCTCGCCGAGGCGAAGACGTTCGACGACGGCGTCCACCTCCTTGTCTACCGGCCAGAAACCACCCGCACCTGACGCGGCCCCCCGGCCTGTCCGCCGCCACCGACACATGCACTTCACTCCGCGCCGGGGTTAGCGGGCGGCGTCTTGGGCTCCAGCGCGGCAGCCCAGGCCCGGCGAAGCGTCCCCGCGCCGCCGACCGCGGCCCGCCGCCACGGTGCAACACCCTCGATCTCAGTTTCCAGCGAGAAGCTCAGGAACGTCCTGATCGCCACGATCAGCCCGAGCACGAAAACATTGTCGAGGGAAGGCGCGACCGCGACGGTGCGCACCAGATCGGCGGCGACCAGGACTTCCAGCCCGAGCAGCAGGGTCCCGCCGAATGCCTGGCGCAGTACGAGGTAAGCCCTTGCCGACCAGCCGGACCGCCGCGCGGTCACTGCCGCGAGCACGAACGACCAGATCACGCCGACTACCAGGATCGCGGCTCCCAGTGCCTCGAAACCCTGGGCAACGTGATCCATCAGCTCAGTGAACGTCTCAGCCGACGCCCCGGCAGCAGCCGCAGCGAGGATCATGTGCCCCTGCCCCACATGCCATCCCCTCACAAACCCAGCGAACCGTCACGCAGTATCTCACCCGCCGAGCGCCCTGGGGCCGGTTGCCGTATGCCTAGGACTGGCGATCTCGCCGGTCAAACGGTCGATGCAGCGCCTACGGCATCGTCACCGACCTGGCCGACGCCGGCTACGTGGTCAAGCAGAAGGATCGCGCGCACGTAGGGTCCAGGCATTCCGCTGCTTACTCAGGACTCCCAGCGTACGGCGATGGGAGCGGGGGAATGGTCATCCGCCGTGCTTCGATGCCCATGGGCCGCAGCGCTTCCCTGGCGGCGAGCCGGAGCATCCTGAACGTGTCCGGGTACAACTGGGCCAGCCTGTCCATCGCCACCAGGGTGGCCAGCAGCTCATCAGCTTGATCAGGCAACGGGATCAGATCCTCGGCACGGTTATGGCCTTCGCTGCCGAGGTCCAGAGCAAACGATTATGTGCACATCATTGGACAGTTATCGCACCGTGTCAATGACCTTAACAGAGTGCGATGTTTAGGAACTTTCCCATGCTAAGTACCCATCTGGCCATATTCATCACCACTGCCCGACGGCATGGCTCGCCCGGTCCGGGGTCTCCTCGAACTGGTCGCCGGGCCAGCGCGTGATCACCTGCGGCTACGTCGTTGCTTCCTATCCTCGAGAATCATCGCGGCAGTGCCGGGCTTGCCGAAACCGGGACGGCAATGGCGTGTTCGCCGAGGTTCGAATTGCCGGCGGTTTCCGTTCTTGTTATCGCGGGCCAGGGGATTCGATAAGAAAGCTGACATCTGCGGCGGGGAGAGAAGCGTTACGTCAGGTCTCCGGTGCAGCGGCCGCGTGACAGCCATTGTCCCGGAGAATCCGGGACACTTGAATGGTTCTCCCCGGCCGGAAGCAATTCGACGTGAGCTGGCGCGGGCAGCAAACCGCCGGGCAACCGGAAGGCAGTAAGCTACTCGTCGGTCTGCAGCGGCGGGCGTCCAGCCGCCATTGTGTGCTGTCCGGCAGGCCGACGGCGCATCGCCGTCGGCCTGCCGGCTGGCCGCGCTCATCAGCCCTGATTCGGCGCAGCTTACAAGTGAAGTGGCAGATTGCCCCCGCTGCCCGCGTGCCTGCCCGGCTGCCCAGGACTGGCACGCGAGAGGAGTAAGCTCCGAACCTGCCGCGTCACCGACGCGGGGATGCGCCGGCTGCCGGGGTCCAGAGCAGTGCCCGCTATAATACCTCCGGACAGGCGGAGAAGAAATCCTCCACTGCCTATAGCGGCCGGGTCCGAGGCTGGCGCTGTGGCTTTTCCGTTGTCATGTCGCCCGGCTCCTCCGTGTCCGGCTAGCCCGGGTTATCCCGAGCGGCTGGGATCGCCGTGATAGACCGCACGGTCCGGCCTCAAGGCGAGGATGCTGGGGGGATGAGCGAGCGAGCGGCCAGGGTATGGGCCTGGGTCGCTGCCGCCCACGATGATGACACGCCTGTGCCGGTTGCGGCGCTGTGCCATGTGGCGGCACTGAGGCTCGGCGTGGATGGCGCAAGCGTGACAGCGATGAGCGGTCCCGTGGTGCGCGAGCCGGTCTGCGCCTCGGATCAGGTGAGTGCCCTGCTGGAGGAACTGCAGTTCACCACGGGGGAGGGGCCGGGCGCGGACGACTTCAGGGTCGGGTCGCCGATGCTGATCGCAGAGCTGGGCTCGGTCGCGGCGCGGTGGCCAGGGTTCGCGCCAGCGGCCGTGGCGGCCGGTGCCGGGGCGATGTTCTCGTTCCCGCTGCAGGCTGGTGCCATCCAGGTAGGCATCCTCACGCTCTACCGGGCCCTGCCCGGCCCGATGGCAGCAGATGAACTGGCCGACGCGCTGGTATTCGCGGATATAGCACTGCGGCTGCTGCTGGATGCTTCCTCCGGTGTCATCGGATTCCCGGGATACCGGCCCCTTGATGGCATGTCGGAGTCCCGGGCCGAGGTACATCAGGCGACCGGGATGATCTCCGTGCAGCTTGGCGTGAGTCTCGAGGAGGCGTTCGTGCGGTTGCGGGCACATGCCTTCGCCAGTGACACCGCGCTGGGTGATGTCGCCGCCGAGGTGGTGGATCGCCGGCTACGTTTTGGCTCCGGCGCACGGCCAGGCCAGGGGCCCTGACTTGGCGCACGGCGAGGCAGTGCGCTAGGCGGGGCGGCCTGCAGGGCTCTAAGCTCGGGGGTATGACGGCATCGGTCGATGAGCGGCTGGCGCAGACGTTCGTGGAACTGGCGGACACCCTTGTGGCCGGCTTCGATCTGATGGAGTTCCTGCACACGCTCGCCGAACGGTGCGTGGAGCTGTTGGGTGTGGACGCGGCGGGGCTGCTTTTGGCCGATGGCCGCGGCGCGCTGCGGCTGGTGGCAGCGTCGACCGAGCAGGCCCGGGTAGCGGAACTGTTTCAGATTCAAAACGATGAAGGCCCGTGCGTGGACTGCTTCCACAGCGGGCAGGTGATCTCCATCAGCGATATCAGCGCCGCCGACATAGCAAGGCGGTGGCCGCGATTTGCCCCGGCCGCATCCCAGATGGGTTTTGCCGGGGTGCACGCGATCCCGATGCGGCTGCGCGATCAGGTCATCGGAACCCTGAACCTGTTCCGCCGCGAACCTGATGGGCTGGACCAGCCGGTGGCGCGGGCGGCCAGGGCGCTGGTTGACGTGGCCACCATTGGGATACTGCAGGAACGCGCGGTCCGCCAGCAGGAGCTTGTCGCCGCGCAGTTGCAGGCCGCGCTGCACAGCCGGGTCATGATCGAGCAAGCCAAGGGAGTCCTGGCCGAACGGAATCACGTGACTCCTGACCAGGCGTTCCTGATATTGCGGAGGTACGCGCGCAACCACAACCGCCCGCTGACCGCGCTGGCCGCGGACGTAACCCACGGGACCGCTGATATCACCAGGAGCAGCAGCCAGGCCAGGACGCGGCAGCCGCCACCGGAGCAAGCAGGGAGTCCAGCCAGGCCTGAGCCGCCATCTGACCCCCCTCCGTAGACCATTCGAATGCCGGTCGGCTCGTCCTCGATCTGTCCTGGATGATTTGCTGCGCCGCCGCCGACGCACCGTGTTTGCTGGCACGAATCGGCGCGTCGCCAGCTCGGGGTCTTGCGCCGCACGCGGGAGCCGTCATCTAGCGGGCTGTTACCCAGGAGCCCGCGCCTTGCGGCCGCCCGGCCGTCGTTGCCCAGGCGGCAGTCGCATGAGTGTGGGTGCGTGCTGCCACGTGAGGTAGGCGGCGGCGCCGAGGGGGATAGGAGGCAGGTAGGTGACGGCCCGGTAGAGCAGCACGGCGGCGGTCACCTGTGCGCTGACACCCGGGCCGACGCCCGCGGCCAAGGTGCCGACCAGGCCAAGTTCGGTGATACCGAGACCGCCGGGGGTGATGGGCAGCACGGTCAGCAGCCGGACGAACGCGAACGCCGCGAGAGAGGTCTGCCAGGGCACCTGCGCCTGGGACAGGCCGACGCCGCGCAGGCACGCGAGCAGGACCAACCACAAGATCAGGTGGCTCGCCACGGTGGTGGCGGTGATGCGCCGGCCGCGGGCGGCGATCAGGGCGGCGGCCCGGCTGCGGAACCCGAGCAGCGATCCGGGGATGTCGCAGGGCGGTTGCCGCCGAACCAGCCGGCACACGATCGCGAGCACGGCCTGCAGCGCGCCGCCCGCGCGGAGCGCGAAGGACTCGCTGCGCACAAGCAGCCCCAGCCCGGCCACCGCGATGGCGAGCACCGCCAGGCCCACGGCCGCGGCGGCGATCAGGAGGGCACCGGGCCGGGTAGCCGTCAGCAAGACCAGCAGGGCGATGACCGGCAGGCCCAGGCGGGCCAGCACATTCCAGGTTCCCGACACCAGGGTGTAGAGCACGTAGTCCGCCGTGCTGACGCCCCAGCTGGACAGCATTGCCCAGCTGACCCCCATGCCGATGGCACCGCCGGCCGGCAGCGTGTTCGCCGCCGCGTTGGAGGCAAGGTTGACCGCCGCCGCTTCGCGCAGCCGTATCGACGGCAGCACCGCACAGATCATGAACCAGTACGAGGCCATGCTGGCGGCGGCCGTGCTGCCGACGAGCAGCACCTGCGGCCAGGCCATCGCGTCCAGGCTGGCCCACGCGCTGCGATAGGACGCGAACCGCGGCAGGGCGAATCCGAATATTGCCGCGATCAGAGCCACCGACACCACGGTGCGGAGAACCTTACGTGCGCGGTGCGGCCGGGCGATGGCGGTCCCTGACTCCGGTTGCGGCACATGACTGCGGCCAGGGCCGGCCTCCGGGCGTGTGAGCTGGCCCGGCAGTTCGGCGACGGTCCTCATCGGGTCCCGTCCGTGCTAGCGGTGCACATGACCCGGAAGGTTTTTGACCAGCGGTGGGGGATCCTCGCAACCGAGGAGGTCATCAGCCAGCGCCGGACGATCGGCCCATCGGGGCCAGGAGACTTGCGGGCCGTTCTTCTATTGGCATGGAGATACGGCCGCCAGCGAGCACATGGACGGCGGGTATCGCCAGTGCCCGCCTGCGCTGCTCAAGCCGGGCAGGGGTGGGCCACCGCACGCCGCTGACCCATCCGAGGCGCTCGAACCCGCGGATCAGTTCGGCTGACAGATCGATCTGGCCGCGGTCGACGCCGTGCCGGGCGCACGCCGGATCAGAGTGGTGCATGTTGTGCCAGCTCTCCCCCAACGACAGCAGCGCGAGCGGCCACAGATTGGTAGCCCGGTCGTGGCGGCGGGTGGTAAAGGGCCGGCTGCCGAGCAGGTGGCACAGGGAGTTCACACTCCAGGTGACGTGCTGCAGCAGGAAAACGCGAACGAACCCGGCCCACACCAGCGCCAACAGCGCAGCCAGCCAGGTGCCGCCAAGCGCCCACCCCGCGGCGAATGGCAGCGCCAGCGACACGGCGCACAACGCGGGGAAAGCCCGCGACACGCGCCGCATCGACCGGCACGCCAGCATGTCGGGTGCATAACGCTGCTGCGGTGTCGGATCGTTGCCGAACAGCCACCCCACATGGGCGTGCAGGAGGCCCCGCAACTGCCCGGCCAGCCCGGTGCCATACCGGTAGGGCGAGTGCGGGTCGCCCGGACGGTCGGTGAACGCGTGGTGGCGCCGGTGGATGGCGACCCAGCCGATCACGTCGCCCTCGAAGGCCATCGACCCGGCGATCGCCAGGGCAACCCGCAGTGCTGGCCGCGCGGTGAAGCTCCGGTGGGTGAGGCACCGGTGGAAGCCCACCGTCACACCGAACCCGGTCACCAGGTAGAGCAACGCCGCCAAGCCCAAGTCGGCCCAACCGACACCGCGGCCCCACAACAGCCAGATCGCGGCGGTCAGCCCGGCGAACGGGAGCACCACGATCAGGCCGGTCACCGTCACCTGCCCGGTCCGCTGCGCCCGGGTCCGGACAGAGGCGCCGGCAGCCGGGAAGGGCCCGGTGCCGTCATAGGGTGCGCTCGTAGTACGTGCGGTCACGATCATCACTCCGCATCGCGGGATAGGGACAACGCAGCGAAGCGGGTCTCGAGACCGGCGTAAGGTCTAGACCTGATCAGAAACGCGTTCAGGCTGCCTGGGTAGCAGGGTCAGTGTATGCCCCCGAGCGTTAACTCCGGCAGGAGCGCGCGGACCAGCCCGGAGGACGCACATCGGGGGTCGGCTCCTTCTTCCTCGATTCCGCCGGGCCGCGGGTTGTGAGGCAGGAGGTCAGCGCGCCGGGACCCACGGGGGCACCCGGGCGGACGACACGCTCCGCCGGCAGGTCAGGACGACCGCCAGCGGCCATACCGCCTGCGCCTCGGTCAGGACCCGCTCGGCCAGGCCGATCTGGCCGCCCCGGGTCATCAACTCCGCAGCGAACCATGCAAGCAGGCCGAGCAGCACCCCAGCCGCAACAGCCGAAACAGCCGGCCGCAGTCCGCCCGGCACCGAAGATCCACGCCTCAGGCTGCCGAGCGGCCAGGCTGTCAGTGCTACGAAGCCGATCGTCGCCCAGAACGCATGCGCCGGAGAGCCGCCCCTGGCGGGCTCGGGGGTCGCCGCGACCAGCACGCCGGCTATCCCGCCAGCGATCAGGATGAGCCGTCCTGGCGCGGCGGCCGGCCTGAGCGCCAGGCCCGTTACGACATCGCAGACGCCCACCGCCAGCAGCACAAGCGTCATTACCCATCGGTCGGCAGCACCTTCGGCCGCCAGGGCGCTGATGGTGCTGGCTACCGCGTTGACCGAGCGCGGCTGCAGCCTGGCAGCAACGGTCCATCCGCCGACCAGAAGCACGGGAGCGGCGGCCGAAGAAACCAAACCCCACCAGGGGACCACCCGCACGGCCACCACCATAGGCGCCCCGCGGTCCGGGTTCGGCCAGGCGCACAGCAGGCGGTGGCCTTGGCCCGCGCAACTGTTGGTTGAATTAGCGACCTAAACACTAGGATTTTTATTCCAGAAACCCTGATAACCTTTCAGCTATGGGCAGCTGCGGCTTCCTGGTAGGCCATCGTCGTGAGCCGCTGCCCAGCGCGCAGGATGCGGCAAAGCCATGTCAAGTACGGCGCCATCACCGCTACCAGATCGAAGCGCACCAGCCGCGAGCGGGCCGTTAGAGAGGCCCTTGCCCTGCTCGAGGGCACCGGCACGGCCGGCCGCTCAGCGCGGGGTGCCGCTGAGCCCACCCGGGCCGTGGCGCACACGACGCCGGACGCGGCAGCTGCTCCGTCCCAATCTGATCGGAGACCCATCGTGAACTCCGGAACCACGGTCAATCCCGGCCTAGACCTTTCCGCGCAGACTGCGGGCGGTATCACCATCGCCGAGTTGACCGGCGAACTGGATATTGCCAGCGCCCCGGCCCTGCGCGAGCAGCTGCTCAGCTTGCTGCGGCCCGGCTCCAGCCGGCTTGTTATCGACCTGTCCAGGGTGAGCTTTTGTGACGCCAGCGGGCTCGCGGTGCTGGTCAACACCGCGCGCCGCGCCAGGCTGCTCGGCGGTTTCCTGCGCTTGGCCGCGGTTTCGCCACAGGTCGGCCGGGTGCTGAACATCACCGGGCTCCACCGGCAGCTCGCGAACTTCCCCACTGTCCAGGCCGCGGCGACCGGAGCGCAGGCCGCCCAGCACCGCATTTCGGGCGCAGCCGTAAGCGGGCGGGCTGCCAGGGCACACCCCGGGCCTGTGAGCAGGCGCACCGGGCCACCCCCGGTCCCGGCCGATGCCGGTGAACTGCGCGGGGCGGTCGCTGCCCTGCTAGCCTGCGCCGACGCGTGGCATGATGCCGATCCCACCCGCCGGTTCACCGCGGCCTTGCGCGCGCTGGACCGTGCCCGCGATGGCACCGACAACGCTGCCCTGGACACGGCGGCACGATCCCTGCTGTCTGCCCTCGCCCGCCATCCCCTCAACCCCTCCCCGGCGGTCGCCGCAACCGCAACCCGCCTGCGGCGGGTCCTCAATCCCGCACCCCGGCTCGCCGCAAGCTGACTGGGGGCGGGCCCAGGGAGCCACGGCAGCGGCGGGAGAACACATTGCCCGGCACCACGTGCAGCTTGGGCTCGTGCGCTGACTAGGTTTCTTTCTCTCCGAAGGGGGCCAGCCCGATCAGTGCGCGGCAGATATCGGTGATGTCGACCATGCCGACGAGGCCGGAGTTGCTGGTGACTGGCAGGTGCCGGAAATGGCCGTGGGTCATGATAATTGCTGCGTCCCGGATGCTGGCCGCGGTGTTGATGATGGTCGGGTCGGCGGTCATCAGGTCATGGATCCGGACTTCGTTGAGGTCTTTCCCGTCCGCGACCGCGTGGGCGATGTCTGCCTCGGTGATGATGCCCGCGGGCTGGCCGGTCCGGGGATTCAGGACCACCAAAGCGCTTGTGCCTGCGTGTTTCATCAGGTAGGCGGCTGCGGCGGCGTGGTCGGCTGGTTCCATCGTCGTCAGTGGTGGCCGCATGAGGTCGGCGATGGTGGCCTGGCTGGGTGGTAGCTGGGCGGCTTGCCCGGCAGAAGCTTCTGTCATGTTCTGCTCCGTGTAGACCTAGCACGCATGGTGTCATTCGCCCACCTCGTAGGCCACCTGGTCAAGGCCGGCCAGTCTTGGCCTGAATCGGGACGCCGGTCAGGCTGATGGAGACGGTGGCCTCGATGCGGTCTGGGCCAGCGCCTTCAGCAAGGTAGCCGCGTCGTAGCCGCCACGGTGCGCCACTCCGTTGATGAACAATGTCGGGGTGCCCAGCACCTCACCCGACGCCAGGCCGCTGTTGATATCCCGGCGGATACGGCCCAGCACCAGCGGGCCGGCCCGGTCCTCGTCGAACCTCGCGGTGCCCAGTCCAATTTCGGCGGCGTATTGCTGCAAATCTTGTTCTTCGAGTGCTTTTTGGCGGTGGAACAGCAATTCGTGCATGTCCCAGAACCGGCCCTGCCGGGCGGCGGCCTCGGCTGCGGCTGCCGCGGCGAGAGCGTGCGGGTGGATTTGGGTGAGTGGGAAATGCCGGAACGCGAACCGGACACCGCCGGCGAGTTCTGTTTCGATGCGTTCGATTTCCCGGTACGCCTGCCGCGAGTAGGGGCATTCATAGTCGCCGTACTCCAAGATGAGCGGGCCGGAGGCCGGCCCGCGGACGTGGTCGACCATCTCGTCCACTGGCTCCAGGGCCGGCTGGCGCTTCCCCGGCATCGCCCTGCTTGTCATGGGAGTCCTCCTGGCCAGGTGATGGTTCCGAGGGTTCAGAAGCCGACCGCCTGGCGGATGAGGACGATGTGGATGCGGCCGGGCAGTTCCTGGTGGATCTCCAGGATCTTCCCGACCTGGCTGTGCTGCCCGTAGGCCGCGACCGCGCGGGCGTCTTCGAGCACCAGGCTGTGCTGGTAGATCCGCTCACGCGCCGCCTCGGGGGTGGGGACGAGCTTTTGCGCCCCGGCGACGAAGATGACGTTGGCGGCGCCCCAGGCGTAGGAGGCGAGCTGGCTGCCCGACGCCGATGCGATGACCAGGGTTCCGTCCCGGGTGATCGCGTGGACGCTGCCGAGGGCGTAGTCGGGCTGCCCGCCGATCGCCTTCATCTGCTGCGCCTGGGTGGCGAAGTCGAGCGCGAACATCTTGTTGCGCGCCGAGTCATACGGCCCGCCGTCGTTGATCGCGTCCGCGATGCCGGTCTCGGCCAGCGTGACCGAGGTGTTGGTCATCACCGACGAGCCGTGCGGAATGCGGGCGAGAACGGCCTGACGTGCAGCGTCGAGGTCGTCGACGACCTGCACGCTGAACCCGTGCTCCTCCAGGGCGGTCACGGTCGCCGCGAGCGCCTGCTCGCTGGGCAGCGTGGTGAAGCGGTCGGGTGCAGTGGTCGTGTTCATCGGGTGTCCCCTTCCTGAAGGTACTTGCACGCTGGTAGACGTAAGCGGACTTTACCCCGGTTATATTCCGGCCGTAGAGTGGCACCCATGAACCAGCCCGTGACCTGGGGATCGCCGCGCGCCGAGCGCGCCGATGCCGCACACAACCGGCGGCGTCTGCTGGCCGCGGCGCGCGAGATGCTCGCCGATCAGGGGGCGGGCAAGCTGACGATGGACGGGCTGGCCGAACGCGCGGGCCTGGGCAAGGGAACGGTGTTCCGCCGGTTCCGCACCCGGGCGGGGATCTTCCAGGCGCTGCTGGACGACGACGAGCAGCACTTCCAGGAGCAGGTACTTTCCGGACCCCCGCCGCTAGGGCCTGGCGCCCCGCCGCTGGACCGCCTGACCGCCTACGGCCGCGCCAGGATCGAATTCCTCATCGGGCACCGCGAGATCGCGCGTGCCGCGCTGGACGGCAGGGAGTCGGTGCCAGCCGGGTCGCAGACGCCCATGTCGCGGGCACACATCGGGTTTCTGCTCGGGCAGATGCAGCACCTAGGCGCCGCCGACCTCGACGTCCTGGCCACCCAGCTCACCGCGGCCCTGGACGGCCCGCTGCTGCTCTACCTGTCGTCCGCCACCCTCACCCAGGCCGCCCCGCAGATCTCCAAACGCCTCGGCCACGGCTGGCAGGATCTGGTCCAGCGCGTCTGCGCGCGAACCATGGCCGGTCCGCCGAGCGGCGAGATTCCAGCGCCATCGGCCGCCACGGGGCCACATAAGAGCTCGACCTAGGAGCACGTCATGTCTGCAAGCTGGCCAGCGGCTTCTTATGAACGGTGGAGTGCGACGTGCGACACGCTGCACGCGCATACTCAGGTGCTGGGCAAGCTGGCGGTCGCGCTGGCACCGCCGGAGCCGCAACTGCAGCACGCGGCGCTACGACTGACCGCGCGGGGCTGGGAGACCACGCCACTGCCCGCGCCTGATGGTTCCGGGTCGCTGGTGGTGGCGCTGGACCTGCGGGCGCATGAGGCGGTGGTCGAGCACAGCGGCGGGGAGACCCAGCGAGTGCCACTGGCCCCGGACCGGCCGGTCGCCGAGGTCACCGGGGAGGTGCTGGCGGCGGTCCGCCGGGTAGCCGGCCGGTGCAGATCAATCCCAAGCCGCAGGAGGTCGGCTGGAGCGTGCCGCTGGACGAAGATTATGGGCACGCGCACTACGACGCCGGCCAGGCCGGTGACTATTTCGCCGCGGCCACCCAGGCGGCGCTGGCGCTGGCCGCGTTCCGGGCACCCTACCGGGGCCGGTCCTCACCGGTGAATGCGTGGTGGGGCACCTTTGACCTGGCGGTGTTCTTGTTCTCCGGCCTGCCAGCCGACCCGCCCTCCAATGACGTCATCGTGCGCAACGCAGCGGACGCCCAGCTGGTCGAGGTCGGCTGGTGGCCGGGGGATACCCGCTATCCCAAGGCGGCGTTTTTCGCCTTCGCGCATCCGGCGCCGCCCAGTTTTGCGGGCGCCAGCTTGTCCCCGCCCGCTGCCCGCTGGGACCACGCCCTGGGCGAGTACATCCTGGACTGGGACGACGTGCGCGCCGCCGCCGACCCGCATGCCGCGGCGGTGGAGTTCGGCCGTTCCGCGTTCCGGCACGCCTGCCTGGTATGCGGATGGAACACCGAGCTGGCCGCCAGCGCCGAAAGCAGGCCGCCGCCTATTCGGTGACACGAGCCTGGGCGCCACCACGCTGCCCTCCCGCAGCCGCGATGGCTGTGGCCACCTCTCGTAGGCTGGCGGGGTGGTGCACTACAGCAAGCTGCTCAAGATCGTGATCGATGTGCCTCCTGCCGAGCATGACCGTGAACTGGCGTTCTGGAGCGCGGCCACCGGCCAGCCACTGGCCCAGTTCGACCGCCACCCCGAGTACCACGGCGCTGCGCTGCAAGGTCAGGACCTGTGGCTGCTGATCCAGCGCCTCGATGAGGGGCAGGGCAGGGTGCACATCGACATCCACACCGACGACCCGGCCGCGGAAATGGCCAGGCTGGAGAGACTCGGCGCCGAACTGGTACAGCAGGCGCACTCCTGGTGGGTGATGCGCGATCCTGCCGGACTGCTCTTCTGCATCATTCCGGAACGACCTGGAACTCTGAATGACAGCAACGCCCAGCGCTGGGATTGACCCCGGTCCGGACAGCGGGCCCATGACGGCGCCCGGCAAGGGCCGCATCAGGGAGGTGCAGCGGCGGCTGCGCGCCGAACAAGGCGCGTTCGCCCCCAAGCCGGTGCTGCCGGTCATCGACGAGGTGGTGGCGACCGTCCTGTCGCAGCACACCTCGGACACCAACTCCGAGCGGGCGTTCGCGCAGCTCAAAGAAAGGTTCTCCAGCTGGGAGCGGGTGGCGGCCGCGCCCGCCGGGCAGGTCGCCGACGCCATCCGCTGCGGCGGCATCGCCGACCGGAAGGCGCGCCGCATCCAGCAGATCCTGGCCGCCATCTCCGAACGCGAGGGCCGTATCGATCTCGGCCGCCTCCATGACCTCGACGATACGGCGGCCCGGGCCTACCTGGAGTCGCTGCCCGGCGTGGGCCCGAAGACGGCCGCGTGCGTGCTCACCTTCGCTATGGGCAGGGCCGCGTTCCCGGTGGACACCCATGTCCACCGGGTCGCCACGCGGCTGGGGTGGCTGCCGGCCAAGACCGCCGCGGACAGGGCGCACCGGCTGCTCGGGCCGATGGTGCCCGCCGACATCCGGTACGACCTGCACGTCGCGATGATCAGCCACGGGCGGACTGTCTGCCGGGCGCAGCGGCCACGCTGCGGCGCGTGCGTACTGAATGACCTGTGTGCCTACGGACGGCAGAACGTGGCGTCGGCGGGTCAGCGGCAGCCCTCTCTGCGGGCCGGATCCTGACCGCGGTCAACGGCTCAAGCCCCGCCTAGCACCCGGACAGACTTACTATGCCGCGACGGGCGTGTTTGCTGGAATCTGCGATGGCGATGCCCGTGCTGTTGACCAGCGCCGGGTGGGATGCTGGATGCGGGCATGTGGCCTGGTTGCTGAGGTGGGCTGGTGCGGAGGACGACAGCCGTCGCGGGCAGCGCGGTCTTCCTGGTGATCGCGCCCGGGGTGGTGGCTGGGCTAGTTCCCTGGTGGCTGACCCAGTGGCGCACGGGGGCCGGTTATCCGGTGCCCGTCCGGATCACCGGCGCGGTGATGATCGTGGCGGGCGCCGCCGCGCTGCTGGGTGCGTTCACGCAGTTCGCCCTGGAGGGCCACGGCACGCCAGCCCCGCCGGCACCGACTGGCCAGCTGGTGGTGCGCGGGCTGTACCGGTTCGTCCGCAATCCCATGTACCTGGCGGTGCTGGCGGTCATCACCGGCCAGGCCCTGCTGCTTGGCCGCCCGCTCCTGCTGGGCTACGCAGCTGTGGTTGGTGCCGCGTTCGCCGCATTCGTCGGAGGCTATGAGCAGCCTGCGCTGTCCCGGCGCTACGGCGCCCAGTACGAGGCCTACCGGCGGGCGGTACCCGGATGGTGGCCCCGTTTCCCACCTGCCGGCAAGCCGCCCCGGTCCTGACCGGGGTCCTGCCAGCGCCACCGTTGCCCTGTGCCGCCAGGTGCCAGAGCACTGCCCGCATCACACGGCAGGCGTTTTGAGCCGCCGCCACGTGGTGCCGTCCCAGCGTTCGGCCAGGGTGTGCCGGACGAAGGGGGTGCCGTAGAACCCGACCGCCATGCACCTGGCCGGCCGAGGGCACCGGACACCGGCCAGAGAGCTGGGACCGCCGGGACGAACAGGAGACAGCACGCGCCAGGCCGTCCCGTTCCAGGCCTCTGCCGCCGCCCGCGATTGGCCGTCCTGGCCGACGGCCACGCAACTAGCGGCGCTGTAGCAGGAAACCCCGGCCAGCTGGCCCGGGCCGGGTACCGTCAGCTGCTGCCAGGCATGCCCGGTCCACCGGTCAATCAGCATGCCCTCTCCGACAGCCATGCACAGCGTGGTGGTAACGCACGAAACGCCGGACAGGCTGGTGTCGAGATCGCCGCTGTCACCGGGCGGGGCAGCCACCATCTGCCACTTGGTGGCTACCTGCGCCGCCCCAAAGGGCACCCACGAATCACTTGCCGGGCTGGTGCTGCCGACCGCCAGACATCTGGCCCTGGTCCTGCACGCCACACCGTTCAGGCTTGACTGGCCGAAGACCGCCCGCAGCCGCCATCTCCTGCCGTTCCACGCCTCGACCGCGGCGCTGACCGTGGGCTCGGCGCCGCCATAGCCACTGACGGCGATGCACCGGCGCGGACTCTTGCAGGAGATACTGGCCAGATCGGTCACGTCGACGTTGCTGCCGGTACGTGCCGTCCTCCGAAGCCGCCACGAGCGGCCGTTCCAGGTCGCCGCGAGCGGGGAAGCCTGGATCCCCTGCTGCGTGTCACGGCTTCCGACCGCGATGCAGGCTGCCCGGCGCGGGCACGCGATACCCAGCAACCTGCCGTGGATAACAGGAGTCTTCAGCAGTCGCCAGGAACGGCCGTTCCAGGCTTCCGCCAGCGGATACAGCCCCGAGCCGCTGCCGATGGTATGGAACCCGACCGCCACGCACCGGCGCACGCTCGGGCAGGACACGCTCACTAGCTGGGCATACGGCCGATCAGCGGCGGCACCCGGTGCGGCGGCCTGGCCGGCCGGTGGACGCGTGCCACGGCCGGCGCTGGCCTGCGCCGCCCCCGATGGGCAAACCCCCGCGGTCAGCGCGACCAGCACCGGCAACGCGGCGAGACTTCGCCCTGAAAAGCCCCTAGCCAACCGTCCCATGAACCCCCCCAAGGAACCGCCACCCGTCAGCGCCGGCCGACGCGAGCCAGCCCCACCGCAAGCGCCAGCACAGCCGGGCCGATACCTGCAATCTCACGGCAAGCTGCCTTGCCATGTGATCTTGCCAGCTGCCAAGCCCACGCGCGACGGTGATCCGGCCCGTCGTAGCGGCTCGCCAAGATCCGGCGGCTGGTGTAACGCACGCGGTACGCGCTGCGTTCCTTCTCAGTGCGGGTTACCGCGTACGGGCCGTCCTCGAGCGGTCGCAGTCCTTGGCGGGAGTGGCGTATGTCCTGGGTACGGTTCGGCCGGGTGACATTCGTGACGGTGGTGGCGCTGGTGGCGTCTGCCGGCCTGGTGGTGGCGGGTCAGCTGGGAAGTGCGGCTCAGGTCAGTGGTGGGCATTCGGGGGCGGGGGACTGCATCGCGCACCACCCGAACGCCGATGCGCAGTACCCGATCTGGTACGCGGCTGGGTGCAGCGGGCATGACGAGCCGGAACTGGATCCGGTGTCGTCGCTGGCCGGGTCGGCCCAGGATCTGACCTGGACCGCGGTGCTGCCCTCCGACGGCGCTGTTCCGGTCTCGGCGGTGGGTCCGACGTTCTGGTGGGGTGGCACGGTCACCGACCCCAACCCGCAGGCGCTGTTCGGCCAGGGGTTCCTCGAGGTGCAGTTCTACCCCGACGCCATCGTCAACAACTGCAGTTCGGCCGGCGGGTTCAACGTGACCTACGCCCCCGACAAGTTCTCGGTGTGCACCCCGGTGTGGCAGGTGGGCTCGAAGAGCTTCGCCGAGACCGCCGCGTTCAATGCCGAGCTTTACGACGGGTCTGGCTCGCAGCCGCTGGTCATGAACGCCGGGGACACCATCCGCATCCACTTCTTCGTCGCCTCCGCCACCGAGGGCTGGCACATCCAGGTCACCGACCTGACCACCGGGCACTCCGGGACGGTGGTGCTCAACAGCAAGTACGGCCCGATGCTGCCCCCGTTCAGCCAGCAGAAGATCGGCAACGCGCTGGGCTGGGGCCTGGTGGACGACACCCCTAACTCCTTCGTCTGGGAGATCGGGCACACATCGGACTTCAGCACTCCAGCCGGCCAGTACTGCGTGCCCGGGCAAACCGGCTGCGACTCCTACGACACCGCGCACTGGCTTGGCTTCAGCCCGCTCCAGATCAAGTCGGTCACCTTCGCCAACGGCTCGACGGCGAACAAGTGGGCGGCGGTCAGCGACTTCGGCGGCACTGCCGAAGTCAACCAGTACTGCCCCAGCTACGGCGGCCCGTACTGCTCCTATCCGTGGTATGCCTTCAACGGCACAAGCTCGGCGTTCACCTACGGTGCGGACTACCCCGGCACCCAGTTCGACTACGGGCAGGCGGCCCAGTTCGCGACCACGACGCGATGCGGCGGCCCGTTCGGCCCCAACTCCACTTATTGCGACACAGTGCTCAGCCCGACCCCCTAGCCGCCGGCCGACCGGGCTCCCAGGGCCTGTGCAGAACCATCGGCGAGCGGGGTGGCCCCGCAACCTCATGGGAGAAACTATGTATCGACGCGATCATGCACGACCGTGGGCAGGCCTTAGGGTGAGCCTCGCGCTGATCGCAGGAATCACCGCGGGTGCGCTGTGCGCTCCCGCGGTGCCGGCGCTGGCCCAGGCGGGCAGGGTATCCCCCAGCCCCGAGGCGGGGACGCCGACGCTGCTGGCCACCAGGACCACCGAGACGATCCGCCAGATCGCGCACTGCGGCGGGACCATGTACGCGGTGGGCACCTTCACCAAGATCAGCGGGTCCAACGGCTCGTTCACCCGGAACAACATCTTCAGCTTCCGCGCCACCGCGCCGTTCACCGTCACCTCGTGGAACCCGAAGGTCAAGGGCACGGTTAACACGATCGCGTTCAACGGCGGCAACTGCGCCACCGCCTACATCGGCGGCCAGTTCACCGCCGTGGGCCGCACCGCGGTGAAGAACCTCGCCGCGGTCAACACCAGCACCGGGGCGGTCGTCTCCACCTTCAATCACAACGCCGGCGGTCAGGTGGAAACGATGCTGGCCGTGAACGGGCATCTGCTGACCGGAGGCTTCTTCAAAGACATCAACGGCAGCACCGCCGACCCCTACTACGCCAGCCTGAACCCGGCCACCGGCAAGAACGACGGGTTCCTGCACCTGGGTATCTCCGGTCACTATGTCTTTCCCGGGGTGAAGGCCAACGCCACCGAGGTGTACAACCAGCAGTTGTCACACAGCGGCTCGCTGGTCTTGGTGGAGGGCGACTTCACCAGGGTGGGCGGGGCGAACCGGCGGCAGATCTTCATGATCAACGTGACCGGGGCCAGCGCCGCGCTGACCGGCTGGAGTTCGCCGGAGTTCGACGGCAGCGACCCCAACGGCGCGCTGAACTCCAACGACAAGTACTTCAACTGCGGCGACTCGCACCCGTTCTACGTCCGCGCCGCGGCCTGGTCCCCCGGCGACTCGACGGTTTATATCGCCGACACCGGTGTGAAGGCCCTCCTCTGGAACGGCACGTTCCCGCTGGTCGGCCTGTGTGACGCGGCGGCGGCGTTCCCCGCCACGCAGGCCCGGGTGTTCTCCGACTGGATCGCTTACACCGGCTGCGACTCGCTGTACTCCGCGGCCGCCGACAACGGCGCCGTCTACGTGGCGGGCCACAACCGGTGGTTCAACAACGCCAACGCCTGCAACAAGGCCGGCCCCGGCGCGATCCCGGCGCCCGGCCTGGCGGGCCTGACGCCGGGCGCGGCGGGCGGGTCGCTGATCCTCAACTCCGGCGGCACCGCCGGGCTGTATTCCAGGTCACGCGGGCACGGTGCCGATGACATGCTGCTCACCAGCGCAGGGTTGTGGATCGCCAGCGACAACTTCGGCGGCAACACCTCCTGCGGCGGCAAGTCTGGCTTCGCCGGCCTGTGCTTCCTGCCGTATGCGTAATAGCTGTTGGGTCGGCGACGGTGTCTGCGGCAAGTGGATCGCCGCCCACTTCGTCCTGACGCGTCACAACGAACCGTGAAAGAACCGTGCCGGAGCGCCGACGGAAGGCGGTGCGTTACATGGCGCCTAGTTGTGCGCCGTGGGCAGCGCGGTCGGCTTGCCCGAGCCGTGCGGCGTGGGCACCGCGGTCGGCTCGCCGGAGCCGTGCGGCGTGGGCAGCACGGTCGGCTCGCCGGAGCCGTGCGGCGTGGGCAGCACGGTCGGCTCGCCCGAGCCGTGCGACGGGGCCGGAGCCGGAGACGGTGGCCCGCCCGGGCGCACGGCTGCGCAGTACGCGGTCACGTTACCTGGGCCACCGGCGGCCGACGCCAGCTCATCGAAGGCCACGGCTTGCTGCTTGCGGGTGCCGTGCGCCTTGGCCTGCGCCCACGCAGTACACAGGCCGTAGCCAGGCTTGCCCGTGGCGGCCGGGCCTGCCGGAGACGGGCTGGCGGCTGGCTGGGGGCCCGGCGCCGGCGCGCCGACGAGGTCGTGGGCGAGCCGCTGCAATCCGGCCGGAAGCGCGCCGGCATATGCGGCAGTGGCGAGACCGCCGAGCCCGAGGATCGTGGCAGCCGCGGCGGCGGCTCCAAGCGGCACGGGCCGATAGCGCGATCGTGGCCGGTGATTCCGGCCCGCGCGCTGGGCCGGCTCCGTGGCGCCGAAGTGGTACCTGAACGCCATCAGCGTTTCGGCCTCGCCATCCAGTTCGTTTTCGGCGGGCCGGCCTGCCAGCTCGGCCAGGGCCTGGGCCAGGGGCCGCAACTCCGGCGGGTGACCCGGCGGAAGCTGCGCGCCTGCGAGCAGGGCGGCCAGGGACGCGTCGCTGATGAGCGGCGCGTCCCGTTGGCCTGGCCAGGAGAAGTTCGGCATGTCACGGTCTGGAACGTCGCGGCTAGTCACAGCGTTACACCTGCCTCGGCCAGAATCTCTGCCAACCGCCGCAGTCCTCGGTGGGCGGCCACCCTGACCGCGCCGGGGGTGCTTGCCACCAGGCGCGCCACCGTCTTGGTGTCCAGCCCGGCTACGACCCGCAGCAGAATCACTTCCGCCTGGTGCGGTGGCAGCCTTGCCACCAATCCCATCGCCGACCGGGTGTCGATGTGCCCGATCGCCAGGTCGGCGGCATCCGGCGATACAGGCAACTGGCCTGGCAGCGCATCCTCCAGAGGCTTCTCGGGCCGCCGCGAACGGCGCCGCACCTGGTCGATCGCCCGGCGGCGGGCCGTGGTGAACAGCCAGGCCCGCCACGCTTGCTCATCTCCGCGGAAACCGGCCAGTCCCCGCACCACGTGAAGCCAGGTTTCGGCCGCCGTATCCTCCGCGGACTCCGGTGCCATGACCCGCAGGTACCGCAGCAGGGCCGGATTGCCGTCCCGCCACAGCCGCGAGAACGCCGCCTCGCTGCCCTGCTGCGCCGCGGCGAGCACCTCCGCGAATTCCCCGCCGATCACGGTTAGGTGGGGTCGTTTTCCAGAGCCGGGGTCAGGTGAATGCGCCGGGCGGACGCCGGGAGCGGCCGGTGCACCAGACGTGCCGGTTTCAGCGGGACCTGGCTGTAGTCGAAGGCGTTGGTGAACGGGTACGCCGCGGCGTCATTGGCACCGAGCGGGGAAAGCCCGAAGGCGCGCTCGGTAAAGCCGAGAATCCCCGAGAACGTGGCCGCCGTGGTGTCGGTGTAGCCGGGCTTCGCGTATGGGCTGACGATGACCACCGGCACCCGGGGACCTTGGGCGGTGCCGTCCGGGTTGGTTCCAGGGGGCACCTGATCGTAGAAGCACCCGCAGTCGTCCCAGGTGATGAACACCGCGGTGGAGGACCAGTCCGGGCCGCGCTCGACGGCGCTGACCAACTGCCCGGCCCAGTTGTCGCAGGCGGTGATGCTCACCCCGTTATGGCAGCTGTTGGCCACGTCGGGGCCGCCGGGGGTAACCACGGAGAAGCTGGGCAGCGTGCCGGCCCCGGCCGCGGTCAGGAACTGTGCATCGGGGACGAGGCCGGCACCCTGGCTGGTGTCGAGGCACTCGGCGAACGTCGGGCAGATCGACCAGATGTAGCCGCCCTGCGTGCTGTTCGCCCCGTACAGCTTCCAGGTCAGGCCCGCCGCGCCGATGCGGTCCATGATCGTCGGGATGGACCTGACCGGAGTCTGCTCGAAGGCCCCGCCGAACCGCAGGCCCGGCAGGCGGGCCGGGACACAGCTCGGCACCAGCTCGGGCCGGCCGCTCGAGCCGGTCCACGGGGTCACCTTGTCGCTATCACAGCCCCACCCCGGGCCTGGGGTGACGTTCTTGGCCGGGACCGGGTTGTCGCCATAGAAGTTATCGGCGGACGCCGCGACGATGTCCATGTGGCCGGCCCATGAGGCCGAGTCCCCGGAGGAGAACGTGTGGTCGCTGATCGCGAAGTGCTGCGCCAGCGCGGTGATGTTGGGAACCTGGGCCGGCTGGTATCCGCTGACGCACCGGTAGCCGGTGGCCGCGTCGCACGTGCCGCCGGGGATGTTTTGCCAGCCGTCCATCCTCCCGCCGTCGATCGCAGCGGCCTGGGCAGCGACACTGTGGTTCACGTTCGGCACCGTGTCCGGGTTGGTGGCCGGCGATACCACCGCCCCGTTGGACAGCCGCACCGAGGACGGCATCCCCCCGTCCGGGCATCGGCCGGGATGGCGGTCGCACCAGTAGCCGAGCAGGCTGTCGAACGATTGGTTCTCCAGGAAGATCACCACGACATGCCGGATCGGTGTCGCCTGGGCCTGCGTGACAGCGGGAGTGGCCAGGCCGCCCGCGCCCGCCAGGGCGCCGGCTGCCACCCCCGCGGCAAGCTTCCACCCGCGAGAACCCCAGAACAAACCCATGGCGGTCGCTCCTCCTGGTAGCCGGACTTGCGCGCCGGCGTCACCCATTATCGCGACGCGTCACCTGTTAGTTGCGCGCTTTCGGGGTGCGGCGGGCACGGCCGGGCCACCGCACGGATAGAGCGGCCACGGGCCGTTACCGGAACGCTCGCGGGCACCAGTTCGTTACACGCGGCATTGCCGGATGTTGGCCGCGGTGACTCTGAGGGCTGGCCTGCGTTGATCCAACCTGAACGGCGCACGCGGCCATGGCGGGGGCTTGCCGGCCGGGATCAGATGTAACACATCGGCCACGGTCCGCGGTTCGGCTGGCGTAACCTAGGCGACCGGTGTGCCGAAAGGCGACTGGTCCTCCGGTAGGCGCTAAGCCCTATTCCGGCTGCCTTCCGCAGGCAACAGCCGTAGTCAAAGCAGCTAAAAAGGTTCGCTGGCGCACGGCGGGCCGTACGAGGAGGGATTATGTATCGACGCGATCATGCACGACCGTGGGCGGGTCTCGGGGCTTGCAGCGCGCTGATCGCGGGGGTCATCGTGAGTGCCTTGTGCGTTGCGGCGCTGCCGGCGCTGGCCCAGACGGGCAAGGTGTCCCCCAACCCTGAGGCGGGGACGCCGACGCTGGTGGACACCGGGGTTACCGAGACGATCCGCCACCTCGCGGACTGCGGCGGGACCATGTACGCGGTGGGCACCTTCACCCAGATCAGCGGTTCCAACGGGGCATTCAGCCGGAACAACGTCTTCAGCTTCAGCGAGACCGCGCCGTTCGCGGTCACATCGTGGAATCCCAACGTCAACGGCACGGTGAACACGATCGCGTTCAACGGCGGGAACTGCGCCACCGCCTACATCGGCGGGCAGTTCACCACGGTGGGCGGGGCCGCCGCGAAGAACGTCGCCGCGGTCAGCACCAGTACTGGGGCGCTGGTCTCCGGGTTCAAGGACAACGCCGGCGGTCAGGTGGAGACGATCCTGGCGGTGAATGGGCACCTGCTGACCGGCGGTTTCTTCAAGGGCATCAACGGCAGCAGCGCGGACCCGTACTACGCCAGCCTCAGCCCGGCCACCGGTAAGAACGACGGTTTCCTGCACCTGGGCATCTCCGGTCACTATGTCTTTACCGGTGTGAAGAGCAACGCCACCGAGGTGTACAACCAGCAGTTGTCCCACGGCGGCACGCTGGTCCTTGTGGAGGGTGACTTCACCAGCGTCGGCGGCCAGAACCGGCGCCAGATATTCATGATCAATGTCAGCGGGTCGACGGCGGCACTCACCGGCTGGACGTCCCCGGAGTTCGACGGCAGCGACCCTGGCGCCACCCTCAACGCCAACGACAAGTACTTCAACTGCGGCGACTCGCACCCGTTCTACATCCATGCCGCGGCCTGGTCGCCCGACGACCAGAAGATCTACCTCGCCGACACCGGGGTCAAGCCCATCCTGTGGAACGGCACGCCCCCGCTCGTGGGCCTGTGCGACGCGGCGGCGGCGTTCCCGGCCACCCAGGGCCAGGTCTTCCACGACTGGATCGCTTACGACGGCTGTGACTCGCTGTACTCCGTCGCCACCGGCGGCGACGCCGTCTACGTGGCCGGGCACAACCGGTGGTTCAACAACCAGAACGCCTGCAACAAGGCCGGTACCGGGGCGATTCCGGCTGCGGGCCTGGCCGGGCTGACCCCCGGGCCGACCGGCGGGTCGCTGATCCTCAACTCGGCCAACACCGCCGGGCTCTACAGCAGGTCACGCGGCCACGGAGCCGACGACATGCTGCTCAACAGCGACGGGCTGTGGATCGCCAGCGACAACTTCGGCGGCGGCACGTCCTGCGGCGGCCAGGCCGGGTTCTCGGGCCTGTGCTTCCTGCCCTTCCCGTCATAGCCGCTGGAGGGACCGGGAACTGGCGCAGGTCCGGCATGACAGCCGAGCGGTGGAGCCCCGACGAGCCGGTCTTCGTTGAGGACGTCGAGGGCTCCGCCCGCCCGGCGGCCTACTACCTGGCCGGGTCACGCGACGGGCTGTACGTGCCCTATGTGGTGCGCACACCGGCCGACGAGGGGCGGTTCCCGTTCGTCTTCCTCGCCTATGGCAACGGCGGGGGCGGGATCGGCTGGCTGCGGCAGTGGGTGCACACCCGCCCGTACATCATGGAGCGCCTCCTGGCCGCCGGTTACGCCTGCGGGTGGGGGCGGTACCGCACGGAGGTCGACCTCGGCTTCAACCGCGGCGGCCCGCTCATGGTCGACGGGCGCCAGGGCATGGAGGTGATGAACCGGTCGCCCCTGGAGTTCGAGGATGAGCTCGCGATCCTCGAACACGTCCGCCGGCACCCGCAGGTGGACCCGGGCAACCTCGGCCACGTCGGCGTCAGTCACGCCGGGGAGATGCTGTTCAAGCTGGCATTCCGGTACCCGGGGATGCTGCGGGCCGGGGTGGCCAGCGAGCCGGCGAATCACGAGTTCCTCGACCTCAGGCTCGGCGACGCCGCACCCGTCAACCCCGAGACCGGGCTGCGGGACATCGAGGAGATGCAGATGCAGGACCCGGCGTGGGTGCGGGCACGCGTCAACCTGCCGGCGGCCCGTGAGCGCATCGCACCGATCGACGTGCCGATCCTGGTCATGGGGCGGGACAGCGACCATCTCCAGGGGGTCTTCCGCGTCAGCTACGAGCTCCTTACAGCGGGCGGCAAGGACGCCGAGTGGGTGTCCTGGGATCACCCGCTGCACGGCTACATCTTCCCGCTGGCGGCTGATGGGGCCACCGGTCCCGACCCGGTCCAAGCGCGCGCGATCAACGGGGTCATCGCCTTCCTCGACCGGTACATGAAGCCGGTTTGATAGTGGGGCACCGGCGGCGGCGGATGACGACGGTCGCCACGAGGCCCGGGTCTGCCGCCACCAGACAGGTTCCGGCCACGTCGCATGCCCGGACGAGGTGCCAAGGGCCGTAGCCCGCCGTGCGGCTACTACGGCCGGGGGTCCTGCCCGGCTTGCCTGTCGGTGAGTTAGGGCGCGGGGGACCGCGGTCAGCCGGCGCCGAAGCAGACGAAGCTGGCCGTTGCCTCCCGCTCCAGGGCCGCGGCGAGGGCGGCCGCCGGTGCCGCCCCGGCCGTGATGGCCCGGTGGTAGCCGACCATGGCGGCCATCGCCGTGTCGTCGGCGACCCGTGCGACGCTGGCGACGACGGTTGCGGAACCCGCGGTCAGCAGGGCCGTGACGATGCCGAACGTCTCGTCGCCGGGCCGGACGTCGGTCAGCCCGAGATCACACGAGGACAGCACGACCATGAACGGCGCCCGGGCCAGCCGCTGCAGGTCGGAGCCGAGCAGCGGCCCGCCGGCCAGGTCCAGGGTGGAGAACAGCGCGTTCTCGGCCTGATGCTGGCCGTGCGCGGCGATGTGCGCGATCGCCACCGAGCCCAGCGCGGCGAGGGTGGCGGCTGGTGTCGCGTCCGCCCCGGTGAGGACCGAGGCGCGCGGGCGGAGGGCGGCGACCGACCGTATCTCCGCCCCGCCGCGGGCGATGCCCGGCCCGGCCACCAGCAAGGTGGCCGCCTGCGGGCCTGGCCAGCCGGCGTCGCTCCGGCGGGCGGTCCTCAGCCGTTGCCGTGCGGCGCACCAGGCCGTGGCCGACGGTGCCACCGTGACCGGGCGCCCCGCGCATCCGGGCAGCGCCGCCCAGGGCACGGTGGTCAGGATGCCGGTCGGCACGACGACCAGGTCGCGGTCGCCGACGTCGGCCAGCAGCGGCGTGAGTACCGCGGCGGCGACCGCCGTGGCGTCCTGCCGCGTCGCGCTGGCCACGGCCGCCGCGAGCTGGCTGGGCAGCGTGCGGCCCGCCCGGACGTCAAGATCGGCCCGCAGCCGGAGCACCGTTTCGGCCGCGGCGGCGTACCCGCCCACCGGCCGCAGCCGCGCCGAGCCACCGGCGACGACAAGTGCCCAGAGCCCGGGCCCGTCCCGCAGATAGACCACCAGCGCCGCGCCTGCCAGGTTCTCCCGGACCGTCCGCAGCGGGGTCAGCGCGGCGGCCGGGGCATCACGCCGCCCGGGCGTCGCCCAGGACCGTTCGCGGACCGTGCGCTGCAGCGCCTGAACGCGGGCGTGCAGGCCGTGCGTCGGCCGCCCGGCCAGCTCCCGCGCGCGCAAGGTGTGCCTGGCCTGCCGCAGCTCTTCCAGCGCTGCCGCGGCGGCGGGGTCTTCCGGCGGCCGGGCCGGGGCCAGCAGCAGGGCCTGGGCCCTGGCTCGTTCCGACCACCGGTACACCGCACCCGGGGACCGGCGGGCCAGCGCCGCGGCGAGCCCGGCACGGGCGAGGTCCTGCCCGTGCACGGCGGCGCCGGTCTGCAGGTCGAGGCAGCCGAACCGGGTGCGATGCCGGTGCAGCGCGGCCATGCCCGCCACGAGCTGCCGTGAGGCCTCGGCGGGCCGCCCGCCCGCGGCGGCGAGATCGGCGCGGGCCAGGCGCCACAACAGCCGGGTGTCCAGCCGGTCCACGCGGCCCGGCGGCCCGAAGCGGGCCACGGCGCGGGCGGCGCCGACGGGCCGGCCGGCCGAGATCAGCGCGCGCGCCGCGACTAGGCTGGCTACCCGCGCGTCCTCCGGCAGGCCCAGCCTGCTGAGCCGCCCGGCGAGCGCCTGTGCCCGGGCCGCGAGCGCGGCCGGGTGCGCACCGCCCGCCATGAGGCCGGCCCGCAGTTCGAGCAGTGACGCGAGCGCGGCGCGGCGGGCGTTGTCGCGGCCGAGGAACAGGGTCCTGGCATGCCGTGCCCACTGCGCGGCGTCCTGCGCCCGCCCCGCGAGCAGGGCGGCTTCCGCGCGGACCTGTACCGCGTCGGCGTACGTGTGGCTGAGCCGCTGCGACGCGGCCTGCTCGGCGGCGTAGGCCAGCTCGCGGTCTGCGTCGGCGAACAGGCCGGCCGCGACCAGGCCACGGGCCCGCTCCACGGCCAGCGAGGCCAGGTGGCCCGGAGCGAGCAGATCGAAGTCTTGCCGGGCGGCGGCGAATGCCCCCAGGGCGGATGGCAGGTCACCGGCGACGACGTCCATGCAGCCGAGATTGACCCTGCTGAATGCCGCGTGCAGGGCGAGCCCGTGCCGTTCCGCGACCTGCCCGCAGCGGTGCAGGTCGGCGCGGGCGAGCCGGACCTGGCCGGCCTCCAGGTGCACGAGGCTGCGGTTGTTGAGCACCTTGACCAGATCGAGCGGGCTCGACCGCTCGGTGAGCAGCGCCACGGCCTCGTCGTACTGCCGTAGTGCCTCCTCGTTGCGGCCGCTGCGCTTGAGCAGCAGGCCGCGCTGGGCGAGCAGGATTGGCCGCTGAGACCGCGGGATGTCCCGCTCGGCCTCGTCGAGCAGCTGGAATCCGGCCTCGACCCGGCCGCGTTCCGACTCCGCCCAGGCGAGGCTTACCAGGAGCCGGCCGCGGATCTCGGTGGCGGCGGGGTCACCGCCGTCCGCATCGGGCCCGATGAGCCGCAGCCCGGCGCGGAGCTGGCGCACCGCGACCGCGGGCCGTCCGTCGTCGCTGGACGTCAGGCCGGCCGCGTGCATCCGGGCGGCCCTGCTGGCAAGCGACGTGGCGGGCACGTCAGAGGGTGAACGCGGGCGTGACCAGCCGGGGCATGGCGCTGCCCTCGGGCGGCTGCACAAGGAACTGGACGATCCCGTGCGGGACGCGGTCGAAGGCGAACCGGCCCGTGGCGTCCGCGGTCACGGTGCGGTGCGGCGCGGGCTCCGGCAGGCGCAGGTCGACCCGGAGCGGGGCGGAGGGGGCGAGCCAGCCGTCGATACGGACCATACCGTCCTGACGGTCCACGATCGTGATCATCACCGTGCGGCTCTCGCCGTCGAAGGTGATCGTGCGGGTGCGTTCCGCGCCGCGTGCCCCGGTTCCCACCGTCTGCTGCTCGCGGAGCCGCGCCACCTCGGCGTCCAGGTCGTCGAGCGCGATGGCGAACGTGACCCGCTCGTCAAGGTCGGCCGGGGGAGGGTCGAGCATGGTGTGGATCGCGGCCAGCCGGTCCAGGATCGCCAGGTCCTGCTGGTCCAGCGGCAGGTCTGCGGGATCCGTCATGGCGTGCTCCATCCGGGATCGTCCAGCAGCATCGCCCGCAGCTTGGCCAGGCAGCGGCCGCGGGTGGGGCCGATGCTGCCGATGGGCATCCCGAGCGCTTCGGCTACCACCGAATAGTCGGGCCGGTCGGCCTGGGCGACGATGCGGAGCAGCGCGCGGCAGCGCTCCGGCAGCCGGTGGAAGTGCCGCCACAGGGCCCTGTCCCGCTCCTCGGAAAGCAATTCCTCGCCCGGCCCGGGGCCGGGATCCGGTGCCCGCTCCAGCCGCTCCGCACCGTCCGGCGCCTGCCGGCGGGACAGTTCGCGGGTGCGCCACGCCCCGCGGCGGGTCGCGGTGACGAGCCAGGCGGTGAGCGCGCGCGGCGACTGGATCTCGTGCAGCCGCCGCAACAACTCCAGCCAGGTCGTCTGGACAACGTCGGCGGACTCCTCTGAGGTGAGCCCCTCCGCCCGCGCCACGTGCCACAGGAGCGGGTTCAGCTCCCGTACCACGTCGCTGAGGGCCCTCATCTCGCCATTCCTGGCCCGCTCCAGGCATTCACCAAGCCGGGCCGCGCGGTCGGGCCCGGCTTGGCTGGTGCCAGCCCCGCCGCTACCGAGCGTCACAACGGCCATGGTACGGCCAGGTGGCCGACTCCGGGAGGCCCGGCTCGCTCGGATGCGTGCCGTCTCGGCCTGCGAGCAGGGCCTGCCCGGAGCCATGGGCCGGTCGCGGAACCGTGTCATGGTCGCCGCTACTTGACCCGGATGTTCCAGCCGACCTCGATGTGGTTGACATCCGTGATGAGGCCGGGGTTGAGCGCGGCGATGGCCTGCGGCGAGGTGCCGAAGGCGCTCGCGATGCCGCCGAGCGTGTCGCCGGGCTTCACCTTGTGCCAGACCTTGCCGTCCGGGATGACCGGCACCACCTGGGATGACATGTCGCCGGGCCGCCAGCCGATGCGCCATTGGCCGAAGTCGCCGACGTCGCCGAAGTTCTCGTCGTAGCTGCCGTGGAAGCCCGTTTGGTACAGGGCGATCCGCGGATAGCGCTGCCCGCCAGACCAGGCCACGGTCTGCCAGCCGAAGCTGATCAGGTTCGCCTCGAACAGGCGCTTGATCACCCAGTAGCCGCCGTACGCGCCGGTGAGATGCGAGCCGAGCGCGTCGTTGCAGCCGCGGAAGTACTCGCCGATCGGGCCGAGCTTGGCCAGCGCGTGCTCCGGCGTGTTGGGCAGGTTGCTGGCGAAGTCGGGCGTATCGAAGTCCACGCCGAAATAGATCGGCCGGCCGGACGGGCCGCCCGCTGCGGTGTGCTGCTCGTGGGCAAGGGTCGCGTACTCCTTGCCCTGGCGGTGGCCGCCCAGGGCGTCCTTCGCCGTGAACTCGAACACCGACACGATGCCGATTCCCGCGGCGGACAGCCCCTCGGCTTCCGCCCTGGTCAGCAGCTTCCCCTTGGTGTCCGGAGTGACCACGGTGAGGTAGCGGCATACCGCCACCGCGCCGAGGTTGTGCACCTGTGCCCCGCTGAACCGGGCGAACGAGTAGTCCAGAACCTTGTGACTCATGTGGAAGACCTCCCCTGTCAGGTCCATCTGTTGCCGGGCGGTTGCCCGGCTGGATCTACGGACAGGGGGATCGGCCCGCCTGCCTGATACCTGCGGTCGCGGATCGATGTCTGCTGACGAGGCCGGCGCGGGGCCCGCCGTCCGGAAATCGCCCGGCCGGAGGGATGCGCGCGGGTGCTGCGCTTCTTAAGGTCGAGCCAACGGGGAGGTATCTGAACGGCAAATCGAAGCCCTTGCATCCCGGCGGCGCCGTCGCCAGCAACTCCACCCGGACACCGGAGGACACCATGCCCGAGCCCGCGCCCAGCAGCGCCATCCTCGCTTCTCATTCCGTTAACCGGCCCGGTGAGGTCGATCGCCTCAACACGATCCTCGAAGACGCCGGGCTGGGCCGCCCGCTGGGGCCGCCCGCGCGGAGCACGTCGTCGGTGGTCGTGCTGCCGGTCTCAGCCGACCCGCGCGCGGTGGCCGCCGCGCTGCGCCGGGCCGCCCCCGAAGGCGGCGGCGACCACTACGAGGCGTCGTCCCCTTACAGCGTCCACACGGTCAACCACGACACCACGAACACGGAGCAGGCACTCATTCCCACCGTTCCGCTACTGACAGCCAAAGGGATAAAGAGCGGGCACGGGACGGTCGCATGGGTACCGGTCGGGCCGGACAAGATGAAGCCCGCACCGCCATGGCCGCCGCACGTGTCGCCACCGGTCGTCGTGGTGCTGGACAGCGGGGTCAAGCCGCATAACTGGTTGCCCCCGGACTCGGACAACCCGACCTTTTGCCGTGACGAACAGCCGGACCCCTCCTACGGCCTGCCGTTGTTCGACGACGCCCTGCACACCGGGGAATTCGGCGGCTACTGGGGCCACGCGACGTTCCTCGCCGGGCTGATCCGGCTGAGCGCACCGGACGCGCAGGTGGCGTCGGTGCGGCTGATGAGCGACAACGGCACGCTCAACGACTACGACGTCCTCTCGGCGCTGGACTGGCTCACTCAGTACATGGACGACGGCAACGAGGCCGACGTGGTGCTGATGGCTTTCGGCCGCCCGAAGGAACCGGGCGAGGACAACCCGGCCTCGCTCGTCCAGAAGCTCGCCCGCCTGGGCCAAAGGGCCGTCACGTTCGTGGCCTCGGCGGGCAACCGCCAGGTGACCTCGACGGGCGACCTCGGACCCAACACGGAGGTGATTCCGGCGTGCCTGGCCGCGGATCCGGATTCACCCGTGGTCAGCGTCGGCGCGGGCACCTCAGCCGACGACCGCGAGCCCTACAGCATGTACGGGCCCTGGGTGCGCGAGTGGCGTCCCGGCACCGTAGTCAGTCTCATGCCGCTAACCGCGCCGGGTGGTGGCGGGAACGGCTATGCGCTGTGGAGCGGTACCTCCTTCTCGGCGGCCATTCGCGCCGGTGAGCTGGCCCAGGCGCGGGCGACGGAGCGGGCAGCCAGCGCCGGGACGTGACCGGTTCTCGTCCGCACCGGCCAGCCGGGCGGGAGCTGGCCGGTGGTTGACGTGGGCCTGACCAGGCGTATTTGATGCTGCGATCCGGTGGGAACGCTGCGGTGAAGGAGCTGACCATGAGCGAGCGGCCGCTGACGGTCCTGTTCATGCCCGAGAGCGCGTACGGGCCGACCAACAACTGCATCGGGATCGGTCACGTGCTGCAAGGCCGCGGGCACCGGGTGGTGTTCGCGGCGGAGGCGTCGTGGAAGGGGCGGCTGAAGCCGCTTGGTTTCGAGGAAGACCTCGTCGACCTGGCACCGCCCAGCGCGGACACCGGCGGCGGCCAGGATGCCGGGCAGTTCTGGAAGGACTTCATCCGCGAGACCGCGCCGCAGTTCCGTAGGCCGACGATCGAGCAGCTCGACACGTTTATCAAGCCGGTCTGGCAGGAGCTGATCAACGGTGCGCGCTACTGCCAGCGGCAGCTCACGGAGATCATCGAGCGGGCCCGGCCGGATGTGATCGTCGAAGACAACGTGGTCGGTTTCCCGGCCCTGACGACCGCCGGGGTGCCGTACGTGCGGATCGTGTCCTGCAACCCGCTGGAGATCAAGGATCCCGGCATCCCGCCCGCGTTTTCCGGCTACCCGGCGGCCGGCCCGGCAGGCTGGCAGGCGTTCCGCGAGGAGTACGAGCGGGTCCACCGGCCGCTGTGGGAGGAGTTCAACGCCTGGGTGACCGGGCAGGGCGCGGCTTCGCTGCCCGACCTTGAGTTCATTCACGAAGGCACGGTCAACCTGTACATCTACCCGGAGCTGGCCGACTACCGGCGCGGCCGGCCGCTGGGGCCGTCCTGGCACCGGCTGGACTCCTCGGTGCGGGAGACCGATGAGGAGTTCGCCCTGCCCGGTGCGCTCGCCGCCGGCGAGGGCGCGCTGATCTACTTCTCGCTCGGCTCGCTCGGGTCGGCGGACGTGCAGCTCATGCAGCGCGTCATCGACTGCCTGGCCGCGACGCCGCACCGCTACATCGTGTCCAAGGGGCCGCTGCACGCGGAGATCGAACTGGCCGCCAACATGACGGGCGCGGAGTTCCTGCCGCAGACCTCGGTCATCCCGCTCTGCGATGCGGTGATCACTCATGGCGGCAACAACACCGTTACCGAGTCCCTGCACTTCGGCAAGCCGATGATCTTGCTGCCGCTGTTCTGGGACCAGTACGACAACGCACAGCGCATCCATGAGCTGGGCCTGGGCGTCAGGCTTGATACCTACCGGTTCACCGACGCGCAGCTGCATGGCGCGCTCGCCAAGCTGCTCACCGACGCAGGCCTGCGCGACCGGCTCGCCGCTGCTGCGGCGGCCATCCAGCGCCGGGACGGCATCCGCCGCGCCGCGTTCCTCATCGAGCACGCCGCAGGCAGCTAACCGGCAAGGCCGGGCGCGCAAGATCGGGCCCGGCCTTGCCGGAACGCGCTTACCGCAGCCGGCCGTGCTGGTCGTCCGGGCCGCGCTCCGGCGATGTCGTCGCGGCCGTCAACGTGTCGATTCCGTGGTCCCCGGCAACGATGAGCGAACTCACCGGTCGGCTCGGGCCGACCGTCCAGGCGACCGCGAACGAGATCGCGGCCCGGTGATCTGACGGCCGCCGTCGGGGCCCGTATCTGCGGGGAGCCAGGCCTCAGCGATGTGCCGGATGCGCCCCAAGCCGGGCATGGCCTCGGCGGGCCCCGCGCGAGCACCCTGGCCACCTGACCGGATGGGATAGTGGGCCGGTGAGCCCTCAGATCGCCACGAACACCGTGGTCACCAAAGACGAACTGCTCGACTTCGTCCGGCCCCGTCATCACGCCATCGTCATCACCGCACGCGCCGACGGCGGCCCGCAGGCCTCGCCGGTGACGTGCGGCGTGGACGAGGCTGGGCGGATCGTCGTCGCGACCTATCCCTCCCGCGCGAAGACCCGCAACGCCCGCAAGGACCCGCGCGTCAGCGTCGTCGTCCTGTCCGACGACTTCGGCGGCCCCTGGGTGCAGATTGACGGCGACGCCGAGGTCATCGACGTCCCGGACGCGGTGGAGCCACTGGTTTCCTACTACCGCGCGATCGCGGGCGAGCACCCGGACTGGGCCGGGTACCGGGCGGCCATGTTGCGGCAGGGCAAATCGCTGCTGCGCATCACGGCGCGCCGCTGGGGTCCCGTCGCGACCGGGGGCTTCCCGCCCGAGCTGGCGTAACTCCCTGACCGTGCGGGATTCAGATGGTGGGCAGGCCGAGTTGTCGGTGAGCGCGTCACTAGGCAGGCAACCAAGCCGCGAACCTCACACGGAGAGGCATGGTCCGGGTTCCGCTCGGTTGCCCCCGGCGGCATCGCCTCGCCGGGATGTCGGCCCAACCAGCGGGACGGTTGGAGGTCATAGCTGTGGGCACGGTGGAGCACCACCTGCCGGGCACCGAAGGTGGAGGGGACTTGTCTATGCGGAAGTCATTCGGCCCGGCGGTGGCGCTCGCTGCGCTTGCCGCGCTGGTCCTCGGGCTGGGCGCGGGCAGCGCCTCGGCGCAGCCGGCGAGCGGGAATCCGCCGCCGCCCAAGGGGTTCGAGGCGGACTCGGCCAGCTTCGTGTCCGCCCGGGCCGGCTTCGTGCTGGGCGCCCGCCATTGCAGCAGGCTGCCGTGCAAGGCCCTGCTGGAGAAGACCGTCAACGGCGGCAGGACCTGGGCCGCGGTGCCCGCGCCGGTGGTATCGCTCACCTCGCCGTTCAACGCCCCTCCGCTGTCGGCGGTGAGCACGGTGCGGTTCGAGAATGCCAGGGACGGCTGGCTGTTCAACCCCGGCCTGTGGGCCACCACCGACGGCGGCCGGCGGTGGCACCGGGTGTCCCTGCCCGGCGAGGTGATCGCGCTGGCCGCCGCCGACGGGATGGTGTTCGCCGCGGCCGAACCGGTCAACGGTGGTCTCGGCGCGGCCCGGCTCTACCGGAGCAAGGTCGGCAGCACCACCTGGACCCGCGTCGCCGCCGTGGCTCCGGCCGACGCGCTGACGGTATCCGGCCATTCCGTCTGGGCCGGCATCGCGCCGGAGCTGTGGCGGTCCACCGACAGCGGCACGCACTGGTCCAAGCTGCCGTTCCGCTGCCCGCCTGCCGTTCCGGACGCCAGCCCTATCGCGGCCGCCTCGACCGCCAACGTCGCGCTGGCCTGCGACAACCCGGGATTCCCGCAGCCCGGGTTCAGCCGCAAGCAGGTATTCACCTCCGCCGACGGCGGGCGCACCTTCCACCTGGCGGGCCGGCCGGCCGAACCCGGCGAGGCCGGCCTGCTTGCCATGCCGCCCGGGCACCCGCAGGTGATCACGCTGATCGCGGCCAGCGGCGCCAGCTACCTGTACCGGTCGGTCGACGGCGGCAAGACCTGGCGGATGGCGACGTTCTTCGACGGCGGCCTCGGCTTCCGTGACCTGGCCTACGTCTCGGCCGCCACCGGTTACCTGATCCACTTCTCCGGCGGGCCGGTCATCGCCTACGGCCAGGGGCTGATGAAGACCACGAACGCGGGCGCGAGCTGGAAGGCCGTCCCCATCCGCTGACCATTTCACAGATGTAGCCCCGCCCGTCCCGGTGACCACCTGAGCGGTCGTTGCTCATCTCCGCGCCCGGCGGTTGCCTGTTGACGGCGCGCTCGGCGAACGCTGGGCGAACGGCACGGGGCCTACCTTCGCTGTGGCACATACAGCTAGGGGGAGGCCGATGTCACGGCCAGTCATCCCGTGCGCCTGGTGCACGAATACCTGGACGCTGACCATGCGGATGAACCTTCGCTGGCAGTCCGGACGTGATCTGGGAAGGGGAGCCACCGGTTCGGGATCGGCTGGCAGGCGCCGTGCGCGCTTACCGTTTCTTCGAGAAGGCGCGGTCAGGTGCTCAACCCGTGGTTCAGGGGACAAGGCTCAGGAGAGCATCTGACGTGCTGCGTGTGTCGCTGCTGGGGGAGCAGTCCATCACCGGCGCCGGGAACGGCGCCCGGGCCCGTTCGTCGCGGGCGGTCGCCCTGGTCGCGTTCCTGGCCGCGCGCGCCGGATCACCGCAGCCCCGGCAGCGGATCGCCGGCCTGTTCTGGCCGGACTCCACCGACGCGCAGGCCCTGACCAACCTGCGCCGGGAACTGCATCAGCTGCGGCAGATCCTGGTGGATGAGCCTTCGCTCGTGGTGACCCCGACGGACCTGTGCTGGTGCGACACCGGGACGTGCCGGGTCGACCTGCGCGCCTTCGACATCGAACGCAAGGCCGCCCTGGCGGCGGCGGCGGGCGGCGACGACGACGGGATCCTCGCGCACGCCGCCAGGGCCATCACGGAGTACCGGGGTGACCTCCTGCCCGGCGTGTATGACGACTGGGTGCTCGAGGTCAGGTCGGAGGTCGAGCGCCAGTGCGTCGGCCTGTGCGATCTGCTCAGCGAGGCCCGGGCCCGGCGCGGTGACCTGGCCGGCGCGGTCGAGGTGGCGCGCCGCCGGATCCAGTTGCAGCCGCTGGAAGAGGTCGGCTACCGGACCCTGATGCGGTTGCAGGCCGATCTGGGCGACCGGGCCGGTGCGGTGAGCACCTACCACCACTGCGCTTCGGTGCTGGAGCGCGAGCTCGGCGTCGTCCCGGATCCGGCGACACGGCAGGCGTTCCAGCGGCTGATGGCCCGCGCCGGCCCGGCGAGCGGGAGGCAGGCCGGAGCGGCCGGCCGCTCCGGGCTGGCCGCGGCGCACCTTGTCGGCCGGTCCCGGGAGCTTGGCCTGCTACAGGACCTGTGGCGGGCCGCCGCGGCAGGCAGCCGGGGCCTGGCGGTGGTCCGTGGCGGCGCGGGCGTCGGGAAGACCCGCCTGGTGACCGAGGTGGCCGGCCAGGCCCTGGTGCACGGCGCGGTGGTGGCGAGCAGCCAGTGCTTCGGCACGTCGGGGCGGCTGGCGCTGGCCCCGGTGGCGGACTGGCTGCGGAACCCGGCTGTCCAGTCGGCGGTGGCGGCCCTTGACCCCGCCTGGCGTGCCGAGGTCGGCAGGCTGGTGCCGGCCGGGGGCCCGGCCGGCCGTGGCACCGGATCCCGGGCGATGGCGGATGCCTGGCAGCGCCACCGCTTCTTCGAGGGCATCGCGCGGGCACTGCTCGCGGTCGGCCGCCCGACCCTGCTGGTCCTGGACAACATGCAGTGGTGCGACCAGGAGACGCTGGCGTTCATCACGTTCTGCCTGGGGCTGGCCGACGGCGCCCCCCTGCTCGTGGCCGCCACGCTGCGCGACGAGGCCCTCGACGATGACCCTGAGCTGGTGGGCTGGACGGCCCGGATGCGGGCCACCGGACTGCTGACCGAACTGTCCCTCGCCCCGCTGGACGCCGCCGGCACGGCACACCTGGCCCAGGCCGTCTCCGGGCGGGCGCTTGCCGAGGCCGACACCGGCCTGCTGCACGCGACGACGGGGGGATTCCCGCTCTACGTCATCGAGGCCATGCGCGGCACCGACGACGCGGGCGGCGCGCCGCTGTCGGTGGGCGATCTGGCCGCCGTGCTGCGCAAGCGCCTCGAGCAGGCGACCGTACCGGCACGGGAGGTGGCCGGCCTGGCGGCCGCGGTCGGCACGAACTTCACGCTCGACCTGCTCACCGAGGCCAGCGACCTGGAGCCCGATGCCGTCGTGGAGGCGGTCGACGAGCTGTGGCGGCGCCGGATCATGCGGGAGTTCCGGGACGGCTACGACTTCTCCCACGACCTGCTGCGCGACACGGCGTATGCGGCGGTCAGCCCGCCGAAACGCTGGCTGCTGCACCGGCGGATCGCCCAGGGCCTCGAACTGCTCCACGCTGGGGACACCGACGCGGTCGCGGCTCAGCTCGCGGAGCAGTACGCCCGCGGCGGGCGGCCCGTGCGGGCGCTGGCCTACTACCAGCGGGCGGCCGAGGTGGCGGCGTCCAGGTTCGGCCATGCCGAGGCGGTCCGGCTGCACGAGAAGGCGCTGTCGATCATCGCGGCCATGCCGGCCGGGCGGGACCGGGACTCCCGGGAACTGGCGGTCCTGGAGGCGATGGCGGCGCCGCTCAACGCCAGGCACGGCTACGCGAGCCCAGATCTCCAGCGGATCCTGGAGCGCTCGATCGCCATCGCCAAGTCCCTTGGCCGCATAGACTCCACGGTCGCTGGCATGGTCGCACTGTGGACATCACAGTTCGTCCAAGGGCGGACCGCCGACAGTTACCGGACGGCTACCGGCGCCCTGGACCTCATCGACCCCGGCTCCGGGCTGAGCGGCGCTGCCCAGTTCGCGGTCGGCGGGTCGGCCGTCAGCCTGGGGATGCCCGCCGAGGGGTTGCGCCACCTTCAGCTTGCCACCAGAACCGCGAGAGGTGCCGTCTCACTGAGCATCGGCAGCCGGTCGGATGTGCACGGCACGGCCTGGGCAGCGCATGCTCATTGGCTGCTCGGTCACGACGATGAGGCCATGGCCGCCTGCCGCGAGGCGATCAAGCTGGCCCGGGCGATCAGCGACCCGTACAACCTGGCGGTGGCCCTGGCCTACGGCTGCATCACCCACCAGATGCGTCACGACCTGCCCGAGCTGACGGGCACCGTCGGGGAGCTGCGCGAGCTGTGCGAGCGGTACGGCTTCGCCTACTACCGCGAGTGGGGGCTGATCCTGGACGGCTGGTCGCGCCCCGCCGGGCCGCCCATCGACCTGGCACAGCAGGGCATCAGCAACCTCAAGGCGGAAGGCTCGTTCGCCCGCATGCCGTACTGGCTCTCGCTGCTCGCTGACCTGCTGGCCAGGCACGACCGGCCGGGCGCGGCCCGGGCGACCCTCGACGCCGCCCTGGTCGCGGCGCGGGCGAACGACGACCTCTGGTGGCTGCCGGAGGTGATGCGCATGCGCGCCGCCTACGACGAGGAGGAGGCGGCCGTCGCGCGGCTGCACTCCGCCGCCCGGCGGGCGTCGGCGCACGGCAGCGTCGCCCTGCTCCGGCGCTGCGAGCATGACCTCGTCGCGCGCGGCGTCCGGCTTTCCGTTCCGGGCGTTCCGCCGACGGCCTAGCGGCCGCGCGCGCAGGCGAACGCTGCGCGAACGCGGCGGCTCCTAGCGTCGGTTCCCAGAACCACTAGGACGCACCTGAAGGGCCCAACATGACCACCTCAGCCATTGCCACCGCACCATACGAGGATCTGGCCGCCGCCGTGCGCGGCAGCCTGATCCTGCCCGGGGACCCCGAGTACGACCAGGCACGCGCCGTCTACAACGGCATGGTCGACAAGCGCCCGGCCGCCATAGCCCGCTGCCGCGACGTCGCCGACGTCATCACCTGCGTGCGGTTCGCCCGCGAGCACGGCGCCGAGATCGCCGTGCGCAGCGGCGGCCACAGCGCGGCCGGCCTCGGGGTGTGGGACGACGCCCTGGTCATCGACCTGTCGCTGCTGCGCAGCACCACGGTCAGCCCGGAGCACCACACCGTCCGCGCCGACGCCGGATGCACCTGGGGAGATGTCGACCACGCAACCGTGGCCTTCGGCATGGCCACTCCGTCCGGCTTCCTGTCATCCACCGGGGTGGCCGGGCTGACGCTCGGCGGCGGGGTCGGCTACCTCTCCCGGCGCTTCGGCCTCACCGTCGACAACCTGCTCAGCGCGGATGTGGTCCTCGCCGACGGAACCTTCGTCACGGCCAGCGAGACCTCCCACAGCGACCTGTTCTGGGCGCTGCGCGGCGGGGGCGGGAACTTCGGCATCGTCACCTCGTTCACGTTCCGCTGCCACGACATCGGTGACCACGGCACGATCATCGGCGGCCCGGTGCTCTACGACATCGGCGACACCGCCGAGGTGATGCGCTGGTACCGGGAGCTGGTGCCGTCGCTGCCGGAGGAGCTGAGCGGCTGGATCGCGGTGCTCACGATTCCCCCCGCGCCGCCGTTCCCCGAGGAGCTGTGGGGCCGCAAGGCGTGCGGCATCGTCTGGTGTTACACCGGGCCGCACGCCCGGGCCGACGAGGTGCTCGAGCCGGTCAGGACGTTCGGCTCGCCGCTCGTGGTCGGCCTGCAGCCGATGCCGTTCACCGTGCTGCAGAGCGCGTTCGACCCCCTGTACCCAGCCGGGCTGCAGTGGTACTGGCGGGCCGACTTCTTCAACGAGATCTCCGACGAGGCGATCGACGCGCATGTCAAGTACGGCTCGCAGTTGCCGACCGGCATGTCGACGATGCACATGTACCCGATCGACGGCGCCGCCAGCCGCGTCGCCGAGGAGGCGACGGCCTTCGCCTACCGCAGCGGCGGCTGGGCGGGCGTCATCGTGGGGGTCGACCCCGATCCCGCCAACGCCGGCCTCATTTCGCAGTGGGCGCGCGACTACTGGGAGGCGCTGCACCCGACCTCCGCCGGCGGCGGTTACATCAACTTCATGATGAGCGAGGGCCAGGAGCGGATCAAAGCCGCCTACCGCGGCAACTACCGCAGGCTCGCCCAGGTCAAGCACCGCTACGACCCGTGCAACACCTTCCACATCAACCAGAACATCCAGCCCGACAGCGGGCCCAACCCCTAGCGCGGCCCGCCGCCAGGGAGGACAAGATACACACGGACCACCCGCGGGCCCCCGCCGCGCAACAGGCGCGGGGCCCGCGGGCCCAGCCGGCCACCGCGCGGCGCCGCTCACCCATCCCGGCATGGTGACCGCGGCCATCCAGGAACACCTGGGACAGATCAGATAAACGAAAACGCCCGCAGCCTGACGCCGCCACGCGCCGACCGGGTTCCCCGCCGCCGGCCTGGGGTATGCCGGCGACGGCGGGGGCTATGTATTTGGACCGCGCCGGGCCACTCTTGTCCGTAAGGCTCCATGCGGGCGCCCGGAGCCACGGGCGGCCGTGCGGTGCCGCCATCAGGGCTACTGCGAGCGGGGTGAGGACGGATGAGGCCGTTGGCGTGGGCGCGGTGGCTGGCCGCGTTGGTGAGCGTCCTGGCCGCGGCCGGGCTGGTGTGGGCCGGCCCGGCGCAGGCGTCGGTCCCCGATAACTGGGGCTTCGCGTACGTGAACACCCCGTCCGGCGTGCCCGACGTCAACCATCAGGCGGGCAGCTGGCCGCCGGGGTTCGTGGTGCACACCACGCCGGGCGTGCCCGGTGAGGTGTTCGTCAGGTTCCCGCAGATCGCCTCGAGCGCCGGGGTGGTGCACGTGACCGCGGTCATCGACGTCGCGGTGTGGTGCCAGGCCGAGCACTGGCGCCCGTCCGGCCCGGACGAGGTCGTCGCGGTGCGGTGCTTCAAGCCGGGCGGGGCACCGGTGTCCGCGCCGTTTGTCGTCACGTTCAGCCAGAGCTCGGCCAAGAAGCTGGCGCCGCCGCAGGCCTACGGGTACGTCCACTTCGAGCCCGGTGCCGGCGGGATCGTCACCAGCTTCAACTCGGCCGGCGCGGCGAACACGGTGACACCGGGGCCGACCGGGGCGTGGACGGTGCTGCTGCACGGCCTCGGGCCCGCCACACCGGCCGGGGACGTGCAGGTCACCGCGGTCAACCCGGCGGCTCCGGCCAAGTGCGAGCTGCAGCACTGGGCCCCGATGGCGTCTGGGCAGTCGTTCCTCGTCCGCTGCTATGACGCCACCACCAACCCGCTGTCCACCGGCTGGACCCTGACCTACCAGGCCGGCCGGGCCGTGACCGGCACCAAGCCGGCGTTCTTCGGCTACAGCTACGACAACCAGCCGGCCAACCCCGGGCCCTACGCCCCGGCGCCGGCGGCGGTGAACTTCAACTCCGCGGGCGCGGTCAACACGCTGCTGCGCGCCGGCACCGGGCTGCGGCTGGCCTCGTTCCCGCAGATAGGCCAGCTCCCCAACACGGTGCTTGTCACCGCGGTCCAGGCCGGGCCGTCGTTCTGCAACCTCAACACACTCTGGGGCACCGCCCCGCCCAACGTCACCGTCCGCGACGTGACCTGCTACACCGCCGCGGGAGTCATGGCCAACAGGCAAGCCATGATCACCTACGCGTCCAAGGCCTGACGGGGCGGCGGAGCGCCGGCCTGCTCCGCTCGGTGCGCCTAACTGGCCTTACCGGCCAGGCCGAGCTTGGCGGCCCTGGTCGCCGCCGCGGCGCGGGTCGGCGTGTCCAGCTTGGCCAGCACCGACGACACGTGATGGTCGACGGTCTTGACCGAGATGAACAGCTTCCCGGCGATCTCGGCGTTGGTGTGCCTGGCGCAGATCAGGTCGAGGACCTCACGTTCCCGCCGGGTCAGCCCGAGCGGGTGCGCGCGCGTCGCCGCGCGGGGCCCGGCCGGGATCGACCGGATGTCGAGCCTGCGCATCTTCTGCCGGGCGTGCCGGACCGTGGCCCACGCGCCGAGGTCGGTGAAGATCTGCAGCGCTTCGCGCAGCAGGTGCTCATCGGACGACCCGAGCAGGGCCATCCCGGCCTCGTACGGGCAGCCCAGGTCCGTCCAGAGCCGGGCCGCGTCGGCCCAGTCCCCGTCGAGCTGCCGCTGGCAGGGTGCCGCGAGCCCACCGCGTGGCGGCCGCACCGAACCGGTGCGCCTCAGCCAGACGGCGACCGCACCGCGCTCCCACCGGTCGCAGCCGGCGGCGGCGTCATCGGCCAGCTCGGCCTCGCGGCGCGCGGCGGCCGGGTTGCCCTCCAGCCAGTACGCCTCGGCGCGGGCCAGCCGCACCGGGACGATCGACTGCGGCTCACCGGACTGGTCGGCGTATTCGATGGCCTCGTCCAGGCAGTCGAAGGCGCCGATTTCGTTCCGCCTGGCCCGGAGGGTGCCGAGCCGGTTCAGCGGGCAGAGCCGGATATTCGGGGACGGGCCGCCCTGGTCAAGCAGGTCCATGCAGATCGCTACGGCCTCATCCCAGCCGCCCGTTCGCTCCAGGGCGCTGGTCCGCTCGCTGCGCAAGTAGATGGAGTAGCTGGCGATGTCATGGTCGTCGCAGTACGCCGTGCCCTCGGTGAAATACGGTTCCGCCGCGGCCCAGTCCCGGTCGGCGGCGTGGCAGGCGTACAGGTTCACGTAGGCCCGTGCCGTCTCGGCCTCGTGCTGGCCGGCCTGCGCGATGGCCAGGGCCCGGCGCAGCGTGCCGGCCCACTCCCCGCCGCTGGCCCGGATGGCGCACGCCTCGCTGTTCAGCGCGTCGCTGAGCACGTCGGTCAGGCCAAGCGGCTCCGCGACCGCCTGCGCGCGGCGGGCCACCTCGACCGCCTGCTGGTTGGCGCCGCGGACCATCCACATCGTCGCCATGTTGGCGTATGCCCAGGCCAGCTCGGCGGTCGGGCCCAGGGGCTCGAGCATGTCGATCGCGGCCCGGGCGGCGGCGACGCCCTCCTCGCCCCGGCTCAGCGAGCACAACGAGCTGGCCAGCCAGCGCAGCGTGTCGCCCTCGCGCAGCCGGTCACCCAGGCTCCGCCGCAGCGCGAGCGCCTGCTCCCAGGCGTCGGCCGCCTCCTGCCAGCGGTCAAGGAGCGATGCCTCGTAGGCGAAGCTGTCATACAGGCTGGCCACCTTGGCCGGATCGGCCCCGTCCGTGACGCGCAGTGCGCGTGCGAACTGGGCGGCGGCCTCGCGGTGTGAGCCGAGCGCGGCGGCCCGGCGGCCCGCCGCGGTCGCATGGCGCAGCGCCGCCGGGCCATCGCCGGCCGCCTCCGCGTGAAACGCCAGCCGGGCATCGTCGTCACAGCCAAGCGACCGCAGCGACGCCAGAATCCGGGCGTGGATGGCGCTGCGCCGGTGCCCGGTGACCGCCCCTTCCACCGCGAGCCGGGCGATCACATGGCGGAACTGCAGCGCCGCGCCGTCCCCCGTGAGCAGCCCGGATGCCAGCAGCTCGTCGATGGCCGACGGTGCGCAGTCCGCGACCCGCTGCAGCAGCCCGGCCTCCACCCGGGTGCCGATCAGGGCGGCCACGTCCAGCACCGCGCGCGAGTCGCCGCTGAGCCGGGCCGCCCGGGCCAGCACCGCGTCCCTCGCGGACGTCGGCACCTCGCTCATCCCGGCCTGCAGGGCCTGGCTGACGTAGAACGGGTTGCCGCCGGTCAGCCGGTGCAGCGCCACGGGATCGAGACCGCTCCCGCTGGCCAGCACCGCGACGGCGGCCGCGGACAGCGGCGGCAGCCCGAGGCGCCGGACGCACCGCTGGGTGGCCAGGTCACCCATGGCGATGCGGAGCGGGTCGGTCGGGGTCAGGCCCTCGTCCCGGTAGGTGACCAGGAGCAGGACCGAGGCATCCCGGATGCGCCGGCCAAGCAGCCGCAACAGGTCGATGGTGGCCTCGTCGGCCCAGTGCACGTCCTCGATGACCAGCACGTGCAGCTCGCCAGGCGCGCTGAGCTGCCGTAGCAGGGCGCTGAACAGCTCTTCCCGGGCAGCTCCGGCCCGGCATAGCTCAACCAGCTCGCCGCCGAGGGTGGTGGCGATGTCGAAGAGCGGGCCGAGCGGCCGCGGCGTGGACAGGCCGTCGCAGGCCCCCCAGCACCAGGTGGCATCCGGCAGATCGTGGTGCAACTGCTCGACCACGGCCGACTTGCCCACGCCCGCCTCCCCGGCGATGAGCACCAGCCGGCCGTCCCCCTTCTGGGCCTCCTCCGCGTACTGCCCGAGGCAGGCAAGCTGCGTTTCCCGTTCAAGCAGCGACAACACGTGACTCGTCCCCCGAATCCAAATTTCCCGATCACCAGGCATAACGCCCCAGCCGGGCCCTTGGTTCAGTGTGCGGGAGCGGGATGGGAAATCTAGGGGGCCCCGCGCCGAAGCTGGGTAGCCGCTCCCGATTCCGTGTTCCGGCTTGCGCCATACGTTCGTGCTGGAAGGAAAGGAGCAATCAGCAATGTCCCATCTACACCTCCAGGCCGCGGTGGCGCGCGAGCGGCAGAACATGATGCTGGCGGAGGCACAAGCCGCCCGCCAGGCCAGGGAAGCCCGATCGCGCCGGCGCGGCCCAAGCAGGCCGGCCCGCCGCTGGCCCGCGAGCTGGCTGTCCGCATGGCGCCGCCTGTTCGCCCCGCGGCTGGGATCCGGGCCCGCGCCGGCCGGCGCGCGGGTAGCGCCGCACGGCGATGCCGCCGCCGCGGCCGAAGGAGCGCTCCGGCGCGCCGCTGCTCCGGCAGCGGCGGACCACGCCGAGCTGGAGTCGCCCGTTCCAGCGGGCGCGCGAGCCTGACATGTCGCGGCACTCCCGGGTACCGCCGGTCCCGCTGCTTGCCGCCCGCCATCCCCGGGCCCGCCCGCCAGGCAAACCCTGCGCCGCCCGCCCGCCGCCTGCCGTGCGCCGGCCACTCTCCGGGCCGCCCCACCCCCGGGCCGCCCCACCCCCGGGCCGCCCCACCCCCGGGCCGACCGCCTGCCGCCCACGCCCGTCTGCCACCCTCCGGGGCGGCTCCCCACTCCCAGGCCAGCCGCCCGCTACCCCCAGGCCGGCCCGCCCGCTATCTCCGGGCCGGCCCACCCCCCGCTCCGGGGTGGTGGCAGGAATATTGGGAAATCCGTCCTTGCAGACATCGCCGGGGCAGGCCAGGATGAGCCCGTGGCCGCCCGTGATGTGCTCATCGTCTTGTTCGACGGCGTGCAGAGCCTGGATGTCGCCGGGCCGCTAGAGGTATTGGCCGGAGCCAACCGGTGGCGCGCCGCCCACGGCGGCCCGCCGTTCTACCGGCCGCGGACCGCCAGCCTGGACGGGGACCCGGTGCGGACCTCCAGCGGCCTGATGATCACTCCCGACCGTGACCTGAGGCAGGAGCGGCCCGGTGGCATCCTGCTCGTTCCCGGCGGTGAAGGGAGCCGCAACGCCAGCCGGGACCTGATCGCCTGGCTCGGTGAGCACGCACCCGAGGCGGCGGAGCTGATCTCGGTGTGCACCGGTGCGTTCCTGTTCGCCGAGGCCGGCCTGCTCGCGGGCCGCACGGTTACCACGCACTGGGCCTACTGCGATTCGCTGGCCAAGCGGTTTCCCGACGTCACCGTGCTCTCCGAGCCGATCTACGTGCGGGACGGCAACCTGGTCAGCTCGGCCGGCGTGACGTGCGGCATCGACCTGGCCCTTGCCCTGGTCGAGGAGGACCTCGGCCGGGACGCGGCACTGAGCGTCGCCCGTTACCTGGTGGTGTTCTTGCACCGGCCCGGTGACCAGGCCCAGTTCAGCGCGCAGCTGGCCAGCCAGCTCGCCCGGCGCCCGGCGTTGCGCGCGGTTCAGCACTGGGCCGCCGAGCACCCCGAGGCCGACCTGTCCGTGCCGGCCCTGGCCGAGCGGGCCAGCCTGTCACCACGGCAGTTCACCCGCGCCTTCGCCGCGGAGGTGGGCATGACGCCGGGCCGCTACGTCGAGCGGGTCCGGCTCGAGGCGGCCCGGCAGCGGCTGGAAGACGGCGCCGACGGGATCGAACAGACCGCCCGTGCCTGCGGATACGGCACGCCCGAGACGATGCGCCAGGCATTCCTGCGCGCGCTCGGCGTCGGCCCGGCCGAATACCGGCGCCGGTTCCATCCAGGGCCGTCGTCGGCGCGCCGCCCGCACCCGGGACAACCAGCCCGCAAGGAGAGTCATGGACATCGCCATTCCGCTGTATGACCGGTTCACCGCGCTGGACGCGGTGGGCCCCTACGAGGTCCTCAGCCGGCTGCCTGGCGCCAAGGTCGCCTTCGTCGCCGAGCAGGCCGGCCCGGTGACGACCGACACCGGCAGCCTCCGGCTGGTCGCCGCCCCGCTGGCCGAGCATCCCCGGCCGGACATCCTGCTGGTGCCCGGCGGCCCAGGGCAGACCGCCCAGATGGCCGACGGCCCGCTGCACGAGTGGCTGCGGGCCGCCGACCTGGCCAGTACCTGGACCACGTCGGTCTGCACCGGCTCGCTGATCCTCGCCGCGGCCGGGCCGCTGCGCGGCCGGCAGGCCACCTCGCACTGGCTCGCCCTCACCGAGCTGGCGGACCTGGGCGTGACGCCGGTGGCCCAGCGGGTGGTCTTCGACGGCAAATATGTCACCGCGGCCGGGGTCTCGGCCGGCATCGACATGGCGCTGGCCCTGGCCGGCCGGATCGCCGGAGACGAGATCGCGCAGGCCATCCAGCTCGGGCTCGAATACGACCCGCAGCCGCCCTACGATGCGGGCTCGCCGGCCAAGGCTCCCGCGGAGATCGTCGCCAGGATGCGCGCCCGCCGTAGCATCGTCCTCACCGGACGGAAATAGCCGGCACCAGCACCGCCAGGTACGGTCCGGGCAGGTACCGTCCGTCCGGGGCCGTGCTCAGCCGGTGGGCTGGCCGTGTTCGTGGTCGGCGGCGTAGGCCAGGAAGTCGTCGACCATACGGTGGAACAGCGTGGTGAGCTGGTGCAGGTCCGCAGACGGCCAGTGCGCCAGGGCGGCCTGCATGCCCTGGCGGCCGGCTTGGCGGAGCCGCCGGGCGGCTGCCCGGCCGGCCGGGGTGAGCCGGATGAGCTGCGCCCGCCGGTCGGCGGGATCCCCGGCGCGCTCGGCGTATCCGGCCCGGGCCAGCCGCTGCACCTGACGGGTGATGTGCGGGGCTTCCACCTCCAGCCGGGCCGCCAGCTCACCGGGGCGCATCGCCCCGGTCTCGGCAAGCTGCAGCAGCACGACCACGGCGGCCCGGTCCAGCGGCACCCCGGCCGTGGCGGTGATCAGGTCGTTGCGCCGGGCCCGGGTGAGCAGGTAGGCGATGCGGGTAAGCGCCCGCTCAAGCTCGGCCACATCGGCGGCATCCGCCACGCCGGCGGCGTCCGGAGCGGGCGCGGGCTGGCTGGGGGACATGTGAGCAACGCTACATCGATTACCTAAGTTAAGCAACTTGACCAAGGCCGCCGCGCCGTGTTAGCTTCGAATCTACTTACCTAAGTTAAGTAAATCACTGACGCAGGGCGGGCGTGGTCCCCGCCACCGGCATGAAGGAGAACCCGATGACAGGCACCACTGCCCCGGCGGCCCCCCGGACCGCCAGCGGCAGCCCTGCCGCACCGGCCAGCACGGCTGGCACCGGCAGCCCGGCCGCACCGGCCAGCAGAGCTGGCACCGGCAGGCCGGCCGTCGCCGCCAGCGCCGCTGTTACCGCCGCCCCGGCGCGCGGGGCACGCCGTGGGCCGCGGCGCTGGCGGGGGAGCCCGCCGCTGACGCTGCTGGCGGTGGCGCTGGGCGTGATGATGGTGGCCCTGGACGGCACGATCGTGGCCGTGGCCAACCCGGCCATCCAGTCCCACCTGCACGCCTCCCTGGCGGACATCCAGTGGGTGACCAACGCCTACCTGCTGGCCCTGGCGGTCAGCCTGATCACCATCGGCAAGCTGGGGGACCGGTTCGGGCATAAGAAGGTCTTCCTCATCGGCGTGACCGGGTTCGCGGCCAGCTCGGCGGCCATCGGCCTGTCCGGCAGCATCGCCGGCAGCATTTCGCTGGTGATCGCGTTCCGGGTGCTGCAGGGCGTGTTCGGCGCCATGCTCCAGCCGACGGCCCTGGCCCTGCTGCGCCGGACGTTCCCGATCGGCAAGCTGAACGCGGCCATCGGTGTCTGGGGGGCCGTCATCGGCGCGTCCACGGCCGCCGGTCCCATCGTCGGCGGCCTGCTGGTGCAGCACATCGGCTGGGAGTCGTGCTTCTACGTCAACGTCCCGGTCGGCGCCGTCGCCTTGGTCATGAGCCTGCTCGTACTGCGGGAGACCCCGCCCTCGCCCGCCGCGTCGTCGTTCGACATCCCCGGCATCGCCGCGCTGTCCGGTGCGCTGTTCCTGCTGATCTGGGGTCTGATCAAGGGCCCGGACTACGGCTGGGCCTCGGCCCGCACGCTGGCCTTCCTCGGCGCCGCCGGGCTGCTCGGGGTGCTCTTCGTCCTCCGCGAGCTGCGCGCCCGCCAGCCGTTGCTCTCGCTGCGGCTGTTCCGCTCCGCCTCCCTGTCGGCGGGCACGGTGCTGGTCATCCTGCTGATGTTCGCGCTGTTCGGCGCCATGTTCTTCATGACCTTCTACCTGGAGAACGTGCACGGCCTCGACCCCATCGCCGCGGGCGTGCACCTGCTGCCGATGACCGCCATGCTGATCGTCGGCTCCCCCCTGGCCGGCGCGGTCATCAGCAGGACCGGCCCGCGGCTCCCCATCGCGGCCGGCATGGCGATGGCCGCCGCCGCCCTGTTCGGCCTGTCCCACCTGGGCGCCGCCGCCAGCCCGAATGACACCATCGTCTGGTTCGTCCTGCTGGGCCTGGGACTCAGCCCGGTGATGGTCGGCGCCACCGACGTCATCGTCGGCAACGCCCCGGAAGAGCTGGCCGGCGTGGCCGGCGGGCTCCAGTCCACCGCCATGCAGGTCGGTGGCACGCTCGGCACCGCCGTCCTCGGCGCGGTCATGTCCGCGAAGATCAGCGGCGTGCTGCCGGCCAGCTGGCACGCCGCCCACCTGCCCGCCCTCACCACCGCCCAGCTCGCCCAGGTCAAGAGCGCGGTCTCGGTCGGCATAGCGCCGGTGCCCCACGGCACCCCGGCGCAGGCCGCCAGCGCCATCACCCGGATCAGCCACGCGGCATTCACGGCAGGCATGCACAGCGCCTTCCTGGTGGGCGCGGCCGTCGCCCTCGCCGGAGCCGTCATCGCGCTGATCACCAGGCGGGGCAACGCCGCCGCCGGAGCCCACGCGGGCATCTGACCCAGCCGGCCCGTCCCCCGGTGCTAACGGGGGCGGGCCGGCAGGCCATGATGAGGGCGGCACCGATGTGGCCAGCGCCGGGCTGGCCACCGAGACGGAGGCGATCGCGGATGGCAGCGGAGCCGCCAGGGCCGGCGCGGGTCATTCCCGGGCCGCTGGCCGACATGCTGGACCGGCCACTGTACGCGCACCTGGCCACGGTCCGGCCCGATGGCACCCCGCAGGTGAACCCCACCTGGGTCCGGTTCGATGGCGAGTACCTGTGGCTGACCACGACGGGAGATCCGCGGCCGTGTCGAGCGGATCGTTCCCGATCCCGAGGGAGCGGAGTTCGTCCGCCTGGCCGAGCGGTACGGCATGCCCCAGGGGCCGCCGCCGGACAAGGCCGACCGCATCGCCGTGGCGATCCGCCCGGAGTACACCACCACCCAGTGACCGGCCCCCGTCAGATCGGTTGCCCGGTGCCCCCGGCGCTGCTTACCGGAAGAGAGGTAAGGAGCACGTCGTAGACCGGCGAGCCGGGCCGGGGATCGCGGGTCCTGGCCACCTTGCGCCAGCCCCAGCTGAGCAGGGCGTGCTGCGCGGCGGCCGCCCCGGGCAGCACGGCGAGCGTCGCTCGTTCCTCGGTCCGCCCGGCGAGGACCAGGTCGTGCAGCGCCCGGGCGATGCCCTGCCGCCGCCAGGCCGCGCGCACCAGCAGGTCGGCCAGCGCGAAGGTGCGGCCGGGATGCTCGGCGGTGACCTCCCCGGGCAACGGCGCGGTCAGGTGCCGCCACCAGTCGGTGGACGGGCGCAGCGGCATCCCCGATGCGTAACCGACCAGGTAGCCGCCGTGGCGGGCCTCGGCGAGGACGAACCCAGGCTGGCGGCGCTGAACCCGGAACCGGTCCGCGAACGGCCCGTTGTCATCGCGCCGGTACGGCGGCTCGGCGTGCACCTGCTCGTGCAGGGCCTGGAACTCGGCGGCATGCTCGGCGGCCTGCTGCCCGCCGAGCAGCCGGAACGTGATATCGGGCGCGGACAAGGCCACCTCCTCAGCCCCGCCAGGATTGCAGAACAACCCGGCGGCGCGGTGGCATCCCGCGCCCTGCCGCGCACCCATGATCATCACTCGCGCCCGCCGCGCCTTTCCCGCCGGGCCGCCCGTCGCCCGGTGGCCCGGCCCGCGGCCGGTCAGGCGCGGGAGTAGGGCCGCCCGGTCCGGTAGGTGCGGCGGAGCAGCCCCTCCGGCAGGTGCATCCGGAGCATCATGTGCTCGACGTGCGGGGGGATGGACCGCTGGGTGAGCAGCGAGGTCACGACCATCACGCTGAACGCCAGCGGCACGGTCCAGACCGCTGGCTGCCCGAGCAGGGCGGCGCCCCAGCCCCGGTCGGCCGCGCCGAGCATGGTGGCCACGATGGCACAGCAGCAGGCACCGCCCCCGACCAGGACACCGGCCGCCGCGCCGATCCAGGTCAGCCGCCGCCACCAGATGCCGAGCACGATCAACGGGCAGAACGAGGACGCCGCGATCGCGAACGCCCAGCCGACCAGCAGGCCGAGGGAGAACCGGTTGACCGGCAGGGCGGCCAGCGTGGCGATCGTTCCGGCAACGATCGCGCAGAGCCGGAACGTGCCGACGCCGCCGCGCATGACGTCATGCGACAGCGCGCCCGCGACGCTGACCAGAAGGCCGGATGAGGTGGACAGGAACGCGGCGAAGGCGCCCGCCGCGACCAGCGCGCCGAGCAGTTCGCCGGGCCGGCCGGGCATGAGCAGGGACGGCAGGGCGAGGACGACGCTGTCCGGGTCCTTGGACAGGTAGAGCTCCGGGGCCCGGAGCCTGGCCAGCACCGCCAGGACGGCCGGGAACAGGTAGAAGGTGGACAGCAGCAGGACCACGATCAGGGTCGTGCGCCGCGCCGCCTCACCGTCGGGGTTGGTGTAGAAGCGGACGAGGATGTGCGGCAGGCCGATCGCCCCGAACAGGGTGGCGATGATCACCCCGTAGGTGGCCAGCAGCGGGTGGGCACCGTCGGTGCCCGCGGTGAGAAACGGCGAGTCCCACGTGGTGGCGCTGGGCTGGATCATGCTGAGGCTCGCCGGGACCGGTGCGCCCGCGCCGAACACGAGGTCCGCGCCGGTGCCCGCGGTGTGCAGCCCGGCCGGCAGGAACACCGTCTGGCCGTCCAGCCGGGCCCGGTCCAGCGTGCCGGTGACCCGCACCGCCGCGGGCCGGGACAGCTTGAACTCCGTGCTCGCCTGGACGTGCACGGTGGTCCGGTGGGTGAAGGCCGGCTGGGCGTCCGGCAACAGGTTCCTGGTGGAGCCGTGCCCGGTGGCGGCCAGCAGGACCAGCGCGGGAATCCCGATCGCGCAGAGCTTGAGCCAGTACTGGAAGCACTGGACGAACGTGACGCCCTTCATGCCGCCCATGGCGATGTTGGCACTCACCACAACGCCGAGGGCCACCACCCCGGTCCAGTACGGTGTCCCGAGCACGAGCTGCAGGGTGATGCCCGCCCCCTTCATCTGGGGCAGCAGGTAGAACCAGCCGATGATGAGGACCAGCGCCGTCGTGGCGCGGCGCAGGCCCCGCGAGGCGAGCCGGCCCTCGGCGAAGTCCGGGATGGTGTAGGCGCCGAACCGCCGCAGCGGGGCGGCCACCAGCAGCAGCAGCACCAGGTAGCCGGCCGTGTAGCCGACGGAGTACCACAGCGCGCCCAGGCCCTGCGAAAGGATCAGCCCGGCGATCCCGAGGAACGAGGCCGCCGACAGGTACTCACCGGAGATGGCGGCGGCGTTCAGTCCCGGCGGCACTTCGCGCGCCGCCACCAGGAAGTCATCTGGAGTTCTTGCGATACGGACGCCCCGCGCGCCCACCGCCACGGTCAGCAGCGTGACTGCCGCGATGGCTGCGACAGCCGGGACATTAGGCATCGAGCCGTCGGCCGACCGGGTCAACCAGGTCGATGAAGCGGGCCTCCAGCTGGCTGGCCTGGCGGTTGTAGAACCAGCCGACCGCCATGAGCACGGGGAAGATCCCGGCGCCCAGGATGACGAGCGTGAGCGGCAGGCCGGCCACCGTCACCTTGCGGGCGCTGGGCAGCAAGGCCATGATCACCGGCAGGGAGGCGATCACCGCGAGCGCGATCGCCAGGCACATCAGGGACAGGCCGAGCTGTGCCCGGGTCAGCGACCGGACGAGCAGCCGGCCGTAGACCGTGTCGCTTTGCACGTCCCCGAGCCCGATGACGTCGTGCTGAAGCCGGGCCTGGTCGTGCTGCCAGACGACAACCTTCCGGCGCCGTGCGCCGTGCCCGGCCGGCGACGTCAATGCCGCCGCCCGGCGCGGAGCAGCCGGTCCCTGACATCGCGCGCGTGCCGCCGGCTCACCGGCAGCCACTGGCCGGACACCTTGACGCTGTGGTTGTTCCCGGCCACGGCGAATTCGGCGATCTGGCCGACGGGCACCAGGTAGCTGCGGTGGATGCGGATGAACCCGTGCGCCGCCCACCGCTCCTCCAGGTGGGAGATCGGCATGCGCAGCAGGTGCGCGTCGCCGTCGGTCAGGTGCAGCCGGACGTAGTCCCCCTCGGCCTCCACCCAGCGCACCTGCCCCGGCGCCACCCACCGGGTCCGGCCGGCCGCCTCCAGCGGTATCGAATCGCCGGTGGCGGGCTCGCCCGACCGGTCGCCGCTGCGGCTCAGCGCCCGGTCCAGGGCCGTGCTCAGGCGGGTCCGGGACACCGGCTTGAGCAGGTAGTCGCAGGCGCCGATGTCGAACGCGCGCACGGCGTATTCCTCATAGGCGGTCACGAATACGACGGCGGGCGGGCAGGCGAACCGGCCCAGGACGTTCGCCAGTTCGATGCCGTTCAGCGACGGCATCCGGACGTCGAGGAAGATGACGTCGTACCGCCGTTCCTGGAGGCTGCGCAGCGCCTCGCTGGGGCTGCGCGCCGCATGCACGCTGGACACCGCTGGCATCGCCCGCAGCAGGTAGGTGAGCTCGTCGAGCGCCGGGATCTCGTCGTCGACCACGAGCGCGGTCGCCCACGCTCCCGGGCCGGGCCGGGCAGCGTCACCCGGTGGCGGGGCGGACCGCCCTTCGGCGACGCGTGCCCATGTCATCAGCCGCTCAGCGCCGCACTGAACTTGGGCAGCCGCATGGTCACCTTCGTGCCCGCGCCGACCTCTGTCTCGATCGTCAGGCCATGCCCGGCGCCGAAGGTGGCGCGCAGCCGCTCGTCCACGTTGCGCAGCCCGACCGAGTCGCCGCCCCGCCGTCCGGCCAGGACGTCGGCGAGCTGCTGCGGGTCCACGCCGACGCCGGCGTCCTCCACGGTCACGATCGCCTCATGGCCGACGTCCTGGGCGGTGATGTGCAACTGCGCCGTTCCGGAGAATTGCTCCAGGCCGTGCCTGATGGCGTTCTCGACCAACGGCTGGAGCACCAACGAGGGAACCTTGACGGGAAGCACCTCGGGTGCGACCCGCAGGCTCACCTCCAGCCGGTCGCCGAACCGGGCTCGTTCCAGCTCCAGGTAGGTGTCGACGAACCGCAGCTCCTCGGCGAGGGTGGTGTACTGGCTGTGCTCGCGGAAGGTCCAGCGGATGAACTCGGCGAACCGGACCAGCAGGTCCCTGGCCCGCTCCGGATCCGAGCGGACGTATGACTCGATCGCGGTGAGCGCGTTGTAGATGAAGTGCGGGCTGATCTGTGCCCGGAGGAAGTTGAGCTGCGCCTGCATCGTGCGGGTGCGTGACGCGTCGAGTTCGGCCAGCTCCAGGTGGGTGGACACGAACCGGGCCACCTCGCCCGCGGTCCGCAGCATGACCGCGTCCGCGGACGGTGCCAGTGCCGCCAGGGCGCCCACGACGGACCCGTCGACGGCGATGGGCGCGGTGACCCCGGCCTGGATCGGGCACTCGGCCCCGTGGTCGCACTTCAGGTCCGCCGCGGACAGAATCTGTGACCGCCCGGAGCGCACCACCTCGCTCAGGCAGCGGCGCAGCGCGCCGCCGTGGCGCTCGCTGCCCTCGTAGGCGAGGAGGCTGGTCTGGTCGGCGATCGCTATCGCGGGAGTGCCGAGCAGCTGGCGCAGGGCCGGGGCCGCCCGGACGGCCGATTCGGCCGACAGCCCGTCGCGCAGCGCCGACACGGCCAGGCTGGCGGTGTGCAGGGCCTCGTAGGTCGCTCGCTGCGGTGGGGTGCCCACTCGGCGGGCCCCGCGTTTCCAGAACATCACCGCACCTGCCAATGCTGCGGCGACGGCAATCAAAATGATCGCAAGGCCGACCATCGGCGGAGTATATCCAGGTGAAGATACATCTGAGAAGGCTCGGGCGGGGTTCGGCCCGGCATAGCGGGTTTTCCGGTATCTCGCCGGCAGCGTCTACTCGCGGCAGGAAGCGGCCGGGGGAGCGGTCAGCCAACCGCTCCTCGCCCCGGGTGGCCGTTCCTCGCGCCGGGACGACCGTTCCTCGCGCCGGATTGCGCGTTCGTCGCACGGCACGGCATACAGGTGACACCGCCGACGTACCGTCCTGCCGTGGACCGGTAGCACGATTCGTAACGGAGACCAGAATATGGCTGATGAGACCCGCACCATCATGATGGCGCCCGCCGCCGACCCAGCCCCGCTGGGCCTGGCCGCGTTCGCGCTGACCACGTTCCTGTTGTCCGCTGCGAATGCGGGCTGGATGACCAGTGCCAGTGGTGACGCGTGGCTGGGGTATGCGTTCGCCTATGGCGGGCTGGGCCAGTTGCTGGCCGGGATGTGGGAGTTCCGCAACCGTAACGTGTTCGGTGCCACCGCGTTCTCGACCTATGGCGGGTTCTGGATCGGCCTGGGGCTGTGGGCGCTGCTGGTGGCAGGTCATCTTGTTCATCGGGAACTTCGCGGGCAATGCCAACATCGTGAAGTTCGGCGGTTATGTGGGCATCGTGACCGCGCTGTGCGCCTGGTACGCCTCGGCCGCGGGCGTGGCCAACGGCACGGGCGGGCGGGCGATCGTCCCCGTGGGCCGGGCGCTCTGGAGCCCGGCCGCCGCCCCGGCACCGGAGCCCGCCGGGCGCGCATAATCCGCGCGGGTGGCAGCAGGCCAGCGCCTGGTGGCCGGGTAATCCGCCCGGGCACCAGGCGATGGCTACCGCGCTCGGCCTAGAGATGCTGCTATACGGCCCGCGGCAGCCGTTTTAGCGAAATCATCCGGCGGGCCGCGTCGCCGCTGGCGCTG
>WNGG01000373.1_pt1 | contig 81344 bp, 69 predicted proteins | sample 5400661 | NCBI WGS metagenome assembly WNGG01 (sample SAMN13153372, study PRJNA577476) | soil metagenome | isolation source: 100 cm soil or saprolite under Garry oak tree replicate 1 | place: USA:California | collected 2016-06-15
TGGCGGAGCTTCAGCGAGCGGCCGAACAGGCGCAGCGCCTGCCGGTCGAGGGCCCGCGCCAGCCGCACGGTCTCGCCGTCGATCACGAGGTCCTGTTTTGCCCGGGCCGCCATCCGGTGGTCGTGCGAGAAGCGGACGGCTCCCGCGGGACAGGCCTTCTCACACTCTCCGCAGAAGAGACACCGCCCGAGATCGAGCGCGAGCCGCCCGCCGTCGAGACGCAGTGCGCCCGTCGGGCAGGCCTCGACGCAGGAAAGGCACCCGTCCGGGCACTTCGCCGGATCGAGGACGGGCATGCCGCGGAATCTCTCCGGCATCTGCGGCACGATCTCCGGGTAAGGGAGCGCTCGCTGGCCCTGCCGCAGCCGCTCGAGAAACGCCTTCAGCATCGCATCCGCCTCACAGGTCGTGCCCGCAGTAGGAGAGATTGAAGCTCTTGTTGCAGAGCGGGAAGTCGGAGATCGACTGCTGCCGCATCGCGAACGCGAGCCCCGGCCAGTTGTGGAATGACGGATCGACGATCTTGTAGCGGATGAAGTGTCCGCGCTCATCGGTCGTCGCGACGTGACAGATCTCGCCACGCCATCCCTCGACAAGAGAGACCGCCATTGACGCCGGCTGGAGCGTGCCGGGGTCCTCGCGAATGGGCCCTGCCGCGACGTCGGCGAGCTGCGTGTCGACGAGCCGCGCCGACTCCTGCGCTTCAAGCCACCTCACCTGCGCGCGGGCGAACACGTCCCCCGTCGGCCAAGTTGCGACCTGCACGGGCAGGCGACGATAGACACCGGAGGGGAAATCGCGCCGCACGTCCTCCGCGATCCCGGAGGCGCGCGCCACCGGCCCCACGAGCCCCAGCATCCGGCAGACCTCGGGCGTCAGCGTTCCCGTCTCCTCGAACCGGGCGCGGACCGTTGAGGTGTTCCAAAGAAGACTGGCGGAGCGCCGGAGATCCTCCAAGGCCGCGGCGAGACGGCTCCGCATCTCGCCCGCGCGGGAGCCAATGTCGAAGGCGGCCCCGCCGGGCCGGATCCAGCCGCGTCCGAGGCGGCTGCCGCAGACCAGGGCGGTGAGGTTCAGAAACTCGCCGCGGAGCCGGCCGCAGAACGAGGCCGTGGGAAGATATCCGACGTCCCCCGCCAGCGCGCCGAGATCGCCCGCATGGTTGGCCAGCCGCTCGAGCTCGAGCGCAACGGAGCGCTGCGCCTCCGCCCCTGCGGGGGGCTCGCATCCCGCGAGGGCCTCCACCGCCCGGGCATACGCCAGTGCGTGCCCCGCGGTCGTGTCGCCCGCCACCGTCTCCATGTAGTGGATCGTCCTCTTGTCGGGGCCCCCGACGAGCGCCGTCTCCACGCCGCGATGCTGGTAGCCGAGGGAGATCTCGAGGTGCAGCACTGTCTCGCCATGACAGTGGAATCGGAAGTGGCCCGGCTCGATGATCCCCGCGTGGACGGGCCCCACGGCGACCTCGTGGACCTCCTCCCCCTCGACGGCGAAGAACGTCATGTCGGCTGGCGGTATCGGCGCGGCGGCGCCGGCGCTGAAACTCTCGCGGAAGCTCTCGTGGAGCCGGAGCGGCTTCAGCCACGGATGCCCTTCGGGTCTGACCCCCCACTGCTCGGCGATCTCGCGCTCGAAATTCGCCAGCTGCGGGCAGTCTGGAGTGAGCGACGTGTAGCGTTCCGCGACGACGGTGGAAAGGAGGCCGAGCCGCTGCTGGGCCGGCCGCGCGACCACCGCGAGGATCTCCAGCCGGCCAGCGTCACGCCCCGTCCCCAGGAGCGCGGAGATTCTCCCGCCCGTCGCGATCTCGTCGAAGAGCGTCGCGCGGAACTCTTCTACGCTCACCTCAGGCACGTCCCGGAGAAGGACGGCGGCGGCGTTCCCGATGGCGAGGGGAGACACGCCCGCCATCACGGCCCTCCCAACGCGGAGGCAGCCTGCCGCAGAAGCGACAGCAGCGGGCCGGGAACGAACAGGCCGAGCGCCAGGACCGCGACCGCGAGCACCGCCGGCGGGGCGACGGCGAGGAAGGACTCGGCGGGAGCGGCCGCGCCGCGCGCAGGAGGCGTGCCCTGGGCCATGCGCAGCATGCTCCGGGACATGCCGGCGAAGATCCACGCCAGGAGCGCGAGGTACGCGGCGGCGAGGGCCAGGCGGCCGGCGTCGATCGCCGCACGGGCGATCAGGAACTCACTCAGGAAGAGCGAAAACGGCGGCGTTCCCGTGATGGCGAGGAGCCCCGTCACCCAGAGGCAGCCGGACGCCGGCAATCGGCGGACGATCCCCTGCACCTCGTTCACCGACTTCGTGCCGTAGGCGTTGAGGATGTTCCCGGCCAGGAGGAACAGCATCGCCTTCGTGATCGAGTGGTTGACCATGTGGAACAGGGCCCCGAAGGCCCCCCCGCCGCCGATGCCGATCCCGAGCGCCAGGATCCCCATGTGCTCGACGCTCGAGTAAGCCAGCATCCTCTTGTAGTCGGTCTGCGCGGTCAGGAACACGGCCGCCACAGCCATCGAGAGGAGCCCGAAGACGACGAGAAGCGATCGCGCGAAGTCGCCCAGCCCGGCCGCCCGGCACACTTGCAGGCCACGCAGGATCCCGAGAAACGCGCAGTTGAGGAGAGCGCCGGACAGGAGCGCCGACACGGCGGAGGGCGACTCGCTGTGGGCGTCGGGAAGCCACGTGTGCAGCGGCGCCAGGCCCATCTTGGTCCCGTACCCGACCAGCAGCAGGATGAACGCCGGCCGCAGCCAGTCGGTCTGCAAGGCGCCCGCCTCCGCGACGAGCGTCTGCACGAGGAGGGGCGTCGTGCCCCCGAGCGGCCGGGTCGCCGCGAGGGCGAGGAAGAAATTCCCGAGGAGCGCCAGGCCGATGCCGACCGAGCAGATCATCAGGTACTTCCACGCCGCCTCGAGCGATCGGTGGTGGCGATGAAAGTAGATCAGAGGCGCGCTCACGAGCGTCGTGGCCTCGATCGCGACCCAGGTCATCCCGAAGTGCTGACTCACCGAGACGAGGGTCATGGAGGCCAGGAAGAGCAGCAGGCACGCCACGAAGACCGCCTCCGGCGCGTTCGTGAACAGGAACCCTTCCTCGAAATCCCGCCGCGCGTCCTTCACCTCGCGGCCGAGGTACCCGACGACGTAGAGGGCGACGAACAAGAAGAGCGCGCTCGTGACGGTGAGGACAAGGCGTCCCGCCGCGTCGAGCGCCAGCATGCCGTGCCACTCCGGCCAGGCGGGCGTCACCCAGGTCGCGAGCGACAGGCCCGCATGAAGCCCCGCGGCCAGAACCAGAAGCCAGCGGCGCAGGGGCGCGACGCTCGGCAGGAAAGCGACAACGGCCGCGACGGCCGGGACCAGGAGAAGGGAAAGGATCATGCGCCCTCAGTACCGCAGCGTCTCGAGCCGCGTCGTGTCGATCGAGTCGAACTCGCGGCGGATGTGGAAGATCGCGATCCCCATGACGAACACGGCGACGAACACGTCGAGGAGCACGCCCAGCTCGACGAGGAGCGGCGCTTCGTACGCCACCCCGACGCCGAAGGCGTAGATGCCGTTCTCGAAGACGAGGTAACCGAGAACCTGGCTGAGCGCCTTCTTCCGGCTGATGATGAGGAAGAGCCCGACGAGCATCGTGGACAGCGCCACGGGGACGAGCAGCGGGGAGATCGGCCTGCCCGGCACGCGCAAGTGCCGCGCCGCCCAGAGTGAGGCGATAAGCGCCAGCACACCGATCAGAAGCGAGCTGGTGTAGCCGACGAACGGCTCCACTTCCCTCCGCACCCTGGCGCCCCGCAGGGCGCGGAACAGGAGCCACGGGAAGACGATCCCCTTCAATCCGATCGCCGCCGCGCTCATGAAGAGCAGGCGGGGCGCGAGGCTCCCGGGGTGGGCGACGATTGGCAGGAACCCAAGAAGGACGCCCTGGAAGGCGGCCGTGCGGATGCACGACCCCAGGCGGCTCGAGCCGAGGAGTTTCAGGCTCGTGAAGACCACGAGCACCATCAGCGTGTCGAGCCACGGCGTCACGCCGTCACCTCAGCACGAGGACGAGAGCAAGGACAGAAAAGGCGATCGACCCGACGAGGAACTGCGGGACGCGCACAAGCCGCAGCCGCGCGATGGCCGACTCGAGCACCCCGACGAACCCCACGAGCGCGAGCATCCCGGCGAGGAAAATCCCCGCGTCGGCCAGCGGGAGCCCGGTGCGCAGCGGCGTCGCCAGGCCGACGATCAAGGCGCCGAACACCCAGAGCCTGAGCGCCGCCCCGAACTCGATGAGCGCCAGGTCCGGCCCGGAATGATCGAGGACCATCACCTCGTGGATCATCGTCAGCTCCAGGTGGGTGTTCGGGTCGTCCACGGGGATGCGGGCGTTCTCCGTCAAGAAGACCGCGAGAAGCGACCCCAGGACGAGGAGGAGCGCCGGGACCGCCGTCGCCCACGCGCCGGCGCTCGCGGCGGCCATCATCCCCGACAGGGACGGCTCACCGGACACCCGCACCGCCGCGGCCAGGCCGAGGAGGAGCGCTGGCTCGGACAGGGCTCCGAAGGCGGCCTCGCGGCTCGCGCCCATCCCCTCGAAGGAGGACCCCGTGTCGAGCGCCGCCAGGATCAAGATGAAGCGGGCGAGGGCCAGCAGGCCGACGAGGACGAGGAAGTCTCCCGGGAACGACACGAGGGCGGGAGACCCGCCGGCTGGCACGACGGTGAGGGCGACGAGCATGCTGGCCAGCCCCGCGGCGGGCGCGAGCCGGAACAGGCTCGTGGTCGTGGGGCTGAAGACAGCCCCCTTGCGAAGAAGGCGCGCGAGATCCCGGTAGGGCTGAAGGAGTGAGGGGCCGGTGCGACCGGCGAAGAACGCCTTGACGCGGCTAATCAGGCTGGGAAGCAGGGGCGCGAGGGTCGCCGCAAAGACGAGATGGAGAAACGCCGCAAACGTCACCGTGGCCACGCGAACTCCCACAGGAGGAGCACGACGAGCGTCGCGGCGATGTACAGGACATAGAGCTGCAAGCGGCCCCGCTGCAAGCCGCGCCATCGCGCCGCCACATCCTGGACGGCCAGGACGAGCGGCGCGTAGAGGAGTTCGCGAGCTGTGTCGGGTGTCTCGGTCGAGAAGGAGGCGTGCCGGGGAAAGAGACTCGAAGGAAGTTCGGCCCGCTGGCGCGTCCCCAGGACGGGCCTGAAGAGACTCGTCAGGGGCTCGGCGAAGGACGAGGCCGTGTACTGCATCCGCGGCGTCGGGGCGGGGTAGCCGCAGCCCCACGTCTCCGCCTCGCGCACCTCGCGACGCGCCAGCAGGAGCCTCCGGAGAAGCAGGAGCAATCCCGTGAAGACGATCAGGGCGGCCGCGCAGGCGACGAACCGGGCGAGCCACGACCCCGCTTCTCCCAGGGGATCGACCACGGCCGCGCCGGCTCGCCCGGTGATCTCCGCGACCGCCGGGCCGAGACCCGGGACGATCCAGGGGGAGAGAAGGGCGATGCCGGGGCAGGCCGCCGCGAGGATCGTCATGGGGATGATCATCCGCGCGCCCGGGTCCGCCACCGCTCGGCCGAGGGGCGCGCGCGGCGTCCCCAGGAAGATGATTCCAAAGGCCTTCGCGAAGCAGGCGGAGGCGAGCCCGCCGATGAGCACCAGCGCCCCGGCGACGACGAGGAGGGGCACGACGGTCTCCGCCGGCAGCGCAGCGACGCCTTTCACCGCCCCGACCATGATCAGGAACTCGCTCACGAACCCGTTGAGGGGCGGAAGCCCCGAAATCGCGGCGGCGCCGACGAGGAAGGTCGCTCCGGTGAAGCGTGCAAGACGCAGAAGTCCGCCGAGCCGCTCCATGTCTCGCGTTCCGGTCGCGGCGATCACTGCACCGGCTCCGAGGAAGAGAAGCCCTTTGAAGATCGCATGGTTCACCACGTGCAGCAGCGCGCCAGCGAACCCTAGCGCGGCCAGCCAGGGAGTTCCGGAGGACAGCCCCAGCACCCCGACTCCCAGGCCCATCGTGATGATGCCGATGTTCTCGACGCTGTGGTATGCGAGCAGACGCTTGAGGTCATGCTGCGCCAGGGCGAAGAGCACGCCCACGATTCCCGAGACGGCCCCCGCGCCGACCAGCACCCATCCCCACCAGGCGGCCGGAGGGCCGAGGAAGCCGAGCACACGGATGATGCCGAAGATCCCCGTCTTGATCATCACGGCCGACATGAGCGCCGACACGTGGCTCGGCGCCGCCGGGTGGGCCTCGGGAAGCCAGACGTGAAGAGGCATGAGACCCGCCTTCACCCCGAAGCCGACGAGCGCCAGGATGAACAGAAGCCCCGCGAGGGAGCCCTCCCCGCCCGTGACGGCGGCGAAGTCCCGGAAATCGAGCGAACCGGCGCGACGGCCGAGGAGCGCGAACAGAGTGATAAGCACGGCCGTCCCCAGGTGGCCCGCCACGAGGTAGGTCCACCCTGCCTCACGGGCCTGCTCCTCTTCATCCTCGAGCGTCACGAGAAAGAACGAGGAGACGGCCATGACCTCCCAGGCCACGAGAAACAGGACGGCATTGCGCGCCAGGAACACAACGACGATGCTGCCGACCAGGACGTTGAAGAAGAACCACGCCCGCCCCAGCCGGTCCCCCAAACGCGTCGCGACCAGGTACTCGTGCCCGTAGAGGGCGCACAGCCCGCTCAGAAGGAAGGTCGGCAGAAGGAAGAGAGCGCTGACCCCGTCGAGCCGGAGCGCGAGTGACCCGCCCGGCACTGCCCAGGCGGCCGTGAACTCAACCGCGCCCTGCCCGCCTGCCAGGAACCGGATCAGCGCGAAGAGACCCAGGAGCGACCCCGCGAACGCCCCCGTCACGCCGCTGATGCCAGCCAGTTTCGGTGAAGACCCGGCAAGGAGGGCGGCGAACGCACCCAGGAGAGAAACACCGACAGCTGCAAGGAGCAGGACCACAGGACCTCCCCCGGAACTCCCGGGAGCGGGACAGGATAAACCGATCGCCTTCACCGGCGACCGTGGGCGACCCACCGGTCGCAAAAGCGCGCGCATTATCCGCCCGGCCCCGGACGGAATGCAACGAGTATTCGGCCGCACCGGGCGTACAATGAATGCCATGCGACGCATGCTCCGCGGCGTGGAACCCGTCGCGTGACGATCCTCACGGCCCCCGAGCTGGCGCGCCGGCTGGAGGAGGCGGACGCGCTGGCCGGCGCGCGCTTCGCGGAGGCCCTGGCGCGGTTGCGCCCCGCCACGGCGGCCGCGGCGGAGCCGATCGCCGGCGGCTACGCCGTCTACGCCGGGGTCGGGCATCCGTGCACCCGGGGGGTGGGGCTCGGGATGGATGGACCGGTGAGCGAGGCCGATCTGGATCGGATGGAGTCGTTCTTCGGCGTCCGGGGTGTCCCGACCGAGGTGGAGGTCTGCCCGCTCGCGGCCCGGCCGCTCCTGCAGATGCTCGGCGCGCGCGGCTACCGCGTGACGGACTTCGACAACATCCTGGCGCGCCCGTTGGACAAGGCGGAGATGCCGGCGCCGCCAGCCGGCATCGTGGCGCGTCCGGCCGAGCCGGACGAGATCGATCTCTGGGCGCGCACCGTCGCGCGCGGCTTCTTCGATCCGGACGAGGCGCCCGCCGCCTTCCAGGGGATCTTCGAGACCAGCGGCCGGGTCCCCGGAACGCGGCCCTTCCTGGCCTTCGCCGACGGCCGGCCCGCCGGCGGCGGCCTGCTCATGATCCACCGGGGCCTGGCGAGGCTCGCCGGGAGCAGCACCCTCCTGGCGTTCCGGCGCCGCGGCGTGCACACGGCGCTGATCCTGGGACGCCTGGCGCTGGCCGCGTCCGAGCGCTGCGACCTGGCGACCCTGGAGGCGCCGCCGGGGAGCGTCTCGCAGCGGATCGCCGAGCGCCAGGGCTTCCGCGTCGTCTACACCCGTGCGAAAATGAGGCTCGATCATCGGGGCGGCGCGGAGGTCCTGTTCCATTACTAGGGGACCATCGTCCGCGCGCGGAGGACGGCCGGAAGAGAGGTGACCGCCATGGAGACGCTCGAAGCGACCTACCTGCGCGACGAACTGCGCGACCGGCGCGAGAGGCTCGACGCCGCCATCGCGGCCGGCGGCGAGAATGCCCGGCTGGCCGACCTCCTCCACGAGGTCGATGCGGCGCTGGAGCGTATGGACCAGGGAACCTACGGCCTGTGCGACGCCTGCCACGAGACGGTGGAGGTGGAGCGGCTGATCATGGACCCCCTGCTCCGCACCTGCCTCGACCACCTGACCCCGGGCGAGCGCCGGGCGCTCGAGCAGGATCTCGATCTCGCCGCGCGGATCCAGAGCGGCCTGCTGCCACGGCGGGATCTCGCGCACGGAGGTTGGGAGGCGTTCTACCACTACGAGCCGCTGGGCGCCGTGAGCGGCGACTACTGCGACCTGGTCCCGGCGGAAGGGGACGGAGGCGACCTCTTCTTCCTGCTGGGAGACGTCTCGGGGAAGGGGGTCGCCGCCTCGATGCAGATGTCCGGCCTCCGGGCCATCGTCCGGACCCTGATCGCCTCGGGCCTGCAGATGAGCACCATGGTCGAGCGGGCCAACCGCCTCTTCTGCGAGAACACCACGGCCTCCAACTTTGCCACGCTGGTCTGCGGCCGGGCGACGCGCTCGGGGCGGGTCGAGATCTGCAACGCCGGCCACTGCCCCCCCCTCCTGGCGCGCGGGCGGGAGGTGGTCGCCGTGGAGGCGACCGGCCTGCCGATCGGCCTCTTCTGCGCCAACGAGTACACGGTGACGACGCTCGAACTCGGCGCCGGCGACACCCTCCTTCTTTACACCGACGGCCTCACCGAGGCGCGCGACCGCGCCAGCTCCGAGTACGGTCCGGAGCGCCTGACCCGCGTCCTTCAGGAGCGGCGCGCCCTGCCGCCCAGGGATCTGGTCGCCGCATGCCTCGGCGATCTCGAAGCCTTCCGCCGCGGCGTGCCGCGCACCGACGACCTGACCCTGATGGCGCTGCGGCGGGGACGCTGATCGGGACGTGAGGGGGCCCGGCGCCCGCGCGGAGGGAGATCGCGCGATCGGGGACCGGCGCGTCAGTCGAAGCGAACGCGCACGAAGTGGCGCTTGCCGACCTTGATGAGGTGCGACCCCGACGCGGCGGCGGGGATCTCCCGCGCTGGGTCCGAGAGGCGCTCGCCGTCGATCGACACCCCCCCCTGCTCGATGAGCCGCCGCGCCTCGCCGTTCGACTTCGCCAGGCCGATGCTGACCAGGAGCTTCGGCACCCAGACGGAACGCGTCCCCGCCGGCAGGCGGACCTCGCGCACCTCGTCGGGGGCCTCCTTCTGCGCGAAGATCTTCTCGAACTCGACGGCCGCGGCGGCCGCGGCCTCCTGGCCGTGGAAGTCGGCCACGATCCGGCGCGCCAGGTCGGCCTTCGTCCGCCTCGGGTGAATCTCCCCCGAGGCCACGCCGCGGTTGAGCGCCTCGATCTCCGCGACCGTCAAGTCGGTGCAGAGCTCCCAGTAGCGCCACATCAGGGCGTCGCTCACCGACATGATCTTGCCGTAGATCTCCCGCGGCGGCTCGTCGATGCCGACGTAGTTCCCGAGCGACTTGCTCATCTTCTCGACGCCGTCCAGCCCCTCGAGCAGCGGCATCGTCAGCACCACCTGGGGCTCGAGGCCATACTCCCGCATCAGCTCCCGCCCCACGAGCAGGTTGAAGGTCTGGTCGGTCCCCCCCATCTCGACGTCGCACTCGAGCGCCACCGAGTCGTATCCCTGGGCCAGCGGATAGAGGAACTCGTGCAGGCCGATCGGCTGCCCCGCCTTGTAGCGGCGCGCGAAGTCGTCCCTCTCCAGGATCCGCGCCACCGTGTACTTCGAGGCGAGCGTGACGAAGCCGGCGGCGCCGAGCTTCCCGAGCCAGCGGCTGTTGAAATCGACGATCGTCTTCTTCGGATGGAGGATCTTGAACACCTGCGCCTTGTAGGTCCGGGCGTTGGCCCGGATCTGATCGCGCGTCAGGACCGGCCGGGTCTTCGATTGCCCGGTCGGGTCGCCGATGAGCCCCGTGAAGTCGCCGATCAGGAAGACGACCCGGTGCCCCATGTCCTGGAAGTGCTTCATCTTCCGGAGGACGACCGTGTGGCCGAGGTGGAGGTCGGGCGCCGACGGGTCGAACCCGACCTTGACCGTGAGCGGCCGGCCGGTCCGCTGCGATCGCTCCAGCTTGGCGAGGAGCTCCTCCGGCCGGATGATCTCGACCGCCCCCTTGCGGAGGTACTCGAGCTGCTCCTGCGGCGGCCGGAAGGCCGGCGCGCGCGCTCCGGGTTTCGAGGATCGTGGCATCGTCCGTCCTGAAGGGCGGACCATGCTACCCGGCGATCGCCGCGGTGTCCATACCTTCGGCGCGGGGCCTGACTACAGGAGCCCCTTCTCCTTCAGGCTGACGTAGCCGCGTGCGCTGACGATGAGATGGTCGTAGAGCGAGATCCCGATCAGCTCCCCGGCGCGGACCATGGTGCGCGTGAACTCGACATCGTCGCGCGACGGATCGAGGCTGCCGCTCGGGTGGTTGTGGATCAGGATGAAGGCGAGGGCCGAGTGGACGATCGCCGGCTGCAGCACCTCGCGCGGGTGGGTCAGCGTGGTGTTGAGGCTGCCGATCGAGACGGTCTCGCGCCGGATGAGACGATTCTGGGCGTCGAGGTAGAGCGCGACCAGGTGCTCCTTGCGCGCCGTCTTGAGGTCGCGCACGAGCGTGTAGGCCTCGGCGGGGCTGCTGACGCGCGGCTCGTCCGCAGGCGGCGCCGTCAGCCGGCGCCCCAGCTCGAAGGCGGCCAGGACCTGACCCGCCTTCACCCTCCCGACGCCGCGGTTGCTGGACCATTCCTTGAGGGTCAGCACCGGGAGGCCCACCGCGCCGTACTTCGCCACCAGGTCCTCGGCGATGGTCATGACGTTGTGGCCCCTGACCCCGCTGCCGAGCAGGACGGCGAGGAGCTCCGCGTGGCTCATGCCGCGCACGCCGAATCGCAGCAGCTTGTCGCGCGGACGCAGGACGCTGGCCGGCATCTCGCGCATACGGCGCTCCCTGCGCGCCGGCTCGCCGCCGGGAGAAGGTTCGGAGGGATAGCGGGTCTCGCTCGGGATCATTCCTGCGCGCTCCGGGCCGGGACGACCCCGGCCACCGAGCCTCAGGAGCAAGCGGCGTGCCTAGAGCCGCCGGCCGCCTCCGGCCGCGCGCGCCACCCGGCTCGCGCCGCTCCGGAGGCGAGGCTCAGCCGCGGCGGGACCGTCGCGGGGCGGCGCCGTGTCCGCCGATGGACGGTGTTCGCGTTCGCCGGGCCGGCCGGCGTCGCGGCGAGCGCGCTCGCCCGCCCACCAGGACCCTCCGGCCCTCGAAGCGCAGGCGGCCGGAGAGGCAGAGCGCGATGGCGCGGCCGTAGGCCCGGTGCTCCTTCCTAAGAATGCGCGCCGCCAGGCTCTCGGGGGTATCGCCGTCGCGGACCGCGACCGCCTCCTGCAGGATGATCGGCCCCGAGTCGACCTCCTCGTCGACGAAATGGACCGTGCAGCCGCTGACCTTGACGCCGTGCTCGAGCGCCTGCCTCTGCGCGTGGGCGCCGGGAAACGCCGGGAGCAGCGACGGATGGATGTTCAGGATCCGGCCGCGGAAGCGCCGCACGAACCAGGGGGAGAGAAGGCGCATGTAGCCGGCCAGGCAGACGAGGCCGACGCCGCGCGCCTCGAGCGCCTCCGCGACCCTCGCCTCGTGCTCCTCGCGCGCGGCGCTGTCGCGGTGGTCGATCACCAGCACCTCGACGCCTCGCTTCAACGCCGCCGCGATGCCCGGCGCCCCCGGCTCGTTGCTGATCACGACCGCCGCGGTGGCGCGCAGCGCTCCCGAGGCGATCCGATCGAGGATCGCCACCATGTTCGAGCCGCGACCGGAGATCAGGACGCCGATCCGGTCGGTGGGCCCCGCGCCCCTCATCCGAGCAGCCGCCGGAAGAAGTAGAACCCGACCGCCACGACGCAGGCCAGGAGGGTGAGACCGAGGTAGATCACCGCGCGATACCGGCGCTTCCGGATCCCCTGCACCAGGGACATCAGGAGCAGCAGCCCCGCGCTCAGGGCGAAGAGGAGGGTCATCGCGGTGAGGAAGAGGGTGTAGAGCTCCATCTCCGGGCCTCTCAGGGAGCCGGAGGGCCGCCCGTCGTGATCCCCGCGACCCCCGCCGACCGGTCGTAGGTCACCTTGCGATTGCCCCGGACGATCTCTCCGATCCGGTAGTACTTCTCGCGCACGGCCTCGAGGTGCCGCACCACGTCGCTCTCGCGGTGCAGCGGCACGACCAGCACCATGCCGATCCCCATGTTGAAGGTGCGCAGCATCTCCTCCTCCGCGATCCTCCCCTCGCGCTGCAGGTACTGGAAGATCGGCGGGACGGGCCACGAGCCGAGCTCGACGCGCGCCGAGACCCCGCGCGGCAGGATGCGCGGGATGTTGTCGGTGAAGCCGCCACCGGTGATGTGCGCCATGCCGTACAGGGCGCCGGTGGGGATCAGGCCGCGCAGGACCTGGAGATACGAGCGGTGCACGGCCAGCAGCTCCTCCCCCACGCTCCGTCCCAGCTCGGGAAGGTGGCTGTCCGGTCTCAGTCGCTTCTGCTCGAAGACGATCTTGCGCGCCAGGGAGTAGCCGTTGGTGTGCAGGCCCGAGGAGGGGAGCCCGATCAGGATATCCCCCGCGGCGATCCGGGAGCCGTTGATGACGTGCTCCTTGTCGACGACGCCGACGATGAAGCCCGCCAGGTCGTACTCCCCCGGCCGGTAGAGGTCCGGCATCTCGGCCGTCTCCCCTCCGATCAAGGCGCAGCCGGCGTCGCGGCAGCCGCGCGCCATGCCGGAGACGACGTCGACCAGCACCTCCGGCTGCACCTTCCCCATGGCGATGTAGTCGAGGAAGAAGAGAGGCAGAGCCCCCTGCACCAGGATGTCGTTGATGCAGTGGTGGACCAGGTCGGTGCCGATGGTTCGATGGTTGCGTGCCAGGAGGGCGACCTTCAGCTTGGTGCCGACCCCGTCGGTGCTGCTGACGAGGATCGGGTGCTTGAGGGGGCCGGCGGCCGCGAGATCGTAGAGGCCGCCGAACGACCCGATGTCGCCCAGGACGCCCTTCCTGAAGGTGCCGCGGGCGATCAGCCGGATGCGCTGCAGGGCCCGCATCTTGGCGTCGATGTCCACCCCCGCGTCCTTGTAGGTGAGGCCGCGCGCGGCCGGGGGCGCCGCGGGCCGGCCGGGCGTCTCGCCGCCACGCGCCCGCCGATCGCGCCCTCGGCTCGATCCTTTCGTGGTCTCGGTCACCGACACCTGCCCCCGGTCCGGCGCAAGTCGTAGGGAAGTCGTCTGTTATGGGCCGCGGATTATATCCCAGGGCGGCGCGCCGCTGTCAAACCGCCGGATCTCTTGACAGGACGGGCCGTACCGCTATGATGCGCGCAGCACGGCGCCTCCCGTATCCGGAGCGCGCGGCGGATGGTGACCTGGGGCTCGACCTGGAGGATCGGCGAGGGCAGGGAGTCTCGGCGGGCGCCTCCGCCCGTCGGTCGGGAACGCACACATGCGCCGCTTCCTCATTCACTGGCTCACCATCGCCGTCGCCCTCGGCGTCGCGGCCTGGACCGTCCCGGGCGTGCACGTCAGCTCCTTCGCCGCCCTGCTCGTGGCGGCGCTCGTCCTCGGGTTCGTCAACGCGATCGTCAAGCCGATCCTGCTCATCCTGACCTTGCCGATCACCGTCCTCACCCTGGGGCTCTTCTACTTCGTCGTGAACGGCGCCGCCTTCGCCCTGACGACGGTCCTCGTCCCGGGATTCCAGGTCGACTCCTTCGGCTGGGCGATCCTCGGCGCCCTGGTCGTCAGCCTGGTCTCCTGGTTCATCGGAGCCTTCTCCGGGGAGCGGCGGCGCTTCGACCCGCGCGCCTGAGCCCGCGCGCTCAGACCTGCAGGACGATCCGTCCGGTGACGCCACGGTCGTAGAGGATCTGGTGCGCCCTGCCGGCGTCGGCCAGAGGCATCACCCTCGACACGATCGGCCGGATCTTCTTCTCCGTCACCAGACGGAAGGTCTCCGACAGCTCCGCCGTCGTGGTGGCGAACGACCCGCGGATCTCCAGCTCCTTGAGGATGACGAGCCCCGGCATGAACGAGACCGGGCGCGTCTCCAGGTTGCCGACGACGATCAGGCGGCCGGCCGGCGCCAGGCTGCGCAGCGCCTGGTCGAAGGTGAGGGCCCCGGTGATCTCCAGGACGACGTCGACGCCGCGGCCTCCGGTGGCGCGCCTCACCTGGGGTCCGAACTTGAGGTCGGGCGAGACGATCACCTCGTCGGCCCCCGCCTCCCTGAGCCTCGCCTCCTTCTGCGGCGACGAGGTCACGGCGAGGACGCGGGCGCCGGTCAGCCGGCAGACCTGGATGGCGTGCAGGCCGACGCCCCCCGAGGCCCCGGTGATCAGGACGGTCTCGTCCAGCTGCACGGCGCCCCGGGTCCGGACCACGTGGATCGCCGTGCCGATGGTGCAGCCGCAGATCGACGCCTCCTCGAACGCGATGCCGTCCGGCACGCGCGCGAACCCCTGCTCCTCGGCGACCACGAACTCGGCGTAGCCGCCCGGGATCTCCTCCCCGAAGAAGACCCCCTCCTTGCACAGCGTCGTGCGCCCGCGGCGGCAGAGGTCGCAGCGCCCGCAGTGCACCCTCTGGATCGAGGCGACGCGATCGCCGGCCCGGAACGACTGGACCTCCGATCCCGTGGCCGCCACCTCGCCGGCGATCTCGTGCCCCAGGATCGAGGGAAGCTTCGTGCGCGGCAGGTTGCCGCTCCGGTTGATGATGTCGTGATAGCACATGCCGACCGCCCGCACGCGCACCAGGACCTCGCGCGGGCGCAGCCGGTCGGCGGACGGCGCCTCGACCTCCTCGACCTTCAGGTTCTCCGGCCCGCCGAACTCTCTCAGGACGACCGCCCGCATCAGCCTCGTCGCCATCTCCTCCTCCGGATTCCGGCGTCAGACCAGCCGGTGTCGGATCCCCGCGGGATCCAGCCTGCGCAGTGCCTCCAGCTCGCCCGCCGTCGGCTCGGGCGTCGTCGCCCGCGGGTCCCCCTCCAGCGGGAACCCGGTGTTTTTTCGCACCTCGTCGAGCGACACGCCGGCGTGGCGCGCCACCAGACGCAGCCGGCCCCCCGCCAGGCGCAGGGTGGCGAGGTCGCTCACCACCTCGGTGGCCAGGTTGCGGGCGGAGGCGACCGAGGTGGCGAAGTCCACGCGCGGCACGAAGGTCCGTGGCGAGTGCCGCGGCACGAACAGGACCGCCTTCCGCACGAACGGCCGCATCGAGGATGACCCGGCCGGCCCCGGCAGCTTCACCTTCGGACTGGCGTAATCGCCGATGCAGGTCAGGTTGAGGCGCCCCTCCGGATCGATCTGCGCCGCTCCGAAGAACATCAGGTCGATCCGCCCCTGGCGGGCGAGGTCGAACAGCTCCGGGAGCGTCACCCGTCCCTCGCAGTCGTCCAGGAGACGCACGTCGACCGAGGTGAAGGAGGCCGCGGTGATCCGCGGATCGATCGCGCCGACGCAGTTGATGTAGGTCGCGCGCGGGGCGTGCGTCGCCTTCGCCAGCGCCACGGCGATCATCGGCAGGGCCGACGCGAGCCCGGTCGTGACGACCTCGCCGTTCCCGATCGACCGCGCCATCCCGACGACGAGACGGTCGACGCGCCCCTCCCGGCCCGGGACGGCGGCCGCGGGGGCCGTCCGCGGCGCCGCCGGGGCGGGCCCCGAGGCGGCGGCCTGCAGGAAGGCCGGATGGCCGCCCGGTCCGATGACGAAGCGCTCGACGTAGTCACCGACGCGGTCCTCGGAGGCGGACGACAGGTAGGCCGCCAGGTGCGGCGCCGCAAGGGGGTGGTGGCCGTGGCAGGAGGTCGGGAAGGCGCCCTTCTCGACGTGCGCCACGCGATCGACCAGGCGGCCGGGGATCGTCGGCGCTTCGACGTGGTCGACGATCCTCTCCGCCGTGGCGACGACCCGGGCGCTGGCGCGCGCCAGGAGATCGTCGGCGTAGAGATCGGAGATCCAGAGGTTCCCGCGGCCGTCGGCCGCCTGGGCGTGCACCAGCGCGACGTCCGGACGCAGGGCGCGGGCGATCAGCATCTCCTCGCCGCCCTCCGGATCCGGCGTGGTCGGCGTCCGGTTCACCGAGCGGTACTCCGATCCCTCCGCCCCGGGCGCCGGGAGGAACGGCAGGCCCAGCGCCGAGGCGCGCAGCCCCTGGACGATCTCGTAGACGTCCCGCTCGCGCCAGGCGAGACGGCCGCGCTCGATCGCGTGCCGCACGCTCGGAGCCACCACGAAGCCTCCTTCGTACTGGAGCCCGAGGAAGCCGAACTCCGCCTCGGTCGCGGCGCCCGCCCCGACGAGCAGATCGAGCGGCAGGGGATTCGGCAGGCTCACGACTCTCAGCGCCCTCCGGCGCTGGCGGATCAGCTCCATGACCAGCGCCATCGGCGCGCGGTTGAGGTCGAAGCCGCCGAACGTCAGGAGCGCCCCGTCCGGGATCGAGGCGGCGGCCTCCTGAAGCGTCGCGAGCGCGCTCATCCGGCGGCCTCCTCGATCGCGCCCAGTCGCCCGAAGGGATCGATCACCTCGAGCGCCGCCATCTCCGCCCGCGTCGGCGGCAGGGTGATCGGGACCGCGCCCGGCGGGTCGAGGGGGAAGCCGGTGCGCCGGCGGACCTCCTCGACCGTCGCGTGCGGATGGACCGAGCGCAGGCGCATGGCGCCGTCCGCGAAGTCCATCACCGCGAGCGGCGTCACGCAGAGCGCGGGCCCCCCTTCGAGGCCGGCCGCGGCGCGCCGTCTCCAGCCCGGCACCGAGACATAGTCCACCGTCTCGACGAAGCGCCGCGCAGAGTGCTCCATCGAGACGAGGACGAGGTGCCGCGCCAGCGTCCCGATCGAGGTGGTGCCGATCGAGCCGGGGCCGCGCACCGCCATCCGCCCGTCCTTCCCCTTGAGGCCGATCAGGTTCGTGCTCCCCTCCCGGTCGATCTGCAGCCCTCCGACCAGGAAGACGTCGCAGAAGCGGAGCGGCGAGGCGGGATGGGCGACGTCCAGAATGGCATCGTGGGCCTCGAGGTATTCGATCGTCTCGTGCGCGCGGCTCTCCCGCCTCGCGGTCCAGGCGGCCGGGCCGATCTCGGCGCCGCGCTCCACCCTGAGCCCGTGCCGGATCACCAGGTCCGGCGCGTGCAGACGCTGCGCCAGGAGCGCCGCCGCCAGCAACAGCTCGGCGTGCAGGCCGAAGGCGACCACCTCGCCGTCCTCGAGCTCGCGCGCCAGGACGCACGCGAGGAGCCTCCCGAGCGCCGGCTCGCTCACGGCGCCGCCATCCGCAGGGCCTCGAGCCGCTCCATGCCGATGATCCGCACGTAGTCGTCGTGATGCTCCGGACCGTAGACATGCCGCTCGAGGTAGGCCTGGTAGGCCTCGGGCTCGCCGCGGCGGCGCGCCTCGCCGGCGGCCGCGTAGTCGCGGTAGTGGTCGAGATCCGGGATGGTCCGGCCGCTCGTGCCGCCGGGATGCGATCCCCACGGGGCCTCGACGACGAACGCGCCCCGGACGATCGTCCGCCCCGGGGCTTCCACCACCTCCTCGTTCGGGACGATCCTCTCGACCGACGCCACCACCGGTCCGCGGCAGGCCGACGCCAGGGCCCGCTCGGCGAAGGAGCGGCCGAGGTAGGCCTCGCGCGCCCTCCGGACGTTCCCGTACGGATCGGCCTCCGCGGCGTGCAGGAAAACGACATCGGGCCGGATCGGCGGCACCTTCAGATAGCGCGTCCCGCCCTCCTCGACCTCGACGAGATCGTGATTCAGCTCCGGGATCGAGGTGCCGACGCCGCCGCGCCAGAGGAGGTACGGCATCCCCCAGGCGGCCGCCTTGAGGGCCAGGTGCCAGAGGCACTCGTCGCACTCCCAGACCTCGATCTCGCCGCGCTCGGCCGCGCGGCGGAACGCCGGCGCGATCGGAGCCACCGTCTCGAAGACGACCCCCGCCGTCACCACCTTGCGCACGCATCCGGCACCGATCAGGAGATCGGTCTCGATCCCCGAGGTCGGCCCGGAGACGACGGTGAGCCCCGCCACGCGGCGCCGGATGATCTCGCGCACCAGGGCCATCGGCGGGTTCTGGTAGGAAAACCCGGACAGGCCGACCACCATGCCGTCCCGGACGAGCCCCGCCGCCTCCGGGGCGCCGATGACCCGTTCGGCCCGCGATCCGTGGCTCACGGCTGCGGGCGCGGCTCCCGGAGGAGGGGGCGGAACTTGTAGCCGTAGACGATGAAGCCGTGCTCCTCGGCGTCGCGGATCTTGCGCGTGACCATCTCGACCGGCAGCCCGACGGCGAGATGGACTCCCTCGGTGTCGCTGAGCTGCGCGGTCACCACCGGTCCCTCCTCGAGGCGGACCATGCCGACCGCGTAAGGGCCGACCGAGGCGAAGCCGCGCGGCGGCTGCGTCACGCGGGTGAAGGAGTAGAGCGTGCCGCGCCCGCTGAAGAGGAACGGCTCGAGCCCGCACGTCGTGCAGGCCGGGCAGACGGAGCGCGGCGGAAAGAAGCGCCGCGCGCAGGAGGGGCAGGCGCTTCCCTCCAGACGATAGAGCGTCCGGCGCATCCTGTGGTATCGGGGCAGCTCCATGCGACCTCCCTCGACGTGCGGTCCCGAGCGGGACCCTGTCCTGTCTCCTAGACCTGGAGGATGTGGGTGACGGCGACCGACCCCGAGCCGCCGACGCTCTGGGCCATCCCGAGCCGCGCTCCCTTGACCTGCGCCGCGCCCGCTTCGCCGCGCAGCTGCTGCACCACCTCGACGATCTGGTACGTCCCGCTGGCGCCGACGGGGTGGCCCCGTCCCTTGAGGCCGCCCAGAGTGCAGATCGGGACGTCGCCATCGAGACCGATCCGCCCCTCGGCCGCCAGCTTGAGGGCGCTGCCGCGGTCGGCGAAGCCGCAGGCCTCCAGGCTCAGGACCGAGACGATCGTGAAGGCGTCGTGGACCTCGTAGAGGTCGATGTCCTTCGGGCCGACCCTGGCGCGCTCGTAGGCCAGCCGCGCGGAATCGGCCACCGCCTGCCAGACCAGCGGATCGCGGCGCTCCGCCAGACCGACGGTGTCCGTGGCGCAGGTGGAGGCGGCGACGCGGACCGGTGCCCTGCGCGCCCGACGCGCCTCCGACGCCGGGCCGATCAGGACCGCCGCGGCGCCGTCGCAGATCCCGGCCGAGTCGAGGATGTTGATCGGATCGGCCACGATCGGCGAGGCCATGAAGTCCTCCGTCGTGATCGGCTGGCGGTACATCGCGTGCGGGTTCGCCGCGGCGTTCGCGTGGCTGTTCACGGAGAAGGGGGCGAAGTCCTCGTGGCGCGCCTTGTGCTCGTGCATGTAGCGGCGCATCAGCATGGCGTTGAGCGCCACGAAGGAGATCCCGTGCCCCGCCTCGTAGTCGGCGTCGGCCGCCATCGCCAGGGCCGAGGTGACGCCGTCGGTCAGGAGATCGGTCATCTTCTCGACCCCGACGGCCATCACGTAGTCCTGCGCCCCCGACGCGACCGCCAGGTACGCGGCCCGCACCGCCGCTCCGCCGGAGGCGCAGGCCGCCTCGATCTTCAGCGCCTCGATCGGCAGCAGCCCCGCGGCGTCGGCGACCAGCGTCGCCAGGTTCTCCTGGCCGGTCAGCTCGCCGGAAAGCATGTTGCCGACGTACAGCGCGTCGAGGCGCTCCGTGCCGGCGTCCTCGCGCGCCTTCCGGACCGCCTCGACCGCGAGATCGCGGATCGATCGGCCCCAGTGCTCGGCCACGACGGTCTGTCCGATCCCGATGATGCTGACGTCTCTCATGGCGTCTCGCGTCTCCTCAGAGCATCCGGATCTTGCCGGAGATCCTCAGGTACCGTCCGTAATCCTCGATGGCGTGCCGCCGCTCCAGGTAGTCGCGCACCGAAGGCGCGGCCGCGCGCGCGGTCGCCAGACGCTCGGTCGCGACCAGCGAGAAGGCATCGCTCCCGGCTCCCGAGCCGTAGGAGCAGACGAAGATCCGATCGCCCGCCCGCGCGACGTCGAGGGTCGCCGCCAGGCCCAGGAGCGCGGCGCCCGAGTAAGTGTTGCCGATCCGGTCGACGACCGCCCCGGGGGCGATCTGCTCCTCCGCGAATCCCATCTCGCGGGCGATGCGGCGCACGAACTTCGGGTTGGGCTGGTGGAAGACCGCCCAGCGGTAATCGGCGGCCCGGCGCCCGAGCGCCTCCAGGAGCCCGCGCGACGCCCCGCGCGAGTGGGCGAAGTACGACGGCTCACCCGTGAAGCGGTGGCCATGCTCGGGGTAGTGCATGTGCTGCCGGCGGAAGAAGTCGGGAGTGTCGGTGACGTACGAGGTCGAGGCCTCGACCGAGGCGAGCGCCTCGGCGGCCGGCCCGAACAGGAAGGCGGCGCCGCCCGCGGCGGCGGTGAACTCGAGGGCGTCCCCCGGCTTGCTCTGCGCCGCGTCCATGCCGATCGCCAGGGCGTAGTCGGCCATCCCCGACCCCACGAAGGCGCAGGCCGTCTGCATCGCCTCGGACCCCGCCTTGCACGCGAACTCCAGGTCGGCCGCGCTCACCCAGGGCGTCGCGCCGATCGCCTCCGCGACGATCGTGCTGCTCGGCTTGACGGCGTACGGCTTCGACTCGGTGCCGACCCAGACCGCGCGGATCCGGTCGGGGGCGACCCCGGCGCGCGCCACGGCCCCCCGCGCCGCCTCGATCGCCATGGTCACCGTGTCCTCGTCGATTCCGGGGACCGACTTCTCCTTGACCGGCAGTCGCCCCTCACCGTCCCGCCCCCAGACCTCGGCGATCGCCCGGGTCTTGACGCGGAATTTCGGAACGTAGGCCCCGTACCCGACGATGCCGACCTCGCGCGTCGTCTTCATCCGGCCTCCCCCCGTAGCACCATTCTCGATTCTCCGCCGGCCGCTCTCATGCCTACGCCGGCCGCAGCACGCCGTTCAGCAGCAGGTCGGTGAGGGCATCGGCCAGCTCCTCCTCGCCGAGCCGCCCGCCCGGGCGGTACCACTGATAGATCCAGTTGATCATGCCCAGCATGGCGAACGCCGCCACGCCCGGGTCGATGCGACGCGCCGCCCCGCTGCGCACCACCTCCCGGAACGTCTTCTGCAGGAACCGGACGTAGCGCCGCTTGCGGGCGTTGATCCGTTCACGGTAGCGCCCCTTGAGCGCGTTGCTCTCGTGCAGGATGACCGTGATCTCCTTGGGCCGGTCGCGGGTGACCAGGAGGACGTGACCGCGCACCGTGGCGCGCAGGCGCTCGAGCGGATCCTCGATCGGCGTGACCCGATCCAGGACGTTCCGCTCGAAGAGGTCCATGCCGTACGACATGATCGCGTAGAGCAGCTCCTCCTTGCTGCGAATGTGGTGGTAGACGCCCGCCTTGGTCAGCCCCAGGGCCGATGAGATGTCGCCCATCGAGGCCTTGTCGAACCCCTTCTCGCAGAAGATCCGCGCGGCCGTCTCGAGGATCTGGGCCTGCCGGGTCGGGCGGTCCTGGCGCGCCCTCTTGGGCACTCGTCCTCTCCTTCGGGCGGCGGAACGCGGACCTACCGACCGGTAGGTAGGTTAATCCCCGCCCGCCCCGATGTCAAGCCCCGATCGGGGCGTGGCAGTCTACACCGTGTTCGGCGCGCCAGGGGACCTGAGAAATTCCTGGAGGGAGGGAGCGGCGCCACCGCGCAGCGGGCGCATCGAGCCGCGCCATGCGGATCGGAAGGTCGGTTCTGATCCTGCGCGAGCGAGTCTAAGCCCGAGGCGCGGCGGCGCTGCTCCCCGGCGGCTTGCCTGGGTGTCGCCGCTTGCATAGACTCGGCGTTTCATCCCGGAGAGGCGCGTGCAGACCAGGGAAGCCGACCCGAAGGGCGGGCTGCGCCGGACGATGGGGTTCGGCGACGTCCTCCTCTACCTCATCACGGCCGGCGTCAACCTCCAGTGGGTGGCGACGGCGGCGGCCGCGGGGCCGAGCGCCATCACCGTGTGGCTCATCGCCTGCGCCACGATGTCGATCCCGCTCGCCTTCTGCGTCGTGGAGCTCGCCTCGCGCCACCCCGAGGAGGGCGGCGTCTACGTCTGGAGCAAGCGGGCCTTCGGCGGCTTCGCCGCCTTCATGACCGGCTGGACCTACTGGACGAGCAACCTGCCCTACTTCCCCGGAGTGCTCTACTTCGCCGCCGGGAACGCCCTCTACATCGGCGGCGACCGCTGGCGCGCCCTGTCGGCCAGCCGGACCTATTTCGTGCTGGCGTCGCTCGCGGGTCTGGCCCTCGGCACGCTCCTGAACCTGATCGGGCTCCAGATCGGCAAGTGGCTCAACAACGTGGGGGCCGTGGCCCGCTGGCTCGCCACCCTGCTTCTCGTGGGGATCGGGGCGGCCGCCTGGATCAGGTTCGGGCCGGCCACCCAGATCACCCGGGCGAGCCTCGCGCCGGGGCTCCACTTCAAGGACCTGCTCTTCTGGTCGACCATCGCGTTCGCGCTGACCGGGCTCGAGTCGGCCTCTTTCATGGGGGAGGAGATCAAGGACGCGCGGCGCACCATCCCGCGCGCCATCTTCATCTCGGCGCCGCTCATCGCCCTGGTCTACATCCTCGGGACCGCCTCGGTGCTGGTGGCGCTGCCGGCCGGCGAGGTGAGCGGCCTGCAGGGGATCATGGAGGCGATCGCCGGCGCGGCGCGGCGGCTCGGCCTCGAGGCGCTCGCGCCTCTCGCGGCGGCCCTCATCACCCTGAGCGCCCTGGCGAGCGTCGGCGCCTGGCTCGGCTCGACGGCGCGGATCCCCTTCGTCGCCGGCCTCGACGACTTCCTGCCGAAGGGGTTCGCCCGCATCCATCCGCGCTGGCGCACCCCTTACGTGGCGCTCCTGGTGATGGCGGCCATCGAGGCCATCTGCGTCTTCCTGGGACAGGCGGGCACCAGCGTGAGGGGGACGTACGACGTCCTGGTGAGCATGTCGGTCATCTCGTTCCTGATCCCGTTCCTGTTCCTCTTCGCGGCGGCGATCCGGGTGCAGCGCGACCCCGCCGGGCCGGACGTGATGCGGGTCCCCGGCGGCCGCCCGGCCGCGATCCTCCTGGGTGTCCTCGGCTTCCTCACCACCGGCGTCGCCATCGTCCTGTCGCTCTTTCCGCCGGAGTACGAGCCGCACAAGGGAGTCGCCGTCGCGAAGGTCGTCGCGCTGACCCTCGTGAACGTCGGGAGCGGCATCGCGGTGTACGTGTGGGGACGGCGCCGCAGCGTGGCCGGGCGCCACGGCGGCTGAGGTCCGCCGGCCCGGGGCCCGGGCCGGATCCTAGAGCGTCGCCTCGATCGCGCGCTTGCGACGAGCGACGAAATCCCGGAGCTCCTCGTCGATCGCCTCGTCGATCGGCGGCTTCCGGTAGGTCGCGAGGAGCTGCCTGTACCGCTCGCTGGCCCGGGCGTAGACGTCCTTGGACCCCTTCTTGACCCAGGCCTCGTACGCTTCGGTGTCGGCCAGGTGGGGGAAGTAGAACTCGCTCTTGAAGCGCCGGCGGGTGTGCTCCTCCCCCAGGAAGTGGCCGCCGACGCCGACGTGGGCGATGACGTCGAGCGCCAGCGTTTCCTCGTCCACGGGCACGCCGGCGAAGAAGCGCCCCAGCATCTCGAGCATCTCCGCGTCGAGGACCATCTGCTCGAATGAGGCCGTCAGCCCGCCGTCCGACCAGCCGGCGCCGTGCAGGACGTAGTGCACGCCCCCCAGGATCAGCGGCCAGAGCATCATCATCTTTTCCTGGCCCGCCTGGTGGTCCGGCACCTTGGAGTTGGTCAGGACGCCGCCGCCCCGGCAGGGCAGGTTGTACCGGCGCGCCATCTGCGCGGACCCGAGAATGCCGAGCGCCGCCTCCGGGCGCCCGAAGGCCGGGGCGCCGGTGCGCATCTCGAGGCCGGTCAGGAAGGAGCCGTACATCACCGGCGCGCCGGGGCGCACCATCTGCGCCAGCACCACCGCCGCCAGCGCCTCGGCGTTCTGCTGCGCCACGGCGGCCGCCAGCGTCACCGGGCTCGTGGCGCCGGCCATGATGAACGGCGTGATGATGTTCACCTGCCCGGCCGCGGCGTACTCGATCAGCCCCTCGGCCATGTTCGAGTCGTAGCGCAGCGGGCTGTTCGAGTTGATGATCCCGACCAGGACCGGTGCCTCCAGGATCGCCTCGCGCCCGCCGAACACGATCGCCATCATGTCGATGTGATCGCGGGAGCGCAGCGTGCTCCAGGCGTCGCCGATCATCCCCTTGCTGCTCATCGTGATCTGGTCGTAGAGGATGTCGAGATGCCGCGTCTCGACCGGCAGGTCCTTGACCGCGACCTCGGGGCAGCCGTGGTGCATCACCTCCAGGACCTCCGACAGGCGGATCAGATCCCGCTGGTCCTTCACGGTCCCGTCGCGGCGCCCCCCCTCGCGGTCGGCGACGAACGGCGGGCCGCTCACCGGGGCGAAGACGAGGGACTCGCCGCCGATGACCACGTCGTTCCGCGGGTCGCGGGCGCGGAGGGTGAAGCGGGACGGCGCCTTCCGGATCTGCTCCTCGACGAACTCCGGAGGAAAGAAGACGCGCTCCTCCGCCGCGTCGACCTTGAGGCCGGCCTTGCGGAAGAGGTCGAGGGCGCGCGGCTCCTCGAACACCACGCCGGTGTCGCGCATCATCCGCATCGAGGCGAGGTGGACCTGCTCCTCCGCCTCGGGGGGGAGGATCGGGATCGGCTTGAGCGTGTTCCTGAATCCGCGCATCCACTCGTCGGGATGGGGCGCCGCGCCGGCCGCGGCGTACGTTCCACGATACGACTACCGGATCGGGCCTGGCTCACAGCGTAACAAACCGGGCCGGCGGGAACAAGGGCGACGGGTCACCGGCCTCCCCGGGCGCGCCGCCGCTCGGGAGCGCCGCGAGCGGCCGGGGGGAGGCGCGCGAGCGCGGCCACAAGGAGGCGCAGGGCCTCGCGCCCCTCGCCGGCGTGGCGGAAGCGCAGGACGCGCCGGCGACGCCGCAGGAGCGCCAGCCAGTCCCCCTCCGCCTGCGCCTGCTTGAGCCTCTCGAAGTCGTACGGCTTCCCCGGGATCGGGAGGTCGGTCGGGTCGTCGGGGACGACCTGCAGGACGATCGCGCTGGCCGGCCCGCCCTTGTGGAGCTGGCCGGTCGAGTGCAAATAGCGCGGCCCGTAGGCGGTCGTCACCGGCAGGCCGGTCAGGACCGCGAGCCGCGCGCGGGCCCGCGCCGCCATCGAGGCGACCTCCTCGTCCCGCGGGTCGGCGTAGATGAGGAGCGCGACGTAGTCGCCACGCCGGCGCGGCGACAGCAGGGCGCGCAGCGCGGGCCCGAGATCGCGCGCCGCGCCCACCTCCGAGCGTGGGCGGATGGCACGCGACCTCGCGCCCGCACGCGCCCCCGCGCCCGCCAGGATCGCCTCGGTCGCCTCCTTGCTCTCCTTCACGTTCGGCTCGTCGAACGGGTTGATCCGCAGGATGGCGCCGGCGACCGCCGTCGCCACCTGCCACTGGAACATCGAGCCTCCCAGGTCGAGGCGGTCCCGGAGCGCGAGGCCGATCACCGGGGTCCTGTTCGGGGCGGCGCCACGCCGGCCGGCGAGGATCCCTTCGAGGATCCCCGCGCCCCGGCTCCCCTGCAGGATGAGGCCAACGCCGACGCGGTCGGCGCCCGTGAGGGCGGCGAGCCTTCGCCCGCCGTCGAGTGTCTCGACGATCGGCACGAGGCCGCGCCCCTCCTTGCCGGTGCTCTCCGCGAGGAGCTGCTCGATCCAGAGCGCCAGCGGCTCGAGGGCGGGGTCGACGAGCAGCACCACCTTGTCGCGGCCGCGGCGCGCCAGCGCGCCGAGCGCGGCCCCGAGGACGAGGCCGGGGTTGTCGCGGGTGGCGCTGCCGGGGCCGCAGGCCTGGGCCATCGCCGCCGCTCGCCGCAGGAGCCCTTCCAGGTCGATCCCGAGGAGCGCCGCCGGGACCAGCCCGAAGTAGGAGAGGACCGAGAAGCGTCCACCGATCTCCTGAGGGTTGTGGAAGGCGGCGCGGAAGCGGCGCGTCGCCGCGAGATCGCTGAGGGGCGTTCCGGGGTCGGTGATGGCGACGAAGTGCTGGCCGGCGAGCGCGCCGCGCAGCCGGCGCATCCGCCCCCAGAAGAAGGAGAAGAGGGCCAGCGTCTCGGCCGTCCTCCCCGACTTGCTGCTGACGAGGAAAAGGGTGCGCGACAGATCGAGACGCCCGGCGACCCGCGCCACCGCCGCCGGGACCGTCGTGTCGAGGAGCGTGAAGTCGGGGGCGCCCGGGCGGGGAGGGAGGATGCGCCGCAGCACGTCCGGGCCGAGGCTCGATCCTCCCATGCCGAGGAGCACGACATGCCGGGCCCCGTCCTGCCACGCTTCCTGGGCGAATCGCCGCAGCGCCGACGCCTCGCCGAGGAAGCGCTCCGGAGCCCGCAGCCAGCCGAGGCGGCGTGCGATCAGCCGGCGCGCCGAGGATCGCGCTCCGAACAGGGACGTGTCGCCGCGGACGAGGCGCTCGGCGAACCGCGAGGTGCCGAGGGAGGCGAGGCGTCGATCGACGGCGGCCGCGTCAGCGAGGAGCCTGAGGGCGGGCGGCCGGGGCGACCCGCTGAGGGTGCTCGGCCGCGCGACGGCCACGGCTCAGGAGACCCCCATCCATCGAAGGACCCTGTCGGCGATCTGCGGCCCCGTGAGGCCGAACTTCTCCACGAGGACCTTGTACGGCGCCGAGGCGCCGAACCGGTCGATGCCGATGAGGAGCGCCTCGCAGCCGGCCACCCTCTCCCAGCCGAACGGCCGCGCCGCCTCGATCACGACCCTGCGGACGTCGCGCGGCAGGACCTCCATGCGATACTCCTCCGGCTGTTTCAGGAAGAGGTCGGGGCAGGGCATCGAGACGACGCGGGACGGAACGCCGCGCGCGGACAGAGCGGCCTGCGCCTCGACGGCCGGCGCGACCTCCGAGCCGGTGGCGATCAGCGCCACCTCCCGCCCGCGCGCCGCGGCGCCGCGCCCGCCCCCGGACGCCGGCGCCTCGGACAGGACGTAGCCGCCCCGCAGCATCGTCTCGGGCCGGAAGCCGTCCGGCCTCTTGAGCGGGGGCAGCTCCTGGCGGGAGAGGACGAGGGCGGTCGGGCCGTCGGGGCGGCGGAGCGCCACCGTCCATGCGGCGGCGGCCTCCGGCCCGTCGGCGGGCCGGACGACCAGGAGGTTCGGGACCGTGCGGAGGGAGGCGAGCTGCTCGATCGGCTGGTGGGTCGGCCCGTCCTCCCCCAGCAGGACGCTGTCGTGGGTGAAGACGTAGATCACCCGGAGGCCCATCAGGGCCGCCAGGCGGATCGGCGGCCGCATGTAGTCGGAGAAGATCAGGAAGGTGGCGCCGAACGGGATCGGCCCGCCGTGCAGCGCGATCCCGTTCAGGATCGCCCCCATGCCGTGCTCCCTCACCCCGAAGTAGAGGTTGCGGCCGCCGAAGGCGTCGCGGCGAATCGCGTCGCTCGATGCGATGTGGGTCTTCGTCGAGGTCTCGAGGTCGGCCGCCCCCCCGCAGAACGAGGGCACCAGCTCGGTGATCGTCTGGATCAGGCGCCCGGAGACGGCGCGCGTGGCCTCCGCCCTGGCGGGTTGCGGCAGCGCCCCGAGGAGCCGATCGAAGAGATCGTCCGGCACCGCCCCCGCGCGGTAGCGATCCCAGAGCGCCCGCTTCTCCGGATGCGCCGAGCTCCAGGCCTCGAAGCGCGCCCGCCACTCCGCGCGGGCGCGGCCTCCCTCCTCCGCGCGGGCCGCGAACAATCGTCGGACCTCGTCCGGGACGAGGAAGGTCGGCTCGAGCGGCCAGCCGAGGTTCCTCTTCGTGGCGGCCGCCTCCTCCGGACCGAGCGGCTCGCCGTGCGCCTTGGAGGTGTCGTGCCTTCCCGGGCTGCCGTTCGCGATGTGGGTCCGCGCGACGATCAGGCCGGGCCGCGCGGTCTCGCGCTCCGCCACCTGGAGCGCGGCCTCGATCGCGGCGTGGTCATGCCCGTCGATGCGCTGCACCGCCCACCCGTACGCCTCGAACCGCTTGCCGACGTCCTCCGAGAACGAGAGGCGCGCCTCGCCGTCGAGCGTGATGTGGTTGTCGTCGTAGATCAGCGTCAGGTTGCCGAGGCCCAGGTGGGCCGCGACCGAGGCCGCCTCCGATCCGACCCCCTCCATGACGTCGCCGTCGCTGACGATCGTCCAGATCCTGTGCCCGACGATGCGGTGCCCGGGAGCATTGAAGCGCTCGGCCAGCATCCTGGCGGCGATCGCCATCCCGACGCTGTTCCCCAGTCCCTGCCCGAGCGGCCCCGTCGTCGTCTCGACGCCGGGTGCGCACCCGTGCTCCGGGTGCCCGGGGGTCATGCTCCCCCACTGCCGGAACCTCTTGAGCTCCTCGAGCGGGAGGGCGAAGCCGCTCAGGTGCAAGAGCGCGTAGAGGAGCATCGAGCCGTGCCCCGCCGAGAGCACGAAGCGATCGCGGTCGGGCCACTGGGGGTCGCGCGGATCGAAGCGCAGATGGCGGGTCCAGAGGTAGAAGGCGTAGTCGGCGGCACCCATCGGCAGGCCGGGATGGCCCGAGCGGGCCTGCTCGACCGCGTCGATGGCGAGGGTCTTGAGCGTGTTGATCGACAGACGGATCAACTCGGGAGACGGCGGGACCTCGGCCATGCGCGCAGCGGCTCCTGGGGAAGGATCAGGCGGCTCCCGCCGCGAGCGCCGTCTCGAGGTCGGCGATGAACGAGCGGACCACGTCCTCGTGGTGCGGCTTGCGCGGCTTGCGCCGCAGGACGACGTCCTTCATGTCGCGCGCGTAGGACGATCGCGCGATGAGCCGGCCCCCGTCGATCAGCCCGAAGGTGCCGGTGATCGTCTTGCCGATCTGGAAGATCTCCGAGGTGCTGAAGTGCATCATCCTGATGATCTCGTCGGTGAGGATCTCGTACTCCGCGCCCAGGATCTGGTTCCCCGGCATGGCGAAGCTCTCGAACACCGGGAAGGTCTCCTCGAGGGTCTTCTTGCGGTCGGTCTCGAGGTGCAGCTTCATCACGTACTCGTACCAGTGGAAGTGCCGCCACTCGTCGGCGATGATCTTGGTCAGGACCTCGTTCAGCAACGGCTCCTTCACCGTCCGCCGGAACATCTGGTAGAAGAAGGCGGTGAGCAGCTCCTGGCAGTAGGTGAAGGCGTTGGCCTGCAGCGGGGTCTGCACGTACGGCACGACGAACTTCCTCTGCCGCGGGCGCTGCAGCGACTCCCGCAGCTCCTTCGGGTCCAGCCCGACCCGCTCCAGATAGGCGAACAGCTTGTCGGCGTGGTTCTGCTCCTCCCTCTCCCAGAGCTGGAAGAAGGTCGCCATCGTGTCGTTGATGCAGAAGTTCTCGAGCAGGAGGGCCGTGTAGACGTCCGCGTACGACTCGACGAAGGTCACGAGCTTGACGACGAACAGGTTGTCGAGCGTCAGCTTGCTCCGGTCGTAGATCGAGGTGTCGATCTTGACCGGCCCGGCGTCGTCCCAGCGGATCTTGCGCGCCCCCTCCTCGAATCTCTCGTAACGCTCGCGCAGCTGCGCGTTGTCGATCGCCACGGTCGGTTGCGCCGGTACGTAGGGCCGGCCGGCGGGCGCTTCGTCCCCGCGGGTCCTCTCCTGGCTTTGGCTCATGTCCATGGGTCCCCGTCCTCTCGAAAATTAGGTTCTGTGCCTTTCGACGGCCACCTTCTGCATCTGCTCCTCCTCGGGGAAGGGGACCGGGTAGCTGTTGGTGTAGCAGGAGGTGCAGAAGGAACGGTTCTCCCCGACCGCGCGGTACATCCCCTCGAGCGACAGGTAGCCGAGCGAGTCGGCCCGGATGTGCCGCCGGATCTCTTCCACCGTGTGTGACGAGGCGATCAGCTCCGCGCGCCGGGGCGTGTCGACGCCGTAGTAGCAGGGCCCGACCGTCGGCGCCGAGGAGATGCGCATATGCACCTCGCGCGCGCCCGCCGCCCGCACCATCGAGACGATCTTGCGGCTGGTCGTCCCCCGCACGATCGAGTCGTCGAGCAGGACCACGCGCTTGCCGTCGAGCAGGGCGCGCACCGGATTGAGCTTCAGCTTGACCCCGAAGTGCCGGATCGACTGCCGCGGCTCGATGAACGTCCTGCCGACGTAATGGTTGCGGACCAGCCCGAACTCGAGCGGGAGTCCCGAGCCCTCCGAGAAGCCCAGGGCGGCGTACACGCCCGAGTCGGGAACCGGCACGACGACGTCGGCGTCCACCGGCTGCTCGCGCGCCAGCTCGCGCCCCAGGCGCTTGCGCACCTCGTGGACGCTCCTGCCGAAGACCAGAGAGTCGGGGCGCGAGAAGTAGACGTACTCGAAGATGCACTGCGAGACCGGCTCGGCCGGGAACGGCCGGTACGACTTCACGCCCGCGGCGCCGATCACGACCATCTCCCCCGGCTCGACGTCACGCACGAACGCGGCGTCGATGAGATCCAGGGCGCACGACTCCGACGTCAGGATGTGCGCGTCGCCGAGGCGGCCGAGCGAGAGCGGCCGGAAGCCCCGCGGGTCGCGCACGGCGATGATGCGATCGCGGGTGAGGAAGATCAGCGAGTACGCCCCCCGCACCTGCTTGAGCGCGTCGACGATGGCCGTCTCCACCTCCGGCTGCGCCGACCGGGCGATCAGGTGCAGGACCACCTCGGTGTCGGACGAGCTCCGGAAGATCGACCCGGCCTTCTCCAGCTCGTCGCGCACGCCGTAGGCGTTCACCAGGTTTCCGTTGTGGGCGATCGCGATCTCCCCCTTGCAGGAGTCGATGCGGAAGGGCTGGGCGTTCACCAAGCTGCTCGTGCCGGCCGTCGAGTAGCGGACGTGTCCGATGGCCAGGTCGCCCTTGAGACGCCGGAGCTGCTCCTTCCTGAAGATGCGGGCGACATGCCCCATCCCCTTCTCTTCGAGCAGACGCTCGCCGTTCGAGCTGACCAGGCCCGCCGACTCCTGCCCCCGATGCTGCAGCCCGTGCAGCCCCAGGTACGTGAGGTTGGCCGCCTCCGGATGGCCGTAGACCCCGAAGAGGCCGCACTCCTCGCGGAAGTGGTCGTCCTTGATCCCTGGCGTCGACGGCACGGGGTCCTCCATGGACGGCGCCATTATACAGCCGGAAGGGGTGTTCCCGGCGCTCTGCCTCAATCCCATGCGTCCAGGAGCCAGGGGGGGCCTTTCCGGACGAGCCTCAGGGCATGGACCGAGCCGTCCAGGGGTGACGGGCGGCCCGGAGAGGCCTCGAAGAGCTTCACGCGCGCCACGACGACGGCGGCGCCCTGGGGCTTCATCTCCAGGATCTGATAGGCGACGTGCCGCGGGTCGTTCGCGCCGGCGAAGAGGTCCTTGAGCGCCCCCTCCCTCCCCTCGTACCTCTTCAGGAAGCCCGCGGTGAGATTTCCGCGGGTCGCGGCCGGGTCGCGGCCGACCCAGGCGCGCAGGACGAGGCGGAGGGCGGTCACGCCGGGGACCGCCTCCTTGAACCGCAGAGGGTCCGAAGAGACGCGCTCGAGCGACGCGACGCGCCAGAGCCCGTCCTCGCGCTGCGCGATCCGCACCGACTCCACCCGCTGCTCCACCGCCTCTCCCTGGTCCTCCCACACGCTGCGCACCGTGGCGAGGTAGGCGGCCGGACCGGGCGCGTCGGACGCCGCGCCCGCCGGGACCGCCGTCGCAGCGCGCACCGACTTGCCGGAAGGCCTGACGGCCCGGAGATCCTTCTCCGTGAAGTCGAAGACCGCGATCCGCGCCCCTCGCTTGCCGTTGAACGGCGTGGAGTCGTGCTCGAAGCGCGCCTGCAGCTCCGGGGTCATGACCGCCTTGAGCTCGCGAATCGTCAGGTAGTGGCGCAGCCGCATGAAAGCCGCCAGCGCCCCCCCGGCGGTGCGGGTCGGATCCTCGGCGGCGGGAGCCGGTTCGACGCTCTCCGCACCCGCCCCGGGCGTCTCCGCGGGGCTCCCTTCCGGCGCGGCGGACGGCGGGTGGCTGCCGAACTCCTGCGCGCCCACGAAGGCGGACCGCGCGAGCCTCGAGACCGGCACGACGAGCGCGCACGCCAGGACGAGCGGGCCGGCCATCCGATGGAGACATCGCATCTGCGCTCACCGCTCCTTCGAGTCCGCCGCCCGACCGGAGGGTGCGGAGGGAGGATGACGGTACCGTGCGGCGCCTCGCCCGTCAAGAGGCGCGGACACCCTACTGGCGCTCGTGCGCGATGAACGGACGGAGGCGGCGCTCGACCACCGCGCGCATCTCGGCCGGGAAGCAAAGGCGCTGGAGCTTGCGCGGCTCGTTGCGGATCGAGTCGATGAGCGGCGAGACCGCGCGATCCGACATGTACCCGACGATCGTGCCGCGCGTCGCCAGGCCGATGTCCTCCGGGGCGGTCCCCATCTTGTCGGAGTAGACCAGGTCGCGGTAGGGCAGGTCGGTCGCGTCGTCCTCCAGGAGATAGTAGCGCGGGTCGTAGCCGCGCCCCCGGAACAGGCCGGTCAGCTCCTCGATCGCCTGGCCGAACGCCTTGTGCTTGGTGTCGCCGGTGAGGCGGACGGTCTTGAAGAGGTGGCGGCGCGTGATCCGGTCGCACAGGTCCCGCAGGATCGGATCGACCGCGCCGGCCGGCGCGAGCGCCCACTCCTGGAAGGCCGACAGGAACAGCCAGTCGTCCAGGCGCAGATAGTCCTCGACCGGCAGCGCGCCCCGCGTCTCCACCACCCGCCGGACCGGCGGCGGGCAGGACTCCGGCAGCGATCCGCTCTCCGCGTGCGCGTCGACCAGGCGCTGCAGGGCCGTGCGGATCATCTGCTCCGCCGCGCGGCTCGTCTTGTGGTAGTAGACCTGCTGGTACATGAGGTACCGGCCGATGACGAACTGCTCCGCGGCGTGGTACCCCTTGGTGGCGTTGATCGCCAGCCGCAGGCTCCGGTCGCGCCTCCGCCGCGCCAGCCGGAGGTTCGTCAGGATCCAGTCGAGGTCGTACCGTCCGTAGGCCACCCCGGTCATGAAGGAATCGCGCAGGAGGTAGTCGAGCCGGTCGGCGTCGAGCTGCGACGAGACGATGTCGCTCACGAAGGCGTGCCGGTACCTGCGGTCGTAGACCGCCAGGATCTCCTCCGCGAGGCCGGCGCGCCGCAGCAGGCGCCCCACCTCGCCGCGCGCGTTGCGGACGATGAGGCGCGTCCACTCCTCGTGCCGGCGGTCGTTGAACACCTTCTCGTACAGGTGCGAGAACGGGCCGTGGCCGATGTCGTGCAGGAGGGCCGCGGCGATGCTCACGAGACGCGTGCGCGCGGCGGCCCGGCCGCGCTCCACCACCTGCCCGGACGCGACGAGCGCGTCGAAGATTCGCTTCGCCATGAAGGCGACGCCGACCGAGTGGGTGAAGCGTGTGTGCTCCGCGCCATGGAAGGTCAGGAAGAGCGCGCCGAGCTGGCGGATCCGCCGCAGCCTCTGGAACTCGCGCGTGTTGATCAGGTCGATGATCAGCCTCTCGCGCTCCTTGTCGAAGCTGATCGACCCGTGGATCGGATCGCGCAGGTACTTGTCGGCCATGGCGGCGACAGAATACAGGAGCCGCACAGGTCACACAACGGCGCGCGCCGGACCTCGTCAGGGTTCGGGTCGAGGGATGACCGGCAGCGTCACGCGGGAGGGATGGGCGGCGTCGTGGAGGATCACCTGGTGGGCGGCGAGGGTCCGCGCCGAGGTCCCGAACGGCTCGCCGGTGTTCGGGTTGAGATCGAAGGTGGGGAAACGGCTGGAGGTGACCAGGAGACGGATCCTGTGCCCCTTGAGGAAGAGGTTGCTCGTCATCATCCCTCCGAGGACGAGCTCGGTCGGCTGTCCCGGGGTCAGGGGCTGCGGCGCGGACTCCGAGGAGCGGTAACGGGCGCGCAGGTAGCCGGCCTCGATCGGCGTCAGGTTGTACGCCTTGCCGTCGGGATGCACGTCGCACAGCGTGACGCCGAAGTCGGTGTCGGTCGCGCTGCTGGAGGCCCACAGGGTCACGGTGATCGGTCCGGTCACCTCCAGGTCGCGCGCGAGCGGGTCGCTCGTGTACACGAGGACGTCACGGCGCGCCTGGATCTTCGCCTGGTCGAGCGGACCGGGCGTCTCGAAGTTCTCGATGACCACGGGATGCCGCGGATCGTAGACGTAACGATCCGGCGGCTCGGTCGCGAGGGCCCCCGCGGCGCCCGCCGGCCCTCCGGGCGGCGGGCCGGCGATCAGGCGGCCGTCGCCGGCGACTCCGTTGGCGGACCCGCCGCTGTGGACGTAGTAGGGCGTGTAGCGCGTCCGGGCGAGCGGCCACTCGTTCTCGTCCCGCCAGACGTTCTCGCCCATCACGAAGATCCGCACCGGCGGTCCCTCGTCGACGCCGTTCCGGATCCCCTTCAGCCAGCGATCGTGCCATCTCAGGATCAGCCCGTAGTAGTCGAGGGTGGCGTTCGGGCCCATGTCGATCTCGCCGACCCTGGTCTTCGACTCGCTCGGGTCGCCGTGCACCCACGGCCCCAGGATCAGGCGCTGACCCCGGCGCGCCTCCGCCGAGGCCGCATGCTCCCGCATGCCGTCGAAGTTGGCGGTCGCCCCCAGCGGGCCGTAGTTGCTGTCGTACCAGCCGGAGAAGTTGAGGGCCGGCACGTCGATCCGCGCGTGGGCCTTGGTGACGTCGGCGAAGTCCCAGTACGGGCCGTCGTCCGGATGCTCGAGCCACTCGTAGTACCAGGGGGCGATCGGCCTGAGGACCGGGAAGGCGTGGATCGGCTGGAACCCTTCCCACGTCCACCGGAGCCGGTCCCACTCCTTCTGCGCGGCCTCCTCCGTCTTGGGGCCGGGCAGCTTCAGGCGCGCGCGCACGTCGGGCGCGATGTAGAGGAGGATCCATCTCATCCAGTCGTGGTTCCAGGCGCCGCCGAAGTAGAAGAAGTGGCGTCCGGTGGCGAAGGTCATCGCCGGGAAGATCGACACGAGGTGCGGCGGCCTCTCCATCGCCAGGAGCCATTGCACCGCCCCGGGGTACGACAGGCCGAAGGTGCCGACGCGGCCGTCGCTCCAGGGCTGCGCCGCCGCCCACTCGACGGTGTCGTAGCCGTCCTTCCCTTCCTGGTGGTAGGGACGGAACTCCCCCTCGGAGCGGTATCGCCCCCGTACGTCCTGCACGACGAGGGCGTAGCCGGCGCGCGGCGCGCGACTGAGCGTCGGCTCCGACCCGCTCTCCAGGAGGTCGTCCTTGCCGTAGGGCGTGCGATAGACGAGGGTCGGGAACCGTCCGGGCGCCGCCGGCCGGTAGACGTCGCCGCGCAGGACGACGCCGTCCCTCATCGGGACCGCCACGTCCCTCTCGACGATGATGTTGGGGAAGTACGTCGCCATCCCGCCCGTGGGGGAGGCGGCTCCTCCCGCCGGGGACGCCGCTCCGGTTCCGGGCGCGACGGCCGGCGTCGCGACGACGGGAAGGGCGCCGCCGGCCACGGACCCGGGGCGATCGACGCGGCAGGCCGGCGCCAGGAGCGACGCGGCGATCGCCACGCAGATCACGCGGGCGCGTCGCGGCCGCCCTCGGGCCTCTCGCGCCCGAGGCGCCTCTCGATCCTTGGCCTCCGCCCGCATGAGCGCGGACTCTAGCATCCCGCCGCGAGCCCTCGCAAGCCGGGGGCGAGTGGACAGGCACGGAGGCATGGTTCATATTGTCCCGGGATGCAGAACCGGCCCCCGGTCCGTCACTGCGCGTCCCGGCCGAGCGGCTTCCTGCTCGGCGCTGCCCTTCTCCTGTGCGCGGGATGCGCCGGAAGGGCGGCGCCGCCCCTGACCGCTCCGGAGCCTCCGGTCGGTCCCCGCGATACCGCCGCCTCCCGGGCGGAGGCCGCGGCACGCGGCGTCTATCACACCCTCGAGCCGGGCCAGACGCTCTATTCGCTGGCCCGCGCCTACGGTGTCTCCGTCGAGACGCTGGTGCGCGTCAACCGGATCGCCGACCCATCGCGCCTTCCCAACGGGATGCCGATTTTCATCCCGGGCGCCGCGCGCCCCCTGGGTGTCGGCCCGATGTTCACCCCGGCGTCCGGGTCGCGGGACCTGCCCGCGTCGCAGCGCAACCGGCCCGCCTCGGAGGCGGACGCCGGTTATTCGAGCGCCTCGATCCTACCGCTGCCGGCGCCGCGCGGCCCGCAGTTCCAGGCAGGGCCGCCCGGCGGGAGCGGTGAGCCGCCCGGCGGCGGACCGCCCGAAGGCGGGCCGCCCGCGCCCCTGCCTCCACGGGACGGCCCGCATCGCGCCCCGGGGAGCGTGTCGCTTCCCACGCTGCACTGGCCGCTCCGCGGCGTGATCACCTCAGGCTTCGGGAAGCAGCGGCACCGTCACGCGCATCACGAGGGGATCGACATCGACGGCCTCGTCGGCGAGCCGATCCTCGCCGCCGCGTCGGGCACGGTCGTGCGCGCGGGGAGGGAGAACGGCTACGGGCGGTTCGTGGTGGTGGATCACGGTGGCGGGCTCTCGTCGCTTTACGCCCACGCCAGCAGGCTCCTGGTGCACGAAGGAGACCGCGTCGAGGCGGGCGAGGAGATCGCGCGGGTCGGCCGCTCCGGCAATGCGCGCGGCAGCCACCTGCACTTCGAGGTGCACCGCGACGGCCGTCCGGTGAACCCGCTCCCGTTCCTGCAGGCCACGCGCTGAGGGCTCCCCGCCCGCGAACGCCGCGCGCCGCGTCTCACCACGTCCCCTCGATCCCCAGGCCGGGGCGATCGGGGAGAACCAGACGCCCCTCCTTGACGGTGACGCCGCGCCAGGGGTCGTCGGCGATCAGGAGGTTGCCGTCGAGGTCGGCGTGGTCCACCAGGGGGGACAGGTGCGCGGCGGCGGTGATGCCGACCGAGGTTTCAATCATGCAGCCGAGCATCACCTTCATGTCAAGGGCGCGGGCCTCGTCGATCATCCGGCGCGCCATCCGCAGCCCGCCGGACTTCTGCAACTTGACGTTGATGCCGTCGAAGGCGTCCTTGAGCGGCTCGATGTCGTCCACCGTCAGGCAGGCCTCGTCGGCGAAGATCGGCAGATCCACGCGGTCGCGGACGTACTTCGCCCCGTCGAGGTCCGCGGCGGGGAGCGGCTGCTCCAGGAGCACGACGCCCATCCCCTCCATCCACCGGATCGTCTCGACGGCCCGCTTGCGGTCCTTCCAGCCCTCGTTGGCGTCGACGTACAGCGGCCGGTCCGTGACCGCGCGGATGCCTTCGAGGATCTCGCGATCGTTCGCTCCACCGACCTTGATCTTGAGGATCGAGAAGCCGGCCGCCTCGCGGACCTTCTCCTGCATGGCCGGGACCGCGTCGAGGCCGATCGAGAACGAGGTCGCGGGCGCCTTCGCCGGGTCGGCGCCGAACATCTTCCAGAGCGGACGGCCCGCCTGCCGCCCCGCACGATCGTGGAGCGCGATGTCAATCGACGCCTTCGCTGCGTGGTGGCCGGGCAGAGCCGCCTCCAGCCGGTCGATGATCTCCTCGTAGCGCGACGGGTCGTCGCCGAGGTGGCGCTCCAGGAGGTCGAGGGCCGCCATCACCGTGTCGGGGTCCTCCTTGTAGCGCGCGTTCGGGGCCGCCTCGCCGATGCCCTCCACTCCGCCGTGCGTGACGCGCACGAGAACGTTCGTCTTCGTGTCGCTCGAGCCGCGCGCGATCCTCCAGGGATGTCGCAACCGCAGCGTGAGCGGCCGTCGCTCCAACCGGATCGGCCCTTTGCCCGCGCCCGCCCCGGAGGCCCCGGCCGCCATCCGTCCCTCCGACGACATCGACAGGAACTCGTTCCGCCCCATGTGCGCCGCGATTTTCCGCGAAGGTCCACGGCTTTGCAAGCCGCTTCTCCGAGCCGGCCGCTCGGCGGCCCGGACGAGCGCGTGCTATCATGCGGCGTCCCGGACATCACGGACGCAGCGGAACGCAAGGAGGACAACCATGGCGACTCGCAACGCAACGGCCGTCTGGGAAGGCAACCTGAAGGAGGGACGGGGCAGGATGAAGCTCGGCAGCGGCGCCTTCGAGGGGGCCTACTCGTTCGCGTCGCGCTTCGAGAGCGGGACGGGGACGAACCCCGAGGAGCTGATCGGCGCGGCGCATGCCGGCTGCTTCTCGATGGCGCTCTCCGCCGGTCTCGGGCGGGCCGGCTTTACGCCGAAGCGGATCCAGACGAGCGCGAAGGTGCACCTGGAGAAGGTCGGCGAGGCGTTCCGGATCACGCGCATCGATCTCGACACCGAAGCCGAGATCCCGAAGATCGACGCGAAGACCTTCCAGGATCAGGCCGAGGCGGCGAAGAAGGGCTGTCCGGTCTCCGCCGCCCTGGCCGCCGTGCAGATCTCGCTCAACGCGCGCCTCGTCGGCTAGGGCGCGCATGGAGAGCGACACGACGACGGGACAGGACCCGCGCCTCGAGTTCTTCGCGCGGGTCGAGGCGGGAGACCTGGAGAAGGTCACCCGCCTGCTCGAAGCCGACCCCGGCCTGACGAATGTCCGCAACGAAGGGGGCGACTCGCCGCTCCTCATGGCCCTCTACCACGGCCGGCGGGATCTGGCCGATCTGTTCCTGCGCGCGGGCGCCGAGGTGAGCCTCTTCGAGGCGTGCGTCCTGGGACGCAAGGACCTCGTCGAGGAACACCTGCGGCGCGACCCGGATCTCGCCCGCGCCTACAGCCACGACGGCTGGACGCCGCTCCACCTCGCCTGCTTCTTCGGGCAGACCGAGGTCGCGGGCCTCCTGATCGCGCGCGGCGCCGACGTCAACGCCCGCTCGAGGACCACCCGCTTCGCGAAGGAGAACACGCCGCTCCATGCCGCGGCCGCCAACCGGCAGACGGCGGTCGCCGAGATCCTCCTCACGCACGGCGCCGACGTGAACGCCAGGGACGGGAGCGGCTTCACCCCTCTGGGCCTGGCGGCGAGCAACAAGAACGATCTCCTGGTGATCCGCCTGCTCGAGGTGGGGGCGCAGGTCAGCTAGCCGACGAGGGACAGTCGCCGCGCGAGGGCACGCGGGGCAGGCGGTCGCTCGAGACCCCGTCGTCGGCGGCGCCCGCCACGCGCGCCAGGATCGCGAGGGCCTGTCCGGGCGGAGGGTCGGGGGTGTTCACGGACGAGGACCAGGCCACCGGGGGACGGGAGAGGGGCCGCGGGGAGCGGCCGGGAACGGCCCTGATCACCGGGGCCTCGAGCGGCATCGGCCTCGATCTGGCGAGACTCTTCGCGCGCGACCGGTTCGATGTCGTCCTGGTGGCGCGCGGCGAGGCGGTGCTGCGCAGGGTCGGGGACGATCTGTCGCACGGACACGGCATCCGGGTCCACGTCCTGTCCGCCGACCTCTCGGAGCCCGGCGCGCCCGAGGCGATCGCGCGCTCGCTCCAGGAGCGATCGATCCGCGTCGACGTCCTGATCAACAATGCCGGCTCGGGCACGCACGGTCCGTTCGCGGCCGTCGATCTCGAGCGGCAGCTCCGGATGCTGCGGCTCAACGTCCTCGCCCTGACGCACCTCACGGGGCTCGTCCTCCCCGGGATGGTGGCGCGCCGCCGCGGGAGGATCCTGAACGTCGCCTCGACGGCGGCGTTCCAGCCGGGACCCCTCATGGCGGTCTACTACGCCAGCAAGGCGTACGTCCTGCACTTCACCGAGGCGCTCGGGGAGGAGCTGCGCGGGAGCGGGGTCTCGGTGACCGCGCTCTGTCCCGGGCCAACGGCGACCGGCTTCCAGAAGGCGGCGGCGATGGAAGGCGCGCGGCTGGTCCGCGGCGGCGCGACGATGGACTCGCCCACGGTCGCGCGCGCCGGGTATGAGGGGCTGATGCGCGGCCGCGCCCTGGTCATCCCCGGCGCCCGGAACAGGGGCCTGGCGCTCGCGGTCCGGCTGATGCCGCGCGCGCTCGTGACGCGCCTCGTGCGGCGTCTCAACGAGCGGGCGCGGACCTGAGCGCCTCCCGGATCGGACGCCCGCTCAGGAATCCGGGCTAGAATCCGTCCCCATCATTCCAAGGAGGGTCCCCGATGGCCGCGCCGGCCCGTCGCCTGTCTCGTGTCGCAGTCGTGCTGCTCCTCGCCTCCCTCGTTCCCGCGGCGTGGGGCGCGAAGAAGAAGCCGGCGGCCGCGGCGCCGAAAGGGCCCGGCGCGGCGGTCGTCACGCCCGCGATGCTCCGGAGCCTCGCCTGGCGATCGATCGGTCCGGCGAGCATGGGAGGGCGGATCAGCGAGATCACGCTCGTTCCCGGCACGCGGTCGCGCTTCTTCGTGGCGACCGGGACCGGGGGCCTGTTCAAGACGGTCAACGACGGCACCACCTTCGCCCCCGTCTTCGACGACCAGCCGGTCAGCAGCATCGGCAGCGTGGCGGTCGCCCAAAGCGATCCGAAGATCGTCTACGTCGGCACCGGGGAGGGAAACGGCCGCAACTCCTCCACCTGGGGGAACGGGATCTACAAGTCGACCGACGGCGGGGACACCTTCGCGCGCCTCGGCCTCGACGACTCGCGCGACATCCCGCGAATCGCGGTCCACCCGAAGAACCCGGACGAGGCCTACGCCGCGGTGCTCGGCCACCTCTGGGACGCCAACCGTGAGCGCGGCCTCTACAAGACGATCGACGGAGGGACGACCTGGCGACCGGCGCTGCAGGTCGACGAGAACACCGGCTGCGTCGACGTCCTGCTCGACCCCGCCAACCCGGAGACCGTCTACGCCGCCATGTACGCCCGCCGCCGGCTCCCCTGGAGCTTCCAGAGCGGCGGCTTCGGCGACAAGGGGGGGATCTACAAGTCGGTCGACGGCGGCCGGAGCTTCCGCCGACTGGCGGAGGGGCTGCCGAGGAAGACCGGCCGGATCGGTCTCGCCCTCTCGGCCGCGGCGCCGGGCCACCTCTACGCCGTCATCGAGTCGGACGAGGCCGGCTCGGTGCCGCTCGGCGACTGGCTGAGCCGGGCGGGGGGCGTCTTCAAGAGCACGGACGGCGGCGAGCACTGGACGCGCCTCAGCCCCCTCACCCCCCGTTCCTTCTACTTCAGCAAGATCGTGGTCGATCCGAAGGACGAGCGCCGCGTCTACGTCCTCGGCTTCGGCCTCGCCGTCTCCGACGACGGCGGCGCGACCTTCCGCGCCGACGGGGCGCGGCTGCCGCACGGCGACATGCACACGCTCGTCGTCGATCCCGACGACACCGACCATCTCCTCATGGGGACCGACGGCGGGGTGTACGAGAGCCGCGATCGGGCGAAGACCTGGCGCTTTCTCGACAATCTGGCGGCCGGCGAGTTCTACGAGATCGGGCTCGGGATGGACACCCCCTACACCGTCTGCGGCGGCCTCCAGGACAACGGCACCTGGTGCGGACCGTCGCGGGGCCGGGTCTTCTTCGGCGAGGGCGACACGCAGGTCAGCGACGAGAAGATGCTCAGCCTGTCGAACATGGACTGGTTCGACGTCTGGGACGGCGACGGCTACTACGCGCAGATCGATCCGCGCGACGCCCGGATCATCTACGCGGAGGCGCAGGAAGGGGAGCTGGTGCGCGTCGATCTCGCCTCCGGCCGAATCAGGAAGCTGAAGCCGGAGGCGAAGGAGGGCTCGCCGCGCTTCCGCTTCAACTGGAACAGCCCGTTCGCGATCTCGAAGCACGATCCGGACGCCCTGTACCTGGGCGGAAACCGCGTCTTCAAGCTGACCCGCCGCGGCGACGCCTGGGAGGCGATCTCCCCCGACCTCTCGAACCGCGAGCCGGACAGGATCGTGACGGCCGGATCCGGGGCCGAGACCCACGGAACGGTCGTGACCCTCGCCGAATCGCCGCTCACGGCGGGAGTCCTCTGGGCCGGCACCGACGACGGGAACCTCCAGCTGACGCGCGACGACGGCACGACCTGGACGAACCTGACGGCACGGCTCGCCGGTGTGCCGAAGGGCACGTACGTATCGCGGATCGAGGCCTCCCGCTTCGAGCCGGGGGCCGCCTTCGCGAGCTTCGACGGCCATCGCACCGGCGACGAGCGCCCCTACCTTCTCGAGACCCGCGATTTCGGCGCCACCTGGAGGTCGATCGCCTCCGACCTGCCGGCCGGCGGGCCGGTCCGGGTGGTGCGCCAGGACCCGGCGAACCAGGACCTCCTGTTCGTCGGGACCGAGTTCGGCGTCTTCGCGAGCCTCGATCGGGGCGGCCGCTGGATCCCCCTGCGCGGCGAGGCCTTCCCGGCCGTGCAGGTGCATGATCTACAGGTCCATCCGCGCGACCGGGACCTGGTCGCCGGCACGCACGGCCGCTCGATCTACGTCCTCGACGACATCACGGGGCTCGAGCAGATGACGCCCGAGGCCCTGGGGAAGCCGCTGGCGCTCCTCCAGCCGCGCCCCGCCTACGGCTTCTATCTGAGGCAGCGCGGCGGGCTCTGGGGGAACGACGCCTTCGGCGCGAGGAACCCTCCGTACGCGATTCTCAACTACCTCGTCAAGGAGCGCGACCCCGACGGCGCGAAGATCGAGATCAAGGACGCCAGGGGCGTCACCGTGCGGGAGCTGAAAGGGCCCGCCGAGGCGGGGCTCAACCGGGTCGGCTGGGACCTGACGCGCGAGAAGGAGCAGCGGATCGATCCGCCGGAGGCCGCGCTCACCGGCCAGGTGCCGTTCGTCCCCGCCGGGGAGTACCGGGTCACCCTCACCATCGGCAAGGAGAAGGCGACGACGACGCTGATCGTCCGCCATCTCCCCGGCGTCGGGCCGGAGACCTTCTAGGGGCGGCGGCGGCGCGGTCGAGCGCGGATTCTCCCCGCTCCACGCGGAATCTTGACGATCCGCGGGATCGGGAGTAGCCTTGGAGGCAAAGAAATCGGGCGAACCTCACTTGCGACACTTGCGACGGCACGAGGAGGACGACATGCGGCGCTCTCCGTGGGTTCTGGCGACACTCCTGCTCATGGCTCTGGCCCCCGGCGCGCGGGCCGTGGACACGCCGCCGCCGGTCGACAGGCACGGCCCGAAGCCGTCCGGCTTCTTCGACTTCCGCGATGCCAGCGCCGAGTTCACGAGCGGCCTCGGCACGATCCCCGGCCTCACCTGCACCATCGACTCGTCGACGCAGCCGTCGATCTACGCCGGGAACCTGCTGCTCGACTGCGACGGCGAGAACCCGCACAACGAGACGACGATCGCCGTCGATCCCCTGGCCCCGGATCACGCCCTCGGCGGCTTTCATACGTACCTCCTCAGCTTCAACGGATCCACCGTGATCGCGCACATCGTCGGGACGACCTCGGTCACCTTCGACGGCGGGCGGAGCTGGCGGCAGGTGATCCCGCCGATGGGGCCGTACCAGTCGAGCGGCGACCCCGCCCTGGCGTTCGACTCGCGGGGTCGCGCCTACTTCGCCACCCTGGCCGACCACGAGGGACAGACCGGCAACTTCACCGCTCCCGACATCATCGTCCGGCGCTCCGGCGACGGCGGCGTGGCGTGGAACCTTCCGGTCGTCCTGGCCGAGGGGTCGACCGGGCAGACGCCACGGAGGACCACGGGTCCGACCGTCTTCAACGACAAGCCGTTCATCGCTGTCGACGGCAGGGCCGCGAGCCCCTTCCGCGATCGCGCCTACGTGACCTGGACGAGGTTCAGCCAGTTCTTCGATCCGCGCGGCGGCTTCTTCCAGGCGCCGATCTTGCTCTCCTCCTCCGACGACGGCGTGACCTGGAGCGCCGGGCGGCCGATCAGCGGCCGCAGCCCCGCGCTCTGCACCGCGGCCCTCTCCGGCGCCCCGGGCGATTGCGATCTGAACCAGGACTCCTATCCGAGCGTGGCGCCGGGGGGCCGGGTCTACGTCGGCTTCGAGAACTTCAATACGCCCGCCGAGAACCAGATCCTGGTCGTCTCCTCCGACGACGGCGGGGCGACCTGGAGCGATCCGGCGCGCGTCGATCACGTGGAGGACCTCAACTTCCCGCAGAACGTCGATGGCCGGAACACCCTGACAGGCTGCCAGCTCCGCTACAGCGTCACGTCCAACACCGCGGCCGACCCGAGCGACCCCTCCGGCCGCACCGTCTACGTCGTCTGGGCCGACAACCGCAACGGCAGCGTCGTCGAGGATCCCTCCGGCACGAAGACCTTCACGACCAACACCGACGTCTTCCTCGGCCGCTCGAGCGACGGCGGCCAGACCTGGCAGGTGATCCCGGTGGACACCGCGGCGAACGACCAGTTCTACCCGTGGGTGGCGGTCGCCTCCGGGGGCCGCGTCGACGTCGGCTACATGGATCGATCCTACTCGGCCGGACAGGCGGAGTGCAGGTACGGCTTCTCTCTGACGCGTATGTCCTTCGATGGCGGCGGCCACGTGGCCTCGTTGAGCAAGAGCCGGGTCGACACCGGCCTCTCCGATCCCGGCCACTCGCGCTGGTTCGGCCTCAACAGCCGCTTCATCGGCGACTACAACGCGATCGCGATCGATTCGACCGGCGCCACCTGGAGCCTCTGGACCGACCAGCGCGCCACCGTGAGCTCGACCAGCACCCGCCACGGCCAGCACGCCGTGGGGGCCGTGACGGAATAAGCGCCTGAAGGGATCGCGCGCCCTCCGTTTGACACGGGCCGCCCCGGAACCTAGGTTTCCCCCCGGATTTCGCCTGGAGGAGGTTCCGGATGAGGCGGTTCGCGCTGGTCGTTGCCGTTGCGCTTCCAGTCCTGACGACCCCCGGCTTCGCCGGGAAGCTCGAGAAGACCCTCGAGGGACGCTGGCGGGGGGCCTGGGTCGTGACCACCGTCGCCCTCCAATCCGACTGCGCGGGATTCCGCACCGACAACCTGGTCAGCGGCACCCTCGTGAGCAGCAAGGGACGGCACGCCTTCCCCACCGGGGAGATCGCCAGGGTCGACAAGGTCAACGTGCACCGGTCCGGCCTCGAGCTCGATCTCTCCCTTCCCGAGCCGATCCTGGTCTCGCATCGCGAGGGTCCGTTCACCCTCTACGACGAGGCGCGCTGCATGGTCGAGCTCGACGTCGACCTCCCCCGGGCGCTGGTGTCGAACGACGACGTGGCCGGGATCGAGGCGGCGCTCAGGCCGATCGTGGAGCGCTATTCGAGCCAGGGAGAGGCGCAGCAGTCGCGCTCCTGGAACCAGCGGAAGCGGGAGTCGTATCCGGCGGACTACCAGCGCACCCTGGCCGACTACCAGGCCTGGAAGGCGCAGCAGGTGAACGCCGGGATCCAGGCGCGCCTCGACCGGGCGCTCGACGAGACGACCCGCCTGACCGATCGGTTGACGAGCGACCGCGACTACCTCGCCGGCTTCGCCGCCGGCGTCGAGGCGATGAAGGCGATCGATCTGAGCCGGTGCGGCGACCTCATGGCGCGCGACTTCGGCAACCTCGGGTCGCCGCCGCAGACCCCCCAGCCCTACGTCTCCGGGAGCGAACCCCAGCAACGCTGGACGCGCGGCTACCAGGACGGGCTGCGGCTGATCTTCGGCCTGAACTCGCTGCGTTACCTGCCGCAGTGCTTCGTCCCGGGGGGAGAGGCCCAGGCCGCCCAGCGCGGCCCGATGCACTAGGAATCCGCCCGCATCTGCCAGCGCTCCTCCCGGTTCATCGTCGCCACCGCTGGCGCTCCTCCGGCGCCGCACCTCGTGCATCACCGAGAAGCGCCGCTGGCTGCGGGTCCATCTCCGCGCGCTCGTCGGGCATTCTCATGTGCGTTAGGATCGGCGGGCGGCGCGAGCGGGCTGCTGGAGGCGGTGAGCCGAGATGGGCGGTACGGAGGCGACGGGGAGACCCCGGGTCACCCAGGCACGGACCGTGGTCCTGTTCAGGGTCGGCCTCGGGCTCACCTTCCTGGCCGCCTTTCTCTCGATGGCGGCGCAGCTCCGTGACCTCGTCGGGTCGCGCGGTCTCCTGCCGCTCGGCGAGTATCTCGGGCGGTACCAGGCGGCGGGCGTCTCCTGGCTCGGCCGCATCCATACCTTTCCGACCCTCTTCTGGATCGACCACGCCGATCCTCTGCTGACCGCCGTGCCGCTGCTCGGCGCCGCCGTCTCGCTCCTGATGATCGCCGGGGTCGGGGGACGCGCCGTCCCGGTCCTTCTCTGGATCCTCTACCTCTCGTGCGTCGCCGCCGGGCGCGACTTCTTCTACTACCAGTGGGATAACCTGCTCCTCGAGACTTCGTTCCTCGCGATCTTCCTGCCGGCGCGCGGGACGTGCGCGGCCTGGTTCCGCGGGCGGCCCCTCCCCGAGCCGTCGCCGGTCGTCGTCGTGCTCCTGCGCTGGGTCCTCTTCCGCCTCCTGTTCGAGTCGGCCCTGGCGAAGATCGTCTACGGCGCGGACGACTGGCTGACGCTCAAGGCGATGACCTACTACTACGAGACGGCCCCTCTTCCGTCCTGGGGCGGCTGGCTGGTGCAGCAGTTTCCACTCCACTTCCACCAGGCGTCGGTGTTCGTGACGTTCCTGTGCGAGCTGGTGCTGCCGTTCCTGATCTTCGTCCGCCCGCGGGCACCGAGGCTCGTCTTCTTCGTGCTGCAGGCCGGCTTCCAGGCGATCATCGCATCGACCTCGAACTACGGATTCTTCAACCTTCTCTCGTTCGCCTTGAGCCTCCTCGTCCTCGACGACCGTCACCTCGACCTCCTTTCGACGCTCGGGCGCCGGCGCGCGGCCCGGGTCGCGACCGGGGCCGCGGCGGCCTCCTCCGTGCCCGGGTCCCCGGCGATCTCGTCGGAGCGCGAGGTCGCGCCCGCTTCCGCGGCCCCCGGGCGACGCCCCCCTCTCGGCGCCGCCCTGCGATACGCGCCCTGGGGGCTGGCGGCGCTCATCCTCCCCGCCTCGACGATCGAGGGGGTGGCCTACTTCTCCCGCGGACCGTTCTTCAACCAGGAGCTGGCGCCGCTGCGCCGCCTGTACGCTCCGTTCCGCAGCGTCAACGACTACCATCTCTTCCCGGGGATCGTTCGCGAGCGGATCGTGGCGGAGATCGAGGGCTCCCCGCTTCCCGTTCACCTACTCGTTCTTCACGCTCGGGCGCGGCGCGCGCGACGCCGAGTACATGAGCACCCTGGCCGAGCGCCTCTGCTGCGATCCCCGGGCGGTCGCCTCCCTGATGGAGCCGAACCCGTTCCAGGAGAAGGGCCCGGCGGCGCTGCGTCTCTCCTACTACCGGTACCGCTTCGGCACCTGGGCGGACCTCGAGCGGTCCGGCGACTACTGGCTCAGGGAGCAGGTCCGCCCGCCCTCGCGGCCGATCCCCTGCTCCTGCCCTCCCGGCCGCTGACCGGCCTTGACCGCGCACCGCGCGCGGCCTAGGATGGCGCATCGTTCATCACCCGGGGGGGCGACGATGGACGGACCCGCCTCGCGCGTTCCGATGAACGTTTGCCGACCCACGACCGGGTGAACGGACGACGTGACCTGCCCTCGCTGCGGACAGGCGAACCCCGATGGCGCCGCCGCCTGCGGCGCGTGCGGGGGCCCGCTCGCCACGGCGGCCGGCGCCGACGGCGATCCGACCCTCGTGCCGCCGGAAGAGCGTACGCTCGATCTCGGTCCCTCCACGCCGGCCGGAGCGCGCGGCGCCGCGCGTCTCCCTTCCGGCTCCCGCCTCGGCGAGCGCTACGAGATCCTCTCCGTCCTCGGCGAGGGCGGGATGGGGACGGTGTACAAGGCGCGCGACCGGGCCCTCGACCGCACCGTCGCCCTGAAGGTGATCCGGCGCGACATGGCCTCGCGGCCCGAGATCCTGGAGCGCTTCAAGCGCGAGATCCTGCTGGCGAGCAGGGTCACCCACAGGAACGTCCTGCGCATCCACGACCTGGGCGAGGCCGGGGGGGTGCGCTTCCTGTCGATGAACTACGTCGAGGGATCGAACCTCAAGGAGCTCCTGGAGCGCGAGGGACCCCTCCCCCCGGAACGCGCGCTGCCGATCGTTCGCCAGATCGCCGAGGCGCTGCAGGCGGCGCACGAGGCGGGGATCGTCCACCGCGACCTGAAACCCCAGAACATCCTGATCGACGGGGCCGGGAACGCCTACATCTCCGACTTCGGCATCTCACGGTCGATCGAGTCGGGCGGGACGATGACCGAGACCGGCGCCATTCTGGGGACCGTCGACTACATGTCTCCCGAGCAGGCGCGCGGCGAGACCCCCGACCACCGCGGCGACATCTACGCGCTCGGCGTCATCCTGTACGAGATCTTCACCGGCTCGCTCCCCTTCCGCTCCGACAACCCGCTCTCGGTCATGATGAAGCGGATCCACCAGGACGCCCCGACGGTGCGGCAGGCCCGCCCGGACCTGCCGGCGTGGATCTCGGCGATCGTGGCGCGCGCGATGGCGCGCGACCCGGACGCGCGCTACCCGAGCGCCCGCGCTCTTCTGCGCGATCTCGACCGCCACCGTGCCTCGATCGCCTGGCGGCGCCCTCTGGTCCGTGTGGCGCTTCCTTCGCTGGTCGTGGCGGCGCTCCTGGCGGGCGCCGTCCCCTTCGTCGCCCGCCGCCTCCCGCGCTTCTGGAAGCGTGGCGGAGCCGGCTCGGTCCCGGCGCAGTCGGTCGCCCTCCTCCCGTTCGAGAACGGCACGGGCAACCCCGCGCTGGACTGGATCGGGACCGCGTTCCCGACGCTCATCTCCAACGGGCTGCGCGAGGCTCCCGAGATCCGCCTCGTCGGCGGCGATCGCACGCACCAGACCCTGACCGATCTCAAGTTGCCGCAGACCGGTGCGTACGGCGCCTTCGACCTCAAGCGGGCATCCTCCGTGCTAGGAGCCGATCTCGTCGTCACCGGCGTCGTGCGGCGGGCGGGCGATCTCTTCCAGGCCGAGGCCCGCCTGCATCGTTCCGGAGCCCAGGGGACCCAGGAGGTCGGCGTCGAGCGGGCGGAGGGCCGTGGCGAGGAGTCGATCTTCGCCCTGGCCGACTCGCTCGCGGCGAGGATCGCGGGCGCGCTTCGGGTCCGGCCGGCCACGACGGCCGGTGCCCGGCAGGCGACGACTCGATCGGTCGAGGCGCTGCGATCCTATTCCCTTGGGCTCGCCCTGACCCGGAGCGGTCGCGATCTCGACGCGGTGACCCAGCTGGAGGCGGCGATCACGAAGGATCCCGGCTTCGCTCTGGCCTACGCTCTCCTGAGCCAGGCCTACGATCGCGTGGGGCGGAGGGACCAGGCGCTCGTCGCCTCCGACAAGGCGGTGCGGAACCTGGCGGGCGTCTCGGCCCACGAGGCGCGCTTCATCCGCGCCCGGCGCGCGCTCCTCTCGAACCGCCTGGACGATGGGATCGCGGAATACCGCGAATTGCTCCGATCCTACCCGCAGGACGTCGACACCCACTTGGAGCTCGGCAAGGTCCTCGAGCAGAAGGGGGACCTGCAGGGCGCCGCCGGGGAGTTCGAGCGCTGCCTCTCCCTCGACCCGACGTACGCGCAGGCGCTCTACGGTCTCGGCCGAGTCCGCACCTTCCTGGGGGACAACGACGGGGCGTTCAAGGTCCTGAACGACCTGCTCGCCTCCTACACACAGGCCGGCAACGACGAGGGGATCGGGACCGCTCTCCTCGCGCTCGGCAACGTCCAGATGCAGATGGGCCGCTACCCCGAGGCGCTCACCCACTTCCAGCAATCGCTCGATATCCGAACCAAGATCGGCGATCGCCGCGGCATGGCCATCTCGCTCTCGCAAATCGCCAATATTCTCAGCGCCCAGGGCAAGTACGACGAGGCGGTCACGACCTGTCGCAAGGCGGTCGACCTCCAGAAGGAGATCGGAGACCCGCGCGGGCTGGCGATGCAGTGGGGGGACCTCGGAGAAATCTACGAGAGCGCGGGGCGCATCCGGGACGCCCAGAAATGCTACCAGGAATCCCTCAGGATCGTCCGCGACCTCGACGACCCGCGGCTCCTGGCGCGGACCTTCAGCAGCCTCGGTTACGTCTCGAGCGTACTCGGGGATTACGTGCAGGCCTACTTCTTCTATCAGGAGTCTCTAACCAGGCGCCGGGCGGGTGGAGACAAGCGGGAGCTCCTCCGCGCGCTCATCGACATCGGACTGTTGGAGCAGTTCCAGGGACGCTACGACAAGGCCCTGGCCTACGCCGCGGAGGGGATGAGCCTCGCCCGGGACATCGGCGAGAGTGCGGGGAGCGTGGTCCTCGCGACCAACGTGGGAATGATCCACAACGACCAGGGCGGCTACGAGGCCGCGATCAAGTCGCTGAACGAGGCGGTCTCGGGCGCGCGTACCCTGGGCGACACGAGCCTGCTCGCCTCCGCGCTCCTCTCTCTGGGAGACACCCTGGTCCACCTCGGCGACCCGGCGGAGGCGGAAAAGTCCCTGGAGGAGGCGGCTCGGCTCGCCGAGGAGAGCCGCAGCTCGGCCCTGATGCCGGAGATCATGATCGGCCAGGCCAGCCTCCAGGGAGAGCGCGGGGACGTCCCCCGATGCCTCAAGACCTTGGGCGATGCCCTCCGCCGGGCGGAGTCGCTCGGGGATCGCCGGCTCCTCCTCATGACGCGGCTGAGCCTGGGCCAATGGTCGATCGCGGCCGGTCGGGCGGAGGGGCGGGGTCACCTCGCCTGGGTCGCGGACCAGGCCGGCAAGAGCGCCCTGCAGCCGCTGAGGATCCGCGCGCTCTCGGTGGTCGCTTCCGCGGGTCTCAGGAGCAAAAACCCCGGCCTCGACGCGGTGGCGGCGGCCGAACAGGTGATCGAGGAGGGCGGCCCCCTCGGCCTGCGGGAGAGTCTCCTGGCGAGCCAGTGGGTCCTGGCGCGCCGCGCCGAGGGCCAGGGTCGGCACCAGGATGCGACCCGCATCTTTCTCGAGGCCGCCCAGACGGTGCGAGAGATGGCGGCGGGTCTGGAGGCTTCCCGCCTCCGGGCGCTGTTCGGTCGGAAGGATCTCGCCCGTCTGCGGCGGGAGGCGGCGGAGCATGTCTCACGTTACGGAACCGCGGACGATCAGAGAACGATCGCCTCCACCTTCTCTTCTCCCCCATGAGGAAGCATCTTGACAACTTAAGGAGGGCGCCGTATTTAAGGAGGCGGAATTCCCCCAGTCACGACCAAACTTCTAGCGGACCCGAGGGATGACAATCCGGGCCTTCCGGCCCGGGAGGTGGCGAATGCGGCTTCATGGTGCTCTCCGGCCAATCGTGCTCTGTCTGGCCGTCGTCTGCCTGCTCCAGGCGTGGTTCTCCCCTCCGGCCGAAGGTGAGGAGATCGCCGGACAAGGCCAGGGCAGATCGACCCGCAGCTCGTCGACGCGGTCGCCTCTCTCGGTGGCGCCGGAGGCGATCAGCATCGCGGCGCCGCTCGTCCCGTTCAAGCATTTCACCATCCACGGCAACTTCGCGGCCGCGGGAGTGGGGATGCGGAACAAGGGGTCCGGCACGATCGGCATCGGCGGCATCCCTTCGGGCGCCATCGTCCGGGGAGCCTACCTCTACTGGGTCGTCCTGAACCCGACCGCTCCGTCGAACACGGGGACGTTCGGCCCTGCCTCCACCGCCATCGCGGGGACGCTGCTCGGCACCGGCGTCGATCCCTGCTGGATGGGGTTGGATGGCGACAACGTCCTCGTCGACTCCACCGCGGCGTGGACCTTCAGGGCCGACGTGACCTCACTGGTGACGAGCCCGGGCAACGGCAGCTACGCACTGTCGGGCTTCCCCTCGGGAGACACCGACGGTCACGACCCGTTCGCGACCTTGGTGTCCAGCGACCACCTGCCGCTCCTGGAGGGAGCCTCGCTGGTGATCGTCTACACCTCTTCGAGCGATCCCCAGAGAGACATCGTGATCTACGACGGCGACGATGGCGGCGAAGGGAGCAACGACACGACACTGACGCTCGGCGGCTTCCAGGTCTCCCCCTCCGGCACGCCGAGCGCCCGATTCGCGTTCATCGGGGCCGACGGCCAGGTGAGCGCCGGCGAGGCCAACTTCTTCAACGGCACCGCCCTGGGGACCAATCCCTGGGACGGGTCGGACGGCTTCCTCTGGGACACGGACCTCTACGACGTGAGCTCGCTGGTCAATCCCGGCGACATATCCGCGACCGCCGAGCTGCAGGAGCAGGGCGACTGCCTCGTCTGGACCACGGCCGTCCTCGCCGTCAATTCCACGGATCCGTCGCCGCCCCTCTGCGACTCGACGACGTCCGGCTCCGGGTCCTCCGCCGTCGTGGACGGCTCGGCCACCGACAGCCAGCCCGCGGACCTGGGGATCGCCTCCATCGCTCTCGACCCCTCGTCGACGAATCTCGTCTGCACGGTCACCTCTCCGGTGGTCGGATCCTGCCCGCAGACGTTCCAGCCGCCCGTGCCTTCGGCCACGTTCACGCTGCAGCTCGCCACGGGGTCGACGAGCGGGAGCGGCAGCGCCATCGTCACCGACGATGCCGCGAAGACCTGCCGGGTCGGCGCCAGCTACACGCAGGTCACGCAGGGAGCGGTGATCGACCAGGCGCTCTTCATCGACCGGACCCAGGGCGTGAAGTTCTCCATCCACGAGGGCACCGCCACGACGACCGACACCGCCGTCGTCGATTCCTCCCCGCCCGGGGCCGAGGAGACCGCCTGTCTCCCGGCCTGCTTCGAGTTCCCGCCGAAGTCTCTGGTGCTGACGGTTTCCTCGCCGCTCGATGGCACGACGAGCCAGTTCTACGACATCGACATCGCGAGCGATCCGAACCTGCGCCTGCTGGCCCGGCACCCCGACGACCCCGTCCCGTGCCCGTACCAGGACATCACCACGTCGGTCGCGGACGTCACCTTCGATCCTCGTCTCAAGGGGACGATCAAGTACTCCCGCGTCCAGTTCGTGGCGGGCCGTCTGGTGACCACCTGCGTTCCACCGTCCGGCGTCGACCTCGACCTGGACGGATCCCTGACGCCCGCCGACTGCGACGACGCCAACCCGAACATCCACCCGGGCGCGCCCGAGGTCTGCAACGGGATCGACGACAACTGCGACGGGCTCGTGGATGACGTCGGCTGCGGAACCGTCGAGATCACCGCCTTCCTCCACACCGTCGGCCTGGGGACCTCGCCGGGAAGCACGTCCGCCCCGATCACGGGGGCGGAGGTGCGCCTCTACGACACGAGCCCGGGCAGCTGCGCGGCCACGGTCGGAATCAGCCCCAAGAACTACACGACGATCTACGGAGCCGGGACCTCCCTGACCGACCAGGGATGCGCCGCCGTCACGAGCGCCCTGACCGACGGGAACGGCAAGGCGTCCTTCTCCGTCGCTCCGGGCGACTACATCGCCATCGCTCGCCCGCCGGCTCCGCACGACGGCACGCGCATCGGCGTCACCGTCGGCTCCGTCCTCCAGGGGGGACTCGTCCAGAAGCGCGTGCAGCTGATCGTCACGTCTCTGGGGCAAGAGATTCCGGCCAGGACCATCCGGAAGACGGGATCGGAGCTTCTGATCATCGAGCCCGAGCTGATGACCTGGGACTCGGCGATCGAGACCTACCCCGTCATCCTCGAGAGCGATTCTCTGTGGAGCGTCACGACGTCGATCCAGCCGCCGACGGGGATCGTGGCCGACCAAACGACGCTCTCGGCCACGGTGAATGGAGGAACCGCCACGGTGCAGTTCACGCTCTACGACACGGCGACGGACTACACCCCCGTGCGGCTGGACCACACCGTGTCGCACGCCGGACTCACCGAGACCTTCTCGACTCTCGCCGACTCGTTGCTGACCAGGCAAGGGGGCCCCGATCAGGTCAAGATCACTCTCTGTCAGGCCTCCCTCGTGACTCGCAAGGGAGTGGGCAAGTCGTACACGTTGACACTCGGAGCGACGAGCGATCGTGGCAGCGGTGTCTGGATGGGGGCGGTGGATTTGAGTAACCTACCCGCGATTCGGCCTCTGGGCATGCTCACGTACAACCCGGCGACACTGCGCTACGAGGGCACGTATGACGTCAAACGGAAGCCCTCCAGGATCCTCGTCCTCTCGAGCGGCTGGGGATACGCCACCTGCTCCCCCCCGTGATACGATGAGCCAGGCGTTTCCGCCGGATGAGGCCCCCCTCCTCCGTCCCGGAGCGCAGGCCATGGACTTCCTGACCATCGTCCCATCCGAGGGGAAGAATTACCGCCGCGAGATCGGCGCGGTGACGCTGCGGATTGGCCGCTCGTCCGGGAACGACCTCGTCCTGCAGGACCTCAACGTCTCGCGCGTCCACGCGGAGATCGTCCGCCGCCCCGAAGGATGCTACGTCCTCGACGCCGGCGGGAAGAACGGCACCTACGTCAATGACCGGCGAATGACCGGGCCGACGCTCCTCCATCCCGGCGACCGGGTCCGCGTCGGGACGACGACCCTGATCTTCAATGGAACGCCCCAGAGCCCCGTGGAGTGGAGCGACCGCCCGCTGACGATGGGCGGCGGGACGACGATCCTTCCGGCGGGCGAGATCCGCACGCCCGGCCTGCTCGACATCCCCCTGCTCTCGGAGGGGACCCCGGTTCCGATGCGCGACACTCTCGCCCGGGCCCGCGCGACGCCGCGTCCGGCTCCGCTCGAGATCCATGCCCCGGCCCTCCCTCCCGACCTCAGCATCTTCATCGAGGCGGACAAGGAGCTGGTCTTCCACCGCCCGCTGCGCGAGATCCTCGAGACGATCATGGACCTCGCCCGCCGCGCGGTGCCGTTCGAGCGCGGGCTCCTGGTGCTCATGGAGGGGGGGGTGCCGGTGCCGCAGGTGATCCGCGTCCCGCCCGACGAGGCGGGGAGGACGATCTCCGTGAGCCGGACGATCACCGACCGCGTCGTCAAGCACCACGAATCGGTCTTGACCTCCGACGCGCAGATCGACTTCAAGGAGGGGCCGAGCGTGGAGGGGCTGCAGATCCGCTCGGTCGTCTGCGTGCCGCTCTGGAACAACCGGGAGGTGATCGGCCTGATCTACGTCGATAGCCGGCACCGGGCCGGACTCTTCACCGAGGAGAACCTGCGCGTCTTGACCCATCTGGCCAACGTCGCGGCGGTGAAGATCGAGAACGCCCGCCTCTTCGAGCAGGCGGTCGCCGCCGAGAGGATGGAGCAGGAGCTGCAAAGGGCGGCGGAGATCCAGAACCATCTGCTGCCGTCCGATGGGCCGCCGATCCCGGGCTACCTGATCTATGGCAGCAGCGTTCCCTGCCGGGCGGTCGGAGGCGACTACTACGATTACATCGAGCTGCCGGGAGGGCGGTACGGCGTCGGACTGGGAGACGTGGCGGGGAAGGGGCTGCCGGCCGCGCTCCTGATGTGCTCGTTCCAGGCCAGCCTGAGGGCCCTGACGGAGCTCGATCTCCCTCCCCAGGAGACGATCGCGCGGCTGAACCGGCTGCTGGCGCGCCGCATCCCAAACAACCGCTTCGTCACCTTCTTCTTCGGCATCCTCGATCCCGCGCGGCACACCCTGACCTATGTCAACGCCGGCCACAACCCTCCATGGATCCTGAGACGGGATGGCGAGGCGGCCGACCGCCTGATCCAGACCGGGCGCCCTCTCGGCCTGTTCGACGACGTCCCGTATCGCGCCGAGACGGTCGATCTCCGGCCGGGCGAGATCCTGCTCGGCTACAGCGACGGCGTCACCGAGGGGATGAGCCCCTCCGAGGAGGAGTTCGGCGAGGAACGGCTCCTGCGAATCCTGCGCGAGGCGCGCGACTCCGCCCCCTTCGACATCGTCCGGAGGGTCACCTCGGAGATCGACAGGCACCATGCCGGCTCGCCGCGGCAGGACGACGTCACCCTGGTGGTCCTGAAGCGCACCGGGCCGTAGGCGCGCTCGGCTTGGACCGGGCACGCTCGCTTCGTATAGGATGACGCTCCGGGCGCACCTGTTCGACAGGCGACTCCCCCGATGCGGAGCGAGGGGAGCGGCTCGTATCGTGAAACAGAGGCGGCGACCCGATTCCGGAGGCTGGGCATGAGAGTCCTGATGGTGGGGGTGGGGGCGATCGGCACGGTGATGACGAAGCATCTGGCCGCTCACCGGGCGATCGAGGAGCTGACGCTGTGCGATGTCGACACCGCCCGGGCGGAGAGGCTCGCGCGCGAGCTCGGGAGCGGCCGCGTCCGCGTCGAGCGGTTCGACGCCTCGGACCCGGCGGCCCTGGCGCGCTCGTTCCGCGGTCAGGGGCTCGTCGTCAACGCCACCCCGCCGCACTTCAACGGCCTCATCATGGACGCGGCGCTCGCGGCCGGAAGCCATTACATGGACCTGGCCGGCGGCGAGGACGACCAGCTCGGCCGCGATCCCGCCTGGAAGAAGGCCGGGCGGGTGGCGCTGCACGGCATGGGCGAGGACCCCGGGATCAGCAACGTCTTCGCCCGTTACGCCGCCGATCGCCTCGACGAGGTCGAGACGATCCGGGTGCGCGACGGCGAGTTCTCCGAGAGCGACGAGTTCCCCCTCGCCTGCCTCTTCTCGACCGAGACCTTCATCGAGGAGGCGGTCTCCCCCGCCCGGTATTACGAGAACGGCGAGTGGAAGAGGATCCCGGCCTGGTCGAACAAGGAGATCTACCCGTTCCCGCAGCCGGTCGGGCCGCAGCCGATCTACAGCATGGCGCACGAGGAGGTCGCCACGCTGCCGCGCTTCATCGGCAAGGGGGTGCGCTTCGTCGACTTCAAGCTGGCGGTCCCGGACGATGCGCAGCGGCACCTCGCCTTCCTCGACAGGATCGGGATGACGCGGCGCGACAGGGTGCGCGTGCCCGGAGGTGAGGTGAAGCCGTTGCAGGTCCTCTCGGCGGTCCTGCCGCAGCCGGCCGATCTCGGCGGGCGGATCCAGGGGGCGGCGATCGTCCTGGTCGAGGTGGAGGGGCGGAAGAGCGGGCGGCGCGCGCGCCACGTGCTCTACTCGGCGATGACGCACGACGAGGCGTTCAGGCGCCAGAAGGTCACCGCCACCGCCTACCTCACCGGCACCGGGGGAGCGGTGGGGGCCCTCGCCATCGCCACCGGCAAGGTCAAGGCGACGGGCGTCCTCCCTCCCGAGATGCTCGATCCCGAGCCGATCCTCGGGCTCCTCGACGAGATGGGCGTGAAGGTGCACCGCGAGGAGAGCGCGCTCTAGGGGCTTCTTCCCGCGGGCGTCCTACCCGGCGCTGGGTCTTAGTCGTCGGACCAGTGCCCCTCCAACCAGAACCGGGCGCCACCGCCCCGGACGTAGTGACCGGGGATCCAGACGGCACCGCAGGAGGAGGGCCCCACGACCACCGGGTACGGCTGGTAGTAGACGGGCGCGGGGACGTAATACCTCGGGTAGGCGTACACCGGGAACCCGAAGCTCAGGGAGACGAAGGCGCGGGGCCGGGGGGCTACGAAGGCGAACTGATCGCGCACGAAAACCCGGCGTCCTCGGTAGGGGCCACGGTGTCCTGCCATCGCCGGGGTCGCGAGAGTCAGCATCAGCGCCACAACCGCCGCTGTCACCGCTAACTTCTTCATTTGAGCCTCCTTGACTCCGTTCTCTCCGGGGAGCCTTCGTGGAGACCGGCTCCGATGATTCCGACCATCACGATCGATAGCAAGAGACCTGCCAGGTTCCGCACGCTGGCGTCGGTGGGGCGGGCGATCATCGTCTGCGAGCGCTGCCCCAGGTTGCGGCGCTACTGTGCCCGGGTGGCGCGCGAGCGGCGGCGGGCCTTCCGGGACGAGGTGTACTGGGGGCGGCCGGTGCCGGGGTACGGCGACCCACGGGCCCGGCTGCTGATCGTCGGCCTCGCCCCTGCGGCGCACGGAGGGAACCGGACCGGCCGGGTCTTCACGGGAGACTCGAGCGGCAACTGGCTCTACGAGGCGCTCCATCGCTTCGGCTTCTCGAACCGGCCCGACTCGACCGGACGGGACGACGGCCTGGTCCTGACCGACTGCTACGTCACCGCCGCGGCCCGCTGCGCCCCTCCCGCCAACAAGCCGGAACGGCGGGAGCTCGACAACTGCCGGCCCTTCCTCGCGGCGGAGCTCGCCCTGCTCCCACGCCTGCGGGTGGTGGTCGTTCTCGGGCGGATCGCCTTCGATGCCTGGCTCAAGGCGTCGGGTCGGACGGGCAGGCTCGCGCCGGGGATCATGCCGCGCTTCGCCCACGGGGCGGAGGCGCGGCTCCCGGACGGGAAGATCCTGCTCTGCTCCTACCACCCGAGCCGGCAGAACACCAACACCGGCCGGCTGACCCGACCGATGTGGCACGCGATCTTCCGGCGGGCGGGGGAGCTGCTCTCGTGACGGGGGATCGGCGGCGGGGTGGGCCGAGGCTCAGCCCTTGAGGTGCCGGCCGAGGGCGGCGCGCCAGGCGGAGCGGGCCGGCACCACCTCCAGGTCGACGACGCCGTCCCCGCCGACGGCGATCGCGAGGCGGTCGGAGCCGACGCGACCGAGGAGGTGGATCGGGACACCGGCGGCGCGGGCGACATGGTCGAGGCGGGCCCGGCTCTCGGGGGGGGCGGTGACCACCACGCGCGACGGCGCCTCGCCGAACAGGAGGGCATCGAGACGCCCCTGCGGCTCGAGCCGGATCTCGGCGCCGACCGCTCCCTCGGGGCCGCTGATGCAGCACTCCAGGAGCGCGAACGCCAGCCCACCCTCGGCGCAGTCGTGCGCCGAGACGATGTGCCCCGCGTCGCGGGCGCCCCTCACCACCTCCTGCACCGCCCGCTCGCGCGCGAGATCGACGGGGGCGGGGCGGCCGGCCTCGGTGCCGTGGAGGAGCGCCAGGTACTCGCTTCCCGCCAGGCTCCCGCCCGGATCGCCCAGGAGAAAGATCAGATCCCCCTCCCTCTTGAACCACTGGGTCAGGGCGCCGCGCACGTCCTCGAGCAAACCGACCATGGCGATCGTCGGCGTCGGGTGGATCGCCCTCCCCTCGGTCTCGTTGTAGAAGGAGACGTTGCCGCCGACGATCGGCGCGCCGAGCGCGCGGCAGGCCTCCGCGATCCCCTCGATCGACCGCTCGAACTGCCACATGATCTCCGGCCTCTCCGGGTTGCCGAAGTTGAGGCAGTCGGTCGTGCCGATCGGCGTCGCCCCGGCGCAGGCCAGGTTGCGGGCCGCCTCGGCCACGGCGAGGCGCGCCCCCTCGGCGGGGTCGAGGAAGCAGTGGCGGGCGTTGCAGTCGACTGCCAGGGCGAGCGCCTGCCGGGTCCCCTTCAGGCGGATGACCGCCGCGTCCGACCCAGGACGGACCACGGTGTTCGTCCGCACCATGTGATCGTAGACCTGGTAGATCGACTCGCGGCTGCAGAGGTTCGGCGCGACCAGGAGCCTCTCGAGCGCCTTGTTCCCGTCCGACGGCTCGGGGACCGATTCGAGCCTCAGCCTCTGGACCTCCTCCTGCCAGGCGGGCCGGCCGGCGGGTCGCGCGTACCGAGGCGCGTCGTCGACGCAGAGACGCGCCGGGAGGTCGGCAACCACCCGGCCCCCGGAGACGATCCGCACGCGGCCGCTGTCGCTGACCCGTCCGATGATCGCGGCATCGAGATCCCACTTCTCGAAGACGTCCCGCACCCGCGCCTCTGTCGCCGGGTGGGCCACCAGGAGCATCCTCTCCTGCGACTCCGACAGCATGATCTCGTAAGGGGTCATCCCCTCCTCGCGCAGCGGCACACTGTCGAGATCGATCTCCATCCCGGTGCCGGCGCGCGCCGCCATCTCCAGCGTCGAGCAGGTGAGGCCGGCCGCCCCCATGTCCTGGATGCCGACGACGAGCCCCTGGCCCTTCATGGCCTCCAGGCAGGCCTCGAGGAGGAGCTTCTCGGTGAACGGATCGCCCACCTGCACGGTGGGGCGCTTCGATTCCGACTCGGCGTCGAACTCCGAGGAGGCCAGGAGGCTCGCCCCGCGAATCCCGTCCCGCCCCGTCCTCGAGCCGACGTAGATGACCGGGTTCCCCGGACCGGACGCCGTCCCCTTGTGGATCTTCTCGCGCCGGGCGATCCCGAGGCTCATGACGTTGACCAGGATGTTGCCGTTGTAGGAGGGGTGGAAGTAGATCTCGCCGCCCACGGTCGGGACGCCGATGCTGTTCCCGTAGCCGGCGATCCCGGAGACGACGCCCCCCACCAGGTACCGCGTCCGGGGATGGTCGAGGGCCCCGAAGCGCAGCGAGTTGAGGGAGGCGATCGGCCGCGCCCCCATGGTGAAGATGTCGCGCAGGATCCCGCCCACCCCCGTCGCAGCTCCCTGGTACGGTTCCACGAACGACGGGTGGTTGTGGCTCTCCATCTTGAAGACCGCGACGATCCCGTCGCCGACGTCCACGATCCCGGCGTTCTCCCCGGGTCCCTGGATCAGGCGCGGCCCCTCGGTCGGCAGCTTCTTCAGATGGACGCGGCTGCTCTTGTAGGAGCAGTGCTCCGACCACATCACCGAGATCATCCCGAGCTCGGTGTAGGTCGGGGCGCGGCCGAGGGCCGCCGCCGCGCGGTCGTACTCCTCGGCCGTCAGGCCGTGCTTGAGTGCGAGGTCGAGCGTGACCGCAGGCTCCTGCGCCTTCATCCCTTGGGGCCCCCGAACAGGGTGCTGTGGCGGTCGGCGCGCGTCTTTCTCTCGACGTGGTCGATGCAGCAGTGCTTGAACTTCTTGCCGCTGGCGCAGGGGCAGTCGTCGTTGCGCCCGACGCCGGAGTAGTCGATCCGCGGCCGTCCCGAGAGGAGCTTCAGGAGACGCTTCAGCACGGAGACTCCCTCAGACCCGCGTTCGGCGGGCCTGCTGCCAGGAATGCACGATCGACTCGAAGATCCGGCGCCCCTGGGCGTTCCCCAGGATCTCCTCGGCGCACCGGTCGGGATGCGGCATCATCCCCATGACGTTGCCGCGCTCGTTGCAGACCCCGGCGATGGCCCGCAGCGATCCGTTCGGGTTCGACTCGGCGCTCACCGAGCCCGCGGCGTCGCAGTAGCGGAAGACGACCTGCCGCTTCTCCTCGAGCCCCCGCAGGACCTCCTCGGGGGCGTAGTAGCATCCCTCCCCGTGGCCGACCGGGATCTTGAGGACGCTCCCCGCCTTGATCCGCGCGGTGTAGAGCGTGTCCTGCCGCTCGACGCGGAGATAGACGTCGCGGCAGATGTACTGCAGGCCCGCGTTCCTGAGGAGCGCCCCCGGCAGCAGGCCCGCCTCGGCCAGCACCTGGAAGCCGTTGCAGATCCCGAACACCATGCCGCCGCGCTCGGCGAACTCCTCGACCTCCTTCATGATCGGCGAGAAGCGCGCCATCGCGCCGCAGCGCAGGTAGTCTCCGTGCGCGAAGCCGCCCGGGAGGATGACGCAATCGACGCCGGCGAGGGAGGTGTCCTTGTGCCAGAGGAACGACGCCTCCTGGCCGAGGAGATGCTTGGCCACGTGGTAGACGTCGTGGTCGCAGTTGGATCCAGGGAAGACGACGATGCCGAACTTCAACCCGTCCCCTCACTCCTCCTGGATCTCGACGCGGAAGTCCTCGATGACGGTGTTGGCCAGGAGCTTCTCGCACATCGCCCGCAGCCGCTTCTCGGCCTCCTGCCGCGGCAGGCCGCCGAGCGTCACCTCCATGTACTTGCCGATGCGGACGTCGGTCACCTCGCGGTAGCCGAGCTGGTGCAGCGAGCTGCAGACCGCCTTCCCCTGCGGATCGAGCACTCCTCGCTTGAGCGTCACGAAGATCCGCGCCTTCACCAACCGGCCTCCCGCCCGAAGGACCGCGCCAGAATAACACAGCGTGGCCGCCGCTTCCACGCCCGGCGGCGCCGCCCGGGGCGGCTCAAGATAGGTCCCGGAGCGCGCCGAGGCCACCCCCCGAAAACCGCTCCCGCCTCTTCGGCCCCTCCCCCCTGCCATCCGGTCTCCCCTCGCTCCGTTCCGGGCCGGGCGCCGAGATCTCGACCAGGATCCCGTCGCGGAAGCGCAGGAGCGCGCGGGTCTTGAACACCAGGTACTCCTCGAACGTCCGCGTCCTGACGCCGCGCTCGCGAGCCTCGGTGAACTGCCGCAGCTCGGCCGCCCGCGGCCGCCGGCCGATCCGCCAGACCTCCTCCTTCCCGCCGGGCCCGTCCCGCCCTTCCCGCGAAAAGACGACCGATCCGACCGCCTCCTCGGCCTGCTCGACGCTCATCCCGACGAACGGGTCGCCGAGCAGGATCCGCTCGACCTCGAGCGGCGCGAGGCCGGGCCAGCGCTCCCGGATGCGGCGCGAGCTCTCCTCGCGGAGAGCCTGCCACGCCTCGAGGGTGACGAAGTCCTCTTCGAGCTGGGAGCGCGGGACCTTGTAGACCGGGACGCGACGCACGCCGAACTGGCGCAGGAGATCGGCATCGGCCGGGGCCGGGGCGAGGAGCGCCATGTCGCCGCTGATCCCGCGGAGCACGACGGTGCGGCCGCGCGGCAGGTCGACGCTCAGGTTGCCGCTCCCCTTCGTCCGGACCATCGTCGACCGTGCCGCCACGATCGACCGCCCGACCGCGCCGGCGACGCCGCCGTCGCGGCGCGGCGTCGTCCGTTCATCGGCCGACAGGACTCCCCTTTCGAGGAACGGGGCGCCCGCGCAGGCGGCCGCGCCGAGGACCGCGGCCAGCTTCCATCCTACCCACCGTCCGATCGTCATGGTTCGCGGCGAGAGGGGCGCGTCGAGGGACGCCGCTACGTGCGCCCGAAGACCCGCCTGAAGAGCGTGTCCACGTGGCGCAGGTGGTGCGCCAGATCGAAGCAGCGGTCGATCTCCGCGGGAGGCAGGTGGCGCGTGAGGTCCGCGTCCTGCTTCAGGAGCGCCTTGAAGTCGTCCCGTCCCGACAGGGCCTTGAGCGCCGCCGCCTGGACCCAGGCGTAGGCCTCCTCGCGCGACACGCCGCGCCTCGCCAGCTCCAGGAGGACCGTGCCGGAGAAGACCAGGCCGCGGCTCGCCTCGAGGTTGCGGCGCATCGCCTCCGGGTGCACCACCATGCCGGAGACGATCCGGGTGAACCGGTCGATCATGTAGTCGAGGACGATGGTGGCGTCGGGCAGGATGACGCGCTCGGCCGACGAGTGCGAGATGTCGCGCTCGTGCCACAGCGGCACGTTCTCCAGGGCCGTCACGAGATAGCCGCGCAGCAGCCGGGCGAGCCCGCTCATCTGCTCGCAGCCGACCGGGTTCTTCTTGTGCGGCATCGCCGAAGAACCCTTCTGCTCCTTCCCGAACGGCTCCTCCACCTCCCCCACCTCGCTGCGCTGCAGGTGGCGGATCTCGCTGGCGAGCTTCTCGATCGACGTGCCGGCCAGGGCGACGGCGGCCATGAGCTCGGCGTGGCGGTCCCGCTGGATCACCTGCGAGGCGATCGCCGCCGGCTCGAGCCCCAGCCTCTCGAGGGCCGCCGCCTCGATCTCCGGGTCGAGGTGGGCGAAGGTCCCGACCGGACCCGACAGCTTGCCGACCGCCACCCTGCGCCGCGCCGCCGCCAGGCGCTCGACGGCGCGCCGCGTCTCGGCATGCCAGAGCGCCAGCTTCAGGCCGAACGTGGTCGGCTCGGCGTGCATGCCGTGCGTGCGGCCGACCATCACCGTGTCCTTGTGCTCGAAGGCGCGTCTCTCGATGGCGGCCGCCAGTCCCTCGAGGCCCTGGATCAGGAGGCCGGCCGCCTCGGCCATCTGCAGCGCCTGGGCCGTGTCGACGACGTCGTTGCTCGTGAGGCCCAGGTGGATGTAGCGGGCGTCGGGGCCGACGTGCTCCGCGACGTCGGTGAGGAAGGCGATCATGTCGTGCTGCACCGTCGCCTCGATCTCGCGCACGCGCGCCGCGTCGAAGCGCGCCCTGGCCCGGATCGTCGCCGCGGCCTGCTTCGGGATCCTCCCGGCCGCCGCCAGGGCGTCGCACACCGCCAGCTCCACCTCGAGCCATCTCCTCAGCCTCCCCTCCTCGTCCCAGATGCGGCTCATCCCGGGTCGGGCGTAGCGGGGGATCATCGAACGGCCCCGTGCGGCGCGCGCGGTGCCATCGCCTCAGACCTCGAACCAGGGGGAGGGCACCCACTGGTCCGCCGGGTGCAGCCGCGGCGGCCGCCGGCCGGCGCGCTCGAAACCACGGCGCGCGGCCTCGAGGGCCAGCTCCGGGCGGTTGTTCGTCCGGCTCAGGTGGGCGAGCACGATGCGCGCCGTCCGCCCGCGTGCCACGTCGCAGGCCAGGTCGGCCGCGGCCTCGTTGTCGAGGTGTCCGTGGCGCCCGAGGACGCGCCTTTTGACCGTCTCGGGGTACGGCCCGGCGCGCAGCATGTCGACGTCGTGATTCGCCTCGAGCATCAGGAGGTCGCAGTCGCGCAGGCTCTCGCGCACCTCCTCGGGGGGATGGCCGAGATCGGTCGCGTACCCGACCCGCTCGTCCCCGGACTCCACGAGGTAGCCGACCGTCTCGGCGGCGTCGTGCGGGACGGCGAACGGGGTCAGGATCATCCCGCCGATCGAGAAGGCCGCCCCCGCCTCGACCGCGGCGTGGGCGTGCACCCCCTGCCGGTCGAGGGCGGCGGCGCGGAAGGTCGCGGCGGTGCAGTAGACCGGCACCGCGAAGGTGCGCGAGAACAGGGAGGCGCCGCGGACATGATCGGCGTGCTCGTGGGTGATCACCAGGGCGTCGAGCCGGTGCGGCTCGACCCCGGCGGCGCGCAGCCGACCGGCGATCTCGCGGCACGAGAAGCCGGCGTCGAGAAGGATCCGCGCTCCGTCCCCCTCGATGCAGGTCGCGTTCCCCGCGCTGCCGCTCCCCAGGACCGCCAGCCGCATGCTCAGGACCGGCCCCTCCGCGTCCGCGATCGAGCCGCCATTCTACACTACGAGATCCCGGTGTGGCCGAAGCCCCCCTCGCCGCGCCGGCTGGCGGGCAGGGTGTCCGTCGGGACGAGCCGGGCGCGGGCCGTGCCGACCGGCGCGATGACGAGCTGGGCGATCCGGTCGCCGCGCCTGATCGTCACCGGCTCCTGCCCAAGGTTGATGGCGATGACGGCGATCTCGCCGCGATAGTCGGAGTCGATCGTCCCCGGGGAGTTCAGGAGCGTCAGCCCCTCGCGCAGCGCCAGGCCGCTGCGCGGCCGGACCTGTCCCTCGAGGCCTTCGGGGAGGGCGATCGCGAAGCCGGTCGGGATCGGGGCGCGGCGCCCCGGGGCGAGGACGAGAGGCTCGGGGAGGCAGGCACGCAGGTCGAGACCGGCGCTGCCCGCGGTCGCGGGCTCCGGGAGCGGCAGATCGGCGTTCCCCGGCATCCGGGTGATCGGGATGGCGATCCGGTCGTCCCGGCCGCTGCCGGCGCCGTCCGGGGCGTCGCTCCCATGCCGCTCGCGACTCACGCCCGCCTCCGCCGGGGCCTCAGAAGGAGAGGTCGATCACGTCGACGCGCATCCCGGCGGTCTTTCCGAGGATCGCCAGGGTGCAGCCGGCCGGGTCGAAGAAGTCGATCGCCAGGTGGAGGAGATCCTGGCGCGTGACCCGGTCGATCCCGGACAGGATCTCGTTCAGGGTGAACTGCCGGCCGAAGTAGACCTCCTGCCGCGCCAGGTTCGACATCCGGCTGCTGCTGCTCTCGAGCGACAGCATCAGGCTCCCTTTCAGGTGGTCCTTGGCCATCTGCAGCTCGCTCTCGCCGACCGGCTCCTCCTTCAGCTTGCGGAGCTCCTCGACGATCAGGTCGATCACCTCCCGCCCGGTCTCGGGGGAGGTGGCGGCGTAGATGATGAAGTTCCCCGTGTCGAGGAACGAGCTGACGGAGGAGAAGACCGAGTAGGCCAGTCCGCGCTCCTCCCGGATGTGCTGGAAGAGGCGCGACGACATCGTCCCCCCGAGGAGCGTGTTCAGGACGTACCCCTGGTAGCGCCGCTCGTCCGGCATCGGCATCGCCGGGACTCCGAGACAGAGGTGCATCTGGCCCAGCTCGCCTTTCTCCCGCACCACGACCTCGGCGTGGCTCCGCGGCGGGCTGGCGACCGGCGGTTGCGCGCCGTTCCCGAGCGGCTCGAACGTCGCCCGGAGGGATCCGGCCAGCCGGTCGTGCTCGAGGTTGCCGGCCGCCGTGATCAGGAGGTTCCCCGGCTGGTAGGAGTCGCGGAAGAAACGGATGAGCTGGTCCGGCTGCATGCGCGACACCGATTCGATCGTTCCCTGAATCGGGCGGCCGAGCGGGTGGCCTCTGTAGAACGACTCGCTCCAGATGTCGTAGACGAGCTCGTCCGGGGTGTCGTCGACCATCTTGATCTCTTCGTAGATGACCTTGCGCTCCTTCTCGATCTCCTCCGGGATGAACTTGGGCCGGCGGACGATCTCGGACAGCAGGTCGACGGCGACGTCCAGATGATCGTCGAGCACCTTGAAGTAGAAGCAGGTGTACTCCTTGGTGGTGAACGCGTCCATCTGGCCGCCGACCGAGTCGATGATGAGCGCGATGTCCTTCGCCGATCGCGTCTCGGTCCCCTTGAACAGCAGGTGCTCGATGAAGTGCGAGATGCCGTTCTCGGACGCCGACTCGTGCCGGGACCCCTTCTTGAGCCAGACCCCGAGCGCCACCGACCGGATGTTCGGCATCCGCTCGGTGACCAGCACCAGCTTGTTGGCGAAGACTTCCTTGCGGATATCGTCGGTGATGATCAGCATGGTTCGCAGGTGTCCCTGAGGACGGGTTCCGCGGGCCGCATGGCCCCCGCGGCGGGCCGTGGAGTATAGCACCCGGCCAGGGCGCCGCGCAAAGCGGGCCGCGCCTTCGGGGGAGGGTGCCGCGGGGTCAGCGCTTCTTGATCTCGGAGAAGGCCTTGCCGTCCCAGCGATAGACGGTGGTGTCGTAGGACGGAGGCTGCCCGGCCTTCTCCTCGTAGGTGCGGCTGGTGATCCAGAACTCGACCGCCCCGCCGGGGCCGTACCGTCTCTCGATCTCCTGTCCGGCGTTCTGGAAGAGGGTCGCGTAGGTCCCGTCCGCGGCGCGGGCGGTCACCTCCAGGATCTCGAGGTGGCCGCCGGTCCAGGTCGAGACGATCTCGTCCTGTCCGTCGCCCGTCACGTCCTCGAGGGCCAGGTTGTGGAAGAGCTCCCCCCGCTGGACCGTGTGCACCAGAGCGTCGCCGTTGCCCCGGCGCTCGTAGATCCGGAGCTCGGGCTTCGCTCCGCCGGGCCGCACCACCGCCGCCACCCGATCGCCGACGTCCGGATCGAGGACCCGCGCCAGGATCAGGCGATCCCCCGGATGGAGGGCGCGCGCCAGGGCGAGGAGGGCCGGGTCGTCCGGCCGCCCGCGCGCGCAGCCCGCGGCCAGCGCCAGCAGGAGCACCGCCGGGTGCGTGGCGCGGCGGGTCACGTCGGGATCGTCCCGTCGAGGATCGCACGGCAGAGATCCATCGAAGAGACCAGGCCGGTCACCTTCCCCTCCCGCAGGATCGGCAATCGGTGAATCCGCAGGTTCCACATGATGCGGCAGAGATCGGCGAGCGGGGTCTCCTCGTCGGCCGAGATGGCGGGGCTGGTCATGATGGCGCTGACCGGCATCTCCATCGGGTCGGGCGGCCGGTGCTGATCGGACCAGAACGGCTTCTCCCCCGCTCGCGGCGACGGGATGGGAGCCTCCTTCAAGGCGCGCTGCCGCAGGATCGCCACCACCCTCTTCCCGCGGCGCTTCCCCTCCGCGCGCGGCGCGCGCGCGGCGTCGCCGGCGGCGTACTTCGGGTGGCCCATGGCGCCGTAGATGATGTCCTCCTGCGTCACCACGCCCACCAGCCGCCCGTGGCGGTCGACCACCGGGGCGCCGTTGATGTTCTTCTCCTGCAGGAGGTCGCACAGCTGGCCGACCGTCGTCTGCTCGGAGACGGTGACCGGTGTCGCGGTCATCAGATCCCGGGCCAGCAGGGCCCCCGTGTCGGGACGATGCCCCGGGGCGGCCGCCGCGGGCTGCCCCGGGCCGGGTCTCCGGCGCGTCCCTCCGGACGGCCGGGGCCCGCCGCGCCCGGTCGTGCGGACGCTCTTGCGGCTCACGGGAGAAGGCGTTCCATGGCGCCCACCTCGGCCTCCACCTCCACGATACGGTTGGCCTGCCGGGGGGAGACCCCCGGCAGGCGCCCTCCATGGTAATCGATCGTGGCCTGGCTGAACTTGCAACCGTGCGCCGTGGCGATGACCACCACGCGATCGTCGCGGCCGATGGTCCCGGCCGCCCGTGCCTTCAGGAAGGCGGCGACGGCGGTGGCGGAGTTGGGGCAGATGTACACCCCGGCCGCGTCGACCAGCGCCTTGGCGTCCATGATCTCCTGCTCGGTCGCCGACTCGAAGTGGCCGCCCGACTCCCGGACCACCCGCACGGCCTTGTCGTACGAGACCGGGTCGCCGATCCGGATCGCCGAGGCGGCGGTGTCGGCCGCGGTCACCCTGATCCGGCGCGCGTACCCTTCCCGGCTGGCCTGTGCGAGCGGCGCGGCGCCCGCGGCCTGCGCCCCCAGGAGACGCGGCACGCGGTCGAGGATCCCCAGGGTCCGGAGCTCGAAGAGCCCCTTGCCTATCGCCGAGATGTTCCCGGCGTTGCCGACCGGGACGACGATCCATTCGGGCGGCGCCCATCCGAGCTGCTGCACGGTCTCGAAGCCGATCGACTTCTGCCCCTCGATCCGGACGGGGTTCACGGAGTTGAGGAGATAGAGCGGTCTCCTGCGGCAGATGTCGCGCAGGAGCCGGATGCAGGTGTCGAAGTCGGCCGGCAGCGACAGCGTCAGGCAGCCCGAGGCGATCGGCTGCGAGAGCTGCTCCAGGCTCACCTTGCCGCGGGGCAGGACGACGACGCCGCGCAGACCGTCCACCTGGGCGGCGTAGGCCGCCATGGCGGCCGAGGTGTCGCCGGTCGAGGCGCACGCCACCGCGCGCACGCCGAGGTGACGCGCGAACGAGACGCCGGCGGTCATGCCTCGGTCCTTGAAGGAGAGGGTCGGGTTCTCCCCTTCGTGCTTGACGTAGACCTCCGCGGTGCCGGAGATCTCCTCGAGGCGCGGCACGCGGTAGAGGTTGGTGTTCCCCTCGGGCTTGGTGACGATCCGGTCGAGCGGCAGGTCGGGGAGGACCAGCTCGTGGTAGCGCCAGACGCCGCTGCCGTGCGGCCCGCCGCGCGCCCCCAGGCGGCCGTCGAACAGCTCCCGCCAGGCGGCCGCCGGCCGCTCCCGCCGCAGACGCTCGAGGTCGTGCGCCACCTCCAGGAGGCTCCCGCAGGCGTCGCACTCGTAGCGGATCTCCGCGAGGGGATAGTCCCGCCCGCAGGCGATGCAGCGCGTCCGGGAAATCGGGGGCGGCGTCATCGCCTCGCCTCAGTCGAGCCGGCGCGCGCCGCGATTGTCGGCGGCGCAGATGAAGTGCCGGCTGCCGAGCCCGTGGCGCTGGAAGGCGGCGTGCATGGCGAGGGCGACCCTCTCGGCGGTCTCGGGCGTGGCGACGGCGAACATCGCCGGACCCGATCCGCTGATCGAGCAGCCGTGCGCCCCCGCCTCGAAGGCGGCGCGCTTGACGTCGATGAATCCCGGGATCAGCTTCGCGCGGATCGGCTCGATCACGTGGTCGATGAGGGCGCGGCCGATGTCTGGGACGTCGCCGCGGGCGATCGCCGCCACCAGGGCGCCGACGTGCGCCCAGTTGCTCACCGCGTCCTTGAGCGGGATCATCTCCGGCAGGACCGAGCGGGCGTCGCGGGTCCTGATCTCCATCGCGGGCAGGACGACGACGAAGCGGATGGCGGAGGGGGCGTCCAGCCGGACCACCTCGAGCGGCTGGTGACTCTTGACGATGGTGAAGCCGCCGAGCAGGGACGGCGCCAGGTTGTCGGCGTGCCGCGCCCCGCTCGCCAGCATCTCCCCCTCGAGGGCCGCCTCCAGGAGGCTGTTGCTGCCGAGCGGCGAGCCGCACAGGAGGTGCGCCGCGACCGCTCCGCCGACGGCGCTGGCGGCGCTGCTTCCCAGGCCGCTGCCCGGCGGCAGCCCCTTGTGGATCCGGAGCTCCAGGCCGCCGGTCTCCTTCGCGGCCCGCCCCTTGAGCTGCTTCAGGACCGCCTCGGCGGCGCGGCCGGCGCAATTCGTCGACGCGTCGAGCGGGAGGCCGGCGGCGTCCCCGGTGATGTCGCGGATGACGACGCCGCGCTCCGCCCCCTCGATCCGCCGCGCCTCGATCGTGTCGCCCAGCCCCTCGAGCGCGACGCCGAGGGCGTCGAACCCGGGGCCCAGGTTGGCGATCGAGGCGGGGGCGAAGACCTTGACGAAGCCCTGGCTCGCCGGCGCGTCCATCTCTACAGGAGGCCCTTCGCCTTGAGAAGCTCCGCGTTCAGGATCGCGGCGCCCGCCGCGCCGCGGATCGTATTGTGCACCAGCGCCTCGTACTTGAGGCTCAGGACCTTGCAGCGCCGCACCCGGCCGACGGTGACCGTCATCCCGCCCCCCTCCATCCTGTCGAAGCGCGGCTGCGGCCGGTCCGGCTCGTCGCGCACCACGATCGTCCGCTCCGGCAGGCTCGGCAGCCCGAGGGGGGCGAGGCTCGAGCGGAAGTCGCGCAGGATCCGGGTCGCCTCGTCGGGGGTGGCACGCTCCTGGGTCTCGACCGAAATCGCCAGCGTGTGCCCGTCCGAGACGTGCACGCGGTGGCAGTGGGCGCTCACCGGGAAGGTGGCGGCGGCGCGCGCCGCTCCGAGAATCTTCTGGGTCTCCGATTCCATCTTCTCCTCCTCGCCGCCGATGTACGGGATGACGTTGTCGATGATGTCGACGGACGGGACCCCCGGGTAGCCGGCGCCCGAGACCGCCTGCAGCGTCGCGACGACGAGCCGCGTCACGCCGAGCGCCCGGTGGATCGGGGCGACCGCCATGACCAGCCCGACCGTCGAGCAGTTCGGATTGGTGACGATGAATCCGCCGTGCGGCCGGCGGCGCTTCTGGTCCTCGAGGAGGGCGAGGTGGTCGGCGTTCACCTCGGGGACGAGGAGAGGAACGTCCGGAGCCATCCGGTGGTTCCGCGAGTTGCTGACCACGGCGTGCCCGGCGGCCGCGAACTCCTCCTCGATCGAGCCGGCGACCGAGGCGTCGAGCCCGGAGAACGCGAGGCGGGCGCCGGGCCCCGGCCGGCACGGCAGCACCTCCATGCCGCGCGCCCATCCGGGCATCGGCCGGTCGAGGAACCAGCGGACCGCCTCGCCGTAGGTCTTGCCGGCCGAGCGCTCCGAGGCGGCGAGGACCGCGACCCGGAACCAGGGATGGCCGTCCAGGAGCGACACGAAGCGCTGCCCGACCGCGCCGGTCGCTCCGAGGATCGCCACCGCGATCCTGCCGTCCTCCTGCGGCGTCGACTTCGTCGTCATTCCGTCCCTCGTCCGCCGCGCGCCAGGGCGCGGGCCACACTCAGGATGTCGCCGAAGGCTCCGGCGGCGGTCACCGACGGCCCCGCCCCCGGCCCCGCGACCACGAGCGGATGATCGGCGTACCGCTCGGTCCGGAAGGCGAAGACGTTCTCCGGGCCGGCGAGGCGGCCGAGGGGGCCGTCCGCCGGCACCTCGCGCGGCCCCGCGCTGCACCCGTCCTCCACGGCGGCGACGTAGCGGCGGCGCAGGCCCCGCGCCGCGGCCTCGTCCCACAGGCGGGAGAGCGGCGCGTCGAGCGTCGCGACCGACGCCAGGAACGCCGCGGCGTCGCCCGTGCCCGCCAGTCGGCAGAACGGCTCGAGGCGGACCTGCTCCGGCTCGACCGCCAGTCCCGCCTCGCGCGCCAGGATCAGGGCCTTGCGCGCCACGTCCCGCCCCGCCAGGTCCTCGCGCGGGTCCGGCTCGGTGTAGCCGCGCTCCTTCGCCCGCCGCAGCACCTCGGAGAAGCGGCCGCCGCGGTCGAGGCCGGCGCACAGGAAGTTGAGCGTCCCCGAGAAGCACCCTTCGATCGAGCGGACCCGATCGCCGCCGTCGAGCAGATCCCTGAGCGTGCCGAGGATCGGCAGCCCGGCGCCGACCGTCACCTCGTACAGGAGGAACCGCCCGGCCGCGCGCGCGGCCTGCTGCGTCCGGCGGTAGTCCGCGAGCGGCCCGGCGAGCGGTTTCTTGTTGCACGTCACGACGTGGAACCCCGAGGCGAAGGCCTCGCAGTACAGATCGGCCATCCCCTCGTCGGCCGTCGCGTCGACCAGGACCTTGGGTCCGGGGATCGCCCGCGCCGCCTCCCGCACCAGGCGCCGCGCGGGGCCATCCGCCTCCGGGCGCACCGCCTGCCGCCAGCCGGCGGGATCGATCCCCCGCGCGTCGAAGGCGGCCGCGGCGCGTCCCGCGATCCCGGCGTGCACCAGATCGACCCCCAGCCTCTCCCGGATCGCCGGACGCTGCGCCGCCACCTGCTCCACGAGGGTCGCGCCGACCGTCCCCTTGCCGATCTGGACGATCGAGAGGCGGAGCGCCATCAACGGACCCGGCCCTCGACCAGCCGCAGGGCGGGCCGCCGGCCGCGCCTCCAGGAGACGCCGCGCGCGACGTTGAGGCGATCGTGGATGGCGCGCACCGCCGTCTTCATGTCACGCTCCTTGACGATCACGGTGATGTTGTACTCGGACGATCCCTGGGCGATCGCCACCACGTTGACCGCCTCGTCGCCGAGGGCGCTGAAGACGCGGCCGGCGATGCCGTGCTGCCCCTTCATCCCGGCGCCGACCACGGCGACGGCGCACATGCCCCGCTCGACCGTGATGCGCGCCACCTGCTCGCCGAGGAGCCCCCGGTCGCGGAAGTCCTTCTCGAGCGCCTTCATCGTCCTCTCGACGTCCCGCTCGCGGATGGCGAAGGAGACGTTGTACTCGGAGGACGACATCGAGATCATGTAGATGTTCGTGCCGGCCAGGGCCACCGGCGTCAGGAGCCTCAGGATCATCCCGGGCTGCCCGAAGATGCCGGTCCCCTCCACGGTGACCAGCGCCATGCCGTCGATGCTGCTGACCATCAGCGGACCGCCCCGCCCGATGGAGCGGGCGGTCACGAGCGTGCCCGCGGCCGCCGGCTTGAAGGTGTTCTTGATCCGGATCGGGATGCCGCCGCGCCGCGCCGGCTGCATCGTCTTCGGATGGATCACCTCCGCGCCGAAATGCGCCATCTCGGCCGCCTCCTGGTAGGAGATGCGCGGCACGACCCGGGCGCTCGGCACCAGGGCCGGATCGGCGGTGCAAACCCCGTCGACCTCCTTCCAGATCCAGACTTCCCTGGCCCGCAGCGCCAGGCCGAGGATCGAAGCGGTGTAGTCGGAGCCGCTCCGCCCGAGGGTCGTCGTCGCCCCGCTGCGGGTGCGGCCGATGAAGCCGGTGACGATCGGGAGGCCGCCCTTGCGCAGGAGAGGCAGGAGGGCCCGGCGCAGGTTCCTCTGCGTGACGTCGAAGTCGACGACGGCCTCCCCGTGGCTGTCGTCCGTCACGATGTGCTCGCGGGCGTCGAAGCGCCCGCGCCGCCTTGCGATGGCGCGCCTGCAGGCGGTCGAGGCGGCGGCTCACCTCGCCCGGCCGGCCGGCGACCGCCTGGTCGGCGAGGGCGATCAGATCGTCGGTGATCCCCGCCATCGCCGAGACGACGACGGCCGGCCGGCGGCCGGCGAAGCGCCGCACGATCTGCCCGACCTGCCGGATCTGGGGGGCCCCCGCGAGGGAGGTCCCTCCGAACTTCATGACGATCATCCTCGACCTCGTCCGGCCTCGACGGCGGAAGCGATCCCGCGGCGCCGCGGCGGGCCAAAAAGAGTCGAGGGGAGGATCGCTCCTCCCCTCAGCGACATGCCATGGCCTGGAGCTTCTGTGGCGGCTGGTCCGGGGCCGCGCCGCCTGCGCGGCCCGCGACTTCCGCCGTGCCGGCGTTTAATACCGTGATCGCCCCCGCTTGTCAACGTCCCGCGCGCCGATGTCCCGGCGCCTGAAACGTTCGGCAGCGATCGTCTCTACTGCTGGCCCCCCTGATTCGGATCTTGGGGATTCCGCTGCCTCTGCCCCTGGCCCCCTCCGTCCTGCCCGCCGGAGTTGTTCCATCCGCCAAAGGGCGGCCGGCCACGCTGTCCCCAGGGCTGCGCCCCCGGGCCGAGCCCCATGATCGTCGGCTTCCCGCCGTACCCCGGCCCGACCCCCATCATCTGCGGGAACATCGGCGTGGGGGTGCCGGGGACCTGCGGCTGATCCCCGGTCTGGTCGAAGGCGAGGAACTGCCACTCGTCGACCTTGGTGTGCCCCTTGTAGACCCGCAGCGTCACGTCGCTCGCCTTGCCGGTCGCCCGGCTGATCACGCCGACGATCGGCCAGCCCAGGGGCGGCTCGCTGACGCGCTCCTCGTCGTCGGCGCCACCCTCCGGCGCGGGCGGCACGGGAGGGGACATCATCGGGATCGAGCCCTGCGGCGCCCCCGCCAGCGGTCCCGCCCCCGAGGGGACGCCGGCGCCGGTCGACATTCCCCGGATCGGCGTGTAGCCGGCAGGGAGCGCGCCCGCCTGCGGAAGACCACCCTGTTGCGCCGTGCCCCCGCCCGCGGACGTGTCGTCCTGGTCCCACCCGTCGTCGTGGGCCTTCTTCAGCGCCTGTTGCGCCGCCTTCGGGTCGTAGACCGACTGCCCGCCCGGCGCGAGGTAGAGGAGCCCCCACTTGTGGTCCCGGGCGATCGGCTCCTTGAACAGCTTGCGGATGTAGCGCAGCCGGCGCGGCCCCGGCTTGTTGAGCTCCTCGAGGTTGAGCGGGTACTGGCCGCCGTGCTCCTTCTGGTAGGCCAGGATGGCGTTGGCGTACTGCTGGCCTCGGAAGATCAGCTCCTCCTCGCTGTCACGCCGCCAGGTCGTGCTCCAGGCCTGGGCCGCGACCGTCAGGGCGATCGACGCCACCGCCACCCCGACCATGAGGATGATCAGGAGGCCTCCTTCTTCCCCGTTCCGCCGACGCCGAACGCCCATCGCCGTGCTCTCCTCAGGGGATATTGATCGTCACCCTGAAGGGGAAGCTCTGGAAGGCTCCCCCCGAGGTCTGCGCGACGACATCCGCCTGGCTGCATTTGTTGCCGCTGCACTGTGTTCCGCAGTCGCTCCCGGGCGTCATCACGGTGTGGACCTCCCCATCGGCCGGGGTCGTAGGCTGGCTGGTGACGAATGTCGCGTTGAAGGTGCTCGAACCGGTCGTGTTGTTCTGGAGCTTGAATACGATCGTGACCCCTTGCACCGGGTTCCCGCTGGTGTCCTTGGCCGTGGCAACGAAGCAGACCTCCTGGCTGCAGCTCGTGATGATCGGATCGTTGTTCGTCCCGCAGGGGCTGTTCGGGTCCTGGTCGAGGTCGAGCAGAATCTGACTCAGGTTTCCCGTGACGGTATTCAGGTTCAGCGTACCCGAGGTCACCCCCGAGCGGGCCGTCACGGTGGAGTTCGTGGTCGTCACGAGACTCACCTGGGCGTTACCCAGGCTGTCGGTCTGGATCGGCAGATTGGAAGCGTTGACCAAGTTCGTCAGGTCGAAGAAGAGGGCGCCTGCGGTCGTACTGAACCGGACGTCCTGATCGGGAAGAGGGACTCCCAGCTCGTTGCTGACGGTCGCGACGACCTGCGACGTTCCGCAGGTCGTGACCTGCAGGGCGGTCTGGCAAATGGCGCTCGACCCCAGCGGGATCGTCGTCGGGTTTGCCGCCAGCGTGATGGTCGCACCCTTGGGAGGGATCCGATCGCCTTTCTGGCAGCCTGCCAGGACGAGGGCCGCCAGGCAGGCCGCGGCCGGCAAGAGATTCCGGGTCCAGCGCGTCGTCATGAGCCAGGCTCCTCTTCTTTGAAATATACCTCGGTCGGGCGCGGCCGGCCACGAGTCTTCCGGCCGGCCCCGCGTCATTCCGCTGACCCGGCCGACGGCGTCCTGCCGCGGCCGAGGGTCCTCACCACTCACTGTACTTGCTCCCGTCGATCGCGGCGGAGTCGGAGCCGCTGTGCACGTCGATCACCCCGGCCGATGCGTCGGGATCCGCGTCGGAGGCCTCCGCGTGCTCGACCGTCCAGGTCTGATCCGTTCCGGTGAACGGATCGACCGGGATCCTGCGGATGTAGCCGTCCTCCACCAGCGTCTGCAGAGTGTCGGGGTACTTCCCCTTGTCGGCGAAGTACTGATCGATGACGTCGCGCAGCATGAAGAGGTCCTCCTTGAGGGCCGCCTCCTTCGCCTTCTGCGGCGTCTGCCGGAGCTGCAGCGCGGCGATCCCGGCGATGATGCCGATGATCGCGACGACGACCAGGAGCTCGATCAGGGTGAAGCCGCGCTCCGAGCGCGCCACCCCGCGACGCGCCGCCCCGCGACGCAAGGTCCCGGGCCGGGCCGTGGTGCCGCATCGCGCCGTTCCCGCCTGGTTCATCACCAGTCCTTGTAGTTCGTGCCGTCGAGCGCCTTGCCGCCGGCCCGGGTGTAGACGTCGTAGACGTTCTGCCGCCCCCAGGAGTCGGAGTCGGCCTCGTCCTGGTACGATCGGAGGCCCCATTCGTAGCCGCGGGTCATCGGGTCGTACGGGATGCGCCGCAGGAACTTGATCTTCTGCCCCAGCCCTCCCATCCGCTCGACCCCCTTGACCAGCGTGTCGAGCTCGGGCGGGTAGCACTCCGAGTCGACCCCCTCCTTCTGGAACACACCGGCGTCGCACAGCTTCTTGTAGTCGTCGATCCCCCGGCGCATGGTGCGCAGGGCGCGGCGGAGCTCGAGCTCCCGCTGCCGTTTCACCGCGAACTTCACCGTCGGCACGATCACGCCGGTGAGCACCAGCATGACGGCGATCGCCACCAGGAGCTCGATGAGCGTGACCCCCCGGGCTCCGTCGGGCCTGTCGCCGCGCCGCGTCAGCAGCATCCGCCCACCCTACTGCACCACCACGGTGCTCCCCAGCCTTTCCACCGGCATCGGCTGGGCACGCGGGTCGAGCACCGACAGGTCGGTGAAGTTCAGCGACGACGTCCCCGCCTGAAGCGCCTTGAACGTCAGATCGACCAGCGTTCCCTGGCCGTCCACGCCCGGACGGGTCCCCTCCCGCGACAGCCCCACGACCACCTCACGGCCCCCTCCGCCGGAGGTGGCCAGGACGAAGACGTTCGTGCCGTCCTTGCTCAGGAACGGCGACGAGCTCGAGGAGGCGACGAACTTCAGCAACGCCGGGTCGAAGGCCAGGTGGAACGGCACGCTCGCCACCCCCTTCGCCCCGTTGATCCAGACGCTGACGGTGAAGGTGTCGCCCACCTTGGCGGTCAGATACGACGGGTTCAGGGTGACGACGGCCGGGCCGGTCGTCTCCCCGGTCGATGGCGTCTTCTGCGTCGAGGACGAAGGTGGCGGGTTCGGCGTCGGGGTCGGCGTCGGCCGCGGCTCGGGCGGGGCCTGCTCCTCCGCCGGCGGGGCTCCCGGCACGAGCGCCCCCTGCGGCGTCGCCTCCTCGACCTGCGGCTCCTGGTTCGGCGGCGTCTCCTCTTCCTCACCGAGCGCCTCGAACGGCGATGGGCCGAAGGCGCTCTGCTTGCTCGCTCCCTTGAGGCCGATGTCCTGCTCGGTGCCGACCCAGAGTGGCCGCAGATCCTCCGCTGTGATGTCGGGGATGCGGATGATGTGCGGCGTCAGAGTCAGCACGATGTCGGTCTGCTGGATGTTCGTCTCGGTGTTGCCGAAGATGCGGCGCAGGATCGGGATGTCGGAGAGGCCGGGGACGCCCGAGAGCGACTTGCGCTCCTCCTCGCGGATGAGGCCCGCCAGCAGGTTCGTCTCGTTGTCCTTGAGCCGAATCGTCGACTCGATCTCGCGCGTGCCGATGATCGGCTGAGAGATGCCGCTCCCGGCCGAGACCTGCCCGGCCAGCGAGGAGACCTCCGCCTTCAGCTTGAGCGTGATCTCCTTGTTGTGGTGGACCCGCGGCTCGATGTCGAGGTTGATGCCGACGTTCTGGTAGGTGAACGAGGTGATCGGCACGCCGACCGTCCCCCCGACCGTCGGCGCGGCGTTGAAGGTGGTGGTCGGGATCGGGATCCGGTCGCCGATCCGCACCGTCGCCTTGGCTCCCTCGCTGACCCTCACCTGAGGCTTGGCGATCACCTGCGCATCGGCGTCGGTCTTCAGGAAGTTCACCACCACGCCGGGGACCGGCCCGAGCAGCCAGGACCCCGACTGCTTGAGGATGTTCAGGTTGTTGAGCGGCACGCCACCCGTGCCGCCGTAGGTCAAACTGATCGTCTTGCCGCTGGCGCCGCCCGTCCCGGTCAGGTCGATGCCCAGGCTCTGCAGCATGGTGCGGTTGATCTCCAGCAGCTCGATGTCGACCACCAGCTCCGATTTCGCCTTGTCGTTCGACTCGATGATCTTCTCCGCCACCAGGACCCGGTCGGGCGTGTCGCGGATGGTGATCGAGTTGAGCCGATCGTTCTGCGCCAGCTGGCGCGCGTCGAGGAGGGTGCGCAGCAGGACCTGCACGTCCTTCACGTCGGCGTTGCTCAGGTAGAAGGTCTGGATGACGAGATCGTCCAGCTCCTTGTGCTTCTGCTGGTTGTCGTCGGCGATCATGATGGTGTTCTCGTCCCAGATCTTGAAGAAGTGCTTGTTCATCGCCATGAGCGTGTCGAGCGCCCGCTCGAAGGTGACGTCCGAGAGATCGATCGAGATCTTCTTGTTGAGGTCGAGCCGGTCGTCGTAGATGAAGTTGATCCCCGACGCCTTGGAGAGCGCGTCGTAGATCTTCCGGATCGTCTCGTCCTTGAAGCGCAGGACGATCGGGATGTTCGAGGCGGGGTTCAAGCGCGGCGCCGCGCGCCCCGGCTCGGCCTTGGCCTTCTTCTTCGCCTTCTCGAACTCCGAGAGCTCCTGCTTCTGCAGCTTCTGCCAGGCGGCCAGCGCCTTCTGGAGCTCGGCGGCGGCGTACTGGTGGGACGGATCGAGGTAGACGGTCTGCTGGAACTCGGCGATGGCGGGCTCGAGCTGGCCGGCCTTCACGTAGGCCTGCCCTTTGAGGAAGTGGTCCTGCGACGCCTTCATCTTGGCGCGCGCCAGGGCGACCTTGTAGCGCGTGCTCTCGGGCCGGGAGCTCACGGCGCGCGAGAACATCAGGACGGCGCGGTCGTAGTTCTCCCCCTTCATCTCCCGCTCGCCGACGCGGTACGCGGTCGTGGCGCACGACCCGGCGGGCACCGCCAGCGCCAGGGCGAGCGCGAGCGCCGCGACGCGCGAGCGCCGCGACCGCGTTCCGCCGATCTCACGTCCGTCCCTTGCCTCCATCGCCTCGTCACCTCCCCTCAATAGGAGCTGCTCATCGGGATCGTCTGGGATTGTCCCTTGAACTGCGGATCGGTGAAGCCGAACTTGATCGACTCGTAGCCGATCTCCAGGATCTTGAAGCTGCCCCCGACCACGTCCCCCTGGTGGGCGAAGACCATGTCGGTGCCGTCGTGCAGCACGGCGAGCTTGTGCTCGGGGGGACCGATGTATCCGATGAACTTGTACGAGATCGCCGGCGGCTGCGGCCTCGGAGGCGGCAGGGCGGCCTGCGCCGCCTGCTGGGCCACCTGCTGCGCCGTCTGCTGGGCCGCCTGCTGCGCGGCCTGCTGGGCGGCCAGCAGCGCCGCCTGCTGGGCCGCCTGCTGAGCGGCCTGCTGGGCCGCGCGGATCGCCGCCAGCTCCTCGGGGGTGGGCGGCGGCGGGGTCGGCACCGGGATCGCGCCGAACTGGAAGATGTTCCGCCCGGTCGGATCGATGGCCGGCCGCGGCGCGTCGAGCGCCGCCCAGTCGACCGGGAAGACCTTGAGGGACGCGAGGTCGGCCTTGGACGCGGCGCCGGGCCGCCGGGAGCCGACCGGCCCCGCCGACGGCGTGGAGGCGATCTGCCGCCAGACGACGGCGGCGATGGCGACGAGGAGCGCCCCCAGCATGACCTCCTTCCATTTCTCCTTCAGCGCGGGCACTCCGATCTCCTCCTCAGGCCGGCCGCTGCGCCTTCGGCTTCGGACGGCCGATCTCGGCGTCGGGGGAGCGGAAGTAGGTCGAGACCCTGATCGTCAGGCTGAGCATCGCCCCTCCCTCCCGCGAGCCGGCGAGCTCCATGCTGTCGACGGTGAACAGGTGCTCCGAGGCCTCGACCCGGCTCAGGAACTGCCGCAGATTGAGATAGCCCCCGACCAGCGGGACGGTGATCTGGAACTGCGTCAGGTCGGTCCCCTCGACCGCCGCCGGGCTGTAGTCGATCGACTCCGGGTCGATCTTGAACTCCGTCGCGATCGCGCGGATCTCCTTCTGGATCGAGGTCATGCGCTCGGCCTGCGTCCCCAGGCGCCGCGTGAAGAAGTCGTCCAGCCGGACCACCTCCCCGTCGTAGCGGCGGATCAGGTCGCGCATCGCCTCGCGCCGCTGGGACGCCGTGCGCAGCATCCGGCGCACCTCCTCCCGCCGCTCGCGCAGCACCGCCAGGGCGCGCAGCCGCGGCAGGTTGAGGAAGAGGTAGAAGCCGAGGTTCAGCGCCAGGAGCGCTCCCAGGACCAGCGCGATCCGCCACAGGTCCTGGCGCAGGTCGAACCACCTCCGCTTCGCCGGGGCGCTCACGGGGTCCCCCCGGGCGGCGGCAGGCTCTCCTCGCGGATCGGCCGGTCGGCGATCGGCTCGCCCCCGGCCGGCAGGACGACCCTGTAGACGCCTTGGGCCTGACGCGTCACCTTGTGGCCGGCCGCCCGCGCCACGATCTCGATCGCGTCGGCCAGCTTCTGGCCCGACAGATTGACCGTCACCCTCGCGTGGGGATCGACGCCGGGGTCGATCTGGAAGCGGACACCATGGGCGCGGGCGAGGGCGTCGTAGATCTCGCCGACGGGGCGTCGCATGAAGTCGAGCGGCACATCGAGTCGGACCGCGGGGACCGCCCTGGACTCCTCCGGCAGCCGCCAGCGCGGGCGCCCGCTTCCGGGCGCGGGCGGCATTCCCGGCTCGCGCATGATCGGCACCTGCCCTGCCCGGGTCGGGGGCGCGACGGGCGGGCCGTCGCCGCGCGCGCCAGACCGGCTTGGCGTCGAGGCTGCCTCGCCCGACGCGGGAGGCGTGGCTCCAGCCGAACGGCCCCGACCCGCCGGCGGGGAGGGCGGCGCGGCCGACGCGGGCTTCCCTTTGTGCTTCGCCGTGGCATCCTTGCCGGTTCCACCGCGATCCTCTTTCGCCGCCCCCGGC
>WNGG01000214.1_pt1 | contig 80964 bp, 68 predicted proteins | sample 5400661 | NCBI WGS metagenome assembly WNGG01 (sample SAMN13153372, study PRJNA577476) | soil metagenome | isolation source: 100 cm soil or saprolite under Garry oak tree replicate 1 | place: USA:California | collected 2016-06-15
GGACCAGAACGAGGCGTAGGCCGCCAAAGCGACTGCGCAGAATCCATTTGAACCAGACGGTGAAAAAGCCGATCCCGATCACGATCCCCAAGCAGCCCCCAAACAGTTGCATCGGCAACTTAAAGGGCGCTATGTCGAGACCACACATGACCAGAACTAAGCCTATGACTACGCCAGTGAGAAAACCAAGAGCCCCACCGGCCAGGAAGGACACCGCCATTATCAACAGCCCCCGCCACGCGAAACCCCACCACAGCCGGAGCCAATCGGGCAACGTGAGTTCCTTCGGGTTCACCCGGGCGTTGGGAAGGCTCGTGAATTGATCCATTCGATGATCTCCATCACAGGAACTGGCCGTCTAACGCTCCGCATCAGGCGCGGCGAGAGAATGCCCAACGCGCCGGCATATCGACTCCCAACCCACCCGCCGTCGCCTGCAACCGGTTGTTGGGCCGCCTATTCACCTAAGAACGGCACGAGCCTCCATAACGCGAAGGCAAGCACGGCGCCTAAACAGAGCGACAGGCCCGTCGACCACACCGCAGGTAGCCAGCGGGCTAGGCTCAGCTTGAGCAGTGCCGCCAATGGAGCCGCGAACCCTATCAGCACACCTTCGTAAAGGATATTCACGAGACTCTTATTGGTCGGCGCCAGCAGACCGAGCAACGCCCAACAACACCAGGGCACAACTGCCGCGACGTAGTCGATGGGCATCCACCAAACCCAATTGCGCCCCACCCTCCACACTACCGCGCAGCCTCCGAAAGCCACCACCCCCTGGAGGGCGAAGGTCAGGACGAGACTCATGAGTACAGCGACCGCGCCCTCAAGAATGTATGCGCCGTCTTTGAGCGCGAAGATGAGGCTCTCTGCAATGCCGACAAGAAACACCCCCGCGACCAGATAGATCCCAAGGCGTACAGGATCGTGCCTCAGACTTTCTGTTCCGATTACTCTGGCACCATGTCGGCCCAACGCCCCGGTTCAGCGGCGTGCCGCGCAGGGGACCGGCCGCTGCAACCGGCTGTTATGCCGCGCCGCTCGCATCGTCCGCACCGTACTTCGCTCGCAGCACTTCGTGAAGTTCGCGCATCGGCTTGTCCTCCGGAGCCGCCGCGATGGACTCGATATCGAAGCCGAGGCAGATCTCGATGTCCTTCTGCGAGAGGTAGTTTTCGTGGATCAGGATCTCGCGAATCTGGTCGGCAGGATCGGGATACGCGCGTTCATCGGGGTCGTGGTTCTGGAGCAGGAAGTCCCGGTAGCAGTGCTCGATGACGGGCTTGGAGTGGTCCTGGATCTCGTCCACGATGCGCAGAATCTCCGTGATCTTGGCGTCGAGCGCGGCCTGGGTGCTGAAAAAGATGTTGCCGTTGGGGTGGGCGGTGTCGTTCCGGTCGTCGACTAGCTTGACGTAGGTGCCGATCTTGCCGTTATCGCAGGCGATGAGCTTGAGGAAGCGCAGAACGCTGCGCTCGTTCACGGTGCTGAACACGAAGGGCGAGGTCGCTTCGAGGAGGCTCTTCTCGATGTCCTTGCCGAAGCCGATCAGGCCCATCGCGAAGTCCTTGGGCTCGGTCTGCTTGATCTGCCAGATGTTGAAGTAGACGAAGCTCATCGTAAGCATGTGATAGGCGAGGAAGGCGAACTGGTACTTGCCGTGGGTGTAGTTCGTCTCGAACGCGTCCCACAGGAACTCGATGTACTCCTGCTCCTTAGGGCTCTTGAAGGAGAGCGGCAGGTAGTTGCCCAGTTCGGCAGCCTCATCCACGACTCACGCCTCCGCCGGGGCCGGCTCGTCGTCGCCCCAGACGCGGGCAAGGGTGGCCTGGATCTTCTTCTCAAAGCGCGCGATCAGTTCTCCGTTGGCGGCGAGCAGAGCCTGCTCGGCTTCGACCTCGGCGACAGTGGCTTGCTGGGTGGGTAGGGGCGGTAGCGGTAGCTTGACTCGTTTAAGCGCGTTGCCGTTGAACTGCGGCTGCCCACCACCCGTCATGAGAGCCTTCGCCTGATTCCAATAGGCATCGCTTTGAGCGAATACCCAGTAGTAGCGAGGAAGCACACGACCTTTCGGAAAGCGAAGTCGGATCAGAAACGACGCGAAGACCGCCTGGTAGTCTTCCTCGAAGAGCATGGTTTTGCCGTAGGTCGCTCCAGTGCGGGCAACGAGAATGTCCCCCTTTTCAAGAAGTGACTCCCGAGCCTCACTTGTCAGTGTGACGTACTTCGGGTTGTCTGGGCGAAGCGTCCCTGCCTCGGAGATATCCGTGATGCGGATGAACCTTGCGTCCCCCTCTTCGGCCGCGCTCTCCGTGAACCCGTACTCGGGCTTCGTGAGCTCTCCGAGCTCCACCATCGGCCAGTCGGGGTGGATGGGGATGTGGGGGCGGTAGTTGTCGACGACGGCGCGGGCGCCGTCGATGACTTTCTGGTAGCCCTCGATCTCCGCCACGATCTCCTTCTGCACATCCAGGGGCGGCAGGGGGATTTGGAACCGGTAAAGCAGCGCTCCGCCGAGATTGTTTATGTTGGCTCCGGCAATCTGCTCACGGAGGAAGTCATTGAAGTGCCCAGTCGTAAGTTGCTTCAGCAAGTAACCCGGATGAAGGCGGCCCGGCTTGACGCGGATGGCTCCCATGAATCCACCAAAGTAGAAATCCGTGTCCCCCCTGATCAACGCGACTTTGCCTATGTGATCTTTGCTGCCACTGGCGAGGCAGATGAAGATGTCGTCTCTTCTGAGTTTCTTCTCATCTGAGAACTCAGCTTTCGGGGACACGTGCTTGATGTCGTCCAGACTAAGCTCATAGCGGTCCTTGTTGATGTTGTTGGCGCGAAGAACTTGGACGCCACCCTCGGCGACCTCGTCTTCCTTTGAATAGACAACGCCACGCACTAGCTCACATACCTCGCCAAGCTCGACCGTCGGAAACCTGGACGCGCTGACGCTTGCCTCCCGATAACGTTCGCCGCTAAGGTTGTAATCCCCGTTCGCTGCGATCTTCTCCTTAGGCACCATCAGGCCGAGCGTGGGCCGGAAGTCCTCAACGGATTCGCGTGCGCGGAGGAGGCGGAGGTGCTCGGCAATCTCGGCACGAGCTTGTGGCAAATCGTTCTTCTCAATCTCGCGACGCTGGGCACCGAGGCCGAAGCCGTCGTTCTCGATCTTGAAGAACCCGACGGTCTGCGCCTGCCGGGCGAGTGACTTGTCGAGGATGAGGATGGAAGTCTTCACCCCGGAATAGGGATTGAAGACGCCGGCCGGAAGCGAGACGACCGCGACGAGGTACTCCTCGACCAGCATCTTGCGCAGCTGGGCGTAGGCGGTCTGGCTCTGGAAGATGACTCCTTCGGGCACGATGATACCGGCACGCCCTTGGGGCGTGAGGTGCTCGGCCATGTAGTCCACGAACAGCACTTCGCTGCGCTTGCTCTGCACCGAGAAGCGGGTGTGCGGCTTGATGCCACCCTTCGGCGACATGAAGGGCGGATTGGCGAGGATGACGTCGGCGTGCTCGTTCCAGCGCTCCTGGCTGGTGAGGGTGTCGTACTCGGCGATGTGCGGGTCGGTGAAGCCGTGCAGGTACAGGTTTACCAGCGACAGGCGCACCATGTCGGGCGAGATGTCGTAGCCCTTGAAGGTCTGCGCCAGGCGACCTTTGTCGTCCGGCGTCAGCGTGCTGTGGCCCTGGGCGTCGGTGTTGGCTTTCAGGATGTGCTTGTAGGACGAGATCAGGAATCCGGCGGTGCCGCACGCGGGGTCGAGCACCGCCTCGGTCTTCTTCGGGTCGACGATCGCGACCATGAAATCGATGATGTGGCGCGGCGTGCGGAACTGGCCTGCATCGCCCTGCGAACTGAGCACGGAGAGCAGGTACTCGAAGGCGTCACCTAGACGCTCGGAATGGTCGTAGGTGAACTCGTCGATGATCTTGAGAAAGGCGCGCAGGGTCTCGGGGTCGCGATAAGGCAGGTAGGCGTTCTTGAAGATGTCGCGGAAGAGCGGCGGGATGCCGGGGTTCTCCGGCATCTTGGCGATGGCCTCAGCGTAGAGATTTAGGGTCTCGTGACCGCCGAGCCCAGAGCGCATCAGCTTGGCCCAGCCGTAGCGGGCGAAGTCGCCAGCGAAGAACTTGCGCTTGCCGCCAAACTCCTCGGCTTCGGCGTCCATGTCGTCCATGAACTTGTAGATCAGCGCGATGGTGATCTGCTCGACCTGGCTCTTGGGGTCGGGCACCTTACCCACGAGGATGTCGCGGGCGGTGTCGATGCGGCGTTTGGTGTCGGTGTCGAGCACTGGGTCTCCTTCAGGCGGCGAACTGGTTCAAGGAGACGTAATCCTTGACGTACTCGGGCACGAGCGAGCGGTACTTCGGCGGCACGGCCTTGAAGTCCTGGGTCGAGAACATCGGATTGGTCGCAAGATCGGTGAACTGGCGGTTGTCGATGATGTCGCGAACCCGGCCGCTGGTGACGTAGGCCTTGAAGTAGGTCTTGATGGCCGGAATGGCGGTGGCCTCCTCCGGCTTGTAGTCGGCGACGAACTTGGCGAACTCCTCTTCCAGCAGTTCATCCTTGGATTTGAAGCCTGGGATGAGGCCGAAGACCTTCTCCAGTATCTCGCGCAGCGTCAAACGGCGGTCTACCGCGGCGGCTTTGCGGAGCTTGTCGAGCGTGTAGTACTCCTCCGGCTTGTCGAACACCTCGCGGTTCACGTAGTCGATCACGCGGTCCCACTGGCCGGCCTCGACCGCTGTCGCGATCGTCTCGTTCTCGCGCACCGTGTCCTCGAACCTCTCGAAGAACATCCGGTCGATCTTCATCCCCTCGTACCCAATGGCCTCTTCCTTGACCATCGAGAGGATGTCGGCCCCGAGGTGCTCGTAAGTCCCGCCGACCACCACGGGGCCGGTGCCGCCGCCAACCTCGCGGCCCCCGATCTGAGGACGGGGAAGCTTCAGCACTTCGTCGTAGTTGAACTCCTTCTCGAAGTACTCGCAGTTGGCGAAGAAATCGAACAGCTTGTAGGCCGTCTTCGCCGGCCTCTGCACGCCTGCGCGGAGACTCTCGTCGAAGAGCTGCTCCAGGAAATTGTGGGTGCGGGTGCCGCGTCCCTTGATCTGGATGAAATCCGTGGGCGAGAAGATCGGCCGGAAGAGGCCCAGGTTGAGAATGTCGGTGCAGTCGTAGCCCGTCGTCATCATGCCGACCGTGACGCAGACCCGGGCCTTGCTGGTCTTGTAGCCGGTGATGAAGTTGCCGGAGCCGAGGAGGTTGTTGTTGCTGAAGTTGATGGTGAACTGCTGGGCGTCAGGAACTTGCGACGTGACCTGCACGGCGAAGTCCGACTGGTACTTGCCCGGGAAAATCCGGTCGGCCATCAGATTCAGGATCTGTGCCAACTTAGCCGCGTGGTTCTGGCTGACGGCGAAGATGATCGACTTGCCGATCTCGCCGCTCACCGGATCGCGCAGCGCGTTCTCAAGGAAGGTCTTGCAGAAGAGCTGGTTCGTGGCGTCCGCGAAGAAGCGCTTCTCGAACTCGCGCTGCTTGAAGGCTTCCTCCCGATCCTCGCCGGTATCGTCCTTGAAGGAGACGACGAAGCCCTCTTCGGAGAGCAGCTCGGTTGTGATCTCGGTGCGTGCGTCCACCACCGTCGGGTTGATCAGGTAGCCGTCCTTGACCCCGTCGAGCAGCGAGTAGCGGTACGTGGGCTGGCTGTTCTCGCAGCCGAAGGTGCGGTACGTGTCCAACAGCAGCCGGCGCTCGGTCTCGCGAGGGTCGCGCGTGCCCGGATTCGAGCTGTCGAACCGCCGAAGGTAGTCGCGCGGCGTGGCGGTTAGCCCGAGTTTGTACCCGATGAAGTAGTCGAAGACCGCGCGGGCGTTGCCGCCGATGGAGCGGTGCGCTTCATCCGAGATGACGAGATCGAAGTCGGTTGGCGAGAAGAGCTTCTGGTACTTGTTGTTGAATAGCAGCGATTGCACAGTGGTGACCACGATCTCGGCGCGGCGCCAGTCGTCCCGGTTCTCCTTGTAGATGACCGTTTGGAAGTCGGCCGACAGCAGAGCGGCGAAGACCTTCTTGGTCTGGTCCTCCAGTTCGAGGCGGTCCACCAGAAATAACACGCGCGAGGCGTTGCCTGAGCGGAGGAAGAGCTTGACGACGGCCGCAGCCGTCAGGGTCTTGCCCGTGCCCGTGGCCATCTCGAACAGGAACCGGTCCTTGCCCTCCTTGACCGCGCCCTGAAGGCTGTGGATGGCCTTGAGCTGATAAGGCCGAAGAAACCGAAGCTTGTTCGCCTGGATGTAACCAGGGCGGTCGGCCTCATTGCGCCAGCCGGCCTCCGCTTGGTAGTTGGGGCGCTGGGTGAGGACGATGTAGTCGTCGCCCACTTGTTCTGCGATCAGGCGCTGGGGATTTGGGGTGACCTTCTGGTAGCCGGTGACCGAGTCGGGCGTCGGGAACGAGGTGATGACGTAGGGGTTACCGCGTTCGAGATCCCAGAAGTAGTGCAGGTTGCCGTTGGAGAGGATGACGAAGCGGCAGTTTTGGGAGCGGGCGTACTTCCGTGCCTGCTCCTTCGCGGCGAGCGGATTCTTGTCCTCGGCTTTCGCCTCGAGAATGATGAACGGGAAGCCCTTGGCGTCGAGAAGGAGGAAGTCGACAAACCCCTTCTCGGTCTTCTCGAAGTTGTCGCCCAGCGCGTCGAGGTCGGTCGACTTGATCGTGACACTGGGTTCGAGGCGAATGTTCGCGGGCGCGCCGCCTTCCGGAAAAAAACGCCAGCCGGCCGCTTCGAGCAGCTTGTTGATCTTGATTCGGGCTGTGGCTTCCTTCTCGGACACTCAGACTCCTCGTTCAGCGATGGTGGTCAAGCGGCATAACGCTCCGCATAACCCGCGGCAGGCGAGCGAGGACGCCAGTCCGTTGCAAGCCCGCCGCCTGCCGGCGGGTTCATGCGGTTGTTCGGCGGCCCGTTCGGAGCGTAGCCGGGGATTCTCAAGCCATTCATCGTGAACACCTCAGCTCGGGCCTTCCGTAAGCCGCTTCTTGATTCCTATCCACCTCATGGGGAAGCTACCTTGCTCAAGGGGGACGCGTTCGAGCTCTTTACGGAGAGGATCGATCTTTTGCTCGAACGCCGCCATGACCTCGCGATCGACTTCAACCCAGGTCTCCTTCTTCGCGCCCCACATCTTCCTCGTCACGGACAGAAGCGACTCACGGAGTTCTTTCAATAGGGCGAGTTGGTTCCCCTCGCCATACGCAAGCGCCACCCGTGCGGTGATAGCGTCTCGTAGCAGCATGCTCCGGAGATCGCGGCTGTTCCGCTCGTACTCACCCGGCTCAAAATACTCTTTGGTGCCAGTGTAATGGGCCTCCTTGGCAGTGTGAAGATCGTAGAGACGAATGTAGGTTTCGTCTGCCCAGCTAACAACGGCCATCATCACTTCAGCCTTGAGCTTGATCCGCTCGACCCAGAAAGCGAATACCGCCCCGATGATTGTCGCCAGCAACGCGCCGAGGAGGCCCGAAAGTAGATTCGACAATACAGATGCCTCCGTTGCCATCCAAGTCTCCCTGGAGCCCTGCTCGGCGCTATTCTCAGCCTTCACCAACTGCCAGGTCCGCCGAACGCAAAGTAGGCCGAACTGCAAAAGCACATAAATCTGCGAAACGCCTAGATAGTGCAACAAAGGTCGGTCGAGTATTCGCAATAAACGCTGCGAGGGCGTCGTCGAGTTGAGGGTCACTCCTGTACCTACCGATCCCTCTCATATCGCTCACCTCTCGTCCTTCTACGGAGGCCCGGGTCGAGGTGTGACGCCAGGGGCTGCCGCAGTGTCGCCGGGAGGACGGTCACGCGATCCTCGGCGCCCTTCCGGTCGCGCATCGTGATCTGGCCGCGGTTCAGGTGTCCGCGGTCCCGGAGCCGGGGAGGCTCCGGTCTCCTTGGTAGCCAGGGGCTCCATGAGAGTCCTTCCTTGGGGACGGCTGTCCGATGGCTCTTGAGTCGAACTATACCCCGGGCGTGCTCACCGGGCAAGGTTTCGGAAGACAGACGACGCCGGCACAAAAAGAAAGGGCGGGGCACCTGGCCCCGCCCGTTGGCGAATCCTTCGGTACGCTGCTCGCTCCCCTTGCTTACCCCCCCGTCCCCTCCAGAAACGCCCGCAGCCTCTGGCTCCGGGAGGGATGCCGCAGCTTGCGGAGGGCCTTGGACTCGATCTGGCGGATGCGCTCGCGGGTGACGGCGAAGGACTGGCCGACCTCCTCGAGGGTGTGCTCGCTACCGTCGCCGACGCCGAAGCGCATCTTGAGGACCATCTCCTCGCGAGGCGAGAGGGTCTTCAGAACCTTCTGCGTCTGTTCCTTGAGGTTGAGCTGGATGACCGCATCGACCGGCGACGTGACGTTGCGGTCTTCGATGAAATCCCCGAGATGGGAGTCCTCTTCCTCGCCGATCGGCGTCTCGAGGGAGATCGGCTCCTGGGCGATCTTGAGGACCTTGCGCACCTTCATCACGGGGATCCCCATCTTCTTGGCGATCTCCTCGGGCGTCGGCTCGCGGCCGATCTCCTGGACGAGCGCGCGCGAGGTCCGGATCAGCTTGTTGATCGTCTCGATCATGTGGACCGGGATCCGGATGGTGCGCGCCTGGTCGGCGATGGCGCGGGTGATCGCCTGGCGGATCCACCAGGTCGCGTAGGTCGAGAACTTGTAGCCCCGGCGGTATTCGAATTTGTCGACCGCCTTCATCAGGCCGATGTTCCCCTCCTGGATCAGGTCCAGGAACTGCAGCCCGCGATTGGTGTACTTCTTGGCGATCGAAACGACGAGGCGGAGGTTCGCCTCGACCAGCTCGCTCTTCGCCTTCTCGGCCATCGCCTCGCCGGCGCGGATGGCGGCGGCGGTCTCGCGGATCTCCTCGGGCGTGGTGTCCATCTCCCGGGCGATGCGCGCGATCTCTTCCTCGGACCCCCGCACCCTGTCGCGCAGGTCGCGGCGGGCCTTGGCGTCGCGGGTCAGCTTCAGGCGGCGGTGGTACGAGCGGATGTCCCGGTCGATGTCGGCGAGCCGGTTGGAGGTCTCCTTCACCTTGCGGGCCAGGTCCTTCACCTTGCCGGAGACCAGGCCCATGTCGCGGATGACCAGGCCGACCTGCACCCGCACCCGGCCGAGGGTGTGCTGCACCTCGCGGTAGCGCTTCGAGCCCTCGGTCAGCCGGGCGAGGTGCTTCTGGTGCTCCTCGATCTTGCGGCTCAGGCGGTTGACGCGGTTCATCGCGTCGAGCACCTGGCGGCGCTTGCGCTCCGCGGCGCCCTCGTCCTCGTCCTCGTCGTGGACGGTGATCAGGTCCTCGACGCGGATCTCCTTGTCGCGGATCCGCTGGCCGAACAGCAGGAGCTGGTTGATGGCGTAGCGGCTGCGGGAGAGCGCCTTGACGACGTTCTTCTCGCCGCGCTCGATGCGGCGGGCGATCTCGACCTCCCCCTCGCGGGTCAGCAGGGGGACGGTCCCCATCTCGCGCAGGTACATGCGGACGGGGTCGTTGGTCTTCTCCAGCGCTCCGGGGGAGAGATCCACCTTCGCCTCCTCGGGCTCCTCCTTCTCGGCGGTCTTCTCCTCGAGCTTGGCCTTGTACTTCTCCTCCGAATCGACCATCTCGATGCCGAGCGAGTCGAACAGGAGGAACATGTCGTCGAGGTCCTCCGGGGAGTGGACCTCCTCCGGAAGCACGTCGTTGACCTCGTCGTACAGAAGGTAGCCGCGCTCGCGTCCGAGATTGATGAGCTGCCGGACCTCTTCGTATTTCTCTTCGATGCCCAAAGTAATCTCCTAGGAAGCCGAGGCGTCTTTCAGCGCCTCCATCCTCCGCTTAAGAATGACCTTGCGACGGAGCAAATCGTCGATCTCCGCCGCCTGCCCCCCGCCCTCCAGCCGCTTCTGGATCTCGCCCATCTGCCGCTGAAGCCTCTCGGCGCGCAGCCCCAGAAGGCATCCGCGCCCTTCCTCCAGGGTCGCGGGCGGGTGGGGGGCCGCCGCGATCCTGGTCAGGATGTCCCGGGCGGGGTCGCTTATTTCGGCCCCTACCCGAGGGTACGTCACATCTTCGCCCTTTTCCACCAGGCGCCTCATCGCCCTGACCACCTCGGCGACCCGGCTGATCTCCAGGTCCTCGTCCTCGATGATCTCGCCCAGGAGCGCCTCGCGCACCTCGCGGGCGTCCATCATCGCCCGCACCAGGCGCGACTCCGCCTCGCCGACCAGCCGCGCGCCCAGGGCCGCCACCGTACCGCGCGCGCCGAGCTCCTTGCGCCTTTCCCGGACCGCCTCTTTCAGCTCCTGCAGGACCAGCCGGTCCTCGATGCCGAAGAGGGTGGCCAGCATCTCGACCTGGCCGGCCCGCTGCACCGGGTTGTCGAGGCGCGCCAGGAACGGCAGGACCTCGTTCAGCGCCTCGACCTTCCCCTTCGATCGCGTGAGGTCGACCCGTTTCGCGACCTCGCGCGCCAGGTACTCGATGTACGGCAGCGCCTCCTCGAGGCGCGCCCGGTACCCTTCGGTGCCGTGCTCCCTCACATACAGGTCCGGGTCCTTCCCCGGCGGGAGCGCCACCACGACCACCTCGAAGCCGTTCTCCAGCAGGACCTCGAGGCTGCGGCGGGTCGCCGCCCGCCCCGCCGCATCGGGGTCGAAGCTCACCACGACGCGGTCGGTGTATCTCTTCAACAGCCGCACGTGCCCCGCGGTGAAGCCGGTACCGAGCGTCCCGACCGCCTCGGTCACCCCCGCCTGGTGGAGGGCGATGACGTCCATGTACCCTTCCACCAGGACCGCGTGCCCCTGCTTTCGTATCGCCTCCTTGGCCAGCGGCAGGCCGTAGAGGTTCTCGCCCTTGCTGAACGCCGCCGTCTCCGGCGAGTTCAGGTACTTCGGCTCGCCTTCGCCGATCACCCGGCCGCCGAAGCCGATCATCTCGTCCGACAGGTTCACGATCGGGAAGATCACGCGCTCGCGGAACCGGTCGTACGTCCTGCCCGTCTCTTCCTTCTTCGCCAGGAGCCCGGCCAGGACCGCCTGATCCTCCGGAACCTTCCCGGCCAGATGACTCTTCAGGCCGGTCCAGCCGTCCGGGGCGTAGCCGATCACGAACCTGTCGATCGTCCCCGCGCTCAGCCCGCGTGCCGCCAGGTACTTCCGGGCCCGCTCACCGGCGGGACGCTGCAGCTGATCCCGGAAATACCCGACGGCCTCCCGGTTGACCGCCAGGACCTTCTGGCGGTCGCTGTTCTCTTCCCTCCGGCCGACCGGTATTTGGATGCCGTACCGCCCGGCCAGGGTTCTCAGGGCCTCGGGAAATTCGACCTTCTCGTACAGCATCAGGAACTTGAAGACGTCCCCGCCGACCCCGCACCCGAAGCAGTAGAAGAGCTGCTTGTCGGCATCGACGTAAAACGACGGCGTCTTCTCCGTGTGGAACGGACAGAGCGCCCTGTACTTCGAGCCGCCGCTCTTCTTGAGGGGGAGGTAGTCGGAGACGATCTCGCGCAGGTCGGCCGAGGCCCGTATCGTCTCGACGACGTCCGACTTGTCCCTGGCTCCCATCCCCTCAGGTCCTCAATCGTTGAAGCGCCTCTCCTGAGCGAGTCGCTTCAGAGCCTTCTTCCTGGCCGCGAGCGCCTTGATCTTCCTCTTCTGGCTCGGCTTCAGATAATGCTGCCGCTTCTTGAGCTCGGAGAGGACACCCGACTTCTCGCACTTCCTCTTGAACCGCTTGAGCGCGTTCTCAAGCGACTCGTCCTCGCGCACACGCACGAGGGGCATTCAGGTACACCTCCCTTCGGGTCGCGTCCCGGGATGGTCATCGCGTCCGGCCGAGGCGTATAGCCTGTCGACCACACCGATGCCGGGTCGGCGACTCCCTTGTCAGCGATCTGCGTAACTTCTGCCGGGCCGGGGAAACCCTTGGCTCGACAGTGAATTACCCGAGACCCACAGACCAACGCATATCTAATATACGAATGGGGTTGAGGGTTGTCAAGAACGGGCGGGAAGAAAGGTCAAAATTCCTACAGTTTGTTTCCGCTCGTGGAAAGGGATAACGGCCTCCCATGTGTCAGCATTGTTAATTACTTCTATGTATCTATAGTCTTATGATTAATTACTGACGCTGCATATCCTGCCCCGAAGCCGTTGTCGATGTTGACCACCAGGAGGCCGGCGGCGCAGGAGTTGAGCATACCCATTAGGGCCGCCACCCCCTTCAAACCGGTGCCGTAGCCGACACTGGTCGGCACCCCGATCACAGGAACGTCAACCATGCTGGCGACGACGCTCGGCAGGGCACCCTCCATCCCGGCGACGACGATGATCACCCTGGCGTCCAGGATCTTCTCCTTGTGATCCAGGAGCCTGTGCAGCCCGGCCACACCGACGTCGTAGACCCGCTCGACCCGGTTCCCCATCACCTCGGCGGTGAGTGCCGCCTCCTCGGCCACCTGAAGGTCGGAGGTGCCGGCGGCCAGGACCAGGACCCCAGGCCGCGGCGGCCGGCCGCCCGGCGCCTCGAGGACGATCGCCCGCGCCGCCTTGTCATAGCGAGCCTTGCCATAGCGCCGGTGGATCTTCCGGAAGACCTCCGGCCCGACCCGGGTCACCAGGACCGGCTGCCGCTTCGATGCGACCTTCGCCATGATCGCGGCGATCTGCAGGACCGTCTTCCCCTCCCCGAAGATCACCTCGGGGAAGCCACGGCGGAGCGCCCGGTGGTTGTCGACCTTCGCGAAGCCGAGGTCCTCGTACGGAAGTGTCTTCAGGCGCCGGAGCGCCGCGTCGGAGGACACCTTCCCCCGGCGCACACCTTCCAGGAGCTTCCTGACGTCACTGGCCCTCATAGTCTTGATTATAGGAGATCCACGAGCGCCGCACTCTTGACACGGGATCGTCGCAACGAGACGCTTGACAGGCGGCCCCGTGTTTCATAGCATTGGGCTGAACGACCTATCACAAGGGCCTTTCGGTCGACCGCACCTTTCAGCCAAGGGCCTGCCACGCGCATCCACGGAGACCAACGCAACGGGGATGAGCGCATGACACAACCGAACGACAAGCGACGCCACCCACGCGTCGCCCATCGCCTCCGGGTGCGGTCAACGCATCGGGAGGCCGTGGAGCTCGAGACCATCGACCTCAGCGCCGGCGGCCTCCGCTGCACGGCCCCCGTCTTCCTCCCTCCGATGACCAAGCTGGCCGTGTCCCTCGTCCTGCCGCCGGGCCCCGGAAATTCGGGGAACGGCGAGAAGGTGATCAACGGGGAGGCGGTCGTCGTCCGGACGGAGAAGCTGCCGCCCGGGCAGGCGATCGGCACCGCCTGCCGGGTCGCCCTCTTCTTCTCCAGGATGGACGAGGAGGACCGCCGCATGCTCCTTGCCTTCCTCGAGGAGCGCGACGAGAAGGCGGGCGGCGTCTAGGGGTCCGTCCGAATCGCGGGCCGCCGTCGGGCGAGCCTCGGGCGGGGAGGATCGGTGAGGCGATTTATCGTCGGGGTGACCGGCGCCAGCGGCGCGCTCTGCGCCCGCTCCCTCCTGCGCGAGCTGCTGGGGCATCCCGAGGTCGAGCGGGTCCACGTCGTCCTCAGCCACTTCTCGCTGCAGACGATCAACGTCGAGCTGGGCGCGAAGGCGAAGGACGAGGCCGAGGGGCTGCGGGCCCTCCTGGAGGGGGGCGCGCCGCCGGAGAAGGTCGTCCTGCACCGCTCCGGCGACATGGCCGCGGCGGTCAGCAGCGGCTCCTACCCGACCGACGGCATGGTGGTCGTGCCGTGCAGCGGCGGGACGCTCGCGGCCATCGCCAACGGAGCCTCGACCAACCTCCTGCACCGCGCCGCCGAGGTCACGCTGAAGGAACGCCGGCCGCTCGTGCTCGCCTTCCGCGAGACGCCGCTGAGCCTGGTGCACGCCGAGAACATCGCCCGCGCCACGCGCGCCGGCGCCGTCGTCTTCCCGCTCACGCCGTCTTTCTACAACCGGCCGCAGGGGATCGAGGAGATGGTCGAGCAGTTCACCGCCCGCATCTTCGATCTCTTGAGCCTGCCGCACTCCCTCGGGAAGCGATGGGGAACGCCTCGCTGAGCGCCGGCGCCGCGGCCCCGAACACCGGCGCCACGGCCCCGAGCACCGGTGCGACCGCCGCGCCGGTCGGCGCGGGGGTCGGCGGCCTGCGCGCGGTCGGCGCCACCCTCTCGATGATCAAGTTCCAGCACACCCTGTTCGCGCTGCCGTTCGCCTTCACCGGGGCGATCCTGGCGGCGCGCGGCGTCCCCGCCTGGAGGCAGACCGGCTGGATCCTCGGAGCGATGGTCGGGGCGCGCAGCGCCGCCATGGTCTTCAACCGGATCGCCGACCTGCGCTTCGACCGGCGCAACCCCCGCACGGTCACCCGACCGCTCGTGACCGGCGAGCTCGGCCTGCGCTTCGCCTGGGGGTTCCTCGTCGCGAGCTGCGCCCTCTTCCTTTTGAGCGCCGCCATGCTGAACCGCCTGGCGCTCCTGCTGGCGCCGGCGGCGCTCGCCCTGGTCCTCTCCTACTCGTACGCCAAGCGGTTCACCTGGCTGACCCACCTGCACCTCGGCGCCTCGCTCGGACTGGCCCCTCTCGGCGCCTGGATCGCCGTGCGCGGCACGATCGAGCCCGCGCCACTGGTCCTGGCCGCCGCCGTCGCGCTGTGGGTCGCCGGCTTCGACGTCATCTACGCCTGCCAGGACGTGGCGTTCGACCGGTGCGAGGGGCTGCACTCGGTGCCGCGCCGCTTCGGCCTCGCCGCCGCGCTGCGCATCTCCTCCGGCCTCCATCTCGCGACGGTCGTCCTGCTCCTGTACGTCGCGGCGCTCCAGCGTCTCGGCGGCTTCTACCTGGCGGGGGTCATCACGACCGCGGCGCTCCTGGCCTACGAGCACCGGATCGTCCGGACGGACGACCTGAGCCGCGTGAACCAGGCGTTCTTCACCGTGAACGGCTGCGTGTCGTTCCTGATCTTCGCGGCCACGGCGCTCGACCTTGGGGTCAGGGGTTGAACGGACGGGGCAGGGCGCCGAACTCCTTCCGCACCTCGCCGGTCATCAGGAGATAGAGGTCGCGGACGTTCGTGCCGGTCGGCCCGGTCACGACGGCGTCCCCGAGGCGGCTGAAGAAGCGGTAGCTGTCCGACTCGCGGATCGCCCGCGCCGGATCGAGCCGCGCCTCGCGCGCCCGCTCGAGGGTCGTCTGGTCGACGAAGGCGCCCGCCGCCGGAGAGTTGCCGTCGATGCCGTCGCTGCCGAGGGCGAGGAAGGCCCAGGGGCGCGATCCGAGCCCGGCCATCCTGAGCGCCAGCCGCAGCGCCAGCTCCTGGGCCCGCCCGCCGATCCCGGTGCCGGACGGCGTCGTCAGGACCTCGCCTCCCAGGACCAGGAGGCGCGTGCCCGGCGGGGCGCTCTCGATGGCGCGCGCCACCCTCTCCACCGATTCCGCAACCGGGCCGGCGAGATCGGAGGGGACCGCCTCCGAGGAGAGGTCGCGCGCCAGGCCGGAGCGGACCGCCAGGCTGCGCAGGTCGCGGTTCGAGAGCACGAGCGCCGCGCGGCTGTGGCGGAAGATCGGATCGCGCGGCTTCGGCGTCTCCGGGATCGCGCCGAGCCGCAGTCCCTCGAGGGCCCGGGCCGGCAGCGCCGGCGCGAAGCCGTAGCGATCGATCGCCAGGACCAGATCGTCGAGCCTCGTCCGGTCGGGGAGCGACGGGCCGGAGGCGACCTCCTCGAAGCGTTCCGGATCGACGTCGCACAGGACGAGCGTCGTCTGGCTGCGGGCGCGGCGCGCCGCCGCCGCCAGCCGGCCTCCCTTCACGGCCGACAGGTGCTTGCGCACGGCGTTGATCGTGCCGATCGGTGCCCCCGAGACCAGGAGCAGGCGGTGCAGGAGGGTCTTGCCGGCGGGCGTCATGAACGGGGGAAGCGGGGCGGCCATCAGCGCCGAGCCGCCTCCCGACGCGAGATAGATCACGTCGTCCGCGCCGACAGCCGACGAGGCGTGCCGCAGCGCGCGGCGCGCCGTGGCGAAGGAGGCCCGCTGCGGCACAGGGTGATCGCCGGTCAGGCGGGTCATCCTGAACCGCCGCCCCGCGGCGCCGCCCGGGCCCCCCGCGCGCCCCGCGCCGGACCCTCCGCCGGCCGGGGCGATGAGGATCCCACGAACGATCCTCCGGCCGCCCGCCTCCGCGATCCGGGCGCGCAGCCCCTCGACCATCCCGGGCGCGGCCTTGCCGTAGGCGATGACCAGGAGGCGCCCCGCGCCCCGGAGATCGATGGTGTGGCCGGCGATGACCAGCTTCTCGGCACCGGCGCGGACCGCGCGCCCTACGGCCGCCCCCGGCTCGCAGCCCGCGATCGCCTCGGCGGCGATCGCACGGAGGAGCACCGCCGCCGGGCTCGACGGCCCATCCGCGCCCGCCCCTCCGGGGAGTCCCTTAGAGCCCTTGTGCATCAAGCCCTCGAGGCCATCCGTCGAACACCTTAAGCCACGGGGATTCGGCGCGGGCGAACCCCTGAACGGCGCGCCCCGTGCGTCTTGACAAGGAGTGGCGGACTTGTTATAAGGCCCTCATCACAACGGTGCGCTGTTCGGCGTCTTTCACAACTGTCTCACACACGAAGGAGGTGGCGCGATGAACAAGGCGGATCTGATCGACAAGATCGCCAAGGATGCCCGGATCAGCAAGACGGCGGCCAGCAAGTCGCTCGATTCGCTCGTCGACGGCATCACCAAGTCGCTGAAGAAGGGCGACAGGGTGGCGCTGGTCGGATTCGGGACCTTCACGGTCTCCAAGCGGAAGGCGCGTGTCGGCCGCAATCCGCAGACCGGCGAGCAGATCGAGATCAAGGCGCGCAAGGTGGCTCGTTTCCGTCCGGGCAAGGAGCTGGCGGCGGCGATCCGCTGAAGGCGAGGACGCGGCGCCCGGCGCCGGGTCCTTGCGACCGGTCAAGATGCGGGGGGAAGCGCTCCTTACCGGACCGCTTCCCCCTTTGCTTTTGAGCCCCAGGCCCAGCCTGCGGCCGGGCGCCCGCCGGCGCGCCGCGCGGCTCACTCGACCGTCAACAGCAGCGCCCCCGCCTCGACCGTCTCTCCCGGCCCGACCTCGATCGCGGTGACGCGCCCGTCCCTGGGAGCCGGGATCTCATTCTCCATCTTCATCGCCTCGACCACGATCAAACCCTGTCCGCGCTGCACCTCCTGTCCCACCTCCACCAGGAGGGCGGTCACCTTTCCGGGCATGATCGAGCGGACCTCGCCGCGCCCCTCGTTCCTCACGCCCGCCCCGGGCGCGGGGCGCCGGAGCGGATCCTCGATCCGGACCTCGTAGAGGCGTCCGCCGATCGTCACCGCGTACGCGCCCGGGCCGCCCACGGCGCCGACGACGATCGCCTCGAGGGTGCGGTCGCCTTCGGTCAGGAGGAGCGCGCGGCCGGCGCGGCGCGCCTCGACCCGGCGCGCGGCGCCGTCGACGCCGATCGCGTAGCGGCCGCTCCGGCGCGCCACCTCGACGGCGATGGCCCTCTCCCCGATCCGCGCCAGGTAGCGCACGCTCAGGGCCTCCCCTCCGGCGCGCGGCGCCCTCCGCGAGGCGCCCGCCCGGGCCCGGCGACGCGCGCGTTCAATGGCTCCGGCGCGCGCGCGGCGCGAACCGGCTCTCCATCAGGGCGCGCCGCCCGGCGAGGGCCCAGGGGCCGGGTCCGGCCGCGACGGGCGGCGGCGCGACGCGTGCCCTTTCCTCGCTCGCCGCGATGGCGGCGGCGATCGCCGCCGTCTCGGCGTCGGGGCCGCTCGCGCCCAGCGCCGCGGCGAGGCGCGGCAGGACGCGATCGACGTAGCCGATGTCGATCATCCCGGCCCGGAAATCGGCGTCCGCCAGAACCTCGCGGTGGAACGGCAGGCTGGTCCGGAGGCCGGTCACCACGAACTCGTCGATCGCCCGGCGCATCCGGCCGATCGCCTCGGCGCGGGTGCGCCCCCAGGCGATCAGCTTGGCGATCAGGGCGTCGTAGTGGAGCGTGATCTCGTCCCCCGGCTGCAGGGCGCTGTCGACGCGGATGCCCGGGCCGGCCGGGAAGCGCAGATCGACGACGCGCCCCGGCGAGGGGCGGAACGCCTGTGCCGGGTCCTCCGCCAGGACGCGGCACTCGATCGCCCAGCCGCGCCGCCGCACCTTCTCCTGCCGCAGCGTCAGGCGCTCGCCACGGGCGACGTCGATCTGCGCGCGGACCAGGTCGATGCCGGTGATCATCTCGGTGACCGGATGCTCCACCTGCAGCCGCGCGTTGACCTCCATGAAGTAGGGGCGCCCCGCCTCGTCGACCAGGAACTCGACGGTGCCGGCGCTCGTGTACCCGGAGGCGCGCACCGCCTCGAGCGCCAGCTCCCCCATCTCGGCGCGCGCCGCGGGCGACAGCGCGCTCGAGGGGGCCTCCTCGATCAGCTTCTGGTGGCGGCGCTGCACCGAGCACTCGCGCTCCAGGAGGTGCACCGCGTTGCCGTGCGCGTCGGCGAGGATCTGGATCTCGACGTGCCGCACCCGCTCGAGGAACTTCTCGGCGTAGACCCCGTCGTCCCCGAACGAAGCCTTCGCCTCGGAGCGCGCCGTCCGGAGCGCGGCATCGAGCTCGTTCTCATCGCGCACGACGCGCATCCCCTTCCCCCCGCCTCCGGCCGCCGCCTTGAGGATGATCGGGTAGCCGGCCTTCTGCGCGAAGTCCCGGAGGACGGCGGCGTCGCCCGCGCGCTCGGTCAGCCCCGGGATCACCGGCACGCCGCGCCGCGCCATCAGCCGCCGCGCCTCCACCTTGTCCCCCATCAGCCGCATCGCCTCGGGCGGCGGCCCGATGAAGACGAGGCCGGCGGCGGCGCAGGCCTCGGCGAACCCGGGATTCTCCGCCAGGAAGCCGTAGCCGGGATGGACCGCGTCGGCCCGCGCCAGGCGCGCAGCCTTCACGATCGCCTCGATGTCGAGGTACGACGCCGCGGCGGCGGGCGGCCCGACGGGATAGGCGGCATCGGCCAGACGGACCGGCAGCGAGTCGCGGTCGGCCTCGGAGTAGATCATGACGGGGGACAGGCCGGCCTCGCGGCAGGCGCGCAGCACGCGCAGGGCGATCTCCCCGCGGTTGGCGATCAGGATCCGGCGCAGCCTCGAGTGGGGGGTTCCCATGCCGCGTCAGAGCGGGATGTTCCCATGCTTCTTCGGGGGATTCGTGTCCTTCTTCGTCCGGAGGAGCCGGAGTGCCTTGATCACCTTGCCGCGGGTGAGGCGCGGCTCGATCACCTCGTCGACGTAGCCGCGCTCGGCCGCGACGTAGGGATTGGCGAACTTCTCGCGGAACTCCTCGATCTTCTTCCGCCGCAGCGCCTCCGGCTCCTTCGCCGCCTGAAGCTCGCGCCGGTAGAGGATGCTCACCGCCCCCTCGGGGCCCATGACGGCGATCTCGGCGGTCGGGTAGGCGAAGTTGAAGTCGGTGCGGATGTGCTTGCTGCCCATGACGCAGTAGGCCCCGCCGTACGATTTGCGCGTGATCACGGTCACCTTCGGGACGGTCGCCTCGGCGAACGCGAAGAGGAGCTTGGCGCCGTGCTTGATGATGCCACGGTGCTCCTGGTCGGTGCCGGGAAGGAACCCCGGCACGTCCTCGAAGATGACCAGCGGCACGTTGAAGGCGTCGCAGAAGCGTACGAAGCGCGCCCCCTTGAGCGAGGCGTCGATGTCGAGCGTGCCGGCCAGGACCGCCGGCTGGTTGGCGACGATCCCGACCACGCCGCCGTCCATCCGCCCGAAGCCGACCACCAGGTTCTTGGCGTAGTGCTCGTGCACCTCGAGGAACGCCCCCCCATCCAGGACACCCCGCACGATCTCCTTGATGTCGTACGGCTTGTTCGGCTCCTCGGGGATCAGCCGGTCGAGCCGCTCGTCCTCCCGGTCGGGATCGTCCGCCGCGTCGCGGCGCGGCGGATCCTCCATGTTGTTCGACGGAAGGTACGAGAGCAGCTCGCGGATGAGGGCCAGGGCCGCGCGGTCGTCGCCGGCCGCGAAGTGCGCCACGCCGCTCACCGAGGCGTGCGTCATGGCGCCGCCCAGCTCCTCCTTGGTCACCTCCTCGTGCGTCACCGACTTGATGACGTCCGGGCCGGTGATGAACATGTAGGAGGTCCCCTGCACCATGATGTTGAAGTCGGTGATCGCCGGAGAGTAGACGGCGCCGCCGGCGCACGGCCCCATGATGGCGGAGATCTGCGGGATGACGCCGGAGGCGAGGGTGTTCCGGAGGAAGATGTCGGCGTAGCCGCCGAGCGAGACGACCCCCTCCTGGATGCGCGCGCCGCCCGAGTCGTTGAGCCCGATGATCGGCACGCCGACCTTCATCGCCAGGTCCATGATCTTGCAGATCTTGCCGGCGTAGGTCTCGGAGAGGGACCCGCCGAAGACCGTGAAGTCCTGCGAGAAGGCGAAGACCTGGCGGCCGTCGATCGTGCCGTGTCCGGTGACGACGCCGTCCCCCGGGATCTTCTGCTTGTCCATCCCGAAATCGGTCGAGCGGTGGACGACGAAGCGGTCGAGCTCCTGGAAGGTGCCGGGGTCGAGAAGGAGGTCGAGGCGCTCGCGGGCGGGGAGCTTCCCCTCGGCCTTCTGGCGCCGCAGGCGCTCTTCGCCGCCGCCCGCCTCGGCCTCGCGGTTCCGGCGCCTCAGCTCCTCGAGCCGGTCGTGCCCCAAATTGGACTCCGTCCGGGCCTCGGAGGATCTAGCCCTTGCGCGCTTGCTGCGGCAGCTTCTCCCAGTCCTTGAGGAACTTCTGGAGCCCCACGTCGGTGAGCGGGTGCTTGAGGAGCGACTCGAGGACCGCGAACGGCATCGTGGCGATGTCGGCGCCGATGGTCGCGGCTTCGATGACGTGCAGCGGGGTCCGGATGCTCGCCGCCAGGATCTCGCACGTGAAGTCGTAGTTGTCGAAGATCGACCGGATTTCGCGCACGATGTCCATGCCGACGTGGCTGACGTCGTCGAGACGGCCGACGAAGGGGCTGACGAACGAGGCGCCCGCCTTGGCCGCCAGGAGCGCCTGGTTGGCCGAGAAGATGAGGGTCGTGTTGATCCTGATCCCCTCGGAGGAGAGCGTCTTGATCGCCCGGAGCCCCTCGCGGATCATCGGGATCTTGATCACCACGTTCGGCGCGCCGATGCGGCGCATGATCTCCCGGCCTTCGCGGATCATCTCCTCGGTCGTGACCGACACCACCTCGGCGCTGACCGGCCCCGTGATGATGGAGCAGATCTCCCGCACGACCTCGTAGAAGTCGCGCCCCTCCTTCGCCACCAGGGACGGGTTGGTCGTGACCCCGTCGAGGATCCCCCAGCCCGCCGCCTCGCGGATCTCCTTGACGCTCGCCGTATCGAGAAAGATCTTCATCGCGTCCTCCCGTCCATTCCGCCGCCCCGCGCCGCCCCCGCCCCGCGCGGCGGCCTGTCGTCGCGCCCTACGACTCCTTGCCGTTGCCGCCAACGGGCCCGGTCGGCGTCGACGCGCCCGGCGACCCGTCCACCGCCGCTCCTTCGCCTCCCGGCGCCTCCCCCGCCGCGCCGGGGCCGGCGGCCGGCCCCGCCTCGTCGTCCGGCTCCGCCACCCGCGCCACCGCCACCACGGTGTCCCCCTCCTCGAGGTGGATGAGGCGCACTCCCTGCGTCGGGCGTCCGAGGAGCGAGATGTCCCTGACGTTGGTCCGGATGATCTTGCCGAACGCGGTGATCACCATGACCTGATCGTCGGGCCCGACCTGCATCGCCTGGACCACCGGCCCGTTCTTCTCGGCCACCTTGAAGTTGATGATGCCGGATCCGCCGCGGCCCTGCAGGCGGTACTCGGCCAGCTCGGTGCGCTTGGCGTACCCCTTCTCGCTGACGGTCAGGATGGTACCATCCTTCGTCTCGAGCGAGTCCATCTCGACGACCTCGTCACGCGTGCCGGGAGGACCCTCCTCCCCGGGACGCGCGGACGCCGCGGCGAGGCGCATGCCGATGACGCCGCGCGCTTCCCGGCCCATCGGGCGGACGTCCTCCTCGGAGAAGCGGATCGACTGCCCCTGGGCGGTGGCCATGAAGATCTCCTGCTTGCCGTCGGTCAGCCTCACCGACAGCAGCCCGTCCTCCTTCTCCACCCCGATGGCGATGATCCCGCCGGCGCGCGGGTTGCCGTAAGCCGCGAGCGGCGTCTTCTTGATGATCCCCTTCCTGGTGCAGAAAACGACGTAGCGGTCCTCGGCGAAGTCCTTGGTGGCGACCAGCGCGGCGACCTTCTCCTCGGGGGTCAGCTCCACGAAGTTGACGATGTTCTTCCCCTTGCCGGCCGCGCCGATCTGCGGGATCTCGTGGACCTTGAGCCAGTGGACCCGGCCGCGGGTGGTGAAGATCAGGATCGAGGCGTGCGTCGAGGCGACGAAGAGATGCTCGACGAAGTCCTCCTCGCGCGTCGTGATCACCATCTCCTCCTCGGCGATCATGTCCTCGACCGAGATCTCGCCCGGCTGCGCGATGATCTCGGTGCGCCGCGCGTCGGCGAAGTTCTTGCGGATCTCCCTCAGCTCGTCGACCATGAGCCCGTAGATCAGGCGCTCGTTCCCCAGGATCTCCTTGAGCCGCGTGATCTGCTTGAGCGTCTCGGTGTACTCGTCGACGATCTTCTGCCGCTCGAGCCCCGTCAGACGCTGCAGCTTCATGTCGAGGATCGCATGCGCCTGGACGTCCGACAGCTTGAACCGCAGGCGCATCGCCTGCCGGGCCTCGTCCGGCGACTTGGCCGCCTTGATGAGGGCGATCATCTCGTCCAGGTGGTCGAGGGCGATCTTGAGGCCTTCGAGGACGTGGGCCCGCTCCTCCGCGCGCGCCAGCTCGAAGGCGGTGCGCCGGGTGATCACCTCGCGGCGGTGATCGATGAAGTGGCCGATGAGCTGCTTGAGGTTCAGGACCTGGGGGCGGTTGTTGACGATCGCCAGGAAGATCGCCCCGAAGGTGTCCTGCATCTGGGTGTGCTTGTACAGGTTGTTCAGGATCACCTTGGGGACGGCGTCGCGCCGGAGATCGAGCACGACCCGGATGCCGTCGCGGTCCGACTCGTCCCGGATGTCGGTGACGCCGTCGATCTTCTTCTCGTTGACGAGCGCCGCGATCTGCTCGATGAGCCGCGTCTTGTTGACCTGGTACGGGATCTCGGTGATGACGATCCGGTCCTTCCCCTTCTTGCCCCCCTCCTCGATGTTCGCCCGCGCGCGCATGGCGATGATGCCGCGCCCGGTCCGGTAGGCCTGGACGATCCCCTCGCGCCCCAGGATGTACCCCGAGGTCGGGAAGTCCGGCCCCTTGACGTGCTGCATTAGCACCTCGACCGTGATCTCCGGATCCTCGATCTGGGCGATCAGGGCGTCCACGACCTCGCCCATGTTGTGCGGCGGGATGTTGGTCGCCATGCCGACGGCGATGCCGGAGGATCCGTTGACCAGGAGGTTCGGGAAGCGGCTCGGCAGGACCAGCGGCTCCTTCTGCTGGCCGTCGTAGTTCGGCCCGAAGTCGACGGTGTCCTTGTCGATGTCGGCCAGCATCTCGTGCGCCAGCTTCGCCATGCGGACCTCGGTGTAGCGCATGGCGGCGGGGGCGTCGCCGTCGATCGAGCCGAAGTTCCCCTGGCCGTCCACCAGCGGGTAGCGCATGGAGAAGTCCTGCGCCAGGCGGACGATGGCGTCGTAGATCGCCGTGTCGCCGTGCGGGTGGTATTTCCCCATCACGTCCCCGACGATGCGGGCGGCCTTCTTGTAGGGCTTGTCGTGGTGGTTCCCCGCCTCGTGCATCGCGTACAGCACGCGGCGGTGGACCGGCTTGAAGCCGTCGCGCACGTCGGGCAGGGCCCGGCCGATGATCACGCTCATCGCGTAATCGAGGTAGGACCGCCGCATCTCGGTCTCGATGTTGACGCGGGCGTGGTCGGGCGTGCTTTGCGGGGTCTCGTCCATCGTCGTTACGTCCGGGCGCCTTGGGCGCGCGCCTCAGATGTCGAGGTTCCTCACCTCGAGCGCGTTCTCCTCGATGAACTTCCGCCGGGGCTCCACGACGTCCCCCATCAGGACGGTGAAGATCTCGTCCGCCTCGACCGCGTCGGCGATCGAGACCTGCAGGAGACGGCGGGTCTCGGGGTTCATGGTCGTCTCCCAGAGCTGCTCGGCGTTCATCTCGCCCAACCCCTTGTAGCGCTGGATCGACAGCCCCTTCTTCCCTTCCTCCATCAGGTGGCGGAGGAGGTCGAGGCGGCCGTCGACCGCGTTCTCGTGGCCGTCCTCGGTGATCACGAAGGGCGGCTGGCGCAGGTCCTTCAGGTCGTCGTCCAGGCTCCGGAGGGTGCGGTACTCGATCGACGACGCCAGATCCCAGCCGACCGTCGAGGCGGCGTGGCCGCGGGCGCGGGCCGCCACCTCGAACGTAAAGCGGCCGTGCTCCTCGTCCCGCTCCAGGTCGCCGGTCTTGAAGCCGGCCTTCTCGAGCGCCTGGCGCACCGCCTCGAGCGCGCCGTCGTCCGCGAAGGTGGCGGCGTCGTGCAGGCCCTGGCCCAGGAGCGTCTCGATGAGCGCCGGCTCGTACCCGCGCTTGCGGAGGTGGTCGAGATGGATCTCGTAGCGCACCAGCCGATCGAGGACGTTCTTGAGCGCCGCTCCCTCGATCTCCGTCCCGCGCGCCGGCACCTTGACCGCGCGCTCCTGCGCCGCGTGGCTCATCAGGAACCGGTTCATCTCGTCGTCGTTCGCGAGATAGGTCTCCGTCTTCCCCTTCTTGACCTTGTAGAGGGGCGGCTGGGCGATGAACAGGTGGCCGCGCTGGACCACCTCGGGCATCTGCCGATAGAAGAAGGTGAGCAGGAGGGTGCGGATGTGGGATCCGTCGACGTCCGCGTCGGTCATGATGATGACCTTGTGATAGCGCAGGCGGGCGTGGTCGTAGTCCTCCTCGCCGATGCCGGTGCCGAGCGCGGTGATGATCGTGCGGATCTCCTGGCTCGAGAGCATCTTGTCGAAGCGCGCCTTCTCGACGTTGAGGATCTTGCCGCGCAGCGGCAGGATCGCCTGGATGCGGCGGTCGCGCCCCTGCTTGGCCGAGCCGCCGGCCGAGTCCCCCTCCACCAGGAACAGCTCCGACTTCGCCGGGTCGCTCTCCTGGCAGTCGGCGAGCTTCCCCGGGAGCGATCCCGAGTCGAGGGCCCCCTTGCGCCTCGTCAGCTCCTTCGCCTTGCGCGCCGCCTCCCGCGCCCGCAGCGCCTCGAGCCCCTTCTCCAGGATCTTGCGGGCGACGCCCGGGTTCTCCTGGAAGCAGCTGGAGAGCTTCTCGTTCAGCATCGCCTCGACGATCCCCTTGACCTCGCTGTTGCCGAGCTTAGTCTTGGTCTGCCCCTCGAACTGCGGCCGAGACAGCTTCACGCTGACGACCGCCGTCAGCCCCTCGCGCACGTCGTCGCCGGACAGCGCCACCTGCTCCTTCGAGATCATCTTCGCCGCGTAGCTGTTGATCGTGCGGGTGAGGCCCGAGCGGAACCCGGAGAGGTGCGTGCCGCCTTCCAGGGTGTTGATGCTGTTGGCGAAGGAGAAGACGATCTCGTTGTAGCCGTCGTTGTACTGCAGTGCGATCTCGACCAGGACGCCGTCGCGCTCGCCGCGCATGTAGATCGGCTTGGGATGGATCGCCGTCTTGTTCTTGTTCAGGTGCTCGACGAAGGAGGCGATGCCCCCCTTGTAGTTGAACTCGTGCCGCTTGTTCTCGGCCCGCTCGTCCTCGATCGTGATCGTCACGCCCTCGTTCAGGAAGGCGAGCTCGCGGAGCCTCTGCGACAGCGTGTCGAAGGAGAAATCGAGCGTCTCGAAAATCGTCGGATCGGGACGGAAACGCACCTTCGTGCCGCGCTTCCGGGTCGTCCCGGTCTGGTGGAACTCGGTGACCCGCTTGCCGCGCTCGAAGCGCATCTCGTAGACCTGCCCGTCCCTCCAGATCTCGAGGTCGAGGAACTCGGACAGGGCGTTGACGACGGAGACGCCGACCCCGTGCAGGCCGCCCGAGACCCTGTAGGTGTCGTTGTCGAACTTTCCGCCGGAGTGCAGGACGGTCATGACGACCTCGGCGGCGGGGCGCTTCTCGGTCGGGTGCATGTCGACCGGGATGCCGCGGCCGTTGTCGACGACCGTCACCGAGTTGTCGATGTGGATCGTGACTTCGATCCGATCGCAGTAGCCGGCCTGCGACTCGTCGATGCTGTTGTCGACGACCTCGTAGACCAGGTGGTGAAGCCCGCCCGTGGAGGTGTTGCCGATGTACATGGCGGGCCGCTTGCGGACCGCCTCGAGCCCTTCCAGGACCTTGATCTTCGAGGCGTCGTACCGCTCCGGCGCGCTGCTGGCGGGCGTGTCGGCGGCTTGCATCGCCTTGTCTCCCTTGCCCGTGGCCGTCATGCGCCACCAAGCCGATCGTCGGGGGCTCTCGCTGGCATCGCGGAGTTCAAAGCCCGTTTGTTCCCTTGCGTCCTTGTCGCACTGTGGGGGCGGTTGCGGGCGGTCCGACTGTCCCCGGCAGGTCCACCCGTCGGTTCGCGGGCCCGATGAGGGTCCGGAAACAGGGTGAATTTTAGCACACGGGAGGGGCGATCGACAACGGTTCGGCGGCCTGGAAATAGCCGTAATACGTTGCTATATAGATGATAAGCGAGCGCGTCTCACGCCATCAATACAAGTCTATATTTTGCAACACTTACGCGAGTGCCGTGGCGGCTAGAGGCGCATGGGCATGACGACGTAGCGATAGTCGCGTCCCTCGAGGCCGACCGGCCGCAGGAGTCCCTGCGTCGCCTCGTCCTTGATCGCAAAAATCACCGGCCCCGCGCCCATCGCCTGCAGGAAATCGATCAGATATTTCGCGTTGAATCCGACCTCCAGGGCCGGCCCGCTGTAGTCGACCTCGAGGGTCTCGGAGGCCTCGCCGACCTCCGGATTGTTGGAGGAGATCTCGAGCGTGCCATTCCCCAGAGCGAACTTGACGGCCCGCGAGCGCTCGCTGGAGAGCAGCGAGACGCGCCGGACGGCGTCCACGAAGGCGGCGCTGTCGAGCTTCAGGAGCTTGTCGTTCCCCTCCGGGATGACCTTCTCGTAGTCCGGAAATTTGCCGGGGACGATGGTCGAGACCAGGACCGTCTTCCCGATCTTGAAGAAGACGTGGTTGTCCTTCTGCCCGAACACCACCTCCTCCTCCCCCTCCCCGAGACGCGACAGCTCCTGCACCGCCTTGCGCGGGATGATGATCTCGATCGCGCTCTCGGAGGATCCCTTCTCGAGCCGGCCGCTGACGAAGGCCAGGCGGTGTCCGTCGGTGGAGACCATCGTCAGGTGCTTCTTGTGGATGATCATAAGGGTTCCGTTGATCTGGTAGCGGCTCTCGTCCGTGGTGATCGCGAAGATGACCTTTCCGATCATATCGGCCAGCAGCGCCCGCTCGATGGCGATCCCCTTCGAGAAGTCGAACTCCGGCACCGCCGGGAAATCCTCGCGCGGCAGGCCGACAATCCTGAAGCGGGCCTTCTGGCAGGTGAGGACGACCCAGTGCCCCTCCTCCGCCCTGAGCCGCACCTCCGCGTCGGGGAGGAGCCGCACGATGTCGAACAGGCGCCGCGCCGACAGCGTGACCGACCCCGGCTTCGCCACCACCGCGTCGCAGGTCGTGCGGATCCCGACCTCGAGGTCGGTGGCCAGGAGATCCAGGCGGTCCTTCGTGGCGTCGATGAGGATGTTCGAGAGGATCGGGATGGTGCTCTTCTTCTCCACGATCCCCTGCATCGCCTGCAGCTCCTTGAGGAGGTTCTCTCTGGTGGTCACGAAGTCCATAACGCCTCCGGCTATTGCGATCGGCTCTTACTCTCCTGAGATGGTTCATAGATTGTAGCACTAGCAGGGGGTGTGCGTGGTGCGGAAAACCGCCGGAGGATGCGCCGCGCGCCCGTTCGGCGGGGGAGCGGCGCACCCATAACTCTGTGCGCCGAGGAGCGGCCGCCTGCGGACGGACGCGCGCGGCGGCGCGATCCACAGGGCGTGTCGGGGTGATCCGCGGCCGCCTGTGGACGGCTCACTCGAACGACCCAAGGAAGCCCGCGATGATCCGATCGAAATCCCTGTCCTTCTGGCGCAGGGCGTCGATCTTCCGGAGCGCGTGGATGACCGTCGAGTGGTGCTTGCCGCCGAACTGGGCGCCGATCGCCGGCAGCGACTTGTCGGTCAGGCGCTTGCAGAGGTACATCGCCACCTGGCGCGGGAAGGAGATGTGCTTGGCGTTGTTGCGGGCCTTCAGCTCGATGATCTTGATGTGGTAGTAGCTGGCCACGAACTTCTGGATCGCCTCGACGGTGACGCTGCGCGCCCGGTCGTCGATCAGGTCCTTGAGGGTCTCTTTGGCCATCTCGAGGTCGATGGCCCGGCCGGTCAGCGAGGAGAAGGCGATGAGCCGGATGAGCGAGCCCTCGAGCTCGCGGATGTTGGAACGGATGCGGCTGGAGATGAAGAGCGCGACGTCCTCGTCCAGCTTGACGTTCTCCGCCTCGGCCTTCTTTTTGAGGATGGCGACCTTGGTCTCGAGGTCGGGCGGCTGGATGTCGGCGATCAGCCCCCACTCGAAGCGCGAGCGGAGCCGCTCCTCGAGCGTCGGGATGTCGCGCGGCGGGCAGTCGCTCGTCAGGACGATCTGCTTCTGCGACTCGTACAGGGCGTTGAAGGTGTGGAAGAACTCCTCCTGCGTGCGCTCCTTCCCGGCGAGGAACTGGATGTCGTCGATGAGCAGGAGATCGACGTTGCGGTAGCGCTCCTTGAAGTCGATCGTCTTCTCGAAGCGGATCGAGTTGATGAGATCGTTCATGAAGCTCTCGGTGCTGATGTAGAGGTGGCGCAGCCCCGGCAGGGCACGGCCGATGTTGTTGCCGATGGCGTGCATGAGGTGCGTCTTGCCCAGGCCGACCCCGCCGTAGATGAACAGGGGGTTGTACGCGCCCGAGGGCTGCTCGGCGACGGCCAGCGCGGCGGCGTGCGCGAGCTGGTTGCTGGAGCTGACCACGAAGGACTCGAAGGTGTAGCGCGGGTTGAGCCCGGTGCCGAGGGGCGCCAGGGCCGTGGTGCCGGCGGCGCGCGCCGGCGCCCCGCGCGACGTCTCGGCCTCGCCGGCGGAGGAATGCTGCGCCGCGGCGAGCCTCGCGGCGCGCGTGCGGCTGGTGAAGTGCACGTCGAGCCCCCCGAGATCGAGCTCCTTGGCGCTTTCCTGGATGAGAGGCATGTAGTTCTTGTTGATCCAGTCGACGAACAGAAGGCTCGGCACTTCGACCTGGATCGTGCCGTCGGCGACCGAGAGCTGGTGGGTCGGCTTGAGCCAGGTGTTGAAGCTCTGGCTGTTGACCTTCCGCTGCAGGCTGGCGAGGATTCTGTCCCAGAGATTCATGCGCGTCCGTTCCCGTTGGAACCTTTCGCCCGAGATGATCTCTGTGAGGCCCGACTGTCGGCCCTTCGCCCCGATCCCCCGCTCATCTTTTGAACAGCTTTTCCACAGGTGTGGAAAAGTTTATGTGCCGCAAGGTGTTGATGCAAAGGCAGTTTCCTCGCGCACGGGGGAGAAGAACCACCGTCTTATGTCAACTCGTCCCCCTTTCCACCAGATATGGTGCCGAGCCGATCCGCGTTCGAAGATTTTGTGCTCGGACCGTGTGCCCCTCGACTCCGGAGACACCTCGACACCCTCGGGGGTTTCTCCCCGAAAACGATCCGAACGGTTCATTGACCTTGATGACTCCGAACCGAACGCGCTGCGACTCGCTTTTCGTTTTTTGGACGGCGCACTATAGCACCGCGTCCACCCGCGATCAACACTTTTTCGTCGCGCGCGAACGAATCGTGCAAGCGCTTGGAGGCACGAGAGAAGCGCGTCGCTCCGCGCGCGCCGCGGCTTGACAGTGCGCGCGCGCCGGGTCCATAATCCGCCCTTCCGACACACGATCGCGATCGGCCGCGGACGGGGAGAGCGGGCATGAAGCGCACCTATCAACCGAACAACCGGCGACGCCGCAAGACGCACGGCTTCCGCACCCGGATGCGCACGAAGAACGGACGCCAGGTGCTGAAGCGGCGCCGGGCCAAGGGCCGCAGGCGCCTGACCGTGTGATCGCCGGCGAACGCTTCCGTCCCCAGGATCGGATCCGCAAGCGCAGCGAGTACCAGGCGATCTACGACAGGGGACAGAGGATCCCCTCCACCCACTTCGTCCTGTTCGTCATGCGCAACGGCGCCGGGCGCCCGCGGCTGGGGATCACCGTGACCCGCCGGGTGGGAGGGGCGGTGCAGCGGAACCGGGCGAAGCGTCTCGTGCGCGAAATCTTCCGCCGGCACAAATCGGAGCTGATGAACGTGGACGTCGTCGTGAACGGACGGCCGGGCCTCCCGATCGCCGAGTACCGCTCCCTGGAGGCGGAGTTCCTGGCGCGCCTCCGCCCCTTCCGGAAGTCCGCATGATCCCCGGCCTTGCCCGAGCCGCGGTGCCGGCGCTTCTGCGCGCCTGGCACCGGTGGATCGCGCCGCTCCTGCCGCCGGCCTGCCGCTACCTGCCGACCTGCTCGGAGTACGGCGCGCTCGCCATCGAGCGGCACGGGCTGGCGCGCGGGGCCGGCCTGGCCCTGCGACGGCTCCTGCGCTGCCACCCGTTCGCCCTCGGCGGCCACGATCCGGTCCGCTGATGGCGACGAGACACCTCTGATGGAAAAGAGGCTCCTCCTCGCGGTCGCCCTGTCGGTCGGCTTCCTGCTGCTCTGGACCTGGCTCTTCACGCCGCCTCCGCCGCATCCCGGCGCGCCCTCCGGCGCCGCAGGGACGCAGGCGCCCGGCCCCTCCGGCCCCGCGGGCGTCTCCACCGGAGCGGCGTCCGGCGGTGCCACGGGATCGGGGCCCGGCGTGACGGCGCCCAGCCTCGCGGGGGTCGGGGGCGTCGAGGGGGCCGCGCGGCGCCCCGACCTGGCGGCCGGCAAGACGATCGCGGCCGCCGCGGAGCAGGAGATCGTCGTCGACACGCCGCTCGCCGAGATCCGGCTCACGAACAGGGGAGCCCGGATCGTCTCGTGGCGGCTGAAGAAATATCTCGACGATCACGGCCACCCGCTGGAGCTGGTCTCACAGGCCGGGCGCACGAGCGATCACCTGCCGTTGCAGTTCCTCCTGGAGGATCCGGAGACCACCCGCAGGCTGAAGGACGCGCTCTACACGGTCACCCGGAAGGAGGCGGCGGAGGACGGGAGGACGATCACCACGATCGCGTTCGCCTTCGGCGATGGCGCGGGGCTGCAGGCCACGAAGTCTCTGCGCGTCGATCACGCCTCGTACATCACGGAGGTGGAGGTGGCCGCGGCGGTCGCGGCCCGGGCGGTGGAGCCGAGCCTCGTGTGGGGCGTCGGGTTCGGTCCGCACAACGGTCTCGAGAACGGGCGGTACAGCGACACCGCGCACGCCGTGGTGAACCTGGGCGGACGCGTCACGCGCCTCGATCCGACGAAGATGAAGCCGGAGCAGCTCCCGGCGATCGAGCGCGGCCCCGTGGTGTGGGCCGGCCTCGAGGACAGGTACTTCGCCGCGGTCCTGGTGCCGCAGGCGCCCGCCGACGGCACGCCGGCGGCCGGCGGCGAGGCGCGCGTCGAATCGGTGCGCCTGGTCGAGGACGGGCGCGAGCACTTCTTCCCGTCCTTCGCGCTGGCGGTCGCGGGGGCCTCGCGCTATCACCTGTTCGTCGGCCCGAAGGACTACGATGTCCTGAAGGGGTTCCGCCTCGGCCTCGAGCGGCTGCTCGACTTCGGCATGTTCACGGTCATCGCCCTGCCGCTCTTCTACGCCCTCAAGTTCATCGACCGCTACGTCGGCAACTTCGGTTGGGCGATCGTGATCCTGACGGTCGTCATCCGCCTGATCTTCTTCCCGCTCATGCACCGCAGCCAGGTGAAGATGCGCGCGATGCAGGAAAAGATGAAGCGCATCCAGCCGAAGCTGAAGGCCATGAAGGAGCGCTACCATCGGCTCGAGCGCAAGGAGGCCGAGAAGGGGAACGCGCGGGCGCGCCACCAGCTCCGGCAGAAGATGAATGAGGAGATGATGGAGCTCTACAAGGAGGAGGGGATCAACCCGCTCGGTTCGATGTCGGGGTGCCTGCCGCTCCTCCTGCAGCTCCCGATCCTGTACGCCTTCTACGCCATCCTGACGATCGCCATCGAGCTGCGCAAGGCGCCCTTCATGTTCTGGATCGGCGACCTGTCGCAGAAGGATCCCTACTTCGTGACGCCGATCGTCATGGGGGTCACGATGCTGGTGCAGCAGATGATGACGTCGTCCACCATCGCCGATCCGGCGCAGCGGCGCATGATGTACCTCATGCCGATCATGTTCACCTACTTCTTCATCAGTCTGCCGTCGGGGCTGGTGCTATACTGGCTCACCAGCAACCTCCTTGGCATCGGCCAGCAGTACCTCATCAACAAAGAGGTCGACGCCGCGAGGGACACGGCGTGACGCACGTGCCTCCGGAGCGCGAGCTCGAACCGAAGACGCCCCGCGATCGGCCCGCGGGCCGGGCGGAGGACGCGGGCCCCGCCGCGGGCGCGGGCCGCGTGCAGGGCGCGGTCGGGGCGGACGCCGGCACGGACGGCGCGCCCGCGGTGTCCGCCGACCCGGCCGAGGTGGCGCGCCTGGCGGACCGCCTCCTGCAGGGCCTCGGCCTCGACGTGGGCTGCGCCGCGCGCGACGCCGGCGAGACGATCGAGGTCGATGTCGACGGCGCCGACCGCGACTACCTCCTCGACCGGCGGGGCGAGGCGCTCAACGCCGTGCAGTATCTGCTCAACCGCATCCTCTACAAGGGGCGCGCCGGGAAGAAGATCCACGTCGACAGCGACGGCTTCCGGCGGCTGCGCGAGGAGGAGATCGTGGAGATCGCCATCCTCGCGGCGGAGAAGGTGAAGGCGCGTGGCGAGGAGTCGGTCCTGAGCCCGCTCAACCCGTACGAGCGCCGGCTGGTGCACCTGGCGCTGCGCGACGTCGAGGGGGTGGCGACACGGAGCCTCGGCGACGGCTTTCTGAAGAGGGTCGCGATCGTCCCCGTCAAGAAGGACGAGCCGGACGACGGCCGGAGCGGGACGTAGAGGCCGTCGCAAGCGCATCCCCGTCGCCAACGATCCCGATGAGTGACGCGCGTCCTCCCGTCGACGACACGATCGTCGCCATCTCGACCCCTCCCGGCCGCGGCGGCGTCGGCGTCGTGCGGCTCTCCGGCCCGGCGGCCGTCGCCATCGCGCGCCGCCTCTTCCGCCCCGCCGCGCGAGACGGGAGCGCCGGAGCGGCGGAGGAGGGGGCGGCTGCGCGGGCCGCGGGCGCGCAGGCCGAGGCCGCCCCGACCGGGCCCGACGCGGCGGGGCGCGCGATCTTCGGAAGCATCCGCTCTTCGTCCGGCGACGCGATCGACCAGGGATACCTCGTCGTCTTCCGCCCGCCGCGCTCCTTCACCGGCGAGGAGACCGCCGAGATCTGGGCGCACGGCAGCCCGGCGGTCCTGCGCCTCATCGTGGAGCAGGCGGTCGGCTGCGGGGCGCGGCCGGCGACGCCGGGGGAGTTCACCCTGCGCGCCTTCCTGAGCGGGCGAATCGACGCGACTCAGGCGGAGGCGATCCGCGATCTGATCGAGGCGCGCACCACCTTCCAGGCGCAGGTGGCGCTCGACCAGGTGACCGGGCGGATCGCGCGCCGGGTCGATCCCCTGAAGGATCGGCTGGCCGATCTCGTGGCCCGGGTCGAGGCCTCGATCGAGTTCTCCGAGGAGCCGGAGGCGGAGCGCTTCGCGCCGGAGGGCGGGATCCTGTCCGGGGTCCGGGCGCTGCGGCGGGAGATGGAGGCGCTGGCCGGCACCTACGAGCGGGGCCGGCGGGTGCGCGAGGGCGCCAGCGTCGCCATCGTCGGCTCCCCGAACGTCGGCAAATCGAGCCTGTTCAACCGGCTCCTCGAGGAGGAGCGCGCCATCGTCACGCCGGTCGCCGGTACGACGCGCGATCTGATCGAGGAGACCCTCGACCTGGGCGGCGTTCCCGTGCGCCTGGCCGACACCGCCGGCCTGCACGAGCCGCGCGACGAGGCCGACGCCGAGGCGGTGCGGCGCGCGCGCGGGGCGCTGGCGTCCGCCGACCTCCTCCTCCTGGCGCTCGACTGGTCGCGGGCGATCCGCCCCGAGGAGCGCGAGCTGCTGCGCGGTCTCGAGCGGGGCCGCGCCCTCGTCGTCTTCAACAAGGCCGACCTGGCGTGCGGCGTCGGTATGGACCAGGTCCTCTACCTGCGCCACCGGCACGCCGCCTTCGAGGTCTCGGCGAAGAGCGGCGAGGGGATCCCCGATCTCCGCAGGCGGCTGGCCGAGGCGGTCGGTGGATCGGCGGTCGCCGCGCGCGAGGAGATCTTCCTGACCAACGTCCGCCAGCGCGACCTGCTCCGGAAGGCGGCGGCGGCGCTGGCGCGCGCCGAGGACGCCGCCGTCAAGGGCGCCTCCGAGGAGTACCTCGTCCTCGATCTCAGGGAGGGGCTCGATCGCCTCGGCGAGATCACGGGCGAGGTCGGGATCGACGGGATCTACGATCGGATCTTCAAGAGTTTCTGCATCGGGAAGTGAGCATGGCGGACCTCTCCTTCGACGTCGTGGTGATTGGCGCGGGCCATGCGGGGATCGAGGCGGCGCTCGCCGCGGCGCGCATGGGGCGCGCCACCGCGCTGGTCACGATCGACGCCCGCGCGATCGGCCGCATGTCCTGCAACCCCGCCATCGGCGGGCTGGCCAAGGGGCATCTCGTCCGGGAGATCGACGCCCTTGGCGGGGAGATGGGGAAGGCGATCGACGAGACCGGGATCCAGTTCCGGCTCCTCAACGCCAGCCGGGGCCCCGCGGTCCAGGCGCCGCGCGCCCAGGCCGACAAGGAAGCGTACTCGGAGAGGATGCGGCGGGTCGTCGAGGGAACGCCCGGTCTCGCTCTTCTGGAGGGAGAGGCGGACGACCTCCTCGTCGAGGGGGGCGATCTGCGCGGCGTCATCCTTGCCGACGGGCGCCTGTTGAGGACGGCGGCCGCCGTCGTCACGACCGGCACCTTCCTCCGCGGCCTCCTGCACATCGGGCTGAAGAACCGCCCCGGGGGGCGGATCCACGAGAAGCCGGCGGTCGGGCTGTCGCGCGCGCTCGCGAGGCTCGGGCTGCCGCTGGGCCGCCTCAAGACCGGGACCCCTCCGCGTATCTTGAAGACCTCGCTCGACTTCGACCGGATGGAGCGGCAGCCGGGCGACCCGGTCCCGGTGCCGTTCTCCTTCGAGACCGAGGCGATCACGACCCCCCAGGTCGATTGCCACATAACTTATACGAACCCCGAGACCCACGCCATCATCCGCGACAACCTCGACCGCTCGCCGCTCTACTCCGGCGCCATCCGCTCCGTGGGGCCGCGCTACTGCCCGTCGATCGAGGACAAGGTGGTCCGGTTCGCCGACCGGGACCGGCACCAGATCTTCGTCGAGCCGGAGGGACGCGACCATCCCTGGATCTACCTGAACGGCCTCTCCACCAGCCTGCCGGAGGAGGTGCAGCTCGCGATCGTCCGGTCGATCCCGGGCCTGGAGCGCGCGGAGATGACGCGCGCCGGCTACGCGGTCGAGTACGACTTCGTCCAGCCGACGGCCTGCACCCACGCGCTCGAGACGAAGCCGGTGCGCGGTCTCTTCCTGGCCGGGCAGATCAACGGCACCACGGGATACGAGGAGGCGGCGGCCCTCGGCCTCGTCGCCGGGATCAACGCGGCGCTGCGGACGCGCGGCGCGGGGCCGTTCGTCCTGTCGCGGGGCGAAGCGTACATCGGCGTCCTGATCGACGATCTGGTGCTCAAGGGGACCTCGGAGCCGTACCGGATGTTCACCTCACGCGCCGAGTACCGTCTCCTCCTCGACATCGACAGCGCCGACCTCCGCCTGACCGGGCATGGACGGCGGCTCGGGCTGATAGGCGACGCGCGCCACGCCCGCTTCCTGGCCCGCCAGGAGAGGGTGCGGCGGTACACCGAGCTGCTCGAGACGCTGGTCCTGACCCCGACGATCGAGGTGGTGCGGCACGGGCGGGAGACGATCGGGATCACGCTCTCCGAGCCGACGACGCCGGGGAGGCTCCTGAGGCGCAGCGACGTGACGATCGAGGGGATCGAGCGCCTCCTCGACGGCCTCGTCCGCCACCGCCTGATCGGAGACGGCCCGGCCCGCGACGACCGTGTCTCGGGCGATCCCCTTCCGCCCGGCCTTGCGCCCGCCGGGCTGGGGGAGCGGGAGCGCCGATCGGTCGAGAACCGGCTGCGCTACGGAGGGTACATCGAGCGGCAGGAGCGCGATCTGGGCCGGTTGCGGCGGGAGGAGGCGAGGGCGATCCCGCGGGACTTCGATTTCGCGGCGATCCCGGGCCTGTCGCGCGAGGTGGTGGAGAAGCTGACGCGGGCCCGGCCGGAGAGCCTGGCGCGGGCCGGCCGGATCTCGGGGGTCACGCCGGCGGCCCTGACGCTGGTCAACGTCTACCTCGAGAAGGCCCGCCGCGGCACGACTACTTCAGGAACTTGTCCTTCACGTTCACGTCGTAGAAGCGGTACCCCGTGTAGCGAAGTATCGTCAGCCCCTCCAGCTCCCGGCTCCCATCCAGATCGAGGCCGAAGTAGCGGTACTCCGTCTGGTCCGGGAGCGAAAGCTTCTGGTACTCGTTGAGGAAGGTGACGTTGTACGTCGATCCCCGCGGCCTCTTGGCCATCGGGAAGACTAGGAAGCGCGGCGCCTGCCGGTAGGACTTGAGATCCTGGTTCAGCCGGTCCTCCTGGTTGCCCGGCTCCGCCTCCACCTTCAGGAAGTTGTAGTTCTCGGCGTCGATCCAGACGCGGCCGCTCCACTCGTAGATCGTCCGCCCGGAGGTGAACGGGAGGGGCGCGGTGAACTCCAGGATATGCGCGAGGCGCAGGGAGAACCACTCCTGCCCGACGTATTTGAAGTGGAACAGGTGCTGCCGGCGCGGCAGGAACATGAGGGTCCAGGAGTAGGCGTCCGGGAAGTCGAAGGCCAGAGCGGTCTCCTGGACGCCGCGCTCCGGCTTGCCGGTGTGCCTCTGCCGGTATGGCACGTACCGCTGTTCCTGGGCGTCGATGTACATGTAGTCGAAGCGCTTCTCCTCGTTCGGGGTGTCGCCGGAGTGGACCGATTCGATGCAGATGAACTTGAGGGCGACCGACTCGTAGACCTGCGCCTTCTCGCCGAGGAGCGGGAGGAGCTCTTCGAGCTTCGCGGCGGCGCCCGGGTCGCCCTTCGGGGCGCCGGCCTCGTCCCGCGACGGCGGGGCGGGGCGGGGATCGCTCCCCGGTGCCGCGAGGGCGCGGGCGGGCAGGCCCGACAGCAGCGCCAGGCTCACCGCGACCAGGAGACGGTCGACGGCCGTTGCGCGATGCGACTCGGCCAAGGGGATCCTCCCGCCATGCTAAGGTACGGCGTATGGTATCCCGACCTGCCCCCCCGGACACAATCGCCTCCTTCAGAGGGGGGCTCATCGACGCCGCCCGCGGGCTGGGGCGACCGCTCTCGGGGGCCGAGGCCGACGCCCTCGCGTCGCACTATCGTCTCCTCATGGACTGGGGTCGAAGGATGAACCTGACGGGGCTTCGGGACCCGGGGGCGGTCTTGCGCCGGCACTTCCTGGAGCCGATCGCCGCCGCGGATCTCCTGGGCGACGGCGGGACTCTCGTCGACCTGGGGTCGGGGAACGGGTTCCCGGCGATCCCGCTCCGGGTGCTCCATCCCGGCCTCGCCTTGGTCCTGGTCGAGGCCTCCGAGAAGAAATCGGCCTTCCTCTGGGCCGTCCTCTGCGAGCTGAATCTGCGGGGCGCCCGGGTCGAGACCCGCAGGATCGGGACGATCGACGACCTCTCGGATATCCTCCCCTGTCGCTACCTGACCTGCCGCGCCGTGAGGACCGACCGCCTCTTCCGAGGGGGGTCCGCGCCGGTCCTCGAGCGAGGAGGGAAGGCGCTCTTCTTCGTTTCGACCGAGCAGGCCGGGGCGATGCGCCAGCGCCCGCCGCGGGGGCTCCGCTGGGTCGAGACCCGCCCGCTTCAGGCCGGTCCGCGCTCCGTGGTGGCGGTGCTGGAGCCGGAGTAGACGGCCTTCCCAGGGGGATGTTCCACGTGGAACACCCCGACCGCGGGCCGATGACCCGGCTCGAGTGTTCCACGTGGAACATCGGGGGCGGACCACGATGCCTCCGAAATGTTCCACGTGGAACATTCCCTGGGGTCGGGACCGCGTCCCTGTGCTAACCTCGGCCTCCATGGGTCGAGTCATCGCCATCGCCAACCAGAAGGGGGGAGTGGGGAAGACGACGACGGCGATCAGCCTGGCGGCGGCCCTGGCGATCGCCGAGAGGCCGACCCTTCTTCTCGACGTCGACCCCCAGGCGTCCTCCACCAAGGGGCTGGCGCTCAGGCCGGGTCCGGGCGGCGAGATGTACGGAGTCCTCACCGGCGAGGCGCAGATCGAGGAGATCCTGCTGCCGACCGAGCTCGAGTGCCTCACGGTCGCCCCGGCCAGCCGCGATCTCGTCGGGGTCGAGGTGGAGCTGGTCGCGGAGAAGGGACGCGAGTTCCGGCTGAGCCAGGCGGTCGCGCGGGTGCGCGACCGTTTCGACTTCATCCTGATCGACTGCCCTCCTTCCCTCGGGCTCCTGACGGTCAACGCCCTGGCGGCGGCCGACGGCATCCTGATCCCGGTGCAGTGCGAGTACCTCGCCCTCGAAGGGGTTTCGGAGCTGGTCGAGACACTCCAGAGGATCCGCGCCTCGCTCAATCCCGGGCTCGAGGTGGAGGGAGTGCTATTGACGATGTTCGACGAGAGGACCAACCTGTCCCGGCAGGTTGTCGCCGACATCCGCGCCTTCTTCAAGGAGAAGGTCTACCGGACGATCGTGCCGAGGAACGTGCGGCTGGGGGAGGCTCCCAGCTTCGGCAAGCCGATCATGCTCTACGACATCCGTTCCAGAGGAGCCGAGTCGTACCTGAACCTTGCCCGCGAGGTAATCCGTCACCATGAAAAGACAAGCGCTCGGCAAAGGACTGAGCAGCCTCATCCCTGAGCCGGTCCTCGAGAAGGGGGACACCGGCCTGCTGATGCTCGACACCGACCGGATCCAGCCGAGCCCCCGGCAGCCGCGCAGCGACTTCGGCGGCATGGAGGGGCTGGTGAGCTCGATCCGCGAGAACGGCATCATCCAGCCGGTCATCGTCCGGCAGGAGGCCGATGGCTTCCGGCTGATCGCCGGGGAGAGGCGCTGGCGCGCCGCGCAACTGGCCGGCGTCCACCGGATCCCGGCGATCGTGCGCAAGGTCTCGGACGACCGCCTCCTGGAGATCGCCCTCATCGAGAACATCCAGCGCAAGGAGCTGAACCCGATCGAGGAGGCGCGGGCATACGAGGTCCTCATCGGGCAGATGAAGATGTCCCAGGCGGAGATCGCCAAGAAAGTCGGCAGGGATCGGTCGTCAGTCGCTAACTCACTTAGGCTCTTGAGGTTACCAGAGCAGCTCCAGGCGCTCATCCGGGACGGGAGCCTGACGACCGGGCACGCCAAGGCGATCATGGCAATTTCCGACGCCGCGATACAAATTAAGCTCGCGGCCGAGGTGACTCAGAACCTCCTCTCGGTCCGGGAGACCGAGGAGAAGGTGGCGGAGATGCTCGAGCGCGGCAGCGGTGGGAGGAAGGAGGGCGGCGCGGGGCGGGCGCCCGGCGCCGGAGTCGACCCGAACGTCGCCGCGGCGGAGATGAAGCTGCGCCGTGCCCTGGCGACGAAGGTCCGCATCGTCTCGAAGGGGGCGGGAGGCCGGATCGAGATCGACTTCCACTCGGCGGAGGAGCTCGACCGGATCTACGCGATCTTGATGACGGCGGAGAAGGGGGACTGACACGCGCCGGACCGCAGGAGGACAGAGGCGATGAAGGGAGGGTTCGTGATGCCGTTCAGCAAGGACAGTCTCTTGAAGGATCACGTGGTGCAGGATGACATCAGCGGCTTCCTGGCCGAGGGGACGGAGGTCCAGGGGGAGATCCGGTTTCGCGACATCCTCCGCGTCGACGGCAAGGTGAAGGGGAAGGTGATCTCCGAAAAGGAGCTGGTGGTCGGCGAATCGGGCGAGGTCGAGGCGGAGGTCGAGGTCGGCATCCTCTCCGTCAGCGGCAAGGTCACCGGAAACATCCACGTCAAGGAGAAGATGGAGATCCATCCGAAGGGGCGCGTGGTCGGCGACTTGACGCTCGAGAAGCCGAACCTCGTCATTCACGAAGGCGGGGTCTTCGAGGGGAACATCGACATGAACGCAGGCAAGCCGAAGCCGGCGCGCGACGCCGCCCACAAGGAGACCGAGGTCGAGCAGATCCGCCGACACAGCTCGACGAACTGACCGCCCTCCGCCTGGGCGATCGTCCCCCTTCGGGGCGACCGTCCCCCGCCACGTTCCGCGCGGAGATCCGGGAGCCGGAAGGGGATCACTCCTCCTGGGCGGCGACGACCCGGCGCTTGACCTCCTCGATCCAGCCGAGCACGACATTGAGTTGCGTCGCCTCGGCTCCTTGCTCCCGTCCCTTGACCATCACGAAGCGCCGGCCGTCGGGCGTCATGTCGTAGTCGGCCGAGCCGGCGGACGGTCCCTCGTAGCGCCCTTCGAACAGGACCGATGGGCGGCCCGTCGAAAAGGTGGGACGCGTCGCCACCCGGACCGCCAGCATCCGGTCGCCGCTCCTGTAGACGATCTCGTCTCCGCGCTTTTCCCAGAGCGGGCCGTACCCTCCCTCCTCCGAGATCCGGCGCTCGTCCCCGGGGCCGGGGTAGGGGCGCACGTAGACCTCGTTCCGCCCCGAGGCGTTCGAGGTGTAGACGACGAGGCGTCCGTCGGGCGAGAAGACCGCGCCCCACTCGTCGGAGGGCGTGCGCAGGAAGGGGCGCGGCCGGCGGTCTCCCTGGACCGGAAGGATCCAGATGTCCCCCTTCGTCTCCGGATCGACCTCGGTGTAGGCCAGCAGCCGGCCGTCCGGAGACCAGGAGCTGGGGCTCAGGCGATGCTCGCTGCTCGCCAGGAGCTCGGGGACGCCGCGCCCGTCCGCCTCCCTGCGGAAGATGTTCCAGGCGCCGGCTCGGGGCGAGAGATAGGCCAGCGAGCGGCCGTCGGGGCTCCAGAGAGGCAGGCCGTCGCTCCCATCGGAGGCCAGCCTGCGGAGGGTGCCGCCCGCGAGATCATGGACCCACAGACCGAGCTGGCGGCCGTCCGAGATCGACATCGCGAGGCGCCGCCCGTCGGGCGAGAGTCGCGGCAGATCGAAGGCTCGATCCGCCAGGAGCGGGGCGATCTCTCCCTTGCGATCGACCCAGACGAGCGCGCGCTCGGCCAACGCCGTCTCGGCCGGAGCGAAGACGAGCGTGCCGCCGACGGACAGGGCGACCTGGGCCGCTCCCGAAGAGCGATCGGCCAGGATTCGATCGAGCACCTGGATCGGCGCGCCGGTCACGGTGAGGCGCGGCAGGCTGAACGGCGCCGCGAGGAGCGCTCCGCCACGGACGAAGATCAGATGCCCGGTCGGCGCGTAGCGGGCGTAGCCGCTTCCCTCCACCAGGACCTTCCACTCGCCCGTGTCGAGGCCGAGGAGGGCGATGCGCGCGCTCTCGGCCTCTCCCTGCTGCATGACGGTGATGATCGCCGATCTCCCGCCCGGCAGGATCTCCGGCCAGAGGATGGCGGTGCCCTGCCTCCTGAGGCCGGGGGCGCTCACGGGACGGGGCGCGCCGCCGTCGGCGGAGATCCGGGCGAGCCCGGCCGCCGCCGACGGCGAGAAGAGGATCGTCCCGTCGGAACCCCAGGATCCGCCGCCTCCCTCTCCCGGCGCTTCGCACAGGATCACGGGGGCGCCGCCCCGGAGGGGCGCCTTCTTCAGCTTACCGTCGGCGAAGAACCCGACCCAGTCGCCGTCGGGCGAGACGAAGGGATCCGCCGCCCCTTCGGTCCCGGCGAGCGCGACGGCCTCGAGCTGATCGAGGTTCCGCAGGAAGAGCTGCGTGCCGCTCCGGAGGCGCGCGACGTAGACCAGGCGATCGCCTCGCGGCGAGACGGCCAGGGAGACGCCGTGCGTCCCGGTCGCCAGCGGCGCGGACGATGGAAGGAGGATCGAAAGGCGCGCCACGGGCGGAGAGGCGGGCGGAGCCGGCCCGAGCCGGCCGCGCGCGACCAGCCCGAGAGCGAACGACACGACGGCGATCGCCGCCGCGGCGCCCCACCGTAGCGCCCGCCGCACCGTCGCCGGAGGCAGCCCGGAGACTCCTTCGGGGCCCGCCTCAGGACCGGTGGCCACCTCGCTCATCGGCCGCATCGTACAGGAAAATGCCCGAACGGACGATTCTTCGCAAGAGCCCGTCGAGAGATTTTCGTTGACAGCACTGGAACGAAACTGTATAAGCGTTGCACCATTTCGCAAATCATTTGCTGAGAAAGTCAGGCTGGAGAAGGCCACGCGCCCTATCGGGTTCGAGGGTCGGTTGGTGCGTGCCGTTGTTTTCTTTCAGGGTGCCGCATTGTGCGGGACTCGCCTCACCCAGCTTACCTTGCTCAAATCCATGAATTCGTGCTCGCCGTCGAGCTTACCCAGACCGAGGGGTCACCATGAGCGGGGGGTGACTCTGACGCCCGTGAGCCTGTAGGACATTCAGCGCCGGCGGTGAACGAAACCTTGACGGCCGAACTCTCCAGAAGGAGCTACAAACATGAGATCCGTGGACGATTTCATCAGGTTCTGTCCAGCCGGGTTGCTCCTGGCCCTGCTCGCCGGCTTTGGAGGGGCGCAAGCTGCAGGAGCCAGCGGCGCTGTAAGTCAGCCATCGAGCGTGCCACCGGCGTCCGGGGAAACGGTGTGCGGTGGACAACCCCTCTGTAGCGAAGTCAGCAGCTTCGCCGCGACAATCACTGATTTCCGGACGAGCACCGCAGACCGAAACAAGCTGCTCACCGCAACGGTGCGCTTCCAGAACAAGAAGAACCAGCCGCTCATCCTCGGCTACGTGGACAGCTCCGGCGTCGCAACCGACGATCGGGGGAACCGCTACCTCACCAACGGGGCCACCGTGCGTGGGATCGGCCTGATACGCGGAAACGAGCTCGATGCGAAATTTACCCTGCAGCCTGGCGAGGCCAGCGATGGACGCTTCGAGCTCATCTGGAGATCCACGGGCAGGGAGATCTTCGGCACCTCGTTCGAGATGGAGCTGGCGATCCGCGAGATCAACCCGATTGCCGAAGGTCAGTACACTCTGGGCAGAGAACACGCCATCCACTTCCGGGGTCTCGGCAAGACGACCCTTTCCCAGGCTCCGCCGTCAGGCGGCCCCGTCACCGCGGCGCAGCCCGGCACTGCAGCGGCCCCCGCCGGAACTCCGGTTTCCGTGGAAGCCGCGGCACAGACGGTGGCCGCAGCACCGGCGCCCGCCCCCGCGCCCCCTCCCGTGGCGGATGCCTGCGCCGGAAAGCCGCGCTGTTACAGCGCCGGGCCATTCACGGCGGAAATCGCTCAACTGGTATCCAGCGCCCAGCCAGGCCAGAACCGCCTGCTTCGTCTGGACGTGAAGTTTCGCAATGTGACGCCTCATCCCATCATTCTCGGCTACGTCACGAGATCCAGCACGGCGATCGATGACCAGGGGAATCAGTATTTCTGGGGTTACAGCGGAGGTTACGATAAGAGCTCTTCAGGAATCGGCCTCGTTCAGGGAAACGATGCGGATCCTCAGTTCGCCCTGAACCCCGGCGAGTCCCGGGGCGCGACGTTCCAGTTGTCTCGTGGCCGCGACAACAGCGTGATCGGCACCTCGTTCACCTGGAGCGCGACCATCGCACAGCTCGAGCTCCTGCCCAATGGGCAGCAGGTCAACACGGTCAGGGAATACAGCCTGAACTTCCCCGACCTTGCCGTCGGACGACCGAGCAATGTCCAGGGAGCCGCCAAGAAGCTGCTCGATATCTTCAAGAAGAAGCCTTAGGGAGATGGGAACCATCGCTTCGCGGCACAGATCTTCCCTCTCGGGCGCTCGCCGGGGATCTGTATGAGCCCTTCCCGCTCGGTCCCCGTGCCGCGCCCAGGCGAGGGTTGGATGCTGAGAAAAGTCTGGCGACTGCTCACCTGCCGAATCAACGGGGAGAACCTGGGCGTCTTCGCCATCGCGAATGCGGTGATCGCGTTCGTGAGCGACCTGCTGAAGCCGATCGGGCGCTTTGTCCTGCCTCTCCTGACAGGCTCGATCTTGATCCTGCTGGTGTTCGTCGTGTGGGGCCGGAAGTTGCTCAGCCCGGTCACCATGAGAGACATCGTGAAGCCCGTCAAACGACTCGCGTGGAAGGTCGCCGGGGACGGAATGCTGTTCTTTGGGATCGCCACCGCTTTTCTAGCCGTCACGTATCTCGGGCAGCAGATCGTCGGAGCGGTCCGTTCCACGGACAAGGATCAAGGCCTCTTCGCCTCGGTCATACCGGGTGTCAACGGGCTCCAACGATCGTTGCTCGGCATCGACGCCAGGCTCGGCGAGGTCTCGGCCAAGCTCGACAACGCCAAGCGCGAAAGGAGCGACGATCCGCGGAAGGAACTTGCCAATCTGGGCGTGCCTTGGAGCAGCGACAATTTTCTCCGTGCAGTGCAGGATGGCGACGAGCGCCTCGTGCGCCTGTTTCTCGATGGCGGCATGCGCGTCGATACGGCCGAGTCGCAAGGACGGCCCCTTCCCGTGATGCTCGCACTGAACGAGGGCAATCCCGGGGAGATGCTCGATCTGCTGGTGGGAGCGGGATTGGACGTGAATCACGCGTTCCCGCTTCACGCCGGGCCGGGTCCGCACGAGACCACGCTGCTCGGACGTGCGATCGAAAAGGGAAACCGCCCCCTCGTCGAGGCGCTCATCAGGCACGGAGCGGACCAGAACCGGAAAATCGTCACCTTCGGCATGATGGGGCTTCCGAGGGAGACGTACGCGCTCGCCTCGGCGATCCACTGGGAACAGCTCGAGATCGCGGCGTTGATGCTGGACGCCGGAGCGGACGTCAGCACGGGAGATTATGCGGCCTATCGGGAGGTGAACGACCTGCTGGCGCGGCCGAACGCGAGGCTCGATCGCGCCGCCTTGGAACGGCTGCGTCAACAGACCGCGCCGCCGCAGGCCGCTCGGGAGCAGGTGGACTCAGATTTGCGCCTGGTCGAAGTCGAACGCGCGCTCAGCGCTGTCGCCATGGAATCCCTTCGGGCGCTGCCGGGTTCGTCCCAGAAGCGCCGGCTCGACCAGCGTTACGATGAGCTGCAGCGTGAACGCGCGCGCCTCCGCGCGGCGCTCGGTCGCGCCCCTCAATGATGCCTGGCCACGCGTGCCGGAACGCGATCGGCCTGCGTCATCCTCGGCTCTTCGTTGACGGAATGAACGCGATCGGACCCTGAGATCCAGGTTGTATGTCGTGCACGATGGCAGGGGGCGAGTTGTCACTCCTCCTCACAGACAAGCAGGGGCGCCGGCAATTCGGCCTCGCAGAGAACGGAGAAGCGCATGGAGATCGCTATGATGACAGGGACATCGGGTCGTATCGAGCAAACGATCGAGACGCGTGGCACCAGGCGGATTCCGATCGGCGGCGCCTTGACGGTCGCAATCCTCGCAGCGTCTGCGCTCGCTGGCTGCTCTGGTGGCGTTAGCAAGCGTCAGATCGCCGATGCGATCAATGAACACTTGAAAGAAAAGGCTTGTTTTGCGCTTCAAGAGAAGAAGGTGCCGAATTGGCCAATGAGGGTCCGGCGACAAATGGGTCTCATGTCGGGCAAGGAGCTGGATCCGATATTGGTCGCCATGCAGGCGGCGGGCTACCTCAAGATCGCCCAGGAGACTCAGCGGGAGGGGTTCGCCCTCATGCCCGTGACGGTTGATGTCATCACGCCTACCGAACAAGCGAAAGCATGGTGGGATCTGAAGGAGGGGTTCTGTGTCGGCATGAGGGCGGTCGCGGACGTTCAGGAGTGGACGGAGCCCGGGAAGGACTCGGGCATGCCGCTTCAGGTGCGCTTCACTTGGCATCTGACGGACGTTCCATCGTGGGCGAAGCGAGTTGAATTCAAGGATATCCCGGGCATGACGACTCCTGTGCCGGGGATGACCTTCTTGCAGAAGACGAACAACGGATGGAAGTCCATCCTGTAGCCCGGCGCCGACCAGGTCCTCGTCCAGCGCCAGTCGACGCAGAGACTCTGCGTGGGAGACGATCCAAGGGAGACGAACATGAATTCCGTTCCATGGTGTATGTTCCGAGGGGTGGTGTTGCTCGCGGCTGTCTGCGCGATCAGCAATCGTGTGTCGGCTCAGGTCAAAGTCGAGGAGCAGGTGGTGGGGCCACTCGAGAGTGTCGGATTTGTCGTGAGCCCGAAGGGGGTTCATTTCGCGGCGAGCACGATGCAAGGCAGCCGGTTTGTCCTCGTCGTCGATGGCGTCGAGGGGCCGAAGTTCGACGGAGATTTGGAGCCCCCGGTCTTCAGCCCCGACGGAGCCCATTTCGCGTACTATGGTCGTCAGGGTGGTGACTACGTCGTCATTCTCGATGGTAAGGAGCTCACCCGCCGGCCCAATCCTCCTCACAAGCAGGGCTTCGGATCTTCGGCTCTGAACTTCACACCGGCCGGCAAGCACCTCTTTTGGGTTGAAGAGACCGGGAAGGTCATGGAACAGCGACTCGTGATCGATGGACAGGCCGGACCCGCCGGCTCGCTGACAATGGCCGTCCCCGCCTTCAGCAAGGACGAGTCTCGTTTCGTCTATGTCATGCGAAAATTTGGTTCGCCCTCCACGAACATCATGGTGATCAATGGGAAAGAGGTCGCCTATGTCGGCGACAACCCGACCTTCTCGGGCGACGGGAAGAGCATCATCAGTTTTCTGGACGCGCAGGGGAAGGTTTCGGTCATGGTCGACGGAAAGCCACTGCTGTCGGTCCCGGCCGGAATCGCATCTCCGATGACCGTCTATGGATCCTTCAAATCCGGTATCGAAAAGCTCGTCGTGGCACGGACGGGAGTTCAGGTCGCCGCCATCGTTCGCAAACCAAACGGTCTCGCCATGCTCTACCTGAATGACAAACCCGTTCCGGCGGTTCAGGAGGAGCGGATTCTCGATGTCCAGTTGAGTCCGGACGGCAAGAGGTATGCGGCCCTGTGCGCGAACCACGAGAGAGGCCAGTACGTGGTCATCGACGGCAAAAAGGGTCTGGAGTACCCCCAGATCCAAAACTTGATGTTCACGCCGGACTCGTCGAAAGCGGTGTACACCACGATGGCGGGATTGCGCCACTTCGTCGTCGTCGAGGACAAGGAGAACGGGCCTTTCAACTTCATTTCCGGCAAACCGATCGTGGGAGGTCAGGGGAATCGGGTCGGATTTGTCGCCACGGATGCTGCCGGGAAAAGCGTGACCGTCGTGGACGGGGTGGCACTGCCTCCGCACGGCTCACCCCACGGCGGCGATGGCTTTGCCTTCAGCAGCGATGGCTCTCACTACGCCTACCTCGCCGGCCGGCTGGTGGTGGATGGAGTGGAGTACACGGGAGGCACCGCCCTCGGTTTTGGCACCGAGGCCAGGACCGGTGGAGGAAGCTTCCTTTTCAGTCCCGACGGAAAATACATCGCCTATGTGGGAAGCGACAGCAAAGGCAACTGGGGCGTGTGGGTCAACGATAAATTGATTTCCCGAGGGCCGGGCCTCAAGGCCCGACCGGCTTTTACTCCCGATGGTCAGCACTTGATGTGGGTCGCCGTGTCCAAGGAGCACACGCTCTTCGTGGATGGGGCGGAGGTCATGCGCTACGGCTCCTCGTCGCTGGACGCCACTCCGGGAGCTTGGGAGATGGGCTCCGATGGTGTGTATCAGTTTCTCGCGCCGGCGGATAAATTGATCAAGCGCTACCGCGTCACGCCTGCGGCCAATTCCGGTGTCGCCACCCTGCTGGCCAACGCGGGCCAATGAGGGGCAGCCCGTAACCCTCGGCTTCGATAGCGGGGGGGCCATTGCGGGGCTGGCCGTGGTTCGAAGTGCGAGGACGACGGCGCGCCCTGGAATCTCGGGCCGGCAAGCAGACCAATCATGCGGGAGGGTTCCGATTCCCCGCGCTCGCGTCTGGATGGTGGCGCTCCCCCGATTCTTCCGGCGGGTCGACGTGGATGGTGGAGGCGTCCAGGTATCGCATCTCGCGCATCAACCGGCGATGGACCTCCTTGCCGTTTGTTCGCGGTGGATGTTCTCGAATGCCCCGGCTGCGGCGGGGGGATGCAGATCCTCGCCGCGATCCATACGCCCGTGGTCACCCGCGCCATTCTCGAGTGCCTGGAACCGCCGTCGCGCGCCCCGCCCATCGCTCCCGTCCCGACCGAGCCTGGGCCTCTGGAGTCCGTGCTCCGAGATTGGTAGATCATCGCGCCAGGCCGGCCGTCAACCGCCAGCCGATCCGTTCGCCGGGATGCCCCCCAACGGTCGGCCTGTCTCCACTCGTCAGCCCGAGCACGCCACTCGCCGGCCGGCCCGCCTTGAAAACCCCGCCGCCCCGGTCGTTTTTCGCCCCGTTCCCCTTCCCACGATAGGAGACCAGGTTGACGGAGTGACCCCTCTCGGGCCTAGAATCTCGGCTTGAACTTCATATTCACCCGACGCTGAACGCTGGTGGCGGTCTTTGGAGTCATCATCGTGGCGGTGGTGGTCGCTCTCGGTCCGGGGGCGTTCCGGATCGATGCCCGAGGTCGGGGCACGGGGAGGGCGTGATCCCCGGACCCGTCGATCCGCCGTCCGAAGAGTGACAGGAAACCGATGAGAAACTCACTCGCGCTCCTCCTCGCATCGGCCGCGGCGCTGGATCTCGGGTGCGCCCGGACGGCGCCGGCGCCGCCGCCCGAAGCCGAAGTCCTGGTGACGCCGGTCGTCCAAAGGGACGTGCCGATCGTCAGCGAGTGGATCGGCACCCTGGACGGCTCGGTGAACGCCGCCATCCGTCCCAAGGTCGAAGGGTACCTTCGGCGACAGCTCTACAAGGAAGGCCAGTACGTCAAGACCGGGGATCTCCTGTTCGAGGTGGACACCCGGCAGTTTCGCGCCGCCCTCGAGCAGGCCAACGGCGCGCTCGGCCAGGCCGAGGCGCAGCTCGCGAAGGCCACCCGGGACGTCGAGCGCTTCACGCCCCTCGCCGCCGAGCGAGCCATCAGCCAGCAGGAGCTGGACGACGCCCTCTCGGCGCAGCGGAATGCGAAGGCGGCCGTCGCTTCGGCCCGCGCGGTCGTAGACCAGGCCTCCCTGAACCTCGGCTGGACGAAGGTCACCTCCCCGATCGACGGCATCGTGGGGATCGCGAAGGCGCAGGTCGGCGACCTCGTGAGCACCCAGACGATCATGACCACCGTCTCCACCGTCGATCCGATCCGCGTGAACTACGGCATCAGCGAGCGCGAGTACCTGCGCTTCGCGCAGCGCATCAACCGCGCGAACTACGCGACCACCCGGCAGGGGCCGTTCCTCGACCTCGTCCTGGACGACGGAAGCGTCTTTCCCCAGAAGGGCCAGGCGGTCCTGGTGGACCGCGAGGTGGACGCGAGGACGGGGACGATGACGATCAAGGGGATCTTTCCGAACCCTCACAACATCCTCCGGCCGGGCCAGTACGCGAAGGTCCGCGCGGCCCTGGAGGTCAAGACCGGCGCCCTGCTCGTGCCCCAGAAGGCCGTGACCGAGCTGCAGGGCGGCTTCCGGGTGGTCGTGGTCGGCGCGGACGGCAAGGCGGACGTCCGCGCCGTGGAGCCGGGAGAGAGGGTGGGTTCGCTCTGGATCATCGACAAGGGCTTGAAGGCGGGCGAGAACGTCGTCGTCGCCGGCCTCCAGTTCGTGCGGCCGGGGACGACCGTGAAGGCGAAGCCCGCTCCCGCGGACCGCGAAGAACCGAGCGCCACCCCGGCGCCCTGAGCAGAAATGTCCCGCTTCTTCGTCGACCGACCCATCGTCGCCATCGTCATCGCAGTGGTCACCGTGATCCTTGGGCTGGTCTCGATGACCGGCCTGCCCATCGCCCAATTCCCCTCGATCATCCCGCCGCAGATCCGGATCCAGACCACCTACACGGGCGCCGACGCCTTGACCATCGAGCAATCGGTGGCGACCCCGCTCGAGCAGCAGATGAACGGCGTGGACAAGATGCTCTACATGCAGTCCACGAACGCCAGCGACGGCTCCATGATCCTGACCGTCACGTTCGATGTCGAGAGCGAAGTCAACATCGACCAGGTGAACGCCCAGAACCGGGTCGCCCAGGCCCAGCCGTATCTCCCCGCCGACGTCAACCAGTTCGGGCTGACCTACCGCAGCACGGTCGGGCTGCCCCTGGTGGTATTCGCCCTCTACTCCCCGAACGGCACCCACGACTCGCTCTTCCTCGGCAACTACGCGCTCATCAACGTCAACGACGCGCTCTACCGCGTGAACGGCGTGGGCCAGGTTCTGAACTTCGGCCTCGCCGAGTACTCGATGCGGATCTGGGTGAAGCCGGACAAGCTCGCCAAGCTGGGTCTCACCGTCCCCGATCTCCTGCGCGCGATCCAGCAGCAGAGCGCCGTGAATCCGACCGGACGGGTGGGGGCGGAGCCCGCTCCCCCCGGGCAGCAGCTCACCTACACCGTGCGAGCCCAGGGGCGGCTCGTGACCGCCGAGGAGTTCGGGAACGTGGTCGTACGCCTCAACCCCGAAGGCTCCGTGGTGCGCCTCAAGGACGTTTCCCGGATCGAGCTGGGCGCCCTGACGTACAACCAGTCCGGGCGATTCAATGGCCGCCCCGGCGCCCTGATCGCCGTGTTCCAGGCGCCCGGGGCGAATGCGCTTACGGTCGCCGACGGCGTGAAGGCGACCATGGAGGAGATGAAGCAGCGCTTCCCCAGCGACCTCGACTACCAGGTTGGCCTCGATACCACCCTGCCGGTGACGGAAGGGATCAAGGAGATCGTCACCACGCTGTTCGAGGCCATCGCGCTCGTGATCCTGGTCGTCTTCCTCTTCCTCCAGAACTGGCGCGCGACGCTCATCCCCTTGATCGCGGTGCCCGTGTCTCTGATCGGGACCTTCGCGTTCTTCCCCTTCCTCGGCTTCTCGATCAACACCTTGTCGCTCTTCGGGCTCGTGCTGGCGATCGGCCTCGTGGTGGACGACGCGATCGTGGTGGTGGAGGCGGTGGAGCACCACATCGAGGAGGGGAAGTCGCCCCGGGAGGCGACGCTCCAGGCGATGTCGGAGGTCTCGGGGCCGGTGGTCGGAATCGCGCTCGTGCTGTCGTCCGTCTTCGTCCCCATCGGCCTCATGAGCGGGATCCAGGGGCGCCTCAACAAGCAGTTCGCGGTGACGATCGCGATCTCCGTGCTCATCTCCGCCTTCAACGCCCTCACCCTCTCACCCGCGCTCTCCGCTCTCCTCTTGAGGCCGCGCCGGGAAACCCGGGGCCCGCTGGCCCGGTTCTTCGCGGCGTTCAACCGGGGATTCGCCCGCGCCACCCGCGGCTACGTCAGCGTGTCGCACGGACTCATCCGGAAGACGGTGGTGGGCCTGCTGATCCTGGGCGGCTTGGCGGTCCTGGCCGGCGGCCTCGGACGGAGCCTTCCGACCGCCTTCATCCCCGAGGAGGATCAGGGCTTCCTGTTGATGAACGTTCAGCTCCCGGACGCGGCGTCACTCCAGCGGACGAACGAGGTGACGCGGAAGATCGAGGAGATCCTGGCGCACACCAAGGGCGTCCGCTCCACCGTCACCATCAACGGCTTCAGTCTTCTGACCAGCACGTCCGCCTCCTACACGGCCTTCTTCTTCGTCTCCCTCGAGCCCTGGGGCGAGCGGCGCGGGGCCGCTCTGACCGCTCCGGCGATCATGCACCGGCTGAACCAGACGCTGCGGACCGAGGTGCCGGACGCCATCGCCTTCGCCTTCGCGCCCCCCGCCATTCCCGGGATCGGCACCGCGGGCGGCTTCTCGTTCTGGCTCCAGGACCGGAGCGGCGGCACGGTCGAGCTGCTGAACGACGGTCTCCAGAAGTTTCTCGAGGCCGCGCGCAAGCGGCCGGAGCTCGCCAACCTTAACAGCCCCTTTCGCGCTTCCGTGCCCCAGCTCTTTGTCGACGTGGACCGGGACAAGGTGCTGAAGCAGGGCGTGGCGGTGGCGGACGTCTACCAGACGCTCCAGGCCTTCCTGGGCGGGATCTACGTGAACCAGTTCAACCGGTTCGGCCGGCAGTGGCGGGTCTTCCTCCAGGCGGAAGGAGTGGACCGAGTCGTCCCTGAAGACATCGGCCGCTTCTACGTCCGGAACAACGACGGGAGCATGCTGCCGTTGTCCACCGTGGTCAGCACGCGGCGGATCCTCGGCCCCGAGTACACCCAGCGCTTCAACCTCTTTCGGGGGGCGCAGATCACCGGCCAGCCGGCGCCCGGCTACAGCTCGGGGCAGGCCATGGCCGCCCTCGAAGAGGTGGCCAGGACGGTCCTGCCCCGGGAGATGGGCTACGACTGGGCCGATCTCTCGTACCAGGAGCGCAGGGCGGCCGGCCGAGCCGGAGCGGTGTTCGCTCTGTCCCTCGGCTTCGTGTTCCTGGTCCTGGCCGCCCTCTACGAGAGCTGGTCGCTCCCCTTCAGCGTGCTCCTCTCGGTGCCGATCGCGGTGGTCGGGGCCTTCCTGGGTCTGTTCGTTCGCGGTTTCGCTCTGGACGTCTACGGCCAGATCGGCCTCGTGATGCTGGTCGGCCTCGCCGCCAAGAACGCGATCCTGATCGTGGAGTTCGCGAAGAACGGTCTCGAGAAGGGCCGGCCCCTGGTGGACGCGGCACTCGAAGGCGCGCGGCTCAGGTTGCGCCCTATACTGATGACCTCCTTCGCCTTCATTCTCGGTTGCGTGCCGCTGTGGATCGCCACGGGGGCGGGCGCCGTGGGCCGGCAGATCCTGGGCACGGTCGTGGTCGCGGGGATGCTGGCGGCGACGGGCATCGCGATCTTCATCATTCCGTTGCTCTTCGTCGTGGTCGAGCGACGGGCAGGGAAAAGGCGCGCCCCCCTGCGGCAGGGCGGCCCGCCGCCTGCGGGGGAGAGCGCGTGAACGCCGGGCGCTGAGGTTCGACCTTGCATGAACGCGACGATGCCAGGAAGGGAGGGCAGAATGTTCAGACGAGCGGGATCAGCCAGGCGCAGGTTCCACGCCGGTGCGGTAGCCGCCGGCGTCACGTTGTTGCTGGCAACGTCACCGCCGGTGCCCGCGGCCGGCGCAGCCAGCCCCGGCTTCTCCGAGCGCTTCGCGGAGGTCAACGGCACTCGACTGCATTACCTCCTCGGCGGCAAGGGCAGCCCGGTCGTGCTGCTGCACGGCTATGCCGAAACCGGTCACATGTGGCTCCCGATCATGCCGTTGCTCGCGCAGCGGCACACGGTCATCGTTCCCGATTTGCGCGGTGCCGGCGGATCGGCCAAGCCCGAGTCCGGCTACGACAAGAAGACGATGGCCGTGGACATCCATGAACTGACGTCCTCTCTGGGATTCGACCGCGTGACGATCGTCGGCCACGACATCGGTCTGATGGTGGCCTACGCCTACGCCGCCCAGTTTCCACAGTCGACCGATCGCCTGGTGCTGATGGATGCCTTCCTGCCGGGCATCGGGAACTGGAAGGACGTCTGGCTGATGCGCGACCTGTGGCACTTCCATTTCTATGGTGAGGTGCCGCTGGCCCTCGTCAAGGGTCGCGAGCGGACCTACTTCGAGCACTTCTGGAACGACTTCGCGGCCGACCCCAAGCACTCGGTGCCGGAGGCGGACCGCCAGTTCTATGCGCACGCCTACGCCCAGCCCGGGGGGATGCGCGCAGGGTTCGAGTACTTCCGCAACTTCGAGCGCGACGCGCAGGACTTCGCGCAGCTGGGGGCCACGCGACTCGCGATGCCGGTGCTCGTCCTGACGGGCGAGAAGGCGTCGGGAACGTTCTTGATCGAGCAGGCGCGGCTGGTCGCGACGAACGTGACAGGAGTGATCATCAAAGGCTCCGGGCACTGGCTCATGGAGGAGGCCCCGAGCCAGGTCATTCCACAGCTCGTCGCGTTCATCGACGAATCACGTTAGGAGGGGAGCCATGGACTACAAGAAAGCCGTGCTGATGGGCGCGTTCGCGGCCGCATTCTGGTGCGCGGCCGGCAGGGCGCAGGAAACGAGCCCACACCGACGTTTGAGTCCGAGCGAGATCGACGTTCTGGAGCAGACGGGGCCGGGCGCGGGAACCTCGGGAGTCTCGGGAATCCAGACGCGCATCCTGAAGGGGGATCCGACCCGGTCCGGTCTTTACACCATTCAGCTCACGGTGCCGGCGAACACCCGAATCGAAGCGCATGATCATCCGGATGATCGGGTGGCGACAGTCGTCTCGGGCACCTGGTACTTCGGCTACGGAGCTCGTTTCGACGAGACGCGGCTCAAAGCGCTCCCCCCGGGCAGCTTCTACACCGAGCCGCCACACGAGGCGCATTTCGCGCGCACCGGGAGCGCGCCCGTCGTTGTCCAGATCTCCGGCTTCGGGCCTACAGGCACGCGCTACGTCGAAGGTCAACCAACACGGCCGGCGAAACCGTGAAGGCCGTGCCAGAGGTTGACGGACGAGCCCTCAGCGGGTCTACAATAACGCCTTGAATCTCCCATGCGCCCGCCCACGCACGACCGACTCGCCGACGGACACGTGTCTCCGATGACCCCCGCCGAAGAAGAGGCCTTCCCCACGCTGACCGCGGCGCAGATCGCGCGGATCGCTCCCTTCGCTCGTGAGCGCGATCTCGCCGACTGCGAAAGCCTGTGGGAGGCGGGCGATCGCAACAGGCCGCTGTTCGTGGTCGTCCGGGGCGAAATCGAGATCCTGTCGGGCGCCGATCACGTGGTGACCGTACACAGGCCCGGTGCGTTCACGGGTGATGTCGATCTGCTGTCCGGCCGGCCCGTGGTGGTGCGCGCACGCGCTCGAGGCGCCGTGCGCGTCCTCGAGCTACCTGCGGCCCGCCTGCGGTCGCTGGTCCAGACCGACGCGGAGCTGAGCGAGATCTTCCTCCGGGCGTTCATCCTGCGCCGCCTGGCTCTGATGGCGCAGGGCGGGGGTAATGTCGTCCTCATCGGCTCGCGTCATTGCGCGGGCACGCTCGCGCTTCAGGAGTTCCTGACCCGTAACAGCCAGCCGTACGGGTATATCGACCTGGAACAGGATACGGCGGTCCAGGAGACGCTCGACAGGTTCGAAGTCGGGGTCGAAGACGTTCCGGTCTTGATCTGCCGGGGCACCCGGGTGCTGCGCAGACCGACGATCGAGGACGTGGCCGACTGCCTCGGGTTGAACGAGCTCAACGAGGCGGTCGTGCGTGACCTCGTGGTCGTCGGCGCCGGGCCGGCGGGTCTGTCGACCGCCGTCTATGCGGCGTCCGAGGGGCTCGACGTGCTGGTGGTCGAGGCCAGCGCTCCGGGCGGGCAGGCCGGCTCGAGCTCGCGGATCGAGAACTACCTGGGCTTCCCGACCGGGATCTCGGGTCAGGACCTCGCCAGCAAGGCCCTCGTCCAGGCCGAGAAATTCGGGGCGGAGCTCGCGGTGGCCCGTACCGTGTCGCGGCTCGGGTGCGAGCGTCCCTACCGCGTGGAGCTCGCCGCGGGCGCCGTCGTCCAGGCTCGCGCCGTCGTCATCGCGACCGGAGTCCAGTACCGCAAGCCGGATCTGCCGAACCTGCCGCGGTTCGAGGGAGTCGGGGTCTATTACGGCGCGACGGAGGTCGAGGCGCGCTTCTGCCGCGGCGAGGACGTCATCGTCGTCGGAGGCGGCAACTCCGCGGGCCAGGCCGCGGTCTTCCTCTCGGAGGCGGGACGCCACGTCACCATGATGGTCCGCCGCACGGGGCTCGCCGAGAGCATGTCACGCTATCTCATCCACCGTATCGAGGAAACGCCCAACATCACGCTGCTCACGGAAACCCGCATCGTCGCGCTGGAAGGTGACTCGCGGTTGGAGCGGGTCACTTGGCGCGCCGGGCACGGGGTCGCGACGACGGCGGACATCCGGCACGTCTTCCTCATGACCGGCGCCAACCCGAACACGGAGTGGCTGCGGAACTGCGTCGTCCTCGACGAGAAGGGATTCGTGAGAACGGGATCCGATCTCGATGCTGCCGCCCTGGCGGCCGCGCGCTGGCCCTTCGCGCGCTTGCCGCTGCTGTTCGAGACCAGCCGGCCCGGCGTGTTCGCCATCGGCGACGTCCGCGCCAGCAGCGTCAAGCGCGTCGCCGCCGCGGTGGGCGAGGGGTCGGTCTGCGTCCAGCTCGTGCATAAGGTGCTCGCCGAATCGGCGGCCTAGGCGACCCCGGCGACCGGGCGGGACTTGCGGTCCCCCTTGACGACCGTGCTATCGTCGAGCTGAAAGGGAGGGTACCGATGGCGCAACGATGCACGCACATGGATCAGGTTCGCAACGTGACCGCGCGGACCCCCGACGGCTGCGAGGAATGTCTGGCGATGGGCAGTGACTGGGTTCACCTCCGCCTGTGCCTGTCGTGCGGCCACGTCGGCTGCTGCGACGACTCGCCCAACAAGCACGCCACCAAGCATTACAGGAAAATCCATCATCCGATCGTCCGCAGCTTCGAGCCGGGCGAGGATTGGGGCTGGTGCTTCGTCGACGAGCTCATGATGGAGCCGGCCCCGGAGGCGCGGTAGCGGCCACCGGGACCGCGCGCGCTCCGGACGAAGGGACATGACGGCAGACACGCCGCGATCCGGGCCGGCCGGAACCTGGCCTCCCCTCCCGCTCGGGCCGTGGGAGGACACCTGCAACACTCTGCAGCTCTGGACGCAGATCGTCGGCAAGACGCGCCTCGCGCTCGCGCCGATGCAGAACCACTGGTGGCAGGTCCCCCTTTACGTCACGGCGCGCGGGCTCGGGACCTCTCCCATCCCGCACGGTGAGCTCACGTTCGAGGTCGACTTCGATTTCATCGATCATCGGCTGCTCGTCCGCACGAGCGACGGCAGGACGGAGGCGCTCCCGCTCGAGCCACAGACCGTGGCCGACTTCTACCGTCACTACCTGGAGGTGCTGCGCTCGCTCGGCCTTGGACTGAAGATCCGCCCGGTGCCGAACGAAGTCGTGAACCCGCTGCGGTTCGACGAAGACCGCGTTCACGGGTCCTACGACCCCGAGGCCGCCGGGCGCTTCTGGCGAGCCCTGGTTCAGGCCGATCGGGTGATCAAGGATTTCCGCGGCCGGTTCATCGGAAAGTGCAGTCCGGTCCATTTCTGGTGGGGAAGCTTCGATCTGGCGTGCACGCGCTTCTCCGGACGCGCCGCGCCGCCGCATCCCGGGGGCGTGCCGAATCTGCCCGACTGGGTGGCACGGGAGGCGTACTCGCACGAGTGCATCAGCGCCGGCTGGTGGCCGGGAAACGGCGGCGGGCCGGTGCGGGAGCCGGCCTTCTACGCCTACGCGTATCCGGAGCCGCCGGGTTGCCCGCAGGCCGCGATCCATCCCAGGGAGGCGTCCTATCACCCCCTGCTGCGGGAGTGGATCCTCCCCTACGAGGCAGTCCTCAGGGCGCCGTCCGCGGACGCGCTCCTGCTCGAGTTCCTTGGCAGCACCTACGAGACCGCGGCGCGGCTGGGCGGCTGGGACCGGCCCGCTCTGGAGAGGGGCGCGTCCCCGCGTCCGGCGGCGGGGCCCGCCGGTCCCGTCAAGCGCTGAGCCCCGGGCGTCACACGGCCTCCGCCCGAGTGAGCGCAAAGCGATCGACCGCGTCGATCCATTGCGCCCTGACGGTGAAACCGCAGCGCTCCAGCATCGAGCCGATCCCGGCCGCGTCGTACTTGTAGGAGCTCTCCGTCCAGATCGTCTCGTCTTCGCGCAGCACGAGATCCAGATCGGCCCCCCGGATGACGATGCGCTGCGTTCGACGGCTGCGCAGGTGCATCTCGATCCGCGAGAGCGCCGGATTCCACAGGACGTGGTGCGCGAAGCCGTCCAGCTCGAAGTTCCCCTGCAGCTCCCGATTGATCCGCGCCAGAAGGTTGAGGTTGAACGCCGCGGTGACGCCCAGGGGATCGTCGTAGGCCTGGAGCAGCTCGCGCTCGGGCTTGACCAGATCGACCCCCAGGAGCAAGCCGTCGCCCTCGCGGAGCGCGGCCCGCACGGCGCGCAGGAAAACGTCGCGGCCCGGCGGATCGAAATTGCCGATGTTGGATCCGAGGAACAGCATCAGCGTGCGTCCCCCGCCGGGCCGCGCGGGCCCGAACTCCTCGAGTCCGACCTCGTACGTCGCTTCGTGGGTCGAGACGCGGACCCCCTCGAGGCTCTCGATCGTGCTCCTGCTCTGGGCCAGGGCGCTCGCCGAGACGTCGACGATGTGCACGGCGAGAGGGGCGCGGCCGGGTCCGGCCGCACGGATCAGCGCGGAAAGCTTGAGGCCGCTCCCGGCGCCCAGCTCGACGGCCGTCGCGACGCCGGCATCCAGGATCTCGCGAGCATGCGCCCGGAGCAGACGGAGCTCGGCGCGCGTCAGCGGGTACCACGGCAGCCGGCAGATCGCCTCGAAGAGTGCCGAGCCCAGCTCGTCATAGAGATAGTGCGACGGGAGCTGCCGCGGATGTTGCGTCAGATAGTCGCGCACGTCGCAAGCGAATCGATCCCCCGACTCGGGCGAGGCTGTGGCAGGCGCCGGCCGCACGATCGACGTCATGCGCGATCCTTCACGCACCGGAAGGTCGCGTAGACGTACGGATACCGCGGCCGGAACCAGTTGCGGAACGTGGGACGCAGCAGCTCCCTCGCCGTCGCCGTCGAAGCGCCCTTCAAGACGAAATGCTCGCCGTCGAAGAAGTCGGCGGAGTACTGTGGGTACGAAGCCATCGGCCGGAACCCCGGTAACGGGCCGAAGGGCGTGCTCGTCCATTCCCATCCGTTGCCGACCAGGTCCGCGATGCCCCAGGCGCTGCGACCATCGGGATGGCTCCCGACGGGCGCCGGGTCCCAGCTCGTGAAGTCGAATACGCCGTGGCGAACGTCCGGGGGCGCGTCGCCCCAGGGGAACGGGCGCTCGTCACCCTCAGGCGTGCCGTACGCCGCGCGTTGAAACTCCGCCTCGGTCGCGAGCCTCGCGCCGCGCCAGCGCGCATAGGCCGTCGCCTCCGCGTGGGTGACGTAGACCGGCCACGCGGGCGGGAGCGGGATCATCTCGAACATGCCGCGCCAGGACCAGGCTCCCTCGTGATGCTCCCAGAACAGCGGGTGCTGGAGGCGCTCCCTCTGCACCCGGCTCCAATCGTCCGCGCTCCACCACCGAGGTTCCTTGTATCCGCCCGCCGCGACGAATTCCATGAAAGCCGCATTGGTCACATTGTCGCGCTCCATCGAAAAGGCGCGGACCGCCTCGGAGGCGTAGGGGCACTCGTTGTCCCAGGCGAAGGGCGCCGATGCGCGGTCCACTCCCAGCGTGGCGCGGCCCGGATCGACGTCGACCCACGCGGGCGGCGGTGCCTCGCCTTCGGTGCGGGGCCGATAGCCGGAAGGACGTCGCTTCCGACCGCTCGACAGGCGATGCATCATGTAGAGCAGCGTTTCCTGGTGCATCGCCTCGTGCTCCAGGATCACGAAGACCGCCTCGGCGCGATCGAGCAGGGGGTGGCCCGGCCGCTCGATTTCGCCGTGGGTCAGGGCCTCGATCACCCGCGCGTCGGCGGCCCGTGCGAACTGCTCGACGACGGTCCGGCTCGGCCAACGCAGGCGGTTTTGCTCCGGATCGGGCGCGGGCGTTCCCTCGCCCGGAGGGTCGATGCCGCGGGCGAACAGCGCCTCGAGCTCCGGGTCGATGCCGGCCGCTCCGAGGGCGTTCTTCACCAGCGTGTTGAAGCTGAACGCCGGCACGTGGCCTTCATAGAAGACGAAGGGGTGCCGCAGTGCGATCGGCTGGCTGTAGTAGGCATTGTCGTCGATCAGGAGGTCGAACAGGGCGCGCGATCGCTCCCGATTGCGGCGGTACCAGGCAATGAGGGCCGCCCGGTCGATCGGGCTCGATACCTCCAGCCGGAGCACGCGCTCCGGTTGCTCACGACGCAGCATCGGGCAAAGCCTCCCGCAGGCGGTTCACGGACAATGGCAACCCTTCGCTCGGTGTCGTTAAAAGGGTACCATCGAGCGGATGTGGAGGGAAAGGTGAACTTTCGGCCGCGACTTTCCGGCCGACGGGGCCTTACGGGCGGCGCCCGGCGTCACGCATCGGGCCGCAGGCGAAGCCCTTTCGGAATCAGCACGTTACCCAATCGTTCGAACAGCGCCTGAACGATGAGCGCGAGGAGCGCCGCGGGGATGGCCCCTTCGAGAATCAGGCTCAGATCGTCGAGGCGGATGCCCGTCAGGATCGGCTGCCCCAACCCTCCCGCGCCGATCAGGGCTCCGAGGGTCGCGGTGCCGACGTTGATGACGGCCGACGTCTGGATGCCGGCGAGGATCGACGGCGAGGCGAGCGGAAGCTCCACCTTCCACAGCCGCGCGGTGGAGGAGAGTCCCAGCACGTCGGCCGATTCAAGCAGCGATCCGGAGATGCCGGTCAGTCCGGACACGGTGTTCCTGATGATCGGCAGCACGCTGTAGAGGAAGAGCGCGGCCACCGCCGGTGCGGTGCCGATGCCGAGAAGCGGAATCATGAAGACGAGGAGCGCCAGCGTTGGAATCGTCTGGACGACGCCGGCCACGGCGAGGATGGCCGCGCCCAGACGCCTGCGGCGCGCGGCCGCGATCCCGAGGGGTATCGCAACCAGGATGGCGGCGCTCAGGGACGCCGCAACCAGCGCCAGGTGCTCGACGACGTAACGGCCCACTCTCCGGCCCCGCCCCTCCTGGGCCGCGTCCCCTTCGATTCGGAGCGTCGTTGCGAGAAAGTCGGACGCCACGGCGCGTTCGGAGACGCGTTCCAGCTTGACGCGCGCGTTGAGCTTCTGCATGTCGTCCACCGCGATGCGCCCCTCGAGAGCACGGAACGCGGCCACCGCCGACGGCGAACGCTGCAGCAGGTCCGATCGATAGAGCAGCACGGCGCGATAGCTGGGGAAATAACCCAGATCATCCGCGAGGACCATGAGATGGTAATAGCGGATCTCGGCGTCCGTCGTGTAGAGGTCCGTGACGTCGATGTCGCCGGCCGCCAGCGCTCGATAGGCCACGTCGTGATCCAGCTGTCTCACGTCGGTCTGAGGAAGACGGTACCGCCGCCTGAGGCTCGGCCAGCCGTCGCCGCGATGCAGGAACTCTTCGCTGAAGCCGAGCCGGAGCCCCGGGTGGGCGCGCAGATCGGAGATCCGCGTCACGTTCAACCGGACGGCATCGTCCTCCTTCATCCCCAGGGCGTAGCTGTCCTCGAACCCCAGGGAGCCGGTCATTCCTATACCCTGGACGGCGAGCACGGCGCGAAGGGAATCGTCGCTTGCGTCCCCCGACATCCCCCGGACGATGTCTTCGCGGATCGTCCCGGTGTACTCCGGGTACAGGTCGATCTCCCCCGCCAGGAGCGCGTGCCAGAGAACCTGGGTGCCGCCGAGCTGCGCGCGATGCTCGGCACGCGCGCCGGTGCCGCGCACCATCTGGGTGACGATCTCGCCGAGCACGACCGATTCGGTGAACTTCTTGGAGCCGACGCGTACCTCGCCCGGGGCCGCGCGGCAGGAAACACTGGCCAGGCCGGCGAGCAGCGAGACGAGCAAACCACGGCACAGGCGCGTCATCCCGGTGCACCGGGCCGGCTCTGAGCGTTGATGAACCGCGTCACGAACGGATCGGCGGGCCGCTCGACGAGGTCGCGCAGGGGACCCTGCTGGACGACGCGTCCATCCCGCAGGAGAACCACCCGGTCGGCGAAGAACTCCGCCTCGGCGAGATCGTGCGTGACCAGCACCACCGTCTGTCGCAGAACCCTGAAGATCGCCAGAAGGTCGGCCCGCAGATCGGCGCGGATCATCGGGTCGAGCGCTCCGAGCGGCTCGTCGAGGAGGAGCAGCTCGGGTCCAAGCATCAGCGCCCGCATCAGGCCGACACGCTGGCGCTGCCCGCCCGAGAGCTGCACGGGATAGCGAGCCATCCCGTCGCGCGGGAAGTGTGTCAGAGCGCACAATTCCTCGAGCCGATTCTCGATGCGCCGCGCGTCCCAGCCGAAGTACCGCGCGGCGAGCGTGACGTTCGCGCCCGCCGTCAGGTGCGGAAAGAGCCCACCCTCCTGGATCACGTATCCGAGGCGCCGCCGCAGCGGTCCGATCGTCCGCGGAGAGAGGGCCTGCCCCCACAGCAGGACCTCGCCCGCGCTCGGTCGGGAGAGGCCGGTGAGCAGGCGCAGAAGTGTCGACTTGCCGGAGCCGCTGGGACCGAGCAGGATGTTGACTCCGGCGCTCAGCGAAAGCGTCGTCGCCTGCAAAGCCTCGACCGCGCCGTAGCGCTTCACGACGTCACGCAGCTCGATGACCGGGGCGCCGCCGGCGTGGGGATTCACAGCGGCCATTCTAACGCCTTCTTCGGCTGCTTTCCGCCGCACGCGGGAGCGGTGCGGCGCAGGAGTCGGTGGAACACTGCGAGGGTCCTCGTGAGGGCTACGAGGTGTACCCTGTCGTCGATGCCGTCGGCGGTACGTCTCGACCCACGGTGTCTCGGTTCGCCGGGAGGAGCGTGCCCATGAAAGACGTCGCCGTCGTCGCCTACTGCCGGACCGGCATCGCGCGAGCCCAGCGCGGTGCGCTCAACCAGACGCACGGGATCCCGATGACGGCGCACGTGCTGCGCAACGCGGTGAAGCGCGCCGGCATCAGTCCCGCCGAGGTCGAAGATGTCGTCGTCGGTTGCGGCCTGCCCGAAGGCGCGACCGGCCACAACATCGCGCGCAACGCGGCGCTCGAGGCAGGTTTCGGAGATGCCGTCCCCGGCATGACGATCAATCGTTACTGCGGCTCGGGGCTCAGCGCGGCCTCGATCGTCGCGAATCGCATCGCGGCCGGCGAGGCCACCATCGCAATCGCCGCGGGCGTCGAGAGCATCAGCCTCGTGCAGTTCAACCTCAACTTGAACGGTTTCTTCTACGCGCCGTTGCAGCGGCGCATGCCCGCGGTGTGGTGGACGATGAACCAGACCGCCGACTTTGTCGCGAAGAAGTACGGCATCAGCCGCGAAGCGCAAGACGCGTATGTCGTCCAAAGCCAACAGCGCGTCGCTGCCGCGGCGGCGGCCGGCAAGTTCGCCGAGGAGATCGTTCCGTTGACCACGACGATGAAGGTCACCGACAAGGCGACCAAGGCGAGCCACGAGCAAGAGGTCACCCTCGATCGCGATGAAGGCCCGCGCCCCGACACGACGCCCGCCGGCCTGGCCGCGCTCAAGCCCGTGTACCCCGGCGGGACGACGACGGCCGGGAATGCATCGCAGTTGTCCGATGGCGCGGGCGCCGTGGTGATGATGGACGCCGACGCAGCCGCGCGTCGCGGCCTGCCGATCCTCGGGCTGTTTCGCGGCCTGCAGCTGGCCGCCGTCGCACCCGAAGAGATGAGCATCGCGATCGCGCCCGCCATCCGGAATCTGCTGAAGCATCACCGGCTCGCGATGTCGGACATCGATCTGTGGGAGCTCCACGAAGCGTACGCGGTGACCGTGCTCTACAACCAGGCGCAGCTCGAGACGCCATGGGAGACCACGAACGTCAACGGTGGCGCGGTGCCGCTCGGCCACCCCTACGGCATGTCGGGCATTCGCTACCTCGGCTCCACGCTGCTCGAGCTCGCGCGGCGCGGCCGTCGTCGCGCGATCGTCGGCGTCTGCACGGCGGGCGGCATGTCGACCGCCGCATACCTCGAGCGCGCGTAGTGGTCGTCGCAATCGCCCGCCGCCGGAACCCGACCGCCATCACCCTGCGGGAGAGCGAGGTCGAGATCGACGCCATCCGGGCTCAGGGGGCGGGCGGCCAGAACGTCAACAAGGTCTCCAACGCCGTCCACCTGCGATTCGATATCCGCGCCTCGTCCCTGCCCGACGCCGTCAAGGCGCGGCTGCTCGAGATGCAGGACCATCGGATCAGCGTCGACGGCGTCGTCGTGATCAAGGCGCAGAGCCACCGCAGCCTCGAGAAGAACCGCGAGGACGCCCTGACGCGCCTGCGCGCCATGATCGCCTCGGCGGCCGCCGTGCCGCGCCCGCGGCGCCCGACGAAGGCGACGCATGGTTCGAAGGAGAGACGGGTGAGCGGCAAGGTCAAGCGGGGCCGGGTCAAGGCGTTGCGAGGGCGCGTCGACGAATGACCGGTCCAGCTCTCCTCGGTTGCGAAGGCGTCACCAAATCGTTCGGCGTGGCGAGATCACGGGTTCCTCCGGCGGACGGCCCGGATGCTCTCGTCGAGACGATGGAGGAATCGTGAACGATCGCGCGCGCTGAACGGGAGCGGACCTCCCGTGATCGTCCCGAGATCGCGAAGATGGGACAGCAGCTCCCGGTTCGCCATGGCCGCGCCGATGTTGTCCTCGGTGAACGCCCCGCCCCTCTGATCGAGGACGATGGCGCCCTTTCGCAGGCAGCGGGAGGCGAGCGGAATGTCCGCGGTGATCACGATGTCGTCCCGGTCGGCGTGCTCGACGATCCAGTCGTCGGCGGCGTCGAAGCGATCTCCGACGACGACCAGAGTGAATCGATCTTCCTCCGGGATCCGGATGCGCTTGTTCGAGACCACGGTCGCGCCGAGGCCGTGCCGCCTCGCCACGCGGTAGATCTCCTCTTTCACCGGGCAACCGTCTGCGTCGACATAGATGTTGAGCACTCGGCAAGTCCTCCGTCGACCCCCCGGGCGGGCGCAGGAATCGGCGTGCCTGCGGGCGCCGCAGGCGCCAATGACTTGGGTGGGCCCGCGGGCTTATTCGCGCCGCCCGAAGCCCTCGACCGTCGCAGGGACTATTCTGCCCCACATCCCCCGAGCCGAGCGTCTCGGGAGGCATCTCATTCCGTGGGTGGAGGCGGCGGGAGTCGAACCCGCGCCGCCTCAAAACGCTAACTGGCTGATGGCGCGCGACTTTCGTCGGAACTTGCTAGAAACTCGTTGCCTTGTGGTCAACTCGTTGTCCTCTGGAGTGCACTGGAGTCCTCCCCAGTCTTGGAGATACTGTGGAGACGGAGTCGCCAACGCTACCGTCACGCCATCGTCGCTCGAAGGACTGACCGACATCCGCCGCGACAGCGATGTTGATCGGGCCCGCCGACCACTTGAACCGGCCCCGGGAGCGCGTCGGCTCCTGCCCCCAGGACGATTCGCTCGGCGTACGCTTGCTCACGGTGATTGTTCACGTCGTCACGATCTGTGACACCGAAGGGTTACCGGTCGCTCGCCTCGCCGCAGTACGCCCCGGGAGCGCAACCGGCCACACCCCAGAACTTGCGTCACCCCGTCTCGTCGTGGACGGGAGTCACTTGACACCCTCGACGAAGGGGCATCCGGCTCGCACTGCTCGCGGTGCATGGAGTGCCTTTCCCCGGCGGCCGGCCACGATTCAGTCCCCTCGTACGAGCGTCATCGCCCGGAAGAGACTGTTCTCTATGCCGTGGTTCAGTCGGAGCTGGAGACCTTTCTGTCCCGCGGGCGCGACCGTCCCCTGCCGCGATTCGTCGAGCGCGAGCTCCGCGGCTTCCTCGAGTGCGGCATCCTCGCCCACGGGTTTGTCGGTGCTCCAGGGATACCAAGGGACGGCATGGCGCGATTCAGCTGAAGCCCGGATCCGCGGCGTCAGTGCTTCTGGTTCGGCCCCACCAGTTCGTCGAGGCGCGACAGGAACAGTTTGAGAATCGGCGAGGTGTTCGACTTGCTGTAGCCAACCGCTACATCGATCGTCGGCGCCTCGCCTTCCAGCGGACGGCTGACCACGGACGAGGGCAGCAGGTTATTGGCATAGGCGGGCATCAGCGCGAGCCCGCGCGTGGAGGCGACCAGGGACATGGCCTTCGCCATGTTGTCCACGCCGTGGTCGAGCTTGATGTCCACTCCCGAGCGCCGTAGGTAATCCTCGGTGACGGCGCGCAACACCGTGGCCTTGTTGGAGCCGCCGATGAAGATCTCGCCGACGAGCTCACGCGGATGAATTGCTTGCTTGGCGGTGAGGCGATGGTCGCTCGGCATCAGGACGATGAGCGGCTCCCGGTCCACCACGTGGTACCCGAGGTCGTAGCCCCGCTCCACGCGCATGAAGGCTAGGTCCAGCCGGCCGCGAGCGAGCGCTTCGGCGAGATCCGGCGAATAGTCGCTGGAGACCGTGACCTCGATGTTCTTCAGTTCGTCGCGCAGCACATGCATCGCCCGGGGGAGCCAGTTCATCTCGTGCCCGGTTTGGAAGCCGATGGCGAACGTCTTCCTTGCCGGTTGCGCCGCCCTGCGTGCCGCTTCGACCGCGGCATCGACCTGCATCAGCGCCAGGCGGGCGTGGTCGAGAAAGGCCTTGCCCGCAGCGGTCAGCTCGATGCCATGAACGCTGCGCGACAGCAGCTCGGCCCCGACCTGGTACTCCAGATCGCGAATCTGCCGGCTCAGCGAGGGCTGGGAGGTGTGGAGCCGGCGCTCGGCGGCGGTCGTGAGGCTGCCTTCCTCGACCACGGCCACGAAATAACGCAGGTGCCTCAACTCCATAGCCACTCCATGCCTGAGAGGCATGCCCCTCAGCTTACAAAGTCTTTTTCAAAACCGCAATACGAGCCTAGAGTGGCCGCCATGGAAGTATAAACATCAGTCGGTTATAAGGAGTAGCGCAATGAATAAGCCAGTCGTTTTGATCACAGGAGCCCTCACAGGCATCGGTCGCGCCACCGCTCTGGCCTTTGCCAAGGACGGTGCCCGCCTCGTCGTTTCCGGCCGCCGGGAAGCGGAGGGCAAGGCTCTCGAAGCCGAGCTGCGCCGCTTGGGTGCCGAAGCCGCCTTCATCCAGGCCGACGTTCGCCGCGACGATGAAGTCAGCAACCTGGTCGACAAGACCGTCGCACGGTTTGGCCGTCTCGATGTCGCGGTGAACAATGCCGGCACCGAAGGCCAGGTTGGCCCGATCACGGACCAGACCGCGGAAAGCTATGCCGCGACCTTCGACACGAATGTTCTCGGCGTGATCCTGAGCATGAAGCACGAAGTGCGCGTCATGCAAGGACAGGGCAACGGTAGCATTATCAACATCTCCTCGACCTACGGGCACGAGGGTGCGGCGAGGGCCTCCGTCTATGTCGGAAGCAAGCACGCCGTCGAAGGCATCACCAAGTCGGTGGCGCTCGAGATCGCCAAGTCGGGAATCCGTGTGAACGGCGTGGCGCCTGGTCCTACGGACACTGGCATGTTGACCCGTTTTACGGGCACGCCGGAGAACAAGGCGGCTCTGCTGACGGGTGTTCCGATGGGTCGCCTCGGCCTCTCGGAGGAGCTTGCCAACGCGATCGTCTTCATCGCGTCGGACGAAGCTTCATTCATCACCGGCCATATCCTCAACGTCGACGGCGGCAAGACGGCCGGCTGACTCCGTTTCCGTCTCTCGAGGTTGCGAAGGAGAAGATCATGACTACGCATACCCGATCAACGCGCAATATCAAGTGGAGGGAGGGAATCCAATGGCTGACGTGGTGAAGAAATACAGCATTTCTTCCGAGCTAGCACAGAAAATGGTGGATGAAGCGGTGGCGAAGGCCAGAGAACTTGGCGTTACCGAGAACGTAGCAATTCTCGATGACGGTGGCAATCTCAAGGCCTTTAGCCGGATGGATGGGGCCCCGATCCTTTGCATCGAGATGGCGCAGAACAAGGCGTATACAGCTCTGTTCGGCGTTTCCACGCAGGACTTTTTCAACTTTATCCAAGGCGATCCGTCGCTTTTGGCCGGTATCCCCACGCTTGCGCGTGTGGCGGCGTGGGGTGGGGGGTTTCCCATTAAGGTGAACGGAGAAGTTGTCGGGGCGATCGGGTTGAGCGGGGCGCCCACGGTGCAGAACGACGTCGATTGCGCGAGAGCAGCCCTGGCGCTCGTACCCGATGCGGAGCCAACTGAATAATATAAGGAGCGACCATAATGATTCATGCTCACCAGACCGCGCCGACACAGTTCGTGGACGCGGCTGGTATTCGGTTCGCTTACCGACGCTTCGGCAAATCCGGCGGCGTGCCGCTGGTGCTGTTCATGCACTTCACCGGCACGATGGACCACTGGGACCCGCTGGTGACCGACGGCCTCGCGGCGACGCGGGAGGTGAACCTGTTCAACAACGCGGGCATTTCCAGCAGCTCCGGCGAGGTGCCGACTACCATCGAGGGCATGGCCGCCGATGCCGCCGCCTTCATCAAGGACCTGGGTCTGAAGCAAGTGGACCTGCTCGGCTTCTCGATTGGCGGCACCGTGACGCAGGCGCTGACCCTGGCCGAGCCGCAGCTGGTGCGCCGCCTGGTGCTGGTCGGCACCGGCCCGCGCAGCGGCGAGGGCATGGCCACGCTGACCCCCGAGACGCAGCGGATCTTCGCCGCCTCCTATGCCGAGCCAGACCTGCTGTGGCAGCACGTGCACTTCGACGCCACCGAAACCAGCCAGGCCGCCGGTGCCGCGTTCCTGAAGCGCTTCCGTCTCCGCCGCGAGAACCGCGACCCGGAGGTGAACGAGAAGGTCGCGCCGGCTCAGATCGAGGCCCTGTCCAAGTGGGGCGCGCCGCACGAGAAGCCGTACGAGTACTTGAACGCCATCCAGCAGCCGACGCTGGTGATCAACGGTGACCACGACGTGATCATTTACACCATCAACTCGTACATCCTGCAACAGAACATTCCTAACGCGCAGCTGATCCTTTACCCGGACGCCAGCCACGGCGCGCTGTACCAGTACCCGGAGCGCTTCGTCCGGCACGTCTCGATGTTCCTGTCCGAGTAAGGCGCTTCAGTGCATTCCGTTTCCGAATCCACGCAGCAATCAGGAGATACGATCATGAGCGATCTTTCTGGCGTTGAAGAGATGAACAGCAAGTCCATCAAGATTTCGGGACCGGATCATCCGATCACCATCACGCCGACGAAAGGCCGGGTCACGGTCACCGTGAACGGCAAACGCGTGGCCGACACCCACGAGGCCCTGACCCTGAGGGAGGCGGCCTACCCCGCAGTGCAATACATCCCGCGCAAGGACGTCGATATGACGCAACTGCAACGGACCTCGCACCAGACGTATTGTCCCTACAAGGGCGAGTGCGCCTATTACAGCATTCCGGCCGGCGGGGAACGCTCAGTCAACGCCGTCTGGAGCTACGAGGCTCCTTATGCCGCCGTATCGGCAATCCGGGAATTCCTGGCGTTTTACCCGGACCGGGTCGACGCCATGGAAGTCGGCGTCGAAGACTGAGCAGGCCGTCCAGGCGCAGGTCACATCGACTGGAACAAGAACATGACCCACCCGGGTCCCCCGCCTCGTCCCACCACACGCCGCAGAGGCGAAGTTGACGGAACAGGCATTACAGGCCCCGCAAGCGCAGCTTGGACCTCCTATGCGCCGGCTTTTCCCCTACTACCCCAGTCGACGGCAGCTGCCCGCCGCGCTCTCGGCGCTCATCGAGGCCCTGCGATTGAGGTAACGGAGTCACCTCCGCCAGGCGCCAGGCGTACACACTTCCCCATGGAGACCGCGGGGACAGTTCCCGCGTCCAAGATCTCGCCCTTTGATTTCAGTAGGTTAAATGGTGGAGGCGGTGGGAGTCGAACCCGCGCCACCCCCGGCCTTGCACGGCCCCTGCTGAAACTCCCGGAACGAAAAGTCGGAGACGGTCGTATGATGTTCCCGGACAACCCCGATGGTCACCAACCTCGTCCAGGATCTCCGCGTCGGCCTGCGCGTCCTCCTCCGGGAGAAGGGCTTCTGCGCGCTGGCGGTCATCGTCCTCGCCCTCGGCATCTGCGGCGTCACCACGATGTTCAGCGTCGTGAACGGGATCATGCTGCGCGGATTCTCGTTTCCGAACGCCGCGCGGCTGGTCAGCGTCAGCATGGTGGACCCGACCAGCCGGACCTTCTTCGGGCTGAACGGCCAGGTGTCGGCGATGGACTTCGAGGAGCTGCGACCGCAGCAGCGATCCTTCGAGCTCATGGCCGCGTATATCAGCGGCGCGACCGTCAACGCGACGATCGACGGCGTGCCGCGGCGGTACACGGGCGCCTACGTGACCGAGGCCTTCATGCGCATTCTCGGCATCACGCCGATCATGGGCCGCGACTTGAGGCCGGAGGACAACGTGGCCGGGGCCGAAAAGGTCGCCCTGATCAGTTACGGCCTGTGGCAGCGCGATTTCGGCGGCGCGGCGGACATCGTCGGCAAGGGCCTGCGCATCAACGGGACGCCGGCGACCATCGTCGGCGTCATGTCGAAGGGCTTCGCGTTTCCGGTCAACGAAGAACTGTACGTGCCGCTCTACAGCGAGTTCCCGGTGCGCGAGCGCAACGACCAGCGCAACGTCAATCCGTCCGTGCTGGCCTTGCTCAAGACGGGCGTCTCGCTGGACCAGGCCAACGCCGAGGTGTCGGCGATCGCGAGGCACTTCGCGGAGGCCTATCCGGACACCAACAAGCAGTTCAACACGGGCCAGGTGGAGCCCCTGCTCAAGACGTACACGCCGCTTCCGCTGCGCGGCACGCTGCTGACGATGCTCGGTTTCTGCGTGGGCGTGCTGCTGATCGGGTGCGTCAACGTGATGAACATGCAGTTCGCCCGCGCCACCCTGCGGGCGAGGGAGCTGGCCATTCGCTCGTCGCTGGGCGCCAGCCGGACCCGCCTGATCCTCCAGATGCTCACCGAGAGCCTGCTGGTGACCGTCGTCGGCACGGCGCTCGGCGTCGGCCTGGCCTATTACTGCACCGGTCTGCTGACGGCGACGGTCCGCAACTTCGACTTCCCGCCGCCCTCGTGGATGACGTTCGACATCGACGCCCCCGCGCTGGTCTTCAGCGTGGGGGCGATGCTCGCGGCCGCGGTGGTCTCCGGGCTGCTGCCGGCCTGGGTGGCCTCGCGCGCCAACGTGGTGGCGGTCCTGAAGGAGGGCGGCCGGGGAGGCACCAGCCGCGGGACCCGACTGGTCATGCGCGGCCTGGTCGTGCTGCAGGTCGTGGTGATGTGCGTCCTGTTGATCGGCTCGCTCCTGCAGATGCGATCGATCGTCAAGCAGCAGATGATCGATTACGGCTACGACACCGAAGGCGTCATGACGGCCCGGATGGGGCTGATGGACGGGGACTATCCGTCGCAGGGCGCGCGCAAGCTGTTCTTCGACCGCCTGGTGCGCGAGCTGAGCGCCGATCCGGAATTCGAGGCGGTGGCGCTCACGAACAGGTTCCGCATGGTGTTCTCGGGGAGCGGACCGGTCGAGATCGAAGGCAAGACATACAGGGAGAAGAGCGACCGGCCGAACGCCAACTTCGAGCAGGTCACCCCCGGCTACTTCGACGTCCTCGGCCAGAAGCTCATGGAAGGCCGCCGGTTCGACGACGACGACGTCGACACCAAGCTGCCGGTGGCCATCGTGAACGCGGCCTTCGCGCGCAAACACTTCGGCAACGACAGCGCGCTGGGCCGGCGCTTCCGCGCCCTGGACGCCAACACGCTGCAGGCCGGCCCGTGGCGCACCATCGTGGGGGTCGTCAAGACGGTGCGGATGATGCCGCCGTTCAACATCCCGAACGTGGACGAAACGGGCTTCTACGTGCCGTTCTACTCCCCCGCGGCCGGCCCCATGACGGAGGGGGCGGGCATCAGCCAGTTCGCCACGGTCATCGTGAAGCCGCGCGGCGGCATGGGCGCCGGGACGCTGGCCAATTCGCTGCGCCTCGAGGTCGCCAAGGTAGACCCGAACCTGCCGCTCTACTTCGTCGACACGCCCAAGCGTAATATCGCCGGCTTCGTGAGCCAGAACCGCATCATCGCCGTCATGTTCACCATCTTCGGCGTCGTCGCCATGGTGATCTCCGGTGTCGGGATCTACGGCGTCATGTCGTTCTCGGTGAGCCAGCGGACCCAGGAGATGGGGGTGCGGATGGCGCTGGGCGCGGACAGCCGGCGCATCCTGGGGATGGTCCTCCGTCAGGGATCGATCCTGACCGGCTTCGGCGTCGCGCTCGGCGTTCTGATCACGCTGGCGCTGGTCGGCGCCGCGGGGGACGGCATCCAGAGCGTGCTGTTCGGCGTCAGCCCGCGCGACCCGCTCGTCTACGCGGCCGTGGTCGCGCTGGTGGCGATCGTCTCGTTCGCCGCCACCTTCGTCCCGGCGCGCCGCGCGACGCGCGTCGACCCGATGATCGCTCTGCGCGCGGAGTAGGGCGGCGGCCCTCCCGGACCGCCGCCTCCTCGCACCGTTCGTGCGCCCGAGGCCTCGGCGCGGCGGATCACGCCGTCTGCGAACGCTGAGCGGCTCTTCGTCCCCAGAGAACCGCGACGTTCCCTAGCAGGCAGAGCAGAATCCCGAGCACCAGGGACGTATGCCAGCGCAGCCCCTCGAAGAAGGCGGAGAACAGCAAGGCGACGATCGGGATGGCCACCGTGACGTAACCCGCGCGATCGGCCCCGATGCGGCCGAGAAGCACGAGGAAGGCTCCGAACGCCAGGATGGAGCCGAACACGGCAAGGTAGAGAAGGGAAAGCACGTAGCGCGGTGACCAGTCGAACAGGAACGGTTGGCGGGTCACGAGCGCATACACCGTCACGAACAGGGCGCCGTAGAGCATCCCGAAGGTATTCATCTGGACCACCGGCAGCCCGCGGCCGTGATTCCTGGACGCTACGATGTTCCCCAGCGAGGCGGTGACCGCCCCACTCAGCGCGAAGGCGATGCCGAGCGTGGGGTTCCCTTTGCCGAGGCCGCGGCTGATCTCCGGCAGGAACACGAGCACGATTCCGCCGATGCCCAGAGCGGCGCCGATCATGGTGGAAGGCTTCAGGGGAGTGCCGAAGAAGACGCGGGTCCCGACGATGTTCAGAATGACCAGAAGCGAGAACGCCACCGCCACGAGCCCCGAGGTGATCTCGGTCTCGGCGAGATACACGCACATGTAGTTGATGCCGAAGAGCAGGAAACCCTGCAGCGCCATCCAGAAATGCTCGCTCGGTGAGAACCGGAGCCGGAGACCCTTCATGCGGGCCCAGGCGAGGAGGATCAGGCCTGCCAGGGCGAACCGGTACACCACCGACACCGCGGGAGGAACTCTTCCGAACTGGAAGGTGATGGCGAGCCAGGTCGACCCCCAGATGAGGACCGAAGTCAGATATAAGCCGAGAATGCTCATACTCGGTCCCCTGCGACCGGTGAATTGCGTCGTCACGAGGATGCGACGCGTTCGAGGGACCTCTAGTAATCGTAAATGTGCTCGACCTCGAATTCCCGATCGGCGAGCCCGATCAGAATCCGATGCAGAGACTGGACCGGCGCCCCGACCGCGATGCGTTTGTGCCGCGGGTCGGTGAGCACGGGTTTCTCGAACAGGACGCTGCCCGCGGGGAGGTCGTAGTCCCATGTCGCGGGAACCACGCTGGTCAACAGGATCTCATCGTTGCCGGCGATTTCCCTGAAGTGGACGCCCTTCCCGACCAGGCGCTGCACCGTGTCCCGGAACTCCTCGTAGCGAGGAAGCGATAGCAGCGCGGAGCCGTCCTCGAAGCGCTCGAGGACCTTGACCCTGGCTTCGCCCTCGAGCGCGCTGGCCGTCGCGTTGCCTGCGCGAGCCAGTATCTCGGTGTCGGCGTCGCCGTAGGCGGCCTTGCTGGCCAACATGATCAGTGTGGCGTACTGCGCCTTGACCATGTACTCGGCGCTCAGGATCAGCTTGCGCTCCCACTTCCGGAGAAGGCCAGGGCCGAAGAAGTCGGTCTCGGCCCAAAGCTGCTTGAGCGCCCGGACGAACGAGAACTCGTACCAGGGCTCCACCCGAATGAAATCGACGTAGTCCTGCGCCACATCGGCCGCGAGGGCGTCTTCCTGGGTGATCGCGCCGCCCCCGAGCCATTCCGTCAGTCGCCCGACGGTGTTCTCGTAGACGCCCTTGATGCCGTTCTCGACCGAGTAGCTCGAGCCGATGACCAGCACCATGACGTGGTAACCCCAGTTGAAGGGATACTTCCCCCGGGTGACTCTGTAGGTATCCCAGTAACAGCTCCAGAACTGGCCGATGGAGCCGAAGTACGGGAAATCGCTCGCCGGCCTGTCCTTGAGGAAGCGGGCGTAATCGCCGGGGTAGTACACAAGGAGCCATTCCGGCAAGGTCAGATAGGTCTGCACCTCGTCGCGCTTGTAGCCGGCGACGCCCTGGAGGGCGGTAGCGATGCGCTTCTCCACGTCCGGATCCGGCGGCGCATTCGGAGGCGCCGTCTGGAGCGCCGCTTTCGCGACGGGTCGGGTCGGCGAACGATCGGGTCCGCCCTTGTAGTACGCGTCCCACAGCTTGTTGCGAAACTTGTTGGTCGGATCGAGCTTCGCCTTGAGCGCGAAGAACGCGTCGGCATGGGGATAGGCCGCACGGAACTGCCGTTCGGTGGCGTGGATCTGGTACGGGAGGTAGTACGCGCCGCCGAGCGCCGTGGCCGCGTCGATCAGCTCGCGGGTCCAGAGGCCCACCGTCTTACGGTCGGCGTCGGTCGTGCCCTGCTTGTAATAGAGCACGAACGCGAAGACCTCGGTCTTCGCCCAGGCGAGAAGCGTGCCAGGATCCTGCGTCGCATGGCGGATCGAGACATTGATGGTGTTGACCCCGTGACGGTTCAGAATCTCCGCCAACGCTCGAATGAACTCTTCGAGCCCGTCGACCGGCACGAAGTACTCCTGCAGCACGTACGTCGAGGTCCTGCGCGTGACCGGCTCGAGCTCCCGGACGTTGTAGCTCGCCTCGTAATTGCGCCACTCGACCCGGTCTCCATGGAACACGATCGGATCGAGAACGTGCTGCCGGAACGCTCTTCCGCCCGGCCATTCCGAGATGATGCGGAACACCATGCGATCGACCCAGTAACTCTTGTCCTGGGGCATCAGCCGGTGCTCGACGGTGACCGGCCTTTCGGTCTTCAGGTAGGAGGTGGCGCGGAGGGTGTCGAACGCGCCAGGATAGATGTCGGCGTTGTGGAAGATCACGTCGCTGTGGCCGCGGATGTTTTCGCTGAAGAACCTGCGGTAGGCGTCGACGGGCATGATCACGCTCCGGCGCTCGACCCGCACGTCGTCGGCGAGCGCGAGCGTGGCCTCCACGATCACGCCCATGGCGCCGTAGCCGCCGATGGCGCCGTAGAAGATCGCGGGGTTCTTCGCGGGGCTGGCGTCGACCAGCGAGCCGTCGGCGAGCACGATGCGGATGGATCGGACCGACTGCACCAGCGGCCCTTGACCGACGTAGCGCCCGTGCACGTTGACACTCAGGGATCCGCCGACGGTGAAGTTGGCGTAGGTCTGCATGGTCTGCACCGAGAGGTCGTGCGGATCGATGTATTCCTGGATCTTCCGCCAGGTGATACCGGCCTGGACCGTGATCTCCTTCCGCTCCTTCGAGAACGCCACGACGTCGTCGAACCGCCGCATGTCGATCTGCAGCGCGCCCTCGGTCGCCGTCTGTCCGCCCTGACTGAAGCGCCCTCCGCCGATCGACACCGGTCCCGGGTGCGACCGCACCGCGTTGACGATCTCGCCGATCGTCGTCGGCACAAGGACCCGTTCGACGACAATCGGGTTGATCTGCGAGACGTCGTTGACGATCGCGGCGTCGCGGGCGAACGCAGGAAACTGGACGGCGCAAACAGCGAGCAGCGAGGCCAGCCGCAGGCTACGCAAGAGACGATCCCACGCGATAAGCCATCATGGTCCCGGCGAAGACCAGGAGGGACAGCGCCAGGGCCTTGAGCCCGCCGACGAAACCGCGCGATCGGAACAAGTAGTAGGGAAGCGCGGCGACGGTGAGCAAGAGCATGGCGACCCTGAGGACTATCGACGCCCTGTACGCGCGGTCGCGCGCGTCGATCCAGAACCAGGCGAACACCAGCGCCAGAGACGAGAGCGCGTGGAGGGTGAGCAGCACGGAGCCGCGCTCCGGTCCCCGGAGCGGGCCGTACTCCAGGAAGCCGAAGGCCAGCGAGAGGACGGGGAGAAGGGCCAGCAGCTTCGTCTCTGTTCTCGCCATCGCTCAGACTTTGTCGAATCTCATCAAGGTGTTGAGGGTGGGATCTCCGTCCTGCAGGAGGCGCCTACCGTGGGGCCTGAACCCCATGGTCTCCAGGCTCTCCTGAAGCTGCTGCAGTGAGGTGAAGTTCCTGATCTCGGCGGCGTTCGTGCTCCAGGGAAGCTCCAGTCCGCAGTTGAACACGTCGTGCGCGAGAGCCACGAGGTGGACCATCGACGCATCGACCGCGTCGTGATCTCGAACGATCAGCGACCCGTCGCGCTTCAGGACCTTGTGGCAGGAACGAATGAAGGCATCCCGTCGTTCCGGCGGAGCGTGATGGAACCCTATGTAGACGGTCAGGAGGTCGATGCCGCTTTCAGGGAGCGCCAGCGGTTCGTAGGCGGCCAGGGGGAGGAAGCTCCCGACCTTGCTCAGTCGGCCGCGCTCCACGATATCGCGCGGCTGGTACGACGGCTTGTCGCTGTGAACAAAGACCGGCGGCTCGGCGAAGTCGAGCTTGTGGCTCAGGCGATCGAAGTAGCGGCCGGTCGATCCGATCTCCGCGTAGCGATCGAACCGCTTACGCCCCTCGAGCAGGGCGAGCGTCTGATCGCACATGATCTCCTTCTGCTTGCGCAGGGCTGGAAGGGCGTAGCGAACTTGCCGCAGGAACGGCTTGATCGATGGGAGCTCCGCGAGAACCGCCTCGTAAATCTCCCGGTCCGTGAGCGTCGCCCGCGTGATTCTCGCGATCAGGTCGTGAAAGTCCTGCTCCGGATAGAGATGGAAGACGTTCTCCAGAAACAGGAAGAACTGCTGGCGGAGCCGCGGATCGAGGTAGATGGCCCGGAAGTTACTGTCCTCGGCGGCGAAGCCGAAGCGAGTGTATCCGGCCGAGAAAGCCGCCAGCGCTCCGGCGACGAGGAAGTGGAGCATCTCACGCCGCGTCACGGTGTGGCGCGCATGATTGGATTCCCCCTCCATGGGCCGTCCCCCCCCGCGATGGGTAGGAGCCTACGCCTGCGCCGACGGAGTTACAAGTCTCGACGTGCGGCGCCTGTGGCCGGCGTGGCGTTTGACACCCCGGCGGGCCGTGTGCTAATTTTCGCCCTCCTCTTCGAGAGCCAAGGGGAGAGCGACTGAGCAGAACCCCGGAGGCGCCAACGGGTCGCGGCGATCGCGGGGTTTTTTGATCCGCCCCCGGCGCATCCAGGGACAGTTCCCCAAAATCCCGGGCCGCCGGACCTGCCCTTCGGGAGCGCAGCCGTGAAGCCGATCGCCGTGGCGAGGAGGTACGCCCGGGCCCTCGCCGATGCCGCCGGCCGCAAGGACAAGGCGCGCCTCGAGACGATCGCCTCCGAGATGGTCCTTCTTGCGGAGGTCGTCGAGCGCGCGCCGCGGGTCCTGCGCTTCCTGGACGACCCCTCGATCCCGCAGAAGTGGAAGGAGGAGGTCGTCGCGACCCTGGGGCGCGAGGCGAAGATCGGGGAGGTCGCGCGGCGCTTCCTGCGCGTCCTGATCGAGCACCGGCGGCTGGCGGCCCTCCCCGCCGTCGCGCAGGCGTTCACGGCGATCAAGGACGAGAGGCTCGGCATCGTGCCGGCGGAGGCGACCACGGCGGTGCCGCTGTCGGCGCCCGAGACGAAGCGATTCCGGGAGTCGCTGGAGAAGATGACGGGCCGCAGCGTGCGGCTCAGGCTGAGCGTCGACCCCGCGCTCCTGGGCGGGGCGCGCACCCGGATCGGCTCCAAGGTGCTCGACGGGACGATCAGACGCCGGCTCGAGCTCCTGCGCGGCCGGCTGGCCTAGAGGAGAGCGCATGGCGGAGATCAAGGCGGACGAGATCGCGAGCGTCCTCAGGCAGCAGATCGAGGGCTTCAAGGGTGGCGTCGACGTCACCGAGGAGGGGACGATCCTCTCGGTGGGGGACGGGATCGCCCGGATCTACGGCCTGGAGAACTGCATGGCGGGAGAGCTTCTGGAGCTGCCGCACGGCGTCTTCGGCATGGCGCTGAACCTCGAGGAGGAGTCGGTCGGCGCCGTGCTCCTGGGCGAGTTCGTGAAGGTCAAGGAGGGGGACACCGTGCGGCGCACCGGCCGGATCATCGAGGTGCCGGTCGGCGAGGCGCTGGTGGGGCGGGTGGTGAACCCCCTGGGGCAGCCGCAGGACGGCAAGGGGGCGATCCCGACCGAGGCGACAGGAACTCTGGAGAGGATTGCTCCGGGGGTCGTCGACCGGCAGCCGGTGAAGGAGCCCCTGCAGACCGGCATCAAGGCGATCGACGGCATGATCCCGATCGGCCGCGGCCAGCGCGAGCTGATCATCGGCGACCGCCAGACCGGCAAGACCGCGATCGCCATCGACACGATCCTGAACCAGAAGGACTCCGGCGTCGTCTGCATCTACGTCGCGATTGGCCAGAAGCGCTCGACCATCGCCCAGGTCGTGAAGACGCTCCAGGACGCGGGCGGGATGGCCTACACGATCGTGGTGAGCGCCTCCGCCTCCGAGGCGGCGACGCTGCAGTACATCGCCCCGTACGCCGGCTGCGCCATGGGCGAGCACTTCCGCGATCACGGCAAGCACGCGCTGGTCATCTACGACGATCTGAGCAAGCACGCGGCGGCCTACCGCGAGATCTCGCTGCTGCTGCGCCGGCCGCCCGGCCGCGAGGCGTTCCCCGGCGACGTCTTCTACCTGCACTCGCGCCTCCTGGAGCGCGCCGCCAAGCTGAACGACGAGCTCGGGGGCGGCTCGCTCACGGCGCTGCCGATCATCGAGACGCAGGCGGGCGACGTGTCGGCCTACATCCCGACGAACGTGATCTCGATCACCGACGGCCAGATCTACCTCGAGAGCGACCTCTTCTTCTCCGGCATCCGGCCCGCCGTCAACGTCGGGCTGTCGGTCAGCCGCGTCGGCGGCAACGCCCAGATCAAGGCGATGAAGCAGGTGGCGGGCACGTTGCGGCTCGACCTGGCCCAGTACCGCGAGATGGCGGCCTTCGCGCAGTTCGGATCGGACCTCGACAAGGCGACGCAGGCGCTGCTCGCGCGCGGCCAGCGGTTGACCGAGATCCTGAAGCAGGCGCAGTACCGCCCGCTGTCGGTCGAGAAGCAGGTGATCGCGCTCTACGCGGGGGTCAACGGCTACCTCGACGATCTCGAGGTGGCGCAGGCGCGGCCGTTCGAGGAGGCGCTCCACCGCCACCTCGACGGCCCCGGCCGCCCGGTGGCGCGCCGGCTCGTGGAGAAGAAGGCGATCGACGAGCAGGTGAAGGGGGAGCTGAAGGCGATGCTCGACGCCTTCAAGAGCGACTTCGTGGCGAAGGGCGCGGCGGCCTAGGCCGCCCGCGCGGGGCCGTCCGCGGGCGCCGCCGCGCCCGGCGGCCCGGAGCCGATCATGGCCAACGTCCGCGACTACCGGACCCGCATCCGAAGCGTCAAGAGCACGCAGCAGATCACGCGCGCCATGAAGCTGGTGTCGGCCGCCAAGCTGCGCCGCGCGCAGGACCGGATCCTCGCGGCCCGCCCGTACGCCCGGAAGATGCTGGAGGTCCTGTCGTCGCTGGCGGCGCGGGCCAACCCCGAGAAGCACCCGCTCCTGGCGCGCCGGCCGGAGGAGCGCGTGGTGGTGGTCGTGCTGACCGCCGACAAGGGGCTGTGCGGCAGCTTCAACACCAACATCCTGAGCCGGGCGCGCGGGCTCCTGGACGGGCTCAAGGATCGGCAGGTGCAGGTCGATCTCGTGGGGCGCAAGGCGCGCGACTGGTTCCGCAAGCGCCCCTACGCCACGCGGCGCGTCCTGGTCGACGTCTTCCGCAACGTGACGCTGGATCACGCCCGGGAGATCGCCTCCGAGCTGATGCGCGGCTTCATCGCGGCCGAGATCGACGCGGTCCACCTGGTCTACAACGAGTTCAAGTCGGTCATCCAGCAACGGGTGATCGTCGAGCCGCTGCTGCCGATCCCGCGGGCCCTGTTCGGAGCGGGGACGACCGGCCCGGAGGGCGCGGCGAGCCTGGAGCAGGCCGGCCCGGAGGGCGCGGGCGGCCCGGAGCAGGCCGGCGCCCCGGAGCGCGCGGTCGAGGACTACATCTACGAGCCGGGGGACAGGCAGCTCTTCGAGATCCTGCTCCCGAAGCACGTGGAGATCCAGGTCTACCGCGCCCTGCTCGAGTCGTCCGCGGCCGAGCACGGGGCCCGGATGACGGCCATGGACAACGCCACCCGCAACGCCGAGGAGATGATCGAGACCCTGACGCTGCAGATGAACAAGATCCGGCAGGCCTCGATCACCAAGGAGATCCTGGAGGTCGTGAGCGGCGCGGAGGCGCTCCGGTGAGGGAGACGGCGGCCCCGGAGAGGCTCCCGGCGTGAGGAGCCGGCTGCGGGCCGGCGAGGAGATGGCGGCCGAGGTGCGCCGCCACTGGATCGTCCTCTGCGGTCCGTTCGGCGCGGCGCTCTTCCTGCTGGGGTG